>JAABUX010004017.1_pt1 | contig 18984 bp, 16 predicted proteins | sample 5561851 | NCBI WGS metagenome assembly JAABUX01 (sample SAMN10711883, study PRJNA513361) | rock metagenome | isolation source: Antarctica rocks | place: Antarctica: Victoria Land, Richard Nunatak red sandstone | collected 2016-01-03 | reverse complement strand
CGGGGTCCACATGAGGTCTCCGGCAAGGCTTCGAACACCTGCCCAGAATCACATCTGGCCCGACCATCCAACCCATAAGTAAGACCGTTCCGCATTGATTCCGAAATGGCCTCTTAGGCATTGGTTCCACCCCCGCTTCGGCGTTTCGACGCGATGTAGCCTCGCCACACTGATTTCGCTGCCACGACGGCAGCCGGAATTGCTCCCTTCGTATGAAGATACGCTTTCAGCTCGACCCACGTTGTAGCGTCCGGTAGGCCCGCATCACTCCTGGCATCACCGACAAAGTCCCCCGGAGGGGTCCTAGTCACGCGTCGATTTGCAACGTACTGTCGGAACGACATGCAACGCCTCCTGCTTGGCGGCAAGCATACCTGATTTGGCCCGGAAGGACAGCTCGGATGGCGATCCCACGAGACGCGCCATGGATCAGTAAAATCTTTGAGGCAGACCAGGCTCAGAATGAGGGCGTCGTGAGGCGATCACGGGACGACGTGAAAAAGTATGCTTCATTTCAGGCGCTTCGCGCGGAGGTGAGGCGTCGCAATTTTCACATGATCCGAAGCGGCAACCAATACGTCATCTTCTGCCATACGGGAGAACTTAGGATCGTCTGCTAATTTCAAACTGAGACACTACCGAAAAAGGCAAGTCATTGCGGCGTGATACGAGGCGCCTATGGCGGAGAGAGTGGGATTCGAACCCACGGTACGCTTGCACGCACACACGCTTTCCAAGCGTGCGCCTTAAGCCGCTCGGCCATCTCTCCGGACCTGATCGGCCTATAGCACTGCGGTTTTAGCTCGTCACCCTGTTGCGCGTGCAGGAGCGCCAGGTGAGCGCCGGGTCGGTTTGCTCGGCGCCCCAGGCGCCTTCGAAGCAGTGATAGCCTGGGGAGAAATGCAGGCGGGCAACGCCCGTGCCGTAGACATCGGTCCAGCGGAACAGGGCCACGTCGCAACCCTCGTCGCCGAGCGGCTCGAGCGTGCCGGCCACATCGCGGGTCGGCTCGTGCAATAGATAGCTGCCGGACAGGCCGGTCGGCCCGTCCTCGATCGTGGTGTCGATGGCCTTGGGGCCGCGGCTCTCGACGGTGCCTTCGTAGGTGCCGACCGCGTCGGCGTGCCAACCAGCGCAGGCGGCCGCGAGCAGCAACGCCGGGAGCATTAAGCGTCCATCTTGAGCGCCGCGAGGAAGGCGCTCTGCGGGATCTCGACCTTGCCGAACTGGCGCATCCGCTTCTTGCCCTCTTTCTGCTTGTCGAGCAGCTTGCGCTTGCGGCTGATGTCGCCGCCGTAGCACTTGGCGGTGACGTCCTTGGACAGCGCGCTGATCGTCTCGCGCGCGATGACCCGGCCGCCGATCGCCGCCTGGATCGCAATTTTGAACAATTGCTTCGGGATCAGCTCCTTTAGCTTGGCGCAGATGCTGCGGCCGCGGGATTCCGCGGCTGCGCGATGGGCGATGAAGCTGAGCGCATCCACCGGGTCGGCGTTGACCAGGATCGAGATCCGCACGAGGTCGCTCTCCTCGTAGCCGTCCATCGCGTAATCAAAGCTAGCATAGCCGCGGCTGACGCTCTTCAGGCGGTCGTAGAAGTCGAACACCACCTCGTTGAGCGGCAGGCGGTAAACCGCCATGGCTCGGTTGCCGACGTAGGTGAGGTCGGCTTGTTGGCCGCGACGGTCGCTGCAGAGGGTCAGGATAGAGCCGAGATATTCGTCGGGGACCATGATGGTCGCTTTGATCCAGGGCTCATCGATGTGATCGATGAGCGTGGGGTCGGGCATGTCGGCCGGGTTGTGCAATTCTTCGATGGCGCCGCGGACGGTGTGGATGCGATAGACGACGCTCGGCGCGGTGGCGATCAGATCGAGGTCGAACTCGCGCGACAGGCGCTCCTGGATGATCTCGAGGTGTAGCAGGCCGAGGAACCCGCAGCGATAGCCGAAGCCGAGCGCCGCGCTGGTCTCGGCCTCGAAATGGAAGCTGGAATCGTTCAGCCGCAGCTTGCCGAGGCTATCGCGCAGATGCTCGAAATCGTCGGCGTCGACCGGGAACAGGCCGCACCAGACGACCGGGACGCTGGGCTTGAAGCCCGGCAAAGCGGAGGGCGCCGGGTTGCGGTCGTCGGTGATGGTGTCGCCGACGTTGCAGTCGGCGACGGTCTTCATGGCCGCCGTGATGAAGCCCATCTCGCCGGGTCCGAGGTCGCCGATGTTGACCATCTTAGGGGTGAATACGCCAACCTGCTCGACCTGGTAGGCGGCGCCGGTCGACATCATACGGATGCGCTGGCCGCGGCGGATGTAACCGTCCTTGACGCGAATGAGGATCACCACGCCGAGATACTGGTCGTACCAGCTATCGACGAGCAGCGCCTTGAGCGGGCCGTTGGCGTCGCCGGTGGGCGGCGGCAGGCGGGTGACGAGGGCTTCGAGCACGTCGGGAATGCCGAGGCCCGTCTTGGCGCTGATCATGACCGCGTCGTCTGCGGCCAGACCGATCACGTCCTCGATCTGCTGCTTGACCTTGTCGGGCTCGGCAGCGGGCAGGTCGATCTTGTTCAGCACGGGGACGATCTCGTGCTTGGCGTCGATCGCCTGGTAGACGTTGGCCAGCGTCTGCGCTTCCACGCCCTGGCTCGCATCGACGACGAGCAAGCTGCCCTCGCAGGCCGCGAGGCTGCGGCTGACTTCGTAGGCGAAATCGACGTGGCCCGGCGTGTCCATCAAGTTGAGGGTGTAGGTCAGGCCGTCGTTGGCCTTGTAGGCCAGGCGCACGGTCTGCGCCTTTATGGTGATGCCGCGCTCCTTCTCGAGATCCATGTTGTCGAGGACCTGACTGGTCATCTCGCGATCGGTCAGCGCGCCACAGGCTTGTATCAGGCGGTCCGCGAGCGTGGACTTGCCGTGATCGATGTGGGCGATGATCGAGAAGTTGCGGATACGGGCGAGCGGCGTGTCGGTCATGCCCGTGATGTAGGAGGTTCGCGACCGAAAGTCAGCCGGAACGGATCAGGGTGCCGGGTTCTTGCCCTTGAAGTAGCGCTCGACCATCTCGCGGAAGGCGTCGATGCCCTGCGGCGCGAGGGTCATCCAGTTGCGCAGCATGGCGTCGGGTGAGAAGCGATCGGCGGCCTCGAGCATCTGCTGCTCCATCTTGGCCATCAGCGCGACCTGCATCGGCTTGACGTCGGGCAGGCCGAAAAACTGGCGGGCCTCGTCGGGGGTGCACTCGATTTCGACGCGGACCTTCATGATCTTATCCTGGACAAGGGGCGCACATTAATAGGGTGTCTGGAGGAGCGTCGAGCCCGATCACGATGGGCAGGTCACGAACGATCGGGCTGCGGGCGGGCAGTTGCGGCGCGGGCGGTGGCGGTGCGGGCGGCGGCGTGGGCGGTCAGGCGCCAGAACAGGGCGGCCGCGCTGGCCAGGATCGCCATCGGCATCGCAACGGCGGCCAAGCCGAACCGCGGCAGCAGCGCGGCGACGAGGACGCTTGCGGCCGCGCCGACGAGCAACTGGCTCAATCCGATCATAGCGGCCGCCAGTCCGGCGTTCTCGCGGTGCCCGCTCACCCCCAGATGCACGAGGTTGGGCGATGCCACGCCCCGGCCGAAGCAGCACAGCATCAACCCGGGGATCGCAAGGGCCAGCCTGAAGACCATGCTGCCGTGGTCGGCCAGCACGAGGATGATGGTCGCGACCGACTGCAGCGCCAGGGCCGGCATCACGAGCTGGTCGCCGCTGACGCGCCGGCCGAGACCGGCATTGCTGTAGGCGCCGGCGGTCAGCGAGAGGGCGGTGGTCGCGAACAGTATGGCGTAGGCCGACGAAGAGTAGCCGAACCGCTGCATCACGACGACGGGCGCCCCCGCGATATAGGCAAAGATCGCGCCGTAGCTGAGGGCATTGGTGACCGCGATGCGGAGGAACCAGCTCTCGGCCAACATGTCGAGGCCGGCCTTGAAGCCATAGCCGCGCAGGGAGCTGCGGCTCTCGAGCGGCCGGCTCTCCTCGATCGTCAGCGCGACGAGCAGCAAGAGCAGGACGCCGGCCACCGCCAAGACGGCATGCACGCTGCGCCAGCCGAACGCCTGGACCATGAAGGCGCCCACCGCCGGGGCCAGCATGGGGACAATGCTAATGACGACCGTGACGTAGGATTGCTTGCGCCGGGCGGCCTCGCCGCGGAAAACATCTTGCACGATCGCCATCGCCTGCACGGCGCATGCGCCAGCGCCGACGCCTTGGACCAATCGAGATGCCACAAGAATGGGTCCCGATGTGGCAAATACGCAACACATTCCGGCGAAAACGTAGAAAGTCAGGGCACTCAGGAGCACGATGCGACGGCCAAACCGATCCGAGAGACGGCCTCCAAAAAATTGTCCGACGGCAAAACCGACCATGAAAAGCGACAACGTTAGCCCGGCCACGAAGCCAGTAGTGTCCAGCGCCGTCGGCAAAATCGTGAGAGTTGGCGCACTTAGATCGATCGACAGCGCCGGCAACCCCGCGAACACGCCCAGCACGATCGTAAAGACTGGGTTAGCGGATGACAGGCGCATGCAATGGGCCACACTGAAATTGGTTAACGCGATTTTAGTAGAGCGGGCTTTACACTTCCTTGTCCAGATTTGCACAAACGGGTCGTCTTGTGGAAAGATGGTGTGTAGATGCCATGTGGACAGCCTAGGGTTGTGGGACACGGTGAAATGGACAGCGAGGTCGAGCATTTCGAACAGCGGACCGTTCCGGCTCTAGGGCCGCAGTATCGGATTCGGTTGTCGCTGATCGGAGATTTTCGGTGCGAGACACCGGATGGTCAATCTTTGCTGCCCGTCAGCCGAAAAGCGCGGGCATTGTTGTGTATCATCGGGATGGCGAGGCCCCAGGGCGCCTTACGCGCGGTGGCCGGGGCGCTCCTGTGGTCGTCGAAACATCGCGAAGCGGTCGCCAACTCGCTCCGCCAAGCCCTGGGCGAGCTGCAGCCATTGCTGACGACCTGTGGCCGCCCTTACCTCCTGGCGACCAAACGCGGCCGCTTGGTGCTCGATCCGGATTCCGTGTGGATCGACGTGCTCGACATGATGCCCGAGCAGGCCGCGGCCACCAACCCGACCGACGTGTCTAACGCGCTATGCCGAGACCTGCGCGGCATCTCGCCCACTTTCGACGCATATCTGGACCGTTTGTGGGTCGAGATCGGCTATCGCCGGGCTTTGGCACCGCCGAAAGGGGCCAAGATCAGCCCTTGGCGCGACAGCGCGCAGGCTGGACCGAGCGCCCATGCCTCGTCCGGTCGCCTGCCGATCGATCCGAGTCGACTATTTGGCCACCCGACCGTTTCGCGGTTCAACTTCGAGAAATTGGAACGTTTTCCGCAGGCGTTTTCTGAAGGGGCGGATATCGCGGCGCATCAACTCGGCTGGCGGATGGCGGTGTTGCCGTTCCGCAGCCTCGGCGCTTCGCTCGGCCGCGGCATCGCCCTCGGCATGGCCGAGGAAGTCTCGGCCGCCCTCGGCCGCTTCCGCGCCCCCCGCCTGGTCGCGACCGCCACATTCTGGGACGGCACCGGCCCGGCTGCCGACGCGATGAGCCGCTGCCGCACCTATCAGCTCGACTATATCATCGACGGGACGATCCAGGTCGTCGAGAACAAGGTCCGTGTCACCGTTACGCTGCTCGACGTCGTGCTCGATTTCGAAGTGATCTGGAGCCAGCGCTTCGACGGCACGCTCGACGACCTGTTCTCGCTGCAGGACCGCATCGCCTCCGAGACGGTGGCGCAGGTCGATCCCGAACTTTATCAACGGCGCTGGGCGGCTTCGTCCCCGGCCAAGACGGCCATCGCCGAAGCCCACCATTCGGTTCTGACCGCCATCCAGGGCATCTTCCGCCTCGAACACGCGAAGTTCTTCCGTGCCCGCGACCTGCTCACCCGCGCGATTGAGCTGGATCCGGATTTCGCCGCTGCCCATGCGTGGCTCGCCTACTGGGGCATCATCGCCGTTGGCCATGGCTGGGCCGAAAATGCCCGGGAGGTATTCACGCTGGCCGGGCAGTCGGCGGAGCGGGCCGTCTTACTCGACCCACTCGACGCCCGTGCCGTGGCGGTCGCCGGCCACGTGAAAGCCTATATGCAGCACGACGTGCGCGGCGCCCTGCAACTGCATAACAAAGCGATCGAACTCAATCCGAACCTGCCGATCGCCTGGACGCTGAGTGCCGCATCAAAGAGCTACAGCGGCGATCATGCGACAGCGATACGGCATTGTCAGGCGGCCCATGCCCTCTCTCCGCGTGACCCGCACATCTTCCTTGTGAAGCATGTTCAGATGGCGGCGCACCTGTTCCGGCGCGAGCTCGACGAAGCCGACGACCTCGGAGAGGCCGTGCTAGAACTGCAGCCGCATCATGCCTCCGCACTGATGATCCACATGGCAGTCCTGGGTCATCTTGGCCGCTGTGAGGATGCCAAGAAATATGTGACAGCCCTGATGAGGGTCGATCCGGCCGCGACCGTGAACTCCATCGTCGCGCGCGCTCCACTCCGGCCGGAAGACCGGCTCTACTATGCCGATGGTCTGAGTTTGGCCGGCATTCCCACCGACTAGGCGTTAGGTGCCGGGCGCTTGCGGATCGTGACCGCGTAAAGCCCCATCCGGGCTTCCGGGTCCGGATCGGTTTGGAGAACGCGTTCGAGTCGGCGCCAATCCTCCGGCCCCAGGGCCGACAAATCCTCCACCGAGAAATCGGCCAAGGTTTCGTCGCGATACGCGACCTGCGGGATCGGCTGGACCTGTATGAAGGGCGTGTTGGAGCGCAGCTTCACGGGGGTATCGGTCTTGATGAAGCGGAAATTGTTAAACAAGGGGCCGAACCACAGGTCGGTCTCGACGACCCCTTCCCAGGTGAACAGACCCGGAATCGGATTGAGGTTCACCGGCGCCCTCACCAAAAGGCTCCAGCCGGGCCGCGTCTTGGCGAGGAAGCCGGTCCAGACCTGAATGATGCCATTCTCTGGCATCGCGGTTAGGAAAGGCGGGCTCATGCCTCTGAGCGACGCCGGCACGAGTTGGTCGAAAGTGTCGGAGAAGCCCGGATACTGAATGGAAGCCGAGTCGGTTCCCGAAAGCGGAAACCACTCGTCGGTGTCACTAAAAGACCAGAAGATCTGCTCCCCATTCCAAAGTATATCGAGATCCATTGGCGGGAAGAACCAATAACCGTAGCCGGTTGCAGACGTAAGAGCTTCGCAATGACGCATCGCCCGAGCCGGGAGATGACCGCTCGCAGATCTATCCGCCCGCTTCGGCGCTCTCGCGTCGGGGATCATGCGGACGAATTCTACAGTTTTACCTTCGCTCATGGACAGTTCGCCAAAGCGGCGGCGCCCCGCAGGCCGCGGAGCGCCAGCGCTTTAGAAGCGGACGTAAGCGCCGCCGACCTTGACGCGGCCAGAGTCCTTGATGTTGGCCGGAAGCTTGCTGATCTTGGTCATTTTGCCGTCTCCGCGAGGCGTTATTGCCTGAAGCCATGTATAAGTGGGTCGAAACGGGAAAGCTATAACGTATTCGTTATAAACTGGTGAATACTAAGTTAGTTTTTCTGCAATCTATGCTGTGTTTAGTAACCGAAAAAACATGCTTGTTCATTCCATGTGCAAATCGTTACCGCGAACTGGTTGGCAAGACTGCAATATGACTGCGTAAAATGCCAGTGAGCCTTGGGGCGAGGCGGTCAGCGGCCGATCGGACGTTTGGTCGAGAGAGGGGCGTCCAACGCCGGAATGATCGCGAGCCTGCGCGCAGCCGTGTGTCAAACCACGGTTCGTGCGAGACGTCGAATGTGAGTTGACCAACAGGATCGTGCAACTGCCGAGACCACCGCAGGTTGGGCGCGCTAGGCGCCTGTCAATCTGGCCAAAACAGAATCGGGCCATAGCGAACCTCGAAGACGAGCGAGCCTATGTTTCCCGTAAGTGCTTGCAGGGTAAACCGCTTGGCAGGGAAAACGGTTTGCACGCATGGGCGCTCGAAGAACCGCGCGTGTGCCGTATCTCGCGTGTAGTGCCCGCTGCTCTCGCTTCCGGCGTGCATCTCGCCGGAACGGAGGCTCCTCAAAAAAGCGTGAGCTGACCCGCTACGGCCGAAGGGCGGCGAAAGCTGCTCGTGTCGAGCGGGAGCCGCTCCTCGAGACCGTGACGCCGACGCAGCCGATCGAACCGCTGACGCAGCAGATCGGCATGGGGGCCGCTGCCTCTGAACCGATCGTGGAAGCGGCTGTCGTTGAGGGCGCCGGCTCGCGTCTCCCGGATCAGGGCCAGGACCCGGCGTGCACGGTCCGGCACATGCTCCTGCAACCAGGCTGCGAACATCTCGCGAAGCTCGAGCGGGAGGCGGATCAGGATGTAGTTCGCCGTCCGCGCACCGGCCTTGTGGCCCGCCTCGATGATTCGCTCCAACTCGGGGTCGGTCAGGCCAGGGATCATCGGCGCGGCCAGGACGCCGGTCGGGATTCCCGCCTCGGCCAGCGCGGCGATCGCGCGCAGGCGCACCGCGGGCGAGGAAGCGCGAGGCTCCATGTGGCGGGCGAGCACCGGGTCGAGCGTGGTGACGGAGATGCAGACCCGCACCAACCGGCGCTGGGCCATGCGGGCGAGCACGTCGATATCGCGGACGACATTGGCGGACTTAGTCACGATCGTCACCGGATGGTTACAGCGGTCCAGCACCTCGAGCACCGACCGGGTCAGCCGCATGGTGCGTTCGACCGGCTGGTAGGGATCGGTATTGGAGCCCAGTGCAAGGCTGCGGGGTTCATAGCTGGGCTTTGCCAGTTCGCGCTCGAGCAGAGCGGCGATATCGGGTTTGTAGACGATCTCGGTCTCGAATTCGAGACCGGGAGAGTAACCCAAATAGGCATGGCTCGGCCGGGCGTAACAGTAAATGCAGCCGTGTTCGCAACCGCGGTAGGGATTAAGCGCACGATCGAAGCCGAGATCGGGACTGTCGTTCCAGGAGATGGCCGATTTCGAGGCATCCCGATGCAGCGTCGTGCGAAGCGGGGGGAGCTCGGCCGGGTCGGAAAGGAAGGACCAGCCGTCGTCAAACGTTTCGGCGCTCTGGCGATCGTAGCGGACGGCCGGGTTGGTGACGGCACCGCGCCCGTGCCGGACGAGACTGCGAATGACGGTCTGGGCCTCGGGCTCGGCCTCGCCGGCGTGGCGCATGGCCTGGAGCGCCTCGGGGTCCAGTTCCCGAGTGAACTGCGCGCCGTCGGGCATGATCCCGTTCCCTTCCTGTTCACGGGACAGATTGCCGTCGCGGCAGCGTTCCGTCAAGAACAGAATGCGAACAGATTAATCGACGGGGCGGAGATGCTCCTGTAGGCGCGGCATCAGCTCGACCAGATTGCAAGGCCTATGACGCACGTCCAGCTGCCAGACCAGGATATCGTCCCACGCGTCCTTGACGGCGCCGGTGCTGCCGGGGAGCGCGAACAGATAGGTGCCGCCGGCCACGCCGCCGAGGGCGCGAGACTGCATCGTAGAGGTGCCGATCTTTTGATAGCTCAGCATGCGGAAAAGCTCGCCAAAACCCTCGATCCGCTTTTCGACGACCCGATCGAACGCCTCTGGGGTAACGTCGCGGCCCGTGATGCCGGTTCCGCCGGTGGTGATGACGACGTCGATGGCGGGATCGGCGATCCAACGGCGGAGATGGCCCTCGATGGCGGCCGCTTCGTCGCGCTCGATCTCGCGGGCGGCGACCCGATGGCCAGACTGCTCGATGCGGGCCACGAGCGTGTCGCCGGACCGGTCGGTCGCGCGCGTGCGGGTGTCGGATACGGTAAGGACTGCGATAGCGACCGGGAGAAAGGGTTTGGACTCGTCGATGGGCATGGCGATCAGCGCAGCCCGGCGATCACTTCGTCGACCTGGCCATCGCGCTTGAAGCGCGGCCACTGGCCGGCGGCGAGATCCCTCAAGCTCGGCGTCGGCAGCTTCAACTTCGCGGCGTAGAGCCAGGTATAGGCCAGGGCGCGAGGGATGTAGGTCCGTGTCTCGTCGTTCGGGACAGACTCGATGAAAAGCAATGGATCGCCGTTGTGGCGGATGGCGCCGACCCACTTGCCGAGGCTGCCGGGTCCGGAATTGTAACCGGCGAGGAGCCGGATGAGGTCGCCGCCGATCAGGTCGTATTGGGCGAGCATCATGAGGTAGCGCTGGCCGAGTTCGAGGCTAACCGACGGATCGTGCCAGGGGCGGCCGCGGTTGCCGCCGAGAATGAAGTCGACGGTGCTCGGCATGAGCTGCATCAGGCCGCGCGCGCCGGCGCGGGAGACCGCGCGGGGATCGAAGTTGGATTCGAGGCGGGCGAGCGCATAGATGAGCGCCGGGTCGGTCTGAAAGCCGTTGGTCGGCTTCAGGCGATGCTCGGGGAGGTGGATCGGCGCCGGGTCGATCAGCATGGCGAGCTGGCCGACGAGACCGACGAGATTGGCTTGGCGAGCGACGAGCATGATCGAGCGGACCATACTCGGCTTGTCGCGGTTCTGCGCCCAGAGCGCCTGCAGTTCGGCCGCGGCGCGGTCATCCTGGCCGACTTGGAGGAGTGCGAAGGCGCGATGGCCGGACGGGTTGGCGTCGACGGCATCGACATCGGCTTCGCCCAGGGTAAGGCCTTCGATGGCGGCGGGGCTGATCGGGCGGCCCAGTTCGCTGCGGGCGAGCAAGCCATAGAAGGTGCGTCCGTTCTCGGCCGCGCGCCGCAGCCAGGCGTCGCGGCGGGGACTGTCGTCGGCGTGCCCGGCGATGCGGGCGGACCAGAAGGCGGCGCCGGCGCGCTGGCCCGGTTGGGTGAGCGCAGCCTTGAAGCTGGCCTCGAACATGGTCTCGGCCACGCCACGGTCGCCCATGCGCCACGCCGCCAGCCCTGCGACGAAGGGGGCCAGGCCGACCTCGCCCCGCGCCTGACGATGCGCCTCGAGCGCGATCCGGAGAGCTTGGCCGTCCTCGGCCTGGGTAAACAGAATTTGGGCCACTTCGGCCCGTAGTTGCGCGCCATACAGCCGACTCACGCCCTTGGTTCGGCCGACGAGGCGAAGTGCCCGGGCGGCATTGACTCGGGCGGCGTCGTGGACGGTGCGATCGAGCCAGGCGTTGCGGACGAAAAGCCGCTCAACCGGCTCGACGTCGTCGCCCGCGCTGGCTTGCGGCAGGCTGGGGAGTGGCACGGGAGGGGCGACGCCGGCCGCCGCGGCGGGGGCATTCTTGGCGAGTAAGGCGTAGACCAAGGCAGCATCGGGCAGGTCGCTGTGCTGGGCGAGCCACGAGGCGAGATCCTCGGTGCGGGCGCGCTTGCCGCCGGCGAGGTAGCGATGAGCCAGGATATCCGGCAGCAGAAGCGTCTCGGTGAGTTGCTCGGCTTCGGCGATGGCGGCCGGGATGTCATTCTTGGCTTGAAAAGCAAAGATTCTGCGAATTCGTTCGGCTTGGCTGGGCGAAATCGGCTGCGGCAAGGCGACGCGCGTAGAACCGCCCGGCGCGGCAATCCGGGGGATCGCCATCGCCGTGTCCTCAGGCGCGTCGCCGGCGGTATTGCCCCCAACTGGTCCGGCGGCGCCCGCCAGGATCGCTGCACCCGCAAGTAGCGCCCGCGCCGATCCAAGACGGGCGAAGGTTCGTCCAAGCCTCTGCATGCGGTCGCCCTACACGGGCCGATCCAAAATTGCAAACACACAGCAACGCGATCAAGACAAACAAAGTGTTTCAGGACGTCGTTGTAGCTTTTTGCAAGGCAATCAGATCCGACCACAGGCGCTGTTTGGCGATCGGACTGGACAGCCATTGGTCGAGCGGCGGCAATGCTAAGGTCGGCATGGTGGTATCTACCAAGGGTACGTTAACGTCGATCCAGCTTGCGCGCTTGCGCCGCATCGTCTCCATCCCGCCGGACAGCGCCTTGAGCGTCAGCGCGCCGAGCAGGACGAGGCGGCCGGGTCGCACGATCGCGAGCAGGCGATGCACGAACGGCAAGCACGCCTGGATCTCGCTTTCCGTCGGCGGACGGCCGCCCGGCGGGCGCCATGGCACCAGCGTCGTCAGCAGCATGTCCGCGCGGCCCAGTCCGGCCGACGCCATCACCCGATCGAGCAACGCCCCCCCTGCCCCGCTGAAAGCCCGGCCAGACCGGTCGTCCTCGCCATCCGGAGCGTCGCCGATCAGCACGATCCGGGCGGCCGCCGGGCCATCTGGACGGACCGTGGTCGTGGCCGTGAGCCGGAGCTTGCAGCCATCGAAGGCGGCGAGTTCGGCGGCGAGTTGATCGAGCGTCTCGGCCCGGGGCATTGGCGGCCGGGTCGGCGAAGAGGGTGATCGGAAAGGGGCCGGTTGAACGGGAGCCGGAGCGGGTGCTGCCCGGCTCGAGGACGAGCTGAGCCGATCGATCACGACCTCGCCGATCGCCTCGTCGGCGCCCCAATCGAGTTGCAGCCGCAGCGCGGTCAGATCGTCGATCATGGCGCACCCTCCGCCAAGCAGTGGTTTTGCGCAACCGCGGGAACACCCTACATTGAGGCTAGCGAGGAGGAGCGGGGATGTCAGAGCGCGAAGCGATGGAGTTCGACGTGGTGGTGGTGGGTGCGGGTCCTGCGGGCCTCGCAGCGGCAATCCGCCTCAAGCAGCTCGCCCCCGACGCCGCGGTCTGCGTGGTGGAGAAAGGCGGCGAGGTCGGCGCCCATATCCTGTCGGGCGCGGTGATCGAGCCCCGGGCGCTCGACGAGCTCATTGCGGACTGGAAAGAGAAGGGCGCGCCGCTCTCGACCGAGGCGGGCGAGGATCGTTTCCTGTATTTGACGAAGCGCCGGGCTTGGACGCTGCCGACGCCGCCGCAGATGCACAATCATGGCAATTATATCGTGAGCCTCGGCGACGTTTGCCGGTGGCTGGCGACGCAAGCCGAGGCGGCGGGGATCGAGATCTATCCGGGCTTTGCCGCGTCCGAGCTGCTGATCGAGGACGGGCGCGTCGTCGGGATCGCGACGGGCAACATGGGAGTGGAGAAGTCGGGCGAGCACGGCGCCAATTACCAGCCCGGCATGGAATTGCGCGCGACGTATACGCTGCTCGCGGAGGGGTGCCGCGGCAGCCTGTCCAAACAGGCGATGGCGCGTTTCGACCTGCGTCGCGGGGTGCAGCCGCAGACCTATGCATTGGGGATCAAAGAGTTGTGGGAGGTGCCGGCGAGCGTGCACCAGCGCGGCCTGATCGTGCACAGCGTCGGCTGGCCGTTGCCGAAAGACACCTACGGCGGCTCGTGGCTGTATCACTGGGGCGAGAACTTCGTCTCCTACGGTTTCGTTACCGGATTGGATTATAGCAACCCGTTCCTGTCGCCGTTCGACGAGATGCAACGCTTGAAGACGCATCCGGCGATGCGGGTTCATTTCGAGGGCGGAAGGCGGGTTTCGTACGGCGCGCGGGCGTTGAGCGAGGGCGGCTGGCAGTCGATGCCGAAGCTGACGTTCCCGGGCGGCGCGCTGATCGGCGACGCAGCCGGGTTCCTGAACGTGCCGAAGATCAAGGGCACCCATACCGCGATGAAGTCGGGGATGCTGGCGGCCGAAGCGGTGGCCGATGCACTCGCGCACGGCCGGCCGGCCGAGCCGAAGAGTTATTCCAAGCGCTTTCGTGCGAGCTGGCTCAGCGACGAAATGCACCGGGAACGCAATATTCGGCCCGCCTTCGCCAAATACGGCCTGCTCGGCGGCATCGCCTATGCCGGACTGGACACATATGTGCTGCGCGGCCGGGCACCGTGGACGTTGCGTCACCCGCATGCCGACAACGAGACGCTGTTGCCGGCCAGCCAGGCCATGCCGATCACGTATCCGAAGCCGGACGGCAAGCTCACCTTCGACAAGCTATCCTCGGTGTTCATCAGCAACACGAACCATACTGAAGACCAGCCGGTGCACCTGAAACTGCGCGATCCAGCCCGGTGGGAGACGGTCAACTGGGAGCAGTATCGCAGTCCCGAGAGCCGGTATTGCCCGGCGGGGGTCTACGAGGCGGTGGGTGTCGAAACCGGGTCGCCGCGGCTGCAGATCAACGCGCAGAACTGCGTGCACTGCAAGACCTGCGACATCAAGGATCCGACGCAGAACATCGATTGGGAAACGCCCGAAGGCGGCGGCGGCCCGAATTACCCGAGCGGAATGTGACCATCATGACATCAGAACGCACGCGATGGTTGGCCATGGTGATCGCGGCGGCGCTGGCCGGACCGTCGCCGAACGTCTATGCCGCCACTGAAACGAATCGGATTGGCGGCGCGTTCGGCGCCTATCTCGCCGGACGTTCGGCGGCGCAATCGCACGATCTCTCGTTCGCGGCCGATCAGCTCGAGCGGGCGACGGTCGACGATCCCGGTAACCCCGAGCTGAACAGTCAGGCATTCCTCGCCGCCCTGCTCTCGGGCCAGCCGCAGATGACGCGGCTGGCGGCAGCGCTGCCGGACAATCCGTTGGCGCAGATCGTCATCGCCGACCGTGATGCGAAGGCGGGAAAGTGGGATGTGGCGGCCAGCGAGTTCGCTGCGTTACCGCAACAGCAGGTGCTGACCCAGGTGTTGCGCCCGCTCCTGATCGCCTGGGCGCAGCAAGGCGCGGGGCACACCGACGACGCGCTGGCGACGCTCGCGCCCCTGATCGACGGTCCGCGCTTCCGCGGCGTGTACGCGCTGCATGCGGCCTTGATCGCCGATCTGGCCGGACGTCCCGACGTCGCCGGGCCGTTCTATAGCCGGGCTGCCGCCGATTACGGCCCGGCCAACCTTCGTCTGGCGACCATCCTGGCGAGTTGGCAGGCGCGATCGGGCCAGCTCGACGCGGCGCAGAAGACCATCGACGGCATGGCCGGCGCGGAGGGCGATCTGGCGATGGCGCGCCAAGCGCTCGAGGCCAACGTGGCGACGCGGGCGGTGACGAGCGCTGCGGACGGCATCGCCGAGGCCTATCTCGCGTTCGCGGCAACGTTACGCGAAGAGAACGCCGAGCTCGGCCAGGCGATGGTGCGCCTCGCCCTCGACATGCGGCCCGACCTGATGCCGGCGCGACTGCTGCTGTCCGACATTCAATCGGCCGACAAGCGGCCGCAGGAGGCGCTGGCCACCTTGAAGATGGTGCCCTCGAGCGATCCGCTGGCGCCGTTGATCACGCTCCGCCGGGCCACGCTGCTGGACGAGACGGACCAAACCGATCAGGCCGAAGCATTGTTGCAGAAGCTTGCGCAGGATTACCCGGACCGGTCCGAGGCGCTGGCGCAGCAGGGCGATATCCTTCGCCGCAAGAAACGTTTTAGCGAGGCTGCCGCGGCCTACACCGCCGCGATTGGCCGGCTCGGCACGCCGCATCGCGCGGACTGGCCGATGTTCTATGCGCGCGGGATATCGCTCGAGCGCTCCGGGTCGTGGCCGGTGGCCGAGCAGGACCTGCAATACGCGTTGCAGCTGGCACCCGAGCAGCCGAGCATTCTCAACTACCTCGCCTATTCCTGGGCCGAGCGCGGCGAACATCTCGCCGAAGCGCGCAAGATGCTCGAAACCGCCATCGGTTCAAAGCCGAACGACGGCGCCATCATCGATAGCCTCGGCTGGGTGATGCTGCGGCAGGGCGAGACGGCGGGGGCGTTGCTGCAACTGCAGCATGCCGCCGAACTCGAGCCCGAGGACCCGGTGATCAACGGCCATCTCGGCGACGCGCTCGCCGCCGCAGGCCGGATGCGCGAGGCGGAATTCCAGTGGCGCCGCGCGCTGATCCTCAAGCCGGACGACGCGGACGCCAAGAAGCTCAACGAGAAGCTCGCCGCCCTGCCCGCGCCCGCTCAACCGCAATGACCCAATGCTGAGCGAAACCGCGCGGGCCAAGGTCAACCTGTTCCTGCATGTGCTCGGCCGTCGGCCGGATGGCTATCATCTGCTGGACAGCTTGGCGGTGTTTCCCGATGCGGCCGATTTCGTGCGGGCCGAAGCGGCGGACGAGTTGGAGCTGATCGTCGAGGGGCCGTTCGCGCAGGGGTTGGAGGGCGAAAATCTGGTTATGCGGGCGGCCCGGGCGTTGCAGCGCGCGGGCGGCGGCGGGCACGGGGCGCGGATCGTGCTCGAGAAGAACTTGCCGGTCGCCAGCGGAATCGGTGGCGGCTCGGCCGACGCGGCGGCGGCGTTGCGGCTGCTCAACCGGCTCTGGAGCCTGGCCCTGGCGCCGGCCGAGTTGGCGCAGTTGGCGTTGGAACTGGGCGCCGACGTGCCGGTGTGTCTGCTGGGCGAGCCGGCGCGGATGGGGGGTGTCGGGGAACTGCTCGGGACGGCCCCTGCCCTACCGGCCTTCGGCATGGTCCTGGTCAATCCGGGCGTTCCGGTCTCGACCGCGGACGTGTTCCGCTCGCGCGAGGAGAGCTATTCGGAGGCGGCGGTGCTGCCCGCGCGTTGGGCCGACGCGGCGGCGATGGCGGCCGACCTGACGGCTTTGACCAACGATCTCGAGGCGCCCGCGTTGCGCGTGTGCCCGGCAGTGGCCGAGGTATTGGCCTGGTTGCGGCAGCTTCCGGGCTGCCGCTTGGCACGCATGAGCGGGTCGGGTGGGACGTGCTTCGGCGTGTTCGACGATGGCGCGGCGGCCGCGGCGGCGGCCGAGCGGGCGCCGCCGGTCTGGTGGCGGTGGGGCGGGCCGGTCGCGTGACCGTTTACCTTCGGCCCCGAACCGCGCTATGGAGCAGCGGCGTTTGGGGCGTCGCCAAGCGGTAAGGCAGCGGACTTTGAATCCGCCATTCGAAGGTTCGAATCCTTCCGCCCCAACCAGCAAGTCTTGGGTTCTGACGTATCTGGGCCGATGCTCGTGTGGGCGCGAGTTTGTCGGGCCATGTCCGTGGGTTGCGGGACTCCGCCCGTGAGCTCCCTCTCGAGAGACGGCTCTGGTGGCGCGGCTGACGCCGCCGAGCCTGGAAAATCTCCTACGCCGAATGAGGTGGTTGTTCTGCGTGCCTGGTGGCCGGCCAAGCTCGTCATGTTCTCGGGTCCAAGCAACGACAAATAGTTGGCCGTTGGACCGATGCTCGGCCGCCTGGATGCAGATCGATCGGGGGGGGGTTAGCGAAAGCCGACTTGGCGGCGCTGCTCGGACCAGGACGGATCGAGCGCGATGATCAGCTTGAGCCGATTGGCCGTCAGCGTGGCGGGCTGCTTTCCCTGCAGGATCGACTGGGTGATTTCGGGCGCCAGGAAGCCGAGGCGGACGATGCTGGTGAAGTAGGACGCGGACACTCCCGCGTCGGTGGCCAGGTCTCCCATCGCGCGCCCCTGCCCCTGCATGACCATGTCCCGGAATTGCTGCGCCTGCGCCAGCATGCGAACCAAGTTGCGATCGGGCTCGCGGGGCGTATTCTCCGCCGGGCCATGGATGAGCATCTGCATCTCCTGCCCCGTGCGGGTCAGCTCGGCGGGGACGGATAGAATGGTCGTCGGCATCTCCGACGTTCGCTCGGGCCCGGCACCGTCGACCTTGTTGTCCTGGAGTGAGCCAAGCAGCCCCGCGAGATCCACCTCGATGTCGACCGACCTGGCTGAGACCGTCACCCGCGCGACGATCGCCTGCAGCATCTCTCGCTTCTCGGCCGAGGGCATCACCGTCCAGCGCTCGGCCAAGATGGCGGCACCGGCAAGCAGCCGCTTACACGTTCGAACGTCAGCCCCGGTTCCGCTGACGGCCTGGTAGATTGCAGCTTCGTCTCGCAGCAGCGTGCAGAGGCGGCCCTCGAACATCTTCTCCAAGTCTGACGCTGGAACCCGGACCGCCTGGTTCGGCGCGTTCTTTCGGCTTCCCCGCACGAGGCTGCTGCTGACGTAGTAGCGATAGCGTCGCCCCTGCTTGTTGGCGTGCGTCGGCGTCATCCGCTGACCGGCAGCATCGAACACCAAACCGGTCAGCAGGACGGGTTCCATCCGAGAGGCGCCGTTTGTTTGCTCGGTCCGCTGTATCCGGTTCTCACCGAAGGTCACCTGCACCATGTCCCACAGTTCCGGTCCGACGATGGCCTCGTGCAGGCCGGGATAGGCACGACCTTTGTGCACGATCTCACCCCGGTAAAGCCGGCGCTACAGCATGGCGTAGAGCGCACCACGCGCATTCGGCCGGCCACCGCGGGTCGTGCCATGCTCGTCCGTCCGCACCTTGCTCCGAATGCCTGTCTCGGCCAACTCCTGGGTGAGCAGCGTGACCGACTTCAGCGCCGTGTAGCGTTGGAAGATGTGGCGGACGAGGTCGGCTTCCGCTGTGTTGACCACCAGCTTGCGATCCCGGATGTCGTAGCCGAGCGGGGGATGGCCGCCCAGCCACAGGCCCCGCTGCTTGGACGCGGCGATCTTGTCGCGGATGCGTTCGCCGGTGACCTCGCGCTCGAACTGCGCGAACGACAGCAGCATGTTCAGCGTCAGCCGGCCCATGCTGGTCGTGGTGTTGAACTGCTGGGTGACCGACACGAAGCATACACCCCGCGCATCGAAGGCATCGACGATCTTTGCAAAATCAGCCAGGGAGCGCGTGAGCCGATCCACCTTGTAGACCAGCACGGTGTCGATGCGCCCGGCCTGGATGTCGGCGAGGATGCGCTGCAAGGCCGGCCGCTCCATCGTGCCGCCGGAGATGCCGCCGTCGTCGTACATCTCTGGCAGCGCGACCCAGCCGGCATGCTTCTGGCTGCGGATGAACGCCTCGCAGGCATCCCGCTGCGCGTCGAGGCTGTTGAAGTCCTGCTGCAGCCCCTCCTCGCTCGACTTGCGGGTGTAGATGGCGAGCTATGCTGGAAACTGGGTGACGCCGTGATTAGGCGGCGCTCTGTGCTGGCGTGTTAATGACCTCAACGCCGTTGGTAAAGGTGACGCCCTCGACGACCTTGGGCAGCTGATTTTCGCCTTTC
>JAABUX010004014.1_pt1 | contig 18992 bp, 13 predicted proteins | sample 5561851 | NCBI WGS metagenome assembly JAABUX01 (sample SAMN10711883, study PRJNA513361) | rock metagenome | isolation source: Antarctica rocks | place: Antarctica: Victoria Land, Richard Nunatak red sandstone | collected 2016-01-03 | reverse complement strand
CTACGGGCTACCGCGCCGTCACACCGCTCTCCTCATCCTTTGTGACAAAACGCCCCTCTCCTCATCCTTTGTGGCACAACGTGCGCGGCGGCTCACCCTTTATGGCACAACGGCTCAACCTTTGCGGCAAAATGGGGGGATACCACGCTCAGGCCCGCTCAACCTTTATGACAACGTACAGTCTCGCCCCCCGCGGTGTGGTTCGCGACGACCACGCGCGCGTCGGACAGCACCTGGCGCACGCAGTAGACGTCGCCGCGCAGGGCGTAACGTGTCCCAAGTGCGAAACGGAGCCGTGCCATGGCCGCCTTTCCAGGAGAAAGTCCGGAGCGGGCAGCCACGCGGCGAGACCTACTCCCTGTCGCCGCTACCGTAGCGCATACACCGCCATGCGGGCAAGGGGTTTATCCACGACCTCGACGCCAGCCTCAACCTTTAGGGCAGAATGTGCCTATCCTCAACCTTTATGACAAAACGCGCGCGTCGGCGCGCTCTGTAGGGCACAACCGGCTCAACCTTTGTGACAAAAGAGGGGGATGCGACGCTCAGACCCGCTCAACCTTTATGACAACGTACATTCAACTATGCGCAGGCGCTCTTTCAGATCGCTATCGTGCTCAGTTCGGTCAGCATCGTGGCTTCATCGCGCCCGCTTGTCCTCGTCGCCAGCGGTCTTGGCATCGTCGCTTTCCTACTTATGCTCAACGGCTATGTTGTCCACCTCCACTTGCCGATCGGGTAACACGCGCTGGCGGTCACACCCCGCTTAACGCGACGCCCACCCATCTCTCCGCGCGTTTGTCATCACATCCTGTCGGGCAGCGTTTCGCCGCCGTGACATGACGGCCCCTATTCCCATGGATCCGATCCAGACCCATGCCACTGTCTGGCTCACCGGTCGTCGCGATCACTCACAGTATGGTACAGGCGCTGATCCGTGTTTACCGGGAACGCCCGCTTCTCGCCCGTATTCCCGATGGACACGACAAAGGGTGTGGTAGCTACCGTCGTCATCCGTGCGGCAGTAATAATAAATATGTCGCACGGATGACGACGGTAGCTACCACAGGAAATCGCCTTGTGTCGTAACGGAACAATACACACCGTGTAGCTCATGGTCGCCCCGTGTACGTTGCTATCCGCTCCCTGTGTGGCCAGTCTGCGATCTCAACTCCCATGATCAGGCGCGACGCCGGGAGGTGCTGACACGTTCCCACGGACGAGGGAGAGACCGGCCGCGACGAGGGCGACCGCGGCGAACAGGAGCAGGGTGTCGTGGACCCCGATCAGGACCGCGGCGCGGGGGGCCTGGGCCGTGTTGATCGCATGTCCCGCCAGCGCGGACAGGCGTAACGCAAACGCGACGGTCGCGATAGCGACCCCCAGGCTGGTACCCAGGGTGCGCGTGATGTTGAGGACACCCCCGGCGACCCCGAGGCGTTCCGGCGGCGCCGCACCCATGATGGCGCTGTTGTTCGGCGCGGTGAAGAGCCCTTGCCCCACCCCAAAGACGACAAGCGCGCCGATGACCAGGGGCAGCGTCGTGCCCTGACCGGTCAGCAGCACCGCCAGGGCCACGAGCGCACCGGCCACGAGCGCCATGCCCGTCACGGTCAGCGAGCGCGCGCCGACCGTCTCCGAGAGGCGTCCGCTCAGCGGGGCTACAATGCCTAATGCGAGGGGAACCGTCGTCAGGAGTAGGCCAGCCGCCAACGGCGTGTGTCCATAGCCGCGCTCGAAATCGAACGGGAGCAGGAAGAAGAGGGCGAAGAGGATGCCATAGGAGAGCAGGCCAGCGACATTCCCCGCGGTGAACGCCGGCACACCAAATAAGTGCAGATCGATCAGGGGGCTCGCGGTCCGACGCTCGTGCCAGACGAAGGTGGCCAGGAGAACAAGGCCGCCGACGGCGCACGCGAGGAGCGGCGGGGAGGTCCAGCCCCAGCGGCGGCCCTCATTGACGGCGAGCAGGAGCGCCGTGAGCGCGGGGCCGAGCAGCACCGCGCCGCCCCAATCGAAGCGCTGGTGGGGGCGCAGCCCCCGCGTTTGCGGCAAGACGAGCCACCCCAGGACCGCGCCGAGCAGCCCCGCCGGCACGTTGATCCAGAAAACCCAGCGCCAGCCCAGCGTCTGGATCAGCACGCCCCCTAACGCGGGACCGAGGGAGAGCCCGATCGCCTGCGCTGCGCCTTGCAACCCTATAGCGCGGCCACGCCGTTCCGGTCCGGCCGCCGCCGTGATGATGGCGACGCTATTGGCCTGCAACAGCCCCGCGCCGATCGCCTGGAAGACGCGTGCCCCGATCAGCACATAGAGTGTGGGTGCAAAACCACAGAGCGCGGACCCCGCGACGAACACGAGGAAGCCGCCCGTGTACAGGAGCTTGCGCCCAACCATATCGGCGAGGCGGCCGAAGATGGGGAGCGTCGCACCCAGCGCGAGCAGGTAGGCCAACGCGACCCAATCGACCAGGCTCAGGCGCGCGTGGAAGGTCGTTTCCAGCGTGGGCAGCACCAACTGAGCGATGCTGGCGTCGAGTTGACCCATGAAGGCGCCGACGCAGACCGTGCCCACGACGAACCAGGCGTACGCAGGCCGCCGCACCAGGATGGACAGGGGCGCCGGTTCCACGAGAAACGCGTGTGATCCGTCGCGCACACCTATCTCCCTCCGTTGCCTAACTCGCCGACTCCGTCGCTCCGTACCCGGCTGCACGTCTGGTCATGCCGCTCTTCTATCGAGGTAGGGGCGCGATGGGGTATCTGATTATAGGATGACACGGCTATGCGCCAGATTCAAGCATAGCGGCACGGTGTGTCTTGTTCCATAACGAGGGCGCGGACCAATCCGCTGTTACTATAAGGGCGGTGACGTGCGCGCGTCACGACGTTGTTTATCGGGGGGGACACACGTATGAGCGGCATCGTGATTGGACGTGGCGGTGACGACCGCTGGCGGCGGACAACGGCTATCGTTGTCGGCGCATTCTTTGCCTTATTTGGTCTGCTCGGGCACGCTCCCGGTCACTCCATCGCCGCGGTCCATCGGGGTGGCGCGGCTACCACGACCTTGACGTTGATGCACTTCAACGACGACTACGAGTTGACGCCGACGGGCAACCTCGGGGGCATGGCGTTCCTGGCCGGCCAGGTCGACGCGACACGCGCCCAGGACCCGCAGGCGCTGCTCCTCTTCGCGGGGGATCTGTTGTCGCCGTCGGTCGAATCCTCGGTCTTCCAAGGGTCGCAGATGATCACCGCGCTCGACCGGCTGGGTGTGACCGCCGCGACGTTCGGCAATCACGAGTTCGACCGCGGAGACGCGGCGCTGGCGCGCAGCGTGGCGGCCTCACGTTTCCCCTGGCTCAGCAACAACGTGATCGTCACGGCGAGCGGCGCGCCGTTCCCCGGCGCGGTGGCGACGATGGTCACGACCGTCCATGGCGTGAAGGTCGGCCTGCTCGGACTCCTGACGCCCGAGACGGCGATCCTGTCCAATCCGGGCCATGACCTCACGATCGAGCCCGTCGTCACGGCCGCGCGCACGGCGGTCGCGCGGCTCACGGCCCAGGGCGCGACCGTGATCGTGGCCGTCACACACGAGGATATGAGCGACGACATCGCCCTCGCCCGCGCGGTCCCGCGCCTCGACCTGATCGTGGGCGGCCACGACCATGTGCTGTGGGACGCGACCGTGGGCCATACACTGATCACCAAGGCCCAGTCCGACGCGCATTACTTGGGCGTGGTGACGGCGCAGGTCGGCGCCGATGGGCGCGTCATCTCACTGGTCGATCAGCCGGAGTTGATCGACCCCACCAACACGACACCCGATCCCGCGATGACCACCCTGGTCAAAGGGTACGAGGCGCGGTTGAGCCGCCAACTCTCCGTGGTCATCGGCCATAGTACGACGCCGCTCGACGCCCGTGAGTCAGTGATCCGCCAGAAGGAGAGCGCGTTGGGTGGTTTCATCGCCGACGCGATGCGCGCCCACGCGGGGACCGATGTGGCGCTGGTGAACAGCGGGGGTATCCGCACCGACGCGGTGACGCCGCCCGGCCCGATCACCCGTAAGACCATCCTCTCGTTCTTGCCCTTCGGCGACCTCCTCGTCACCGAGCGGATCAGCGGCGCGGGCCTCAAGGCCGCGCTGGAGAATGGCGTGAGCCAGTGGAAGGATGTGGCCGGTCGCTTCCCGCAGGTCTCGGGCGTACGGTTTACGTGGAGCCCGTCGCGGCCCGTGGACGCGCGTATCCTCTCCGTGCTGGTCGATGGGCAGCCGCTCTCGCCGACGCATCTGTATACGCTCGCGACCAATGACTATCTGCTCGGCGGAGGCGATGGCTACACGTCGCTCGCCGCGGGCGCCACACTGATTGGACCGACCGGGGCTCCCCTGGTGGCCGACATCGTCATCGCGGCGGTCACGCGGAAGGGGACGATCGCGCCGGTCACCGATGGGCGCATTGCCCAGCTACCATAGCGTCACGCTTGTGACGGGTGCGCGGATGTCTCCGCCCTGTCCGCAGGCCGCGTCTACTTACCTGCTATCCTAGGTTTTATGGCCCCTCTGTCCACGTTAGTGTCTGTTATTCCCGAAAGGAGCGTGCGCCACATGCTCATCCACCGCTCCCCGCGCGCCCTGATGGGCGCGTTGATCGTTGCCCTGGCCCTCCCGGCCGCCCAGGCCCACGTTCATCCCGTGCCCGCAGCCATCCCACGTTACCAGCATATCTTCGTCATCATGATGGAAAATCATGACTACAGCCAACAGATCATCGACAACCCATACGCGCCGCGCATCAATCGGTTGGCGCGGACCTATGGCCTCGCCACCGCCTACAACGGCGTCACGCACCCCAGCGAGCCCAACTATGTCGCCCTGATCGGTGGTAGCTATTTCGGCATCCAGGACGACGCGGCCTACACCGCGACTTCAGGCGGCGTTAACCACACCATCGCCCAGCCCAGCCTGGCCGACCAACTGACCAAGGCGGGCTTGACCTGGAAGGCGTACCAACAAGGACTGCCCTATCCGGGGTACCTCGGGACCACCTACCCGGCTACGGACCCCGTGTACCAGTCGAAGCACAACCCCTTCCTCAACTTCGCCAGCGTACAGCAGGCGTCGCCGGCGGCGCTCCAGCAGGAGATCGTGCCCGACACACAACTCGCCCTGGACCTCCGGACCGGGACGGCGCCCAATTTCAGCTTCATCACGCCCGACATATGCCACGACATGCACGGCGGGGTGACGGAATGCCCCTACGCCGACAACGCCGACAATCCAGGCGACGCGCACAATAACGCACTTGTGGCGGCCGGCGACGCCTATGCCAGCGGTCTCATCGCCGACATCATGGCGTCGCGGACGTGGACGCAGGGCGCCAACGCCATCGTCCTCACCTGGGACGAGAACGATAACTACGACAACCCGCACGCCCCACAAAGCTATACCGGGTGTTGCGACGCGGTGCAAGGCGGAGGCCATGTCGCCACCATCGTCATCGCCAACCACCTGCGCTACGGGACACATGGGCTCACGGACCCGACGCCCTACAACCACTACGCGCTACTGCGCACGATCCAGACGGCCTTCGGTCTGGGCTGCTTGCAGCACACCTGCGACACGGCCAACGTGCCGCTGATGACGCCCCTCTTCGCCACCGGTCAGCGGTGACACCCGTCATGCGGCACCCAGGGAGCACGGCGACCACGCGTCGCGCCCCCTGGTTGTCGCGGAGGACCAATCGCGCGAGCAACGTGCGGACCAATCGCGCGAGCAACGTGCGGACCAATCGCGCGAGCAACGTGCGGACCAATCGCGCGAGCAACGTGCGGACCTCGCCAGGTGTTGAGCTACGTATACATGCGGCATCGGTGGCCGAAAACGTACGAGCTACAGGAGGCGTTCAAGCGGCGTCGTAGGCGTCACGTAGCCCCTAGCGATCACACCTCGTCGCTGCCGTTTCGGCCACGGGTACTGCAAGCCGGCGTAGCTCAACACCTGGCGAGGTTTGCAGCGTGTGCCCAATAGTGTAGCGGCTCCATCATAGATAGCAGCGCATTGCTGCGCACGCCACCACCACCCAGCAACCGCCGTGCTGTCGCCGGCCACAGCAGCCGGCCTCCCCGCGCGCACGCTACGGCGCGGAGGTCAGGGCATACCCCGACCCCCGCGCGGTGACAGGGAAACCAGTGGTCGGCCTCATCGGCCGAGGAGACCCACTGGTCGGTTATTTATTGGGTGGACTGACCGCCGGATTGGCCGCCCGATTGGACGTTCGCGCCGCCCGCCGGGTCGGCCGCGGACGCGGCTGCCTCGCCCTCGCTCGCGCTGGGGGTTTCGGCGGTGTCCACCCCCGTCGTGTCCTGCGCGCCCGACTGGACGTTCGCGCCGCCCGCCGGGTCGGCTGCACCAGCACCCTGCTCCACCGTGCCGTCGGCCTGCTCCGTCGCTGGGTGCGTCGCGGTGCGCCCCGCCGCCGGACGGCCCACCGTGTGGTTGCTGGCGTGCACGGCTGTCGCCGCCCCACCCGTCAACGCCATCCCCAGTCCCAGAGCCAGCAGCGTGCGTTTCGTTGTCATTCCCATGTGACCCACTCTTCCTTCTGTCGTGTTCCAGCGGGGTATCTTGGCCTGGACTCATGCCAGGCCTCGTCCCACACTCATCATGACACGCCAGGGTTAAGCCCTGGTTAACGCATGGTTAGGGATCGGTTAGAAATTGGCGTCGCGTCATGCGCGGGCAGGCTGTCATCGTTGTGATGGCGGCGTGGACATGACGTGCGGGGCGTGGCCAGGATTATAGGGTAGGCGCCCTGGGCGGCCGCGTACCACCACGCACGACGGTCCAGCACAATCACGGGACGACCCGGTCAGGCTGGCGTCGGGGAAGATAAGCCACCGTGCCTCCTCGACCCTCGATGCGCCCCATTTCTAACCATTCTTTAACCATGGCCGCTCCCCGGTGCGCGATACTACGAGAGTGAAAGAGAGCGCCAAGCGCTTTTGTCCAGCGTGGACGGCGGTGATCCAGATCTCTACGACATAGACGGCGCTCGGGGCGCGACGAGTGGAGGGCGGCGCGATGGACGAGCGAATCCTGATCGTGGACGACGACGAGCGGCTGCTGGCTATCCTGTGCGACGGCCTGATGCGCCACGGCTATGTCGTGGAGTGCGCCGACGATGGACCCGCCGCGTTGACGGCCGTGCGCGCCCGGCCGCCCGCTCTCGCCGTGCTCGACCTGATGCTGCCGGGGCTGGACGGGGTGGAGGTGTGCCGGCGGCTGCGCGTGATGGGCGGCCCGCCCGTGATCATGCTCACCGCGCGCGACGCCGTCGCCGAGAAGATCGCGGGGCTGGAGAGCGGGGCCGACGACTACCTGACCAAGCCGTTCGTGTTGGAGGAGTTGGTCGCCCGCGTGCGCGCCGTGTTACGCCGCCACACCCCCCAACCAGACGTACCCCTGCGCGTGGCCGACCTCACGCTCGACGCGCGGGGCCGTCGCGTGTGGCGCGGTGACCGCCGGGTCGAGCTCACGGCGCGTGAGTTCGACCTGCTGGACTACTTCGCGCGGCACGCCGGGCAGGTGCTCACGCACAGCGCTCTGTTGGCGGAGGTGTGGGGCTACGACTTCGAGGTCGAGTCCAACGCCGTCAAGGTCTACGTCGCCTACCTGCGGCAGAAGCTCAACGCCGCCGGCGAGCCCGACCTGCTCCACGCCGTGCGTGGGGTCGGCTACGTGCTACGTGAACCGCCAGTCACCGACGTCGCCGATGCCCCGTAGTATCCGCGGCCGCCTCACCCTGTGGCTGGCGCTGCTGATCGCGCTGTGCCTGGCGGCGTTCGCGCTCTCGTTGTACGTGGCCGTGCGCGACGCGCTCATCGACGACCTCGACCACACCCTGCGCGTGCAGGCGCAGCAGGTCGCCACGACGTACGACTTCGGTGGTCAGAACGCCAACGACAACACGGGGCAGCACGTTGACATCGGCGCGGTCGACCAGTTCACCACGGGCGGTGTCTACGTCGAGACCTTCGACGCACGCGGCCATATTCTTGCGCGCTCCAGCAACCTGGGGACGCGCCGTCTGCCCCTCCCGGCGCCGATCACGACCCTGCTGCGGGCGGCGCCGCATACGGCGACGCTGGGGGGGTCCTACGGCACGCTGCGCGTGTACAGCGTGCCGGCGCGGGCGGGCGGACAGACCAACGGGCTCGTGCTCGTTGGCGCCTCCCTCCACGAGGTCACGACAACCACGCGGACCCTCCTGGCGGCCCTGGCCGTCGCGGGACTGGTTGCTGTGACGCTGGCGGCCCTGGGTGTCGGCGTGGTGGTACGGCGCGGGCTGCGTCCGATCGACGCGATGGCGACCGCCGTCGAGGGCATCGACGCCCATGATCTCGACCGGCGCGTAGCGCTACGCGACCCGCCGGTCGAGGTGGAACGGCTGGCACGCGTGTTCGACGCCATGCTGGCTCGCCTGCGCGCGTCCTTCGCGACGCAGCGCCGCTTCGTCGGTGACGCCGCGCATGAGTTACGCACGCCCTTGGCCGCTATTCGGGGGCGGGGCGACGTCCTGTTGCTCGACCCAGCGCTGGACGCGACGACGCGCGACGGGGTTGCGATGATGCGCGACGGGGTTGCGATGATGCGCGACGAGGCCGCGCGGATGGGCCGGCTGGTGGCGAATCTGCTGCTGCTGGCGCGTGGCGACGAGGCGCGCGCGATCGACCGGCGCCCCGTCGAGCTCGACGTGCTACTGCTGGAGGCGGCGCGGCAGGCGCGCGTCCCGGCGGCGGCGCGCGGCGTGACCGTGGCGCTGGGCCACGAGGATCAGGCGGTGGCGCTGGGCGACGCCGACCTACTCAAACAACTGCTGCTGAACCTCGTCGACAATGCCGTCGCCTACACGCCGCCCGGCGGCCGCGTCGAGCTAGCCCTGGACGTGGACGGCAATCAGGCGCGGCTGTCCGTGCGCGACACGGGGCCGGGCATCCCGGCTGCGGACCGGGAGCACATCTTCGAGCGGTTCTACCGCTTGGACGAAGCGCGCACACGGCGGAGTGGTGGCGCGGGGTTGGGACTGGCCATCGCGCGCTGGATCGCCGAGGCGCACGGCGGCCACATCGCCGTCGAGAGCGTGGTGGGCCGGGGCAGCGTGTTTACGCTCGTGCTGCCGCGCGCGCACTAACCTCGTCCCGCGCCATCACCCTCGCAGGTCCGCCCACCACGGTGTCACCGGCCCCCTCTTCGGCGTTAATGCCGCCGCCTTCTTCTTTGTAATCGTTACGCTCACCGCCGCGCGGCACAACCGCGGAAAGCGCCCGCGCACGCTAGAGTCCCATACTTTAGCCCGTCCGACACGCCGCCCCTCGCGTCAACGACGTACTGGTCATCCCCACTGAGGAGGCTCCCATGTTCCGCCCGCTTCTCATCCTTCTCAACCTTGCCCTCGGTATCCCCCTCCAACTCCTCTGCCTCCACCTCCAGTGCCGCTTACCTCTGCGTTCCCGCCGCCTGGCTCCCGCGTCCATGCCGCCGTTATCGCCGCACGTCGCGCCCGGCGCCGCACTCCTTCCACCCCTCGCTAGCACGCCGCAACGCCCCCAGCGCTTCCCTGGAAAGGGTGTGCTGGGCGAGAACTGAGTCGTGATCCTGCGTCTTGAGCAGCGGCACTGCTTGTTCCCTCACGGTGGCCCTGGATGTCTCTCCTCTCACGCCCCCTGTCGGCGCCGGTTGGCCTTTTTATGCGCCATCATTCCCCCGAGGGTCGTGCCTAGCACCGCAGCCTCACCGCCCCATATAGTACAGCGGGGGGAGTGCCTGCGGTTCGCGGGAACGTGCGGGCGCTCCCCTCACCGTGCCCTCGTCCTGCCCAGGCCGCTCCCCAGCCCTCCAAACCTCACGAGCGTGACGATTGCGGGCGAGTGCATGGACACGAGGTCGCATGTGTATCAATCAGTGTGCGTGCGGCGTCGCCCGGCCACATCAGCGTTGTCCACACTCCCGCAGCTCCACGCAACGTGCCCTGGCCTGGCTACGTTGCGCATCCGCACCGATGGGTGGCAGCTTTGCACGGTCGTGCAACGCAGCTAGGGGTATGTCTTTTTCAGGCAAGGCGCGTCAAAACGTGTGTTCAATCGTGGCGCGTGGCGCGGCGCTTCGTCCCGTCGAGGGCGCGGCGTGCGGGGAAGAGCGGCACCGCCCACCGCGCCGGTAGCGGGATGGCGCGCGCGACGCGGGCGGCGACGGTCACGATGGCGACACTACCGAGCACGTCGAGTGTGTGGTGCGCGCCGACGCCGAGCCGCCCGATCATCACCAACACCACACCGACGACAAAAGCCGGCACCCAGCGGCGGTCGATCCACCACAGGCTGGCCGTCAGCCACGCCACCAGCAGTACATGGTCGGACGGGAACCCATTATCACGCGCCGTCGCAATGAGCGGATGGGTATGGGTGACGAGATAGGGCCGCAGGTCGACGACGATACCGTTCAACACCTTGGATGCCAGGTACGCCAGGACGCCAAGGCCGATAATACGCGCCGCCACGGCCCGAGACAGCCGGACCTGGCGGCGCGCGACGACGAGCAACCACCCGGCGGCCAGGAGATAGACCAGCGCGGCGGCGCAGAGGATAATGATCGGGCGCGCGATGGCGTTGTGTACGGCCAGGGTCTCTATGTTCTGCTGGATCGCGTCGTGCACACCGTCCTCCTCGTGCTGATAATCGTTCTGCTCATCCCGGCCGCCCGTCACCCGCGCTCGACCCCGCCAACGTCACGCGCCGCGAGGCCTCACGGGCGCTGGCTAGCGGTAACAAGACGGTGAAGGCCGTGCCTTCGCCCACAACGCTGCGCACCCGCACACGTCCATTATGCGCCTGCACGATACCTTGGGCGATGGCCAGACCTAGGCCGCTGCCCTCCGTCCTGGTCCCCGCCCCCGGTGACCGATGGAAGCGCGCGAACAGCCGTGGCAACTCGGCGGCAGGAATACCCGGCCCTGAGTCGCGTACCGTGAGCGCGGCGTGCCCGCCCTTACGGCGGAGCGTCACCTCCACCATACCCCCTGGACCACTGTATTTGACGGCGTTGTCCAGCAAGATAAGCAGCACCTGCTCCAGGCGGCCCGCGTCGCCGCGCACGGTCACGGGGTCGATCTCCCCCTGCCGCACCGCGACGCCCTGGCGCGTCGCGACGCGCGCGACCTGACGCGTCGTCGTCACGACCAGCGCGCCGAGGTCGACCGGCGCGCGCGTCAGGGGAAGCGCGTCGGCGTCGAGGCGGGCCAGCACCAGCAGGTCGGCGATGAGGCGGCCCATATGCCCCGCTTCGGCCACGACGTCCTCCAACAACGCGCGATCATCGGGCTCCGGCGTCGCCCCCGCTTCCAACAGCACCTCGACATTGGTGCGCATCAGCGTCAAGGGCGTACGCAACTCGTGCGAGGCGTCGGCGATGAAGGCGCGCTGGGACGCGAACGCCGCGTTGATAGGACGCATGGCCTGTCTCGTCAGCCACACTCCGCCAATCGTCGCGATAATAACCGCGCCCGCTCCCAGGGCGAGCAAGAGGTAGGCCAGCCTGCGCTGCGCGTCGTAAAGCGGGGCCAGCGGCTGTCCCGCCTGCAGCAGGGCGGCTACCTGGCCCTTTTTCTTGATGACCACTGTGTAGAGGCGATAGTCGCCCTCGTCGGAGGTCGCCAGGGTGCTGACTATACCGTGCCCCTGGCGCACCGCCGCCCGCACCGCCGCCTCGTCGGGCAGGCCGGCGTGTTGCACTCCCACGGGGTTGGCCTGGACGGTCCCGTCCTTATTGAGCAACAAATAGAAGTTATTGCTGTTGGCTAACGACGCCGGCGCCGTGAAGTAGGGGTTGATGCCGAGTTGCAGGTTGCCTGGCACGTAGGCGAGGAGGGCCTGGCGCTGCGCGGCCAGACGCAGCGTCGCATCGGAGGCGGCGGCTAACTGAGAGGCGAAGGTGAGATAGAGGATCGGCCCGAGCAGGAGCAGGCTGACCGTGAAGATCGCCGCGTAAGAGAGGGCAAGGCGGCGGCGTACGGTGGTGATCACGACCATCTCCTACTCCGCGCGTAGGACGTAGCCGACGCCGCGCACCGTGCGCACGAGGCGCGTGGCGGCGCCGGCGTCGATTTTGTCGCGCAGATAGTGGATATAGGTGTCAACGACCGTATCCAGGCCGGCGAAGTCATAACGCCACACCTGCTCGATGATCTGCTGGCGCGTCAGCACTTGCCCGGCGTGGCGCAGCATAAACTCAAGCAAGGCGAACTCTTTGGCCGAGAGCGCGATCGCGCGGTCGCCGCGACGCGCCTGGTGTCCAGGAAGATCTAGCGTCAAGTCGGCCAGGCGCAACTCGTTGCTGTCGCGGGCCGGCGGTGGGCGGCGAGCCAGCGTGCGCACGCGGGCGAGCAACTCGGAAAGCGCGAAGGGCTTGCCGAGGTAGTCGTCGGCCCCCGCGTCAAGGCCGCCGACACGGTCCTCCACTTCGTCACGCGCCGTGAGCATGAGCACCGGCGTCTCGACGCCGTCCGCGCGCATACGCCGGCAGACATCCAGCCCATCCATGTCGGGGAGACCTAGGTCAAGGATGATGACATCATAGGCTCTCTCGCGGGCGTTGGCGAGGCCGGCCGCCCCTTCGGTCACGACGTCGACGACATGCATGTTGGCCTCGAGTGAGCGGCGCAGCAGGCGTCCCAATCGCAACTCGTCCTCAATGATCAAGATGTGCATCCGCCGCCCGCCCCCTTTCTACTAATCTACTGTAACAACACAAGATGTGAAACTCATGTGAAATACGTCGATTTACTCAGCATTTTCTCATATTTATCCCATGGTCGCCCCATGATAGAGAGGGCCGAAGCCAGGACCCACAATTTATCGAATGTGGCGCCCACCTTGTTATCGAATGTGGCGCCCACCTTGCCACCCATACAAAGCAGGGCACGATCTCAAGAAAAACGTTGACAATTTTTCACGTAATATTCATTTTATTCACAGGTGACTCCCATGTTAAGGCGGTAACATGAGAGATGTGAGGGGTAGCGCGCCCCTGCGAATGGGTGGACACGGACAGTAACCTGGGATTGTCCGCCGCTTCCACCCGTCCTTGGATAGGCCCCCGTCCCCATCTGGCATATAGTTAGGAGCATTCTTTCCATGAGTTCAACACGTACACTCGCCGTTCTCTTGGCCGGCGGCATGGCGGTCAGCGGCCTCGCCGCAGCCCCCGCCGTGAACGCGGCCTCGCATACGGACGTCGCGCCCGCCGCGACACCTATGAAGGCGACTCTTATGGTGACGTCCGGCGCCACGACCAGCCGCGGCGGCATTGTCACCGTCACAGGGTCTGGCTTTAACGCTAACGAGGCGATCACCGTGTCCCTGAGCGGCATCACCGCGACCGTCACCGCCAAGGCCGACGCCAAGGGCATGCTCCCCGCGACCGGCTTCAGCATCCCCTACAGCACGGCGACAGGCACGCATACCATCATGGCGACCGGCCAGATGAGCAAGCGTTCCGGCAGCGCGAGCATCACCGTGCAGCAGCTCACACCGTCCATCTCGCTCAGCGCCACGACGGAGACGCAAGGCGCGGCCGAAACGGTGACCGGCAAGGGCTTCGGCCCTCAGGAGCAAGTGACGCTCTCCCTCAACGGTGAGGCTATCTCCACGACGGCGCCTATCACGACGAACAACGGCGCGTTTAGCGCGACCTTTACCGTCCCCAGTTCGCTCCTGCGCGGCGTCAACACGATCAGCGCCATTGGCAACGAGAGCCGCGTGAGCGCGGTGACGGCGCTGACGGGTAACCTGCCGCGCGCCACGCAGTTCTATATGTCCGGCGGCCTGAACACGGCGGCTGAGAGCACCAATATTGACATCATCAACACCAACGCGCAGCCGGCCAGCGTCAACCTGATCTTCTACTACGCCAACGGCGTCCAGGTCCCCAAGAAGGTGACGGTTCCGGCGCATTCCACGCAGCGTTACGTGGCCAGCGCCCTGGGCCTTCCTCAGGGCACGTTTGGCGTGCAGGTGCGCGCCGACCGCCAGGTCGCGGCCGAACTCGTTATCGCCCGCTACAACCACACCGATGGCGACAATCTCCCTGGTTCCCCCGGCCTGAACACCCATTGGTATCTCGCCGCGGGCTCGACTAATGGTGGCACGGAGACCGTCTCGGTGCTCAACGCCGACCCCGTGCGGGCCGCGCATGTGCAGTTGCAGTTCCTGGGCGTCACGGGCAGCGCCCGCAAGACAGAGACCGTGACGGTGCCGGCGCACACGAACAGCGTGTTCAACATTAACAACGTCGTCCCCAACCAGGGTGTGAGCGTGGTGGCCCTCTCCGATGTCCCGGTACTCGTGGAGCGCACCCAAACCTTCGGCACGAACGGCAACGGCCTCACCACCCGCGCGGGGGCGACAACTCCGGCGACGGAGTGGCTCTTCGCGGCGGGCACGACCGCCAACGGCGTGCAGACTATCTACACGGTGCTCAATCCCGGCGATGTCGCGGCGACAGTCACGGCAAGCTTCTACGCGCAGAACGGCGGCGCGTTGGGTAGCCGCACCATCAGCGTGGGCCCGCGCAGCCGCGCGACGATCAACCTGGGCGATGTGGTCCAGGGCGACACCATTGCGGCCGTGATCACGAGTAACCAGGGAGTCGTAGTGGAGCGCGCTGAGTACACCGGCGCGTATGCCACGGCGAAGTCAGGCTCGGTCGTGTTCGGACGCAACGGCGCCGGTGTGCGCTGGACCTTCCCGGCCGGCAACACCACGCCGCCCAGTGGCACGACCCAGGGCGTCGATGAGGCGCTGGTCCTCTTCAACCCGTCGAGCGTGACAGTGCCGGTGACGGCGACCTTCTATGACAACACCGGCAAGATGGAGACCCGGCAGTACACCATCGCGCCGACCGCGCACACCACTATCGTGGTGAACACGCTTGGTCTCGACCCGCAGCACGGTGTCGTCTTGCAGTCTGGCAACGGCCAGGGCTTCATCGCCGAGCAAGGCATCACGACGATCGACGCGCGCACCTTCGAGTCCAGCCAGGGCCTCGCGCAATAGGCTAACCGGGTGGCAGGGGTTTATGTACAAGCAGCTCCTGCCGCTCGACCGTTCATGGCGTCCCCCGCGCCTCGCGCGCTGTGCTAGAAGAGGTCACGGTGGTGACCGGCAACGCGCGACACCTTTAGAGGAACGAATGATGTATGTATTGTTGAAACGGCTGGGCGTCGCCCTTCCCGCGCTCCTGGTCAGCCTGCTCGTCCTCAGCGCCGTCGCCGCGCGGCCAGCCGTGGCCGCCACCGGCGCGAACGCCGCTCCCGCGGCCACGGCTCCCGCCACGACGCCGACCGTCGTCGCGACCCCGACGCTCACCGTCACACCCCCGACCAGTACACGCGGTGGTACGGTGGCGGTCTCCGGTACCGGCTTCGCGGCCAACGAGGGCGTCGCTATCAATATCGACGGCGTCACCGCGCCGATTACAACCATCACGGCGCTGGCGTCCGGCGCGCTGCCGACCACCTCCGTGATGATCCCCTACACGGCGGCGGCCGGCGCCCGCACGTTGACCGCGACGGGCGCGACAAGCCACCGCACGGCCACCGCACATGTCGTTCTGACGCAGGTAACGGCGGCGCTGGTCGCGACGCCCGCGACGACCGCGCGCGGCGGGACGACGACCCTCACCGGCACCAACTGGGCTCCCGGCGAGGCCATCACCGTCACCCTGAGTGGCGTGACCACACCGATCACGGTCGTGCACGCCACGACACAGGGCGCCTTCCCCTCGACCATCGTGACGATTCCCTACACCGTGACGCGTGGCACGCAGACATTGACGGCCACGGGCGAGATGAGCAAGCGCACTGCGACGACCACCATCACGCTGGGCGCCGTCGCCGCGACGCTGGTCGCCACCCCGTCCACCACTAACCGCGGCGGGACGACGACGTTGACCGGCGGCAATTGGGCCCCGAACGAGGCCATCACGGTGACCCTGAGCGGCGTGACCACGCCGATCACCGTCGTCCATGCGACGGCGCAGGGCGCTTTCCCCTCCACCGCCATCACTATCCCTTACGCGGCGACGCGTGGAACGCAGACACTCACGGCCACCGGCGCGGTCAGCAAGCGCACCGCGACGGCGACCATCACGTTGGGCGCCGTCACCGCGACCTTCGCCGTCGCGCCCGCGGCGACCAATCGCGGCGGCCTGATTACCCTCTCCGGCGGCAGCTTCGCGCCAAACGAGGCCGTCACGGTGACGGTCGATGGGGTCATCACGCCGTTGGCGACGATCACGGCCACGGCACAGGGCACGCTCTCCGCGACGGGGGTCAGCATCCCCTATAGCCTCCCGGTTGGTCCCCACACGCTGCGCGCCACGGGCGCGATCAGCAAGCGCGCGGCCACGGCCGGTATCACGATCGCGGCCCTCACACCAAGCATCGCGGTGAGCCCGGCCGTGGCCGCTCCCGGCGCCGCCGTCACCGTGACGGGCCAGGGGTTCGGCCGCCAGGAGCAGGTCACGCTCGCGCTCAATGGTGAGGCGCTGGTGACCACGCCCACGGCGATCACGACCACCAATGGGGCATTCAGCGCCACCTTTACCGTACCATCCAGCGTCCTGCGCGGACAGAATACGATCAGCGCCGTCGGCAATGAGAGCCGCGTCACCGCCGTGACCGCGCTCACCGGCAACCTCGCGCGCTCGCCACTGTTCTACTTCGCCGGCGGGATCAACACGGCGACGGAGCACTCCGTGGTGCAGGTCCTCAACACCAACAACCAGCCGGCCGATCTGAGCCTGCATTTCTACTTCGACAATGGGGCGACCTACAGCAAGACCGCCACGGTCGCGGCGCACGCGCAGGCCGTCATTCCGGTGTCCCAATTCGGGTTGCCGTCCGGGACCTTCGGACTGCAGCTCAACGTCGACCGCCAGGTCGCGGCGCAACTCTCGATCCAGCGCGATGGGCGCGATGGTGACACCTTGCTCGGCAACACCGGCCTGGGCACGACGTGGTACCTCGCCGAGGGCTACACCGGCCTGACGTTCCACGAGAACGTATCGATCATGAACCCCGATCCGAGCGTCGCCGCGCACGTCCAGCTGCAGCTCCTGCCGTTCGGCGGACGACCCGGTCGCAGCGTGACCGTCACGGTGGCGCCGCACTCCAACAGCGTCACCGACATCAACGCGTTGCTGCCCGGCCAATCGCTCTCGATCATCGCGACCTCCGACCGCCCGGTCGTGGTCGAGCGTACGCTGACTTTCAGCACCAATGGCTACGGCATGACCACGCGCGCGGGCAGCAACGGCCCCGCCACGAGTTGGATCTTTGCCGAAGGCACCACGGTCAACCGGTTCCAGACCTTCCTGACGGTGCTCAACCCCAACGTGACCCCCGCGCTCGTCACGGCTAGCTTCTACAGCCGGACGGGTACGAGCCTGGGCAGCCGCACCATCCTGGTCACGGGGCGTAGCCGCGCCAACATCAAGCTCAACGACCTGTTCAACGCCAGCGGCGTGGCCAGCGTCGTCACAAGCAACCAGCCGATCGTGGTTGAGCGCCCCGAGTACTTCGGTTCGCCCAACGGCTACCGCGTCGCCGGCTCGGACGTGTTCGGTCGCAACGGCGCCGGCGTGCGCTGGAGCTTCCCGGCCGGAGACACGCAAGGGCGCAGCGAGTTCTTGCTCGTCTACAACCCCTCGGCCACGACGGTCCCGATCAACGTCACCGCCTACGGCAGCAACGGCAGCATACTCACGAAGAGCATCGCCGTGCCGCCGACGGTCCGCTACAACATCGACGTGGGCCAACTGTTCCCCGGACTCACGGCGCAGCACGGCATCGTGCTGACGTCGGCGAGCGGCGCCGGTTTCGTCGCCGAGCAAACCGTCTTCGCGCCGGACCACAGCACGCTACAGTCCACGCAGGGCCTCGCCCAGTAGGCCACTAGGGACGACGACCCCCAATAGGAAACGGGCGGGCAGGTGATGCAAGGTTACCCACCCGCCTGTTTCCTTTATTACCGCGATAGAGGTCCCGCTGGGCGCGACAGAGGTCCCGTTGGAGCCTGCTGAGATAGATGATGAGATAGATGAAAGGTTGTTGGAACGGGCCTTGTCGGTTAACCAATACTTGTTGGTTAACCAATAAAAGAACTGCGCGGGAGGTGTAAGATTTCACATAAGATGCGCCATGTCGCATATAACCTGCGCCCGTCGTCGCACAGAAGGTGCGCCGATCCGCCACCGCCTGCCCCCGCTTCCCCTCGCTGGGGCTGTACCACACCTGAGTGAGGCCTCGCCCGTCCCCTGAGCCCACCCCCACGGGCACCCCCGTCCTGCACGGATCGGCGCACCTTAGGCGCGACAATGTGAGGATCAGCGCATCTTCTGTGCGATAAGCGGCGCAGGTTATGTGCGACACGGTGCCGATTCAGGTGTGGGTCCGGCGCATCTTATGTGCATTCTTACATTGACTGTCGGCAACGTGTGTCCCCTCACGGCGGCACTAGGTGTCCCCTCATGCGCCGCCCCCGTCGGCAACAAGTGGCCCCTCATCCACCAGACAGCCGCCCCCACGGCTGCTGAGAGCGTCCCGAGGGCCACGACGAGAGCCGCCGACGGTGTGAAATTGCGTGGAGCCGCCCCCCGCTCACGCCAGGCCGTCAAGGGCGAACGCTCCTGGGGCTCCTGGGGCCGGCGGCGCGGCCGCCCCGCTGGCCACCGGACCGCGGCCCCCAGCTCCCCCCACCGGGCCGCCGCCGGCGAGCCCGCGCGCACGCCCGCCCCAGGAGCCCCAGGAGCCCCAGGAGCCCCACCAGGGCCAGCGCGGGCATCAGTCCTCCACGCCCCCCAGCCCCCGCTAGCGGCCACCTCAGCGCCGCCCACGCGCCGCCCACGCGACAGGAGGGCACGGTAGG
>JAABUX010004011.1_pt1 | contig 18996 bp, 17 predicted proteins | sample 5561851 | NCBI WGS metagenome assembly JAABUX01 (sample SAMN10711883, study PRJNA513361) | rock metagenome | isolation source: Antarctica rocks | place: Antarctica: Victoria Land, Richard Nunatak red sandstone | collected 2016-01-03 | reverse complement strand
TGCCAGGCGCCATGAAAGCCTTGAATCGGAACCGCCGTGGCCGCGTCAACCACCATCTCAGGCCGCAGAAGCCGCCACTCCGAACCGCACGCTCGGAACACAACCTCTGCCCAGGTGAGCAATTACCGAGGCTGGGTGTTTTCGACCTCTCAGTGAACGTCAACAATGCCAGGTTCTCTACAGAGAACTGGCCACCCCGCGGCTGTAAACGAAATATTGCCTTAACAATGTTGGAACGAGTCGACAAGATTACTTCCCAAATAGACTCTCTAGTTTTGCCTGTATAACCATAATCTTATCAATCTTTGAAAAAAGACTTGACCGGCGCTCCTCATTGCCAATGATAGAGAAGGGAGTATTTTCTAGAAGCTTTGCAGTTTCATCTACATACTTGAAAAGTCTTTCCGCGGTGTCACGCTCATCGTCGATTTTCTTCTCAATCTCGTTAAGAATTGCTCGATTGTAAACCGTGTCAAGGTCCTCACCGGATCGAAAACTCATCCACTCTTTCGGTGATTTAGTGATTAAGAATGATATATGCCTTAAGTCGTCGCGCTTAGAGATGCGCCGCTTGCTCCAGGCATTGGTCAATTGTGCAGCAGTAGGCTCCCTCTCTATAGTAGCATCAGACTCTTCATTCTCCTCCTGAACTGGGAAAAACCATCCAACAAACTCGTTCAGATTGGCCTGATCAAGGAACTTTTTCTTGTTATCATCCCAATTCAGCCAGTCCTTAACGGCGATGCTGCTCCGACCAAATATTTCCTGGAAGTACGGATAGATTTTCTCATCTAAATACAATTCGTATTCAGTTTCGGCTTTTGCTTGCCGGAACGCATAATAACCACGCACCCATTGCGCCGCACCAAATGCAGACAAACCAAACCGCTTCCCCACCTCGGTAAAACTAAGATTGCTTCTCTCTACTTCGTCCACTATCAGCTTTGCCTTGTTGAAGGCAGGCCATTCCGCAATTCCTGAGATGTGCCGGAGACCTTGAAATACCCAAGCAATCTCATTCTTGTTGCCGCCACCTGTATATTCAAGGCATGGGATGGTTTTGAGTGTTGCCATGATCTCGGGCGACAACTCAGTTCCATCATCCGAATGCCCATTAATTTGTTTAGCTGCACATATACGGCGATTTCCTTCTAGAACCAGATACTTTCCCTCGTGCACGCGGCGCACGACAACCCTATCAATTGGGAGAAAGCCATTTGCCTCTATAACCAATTGAAGCTTTTTTACGTCATGGTAAGCGATCAGTCTCACGGCAGCTTCATGTTGAGCATCTTCCATTAATGCGATACTGTCTGGAACATAATCCCACTCACTTCCGACGAACCGTGGGTTGTTGGGGTCTAGGTATAAATGTGAAAGCGCGATACCCCGCGGTTCAAGAAACGGCGCGAGAGATGTCATAAGATAACCTCACCAATTGACGATTTGTGAAACGGAATGCGGAGCAAGCAACAGGACGCTAATATATCTAGTCACCTTTAGTCAATACTAGTTTCCTAACTGCAAGCGCCATTCTTACATCGAATTGCTTGGGATGGTCTCCTGAAAAACGGCGTCAATCCCGTCCAGCACCTTCATCCCCATAGCATCCCGCGTCTCCACCGTCGCGCTCCCCAGGTGCGGCAGCAGCACCACGTTCTCCAGCGCCAGCAGCCCGGCATCCACCCGCGGCTCGCCGTCGTAAACGTCCAGCCCGGCCGCCGCCACCTGGCCCGACCGCAGCGCCGCCACCAGGGCGGCGTCGTCCACCAGGGTGCCGCGCCCCGCGTTCGCCACCACCGCGCCGCGGGGTAGCAGCGCGATCCGGTCGGCGTTCAGCCAATGCCGGGTCGCCGGGCCGCCGGGGGCGTGCAGGGAGAGGACGTCGCAGGCCGGCAGGAACGTCTCGTCCGAGGCGTGGAACACCGCACCGGCTTCCTGCTCGGGCGGGAGGCGGGTACGGTTGCGGTAGTGGACTTGCATGCCGAAGGCGCCCGCCATCCGCGCCAGCTCCCGCCCGATGCGGCCCATGCCGAAGATGCCCAGGCGGCGGCCGGTGATGCCCTGACCCAGCAGTTGCGTGGGCGCCCAGCCGGTCCAGCGGCCGGCGCGGACCAGGCGCTCGCCCTCCCCGGCGCGGCGGGCGGCGGCCAGGATCAGGAGCATGGCGCACTCGGCGGTGGCGACGCTCAGCACGTCCGGGGTGTTCACGACGGGGATGCCGCGGGCCTGGGCGGCGTCGAGGGCGATGTGGTCGGTGCCGACGCTGAAGGTGCCGATCACGCGGATGCTGGCCGGCAGGGCGGCGATCACGGCGGCATCCAAGCGTTCCGCCGGGCAGCATAGCAGGGCGTCCGCGCCGGCGGCGGCGGCCAGCAACTCGGCGGCGGACACGGGGTGGTCGTCGGGGTTCAGGCGGGCGTCGTAGTCTCGGGCGGCGCGGGCCTCCACGGCGGGGGGCAGGCGGCGGGTGACGTAGAGGACGGGCTTGGGGGGATGGCGGTCCACGGGGGCTAGCTCCACAGCGGGTCGATGGCTGGGCGGCCCGACGTGACGGCGGCGATGTTGTCCAGGGCGCGGAAGCCCATGGCGTTGCGGGTCTCCAGGGTGGCGCTGCCCATGTGCGGGGTCAGGAACACGTTGGGGAGGGCGGACAGGCGCTGGTCGAAGTCGGGCTCGCGGCGGAACACGTCCAGGCCGGCGGCATGCAGGTGGCCGGATTGCAGGGCCTCGATGAGCGCGTCCTCGTCCACCAGGCTGCCGCGGGCGGCGTTCACCAGGACGGCGCCCTCCGGCAAGAGCGCTAGGGTTTCCGCGTTCATCAGCTTGTCCGTGCTGGCGCCGCCGGGGGCGTGCAGCGTCAGGATCTGGCTGCGCGGCAGCAGTTCCCGCAGCGAGGGCACCCACTCGGCCCCGGCCTCCAGCTCCGGCGCGGCCTGGGCCATGTCGGTGTAGAGCACCCGCATGTTGAAGCCCCGCGCCCGCTGCGCCATGGCCCGGCCGATGCGGCCGAAGCCGACGATGCCCAGCGTCTTGCCGCTGGCCTGCACGCCCAGCATCTCCGCCATGCCGAAGCCTTGCCGCCAACCCTTGCGCATGATGGCCGAGTACTCCCCGGCGCGGCGGCAGGCGCATAGCAGCAGCATGAAGGCGAGGTCCGCGGTGCAGTCGGTCAGCACCTCGGGGGTGTTGGTCACCACCAGGCCGTGCGCCTTGGCCGCCGCGACGTCGATGTGGTCGAAGCCGACGCTGCAGGTGGCGGCGATGCGGACGCTCTCGGGCAGGCGGGCGATGAAGTCCGCGGTCAGCTTGAGGTTGCTGCTGAAGAACAGGGCGTCGGCGTGTTGGTTGGCCAGGCGTTGGAGGACGTCGTCGGGCGACAGGTCGCGGTCCTCGGACAGGACGGCGTCGAACTCGGTGGTGGCGCGCTCGGCGACGGCGGCGGGCACGGGGCGCGCGACTAGCAGGCGGGGCTTGGGCATGGTGGCAACTCCAGCAGACAGGGCGGCATCTTGGCCGGGGTTGCCGCGGGGCGGAAGGGGCGGCACGGTGCGGGGAACGGAGGCCCCCGATGCGCCATGACCTGATCATCCGCGGCGCCACGATCCTGGACGGCACCGGCGGTGCCCGCCGCCGGGGCGACGTGGGCGTGACCGGGGACCGCATCGCGGCCGTTGGCGACCTGGGCGGGTCGGGCGCGGACCGGGAGGTGCTGGCGGACGGCCTTGCCCTCGCGCCGGGCTTCATCGACGCGCACACGCACGACGACCGCGCCGTGCTGTGCGGCCCCGCCTGCATGGCCTGCAAGATGAGCCAGGGCGTCACCACCGTCGTCGTCGGCAACTGCGGCATCAGCTTGTCGCCAACCCGCATGGCCTGCCGCCCGGTCCCGCCGCTGGACCTGCTGGGCAACGAGAGCTGGTGGACCTTCGGTAGCTTCGGCGAGTATGCCGACCGGCTGGCGCGCGATCCCAGCCCGGTCAACACCTATGCCCTGATCGGCCACATGTCGCTGCGCGTGGAGGCCCTGGACGGCCAGGTCCACCGCGCCGCCACCGACGGGGAGGCTGAGCGGATGCGCGGCCGGTTGGCGGAATGCCTGGCCGAGGGCGCTTCGGGGTTCTCGACCGGGCTTTATTACCCGCCGAACGCGGCGGCCACGACCGACGAGGTGATCGCCGTCGCCGAGGCCCTGCGCGCGGCCCGCGGCATCTACGTGACGCACATGCGGGACGAGGGCGCCGATGTCCTGGCATCCATCGAGGAGACCCTGCAGATCGGCCGCGCCGCCGGCTGCCCCGTCGTGATCAGCCACCATAAGTGCGCCCTGCCGGAGAATTATGGGCGCTCTGCCGAGACGCTGCCGGCCATCGATCGCGCTGCTGCCGGGCAGGAGGTTGCGTTCGACGTTTATCCCTATGCGGCCAGCTCCACCGTGCTGATGCCCGGCAAGGTGCGGCCCGATGTGCCGATGCAGGTCACCTGGTCCGTGCCGCATCCGGAGACGGCCGGCCGCCGGCTGGACGCGGTCGCGGCAGAGTGGGGGCTGACCCTGCGCCAGGCGGCGGAACGGCTGCTGCCCGCCGGGGTCGTCATGTTCCAGATGCAGGAAGGCGACGTGCAGCGCATCCTGGTCCACCCGCGCAGCATGGTCGGTAGCGACGGCCTGCCGCACGACGCCCGTCCGCACCCGCGGCTGTGGGGGACCTTCCCGCGCGTGCTGGGCCACTACGCCCGGGACCTCGGCCTGTTCAGCCTGGAAACCGCGGTGCACAAGATGACGGGGCGCACCGCGCAGGTGTTCGGCATCGCAGACCGCGGGGTGATCCGCCCCGGCGCCTACGCCGACCTGGTGCTGTTCGACCCGGCCACCATCCGCGACGCCGCAGACTTCGACGTGCCGGACCGTCCGGCCGAGGGTATCTTGGAGACTTGGGTCAACGGCCAGCCCACCTGGAGCAGTGCCCACGGCGCCACACCCGCGCGCGCAGGACGGCTCGTCACGCGAAATGGCTAACTGTTGCTTGGGAGCAACTCGCGTGGAGAGGGGTGTGACATGTGTGCATCAAATGTTGCTCCGCGATGCACAAAGCCCGATGATAGGGAGGTCCGGACCGTCCGGGCCTCGTACATCCTCGTCAAAGAGCCATATCATGACCTTCCGCACCCTTTTTCTTGCTACGTCAGCACTTCTCATGGCTGCCGGATTCGCCAGCGCTGATGCCGCTACGCGCCAGCGCGTCAAGCACCACTCCTCGGTTCACAAGGCCGCCATGCACCACCCTGCCAAGGGCCACATGGCTATGCGCGGCATGTCGCGCGGCCACGATTCCGGCGATGCGGCGGTTGACCAGCTCAACGCGCAGAGCCTGAATGCCGCCCGCGGCGGCGCTGCGCCGGCCGCTCAGCCCGCCGCCCAGTAAGCGTCAGGCTGGACGATAGGCGTACGCGGAGCGGCCGGGCATCCGGCCTAGGCGCGGCAAGAGCAGGGTCGTCCTGCAGCATCCGGGCTTTGCATCCTTGGGTTGGCGTGTTGGTCTGATTCCATGCACGCCAACCTGATTGCCTTTACCCTGTTTGCCGTGGCGACCGCGGCGACGCCGGGTCCGAACAACGCCATGCTCGCGGCATCCGGCGCGAGCCATGGCCTGCGTCGGTCGCTGCCTCATGCGCTGGGCGTGTGCCTCGGCTTCGGCCTGATGGTTGCGGTGGTCGGCCTCGGGCTGGCCGGACCGCTTTCAGCGCATCCCACGCTGCACGCCGTGCTGCGCTGGGTCGGCGGCGCATGGATGCTTTGGATCGCGTTCGGCATCGCCCGCAGCGCGGTTGCGACGGGTGCGTCGCCACGACCTCCCATGACGTTCCTGGGCGCAGCATTGTTCCAGTGGGTGAACGTGAAGGCGTGGGTCATGGCCGTGGCGACTGCGACGACCTACACGGTGCCTGAACTTCCCTTGGCGCCGCAGGTGCTGGTGCTGTCGCTGATGTTCGTCGTGCTGGATGTCCCGTGCGCGCTGCTATGGGTCGGGATCGGGATGGGCGCGGCGCACGTCCTGCGCTCTGCGAGGCAGTTGCGCGCCTTCAACGTTGCCATGGCCGCGCTGCTGGTGCTGTCTGTCGCACCGCTCCTGGCTGGCTGAGCTTTCGTAGTTCGGGAAACCTGCCCATGCAGTTCGACTTCGCCGCCCTGCCCGCCCGCGACTGCTACAAGCTGCTGGTCTCGACCGTCACGCCGCGGCCCATCGCCTGGGTGGTGACGCAGGATGTGCAGGGGCGGTTGAACGCGGCCCCCTACTCCTTCTTCAACGCCATGTCAGGCGACCCGCCGGTGGTGGTGTTCGGTATCGGCGGGCGCGAACCCGGCGACGCCAAGGACACCGGCAACAATATCCGCTGCACCGGCCAGTTCGTCGTCAACCTGGTGGACGAGGCCACCGCGGCGGCCATGAACATCACTGCCATCGACTTCCCGCACGGCGTGGATGAGATCGCGGAGGCCGGGCTGACCACCCTGCCCAGCCTGCACGTCGCCCCGCCGCGCATCGCCGAAAGCCCGGTCGCGATGGAGTGCGAGCGCCTCGCCACCATCGAGATCGGCAACGAGCGCTGCCTGGTGCTGGGCAAGGTGCTGGCCATGCACATCCGCGACGACGCGGTGATCGACCCGGCGCGGTGCTACATCGACACGCCGCGGCTGAACCTGGTCGGCCGCATGCACGGTGCTGGATGGTACGCCCGGACGACGGACCTGTTCGAGATGAAGCGGATCGACCCTGCTCTCTACGTCCGTAAGACCGGGGGCTGACCGATCCGCTTGCTGCAGCCGCTGCGGCAGAGGCCTGTTGCCCTGCTATGGGGCGGGCTGGCGTTCTCGGCCATCGGCGACCAGGCCTACAACGTGGCGTTCGCATGGATCGCGACGGAGGCGTTCGGGGCGGCGGCAGGCTACTTGGTTGCGTTGGGGCCGCTGGTGCTGCTGGCGACGCTGGTGTTCGGCGGACGGATGGCCGATGGCGTGCCGCCGGGCCAGGTGATGATCGGGGCAGACCTGGTGCGGGCGGCAGCCTTGCTGGGAGTCGTCGCCGCCTGGTCTGTGCAGGGATCGCCGCCGGCCTTGGGGCTGGTGATGACGGTCGCAGCACTTGGCGCCGGGCAGGCGGTGTTCCGCCCGGCATTGCAGACGGTGCTGCCGGCGCTGCTGCCGGACCGCACGCTGCTGCCGGCGGCGAACGCGCTGCTGGACGGGACGGAGCGCCTGGCGCGGCTGCTCGGCCCCGCCCTGGCCGGCCTGCTGTCGGCGCTGCTGCCACTGCGGCACCTGCTGAGCCTGGATGCGGCGACGTTCCTGCTGTCGGCGGCTGCGCTTTGGCTGATCCAGCGGCGGCAGCCCATCCCGGCCCTGCACGGCCTGCCGCCCGGCGGCGTGTTGGCGAGCATGGCGCAGGGCGTGCGTGCGCTGCGGCGGCACGGGCTGCTGGGGTATGTGCTGGCGACCTCGGGGATGCTGAATGGCGCTTGGTATGCGACGTTCTTCCTGGTGCTGCCGCTGCTACTGCAACGCTCCGGACTGGCGCTGTCGGCGTATGGGCTGGTCATCTCGGCGTATGGGCTGACCAACCTTGCGGCGAACCTGGTCGTCGGCAGCCGGACGATGCCGGTGCGGCCGGGCCGGCAGATTTTTGGGGGCAACCTGTGCCTGGCGTTGGGCATGGCCTTGCTGGCTGGGAGCGCCGCAGGAGGCTTGCCGCCGGGCCTGCTGCTGCCTGCGGCAATGGCGGCCTCCGCCTTTGCAGCTATCGGCGGTCCCATGCAGGACATCCCCGTCGCCGTCCTGCGGCAGACTGAACTCTCGCGCGCCGATGTGCCGGCTGCGACGCGGGCGATGATGGCCAGCAGCCAGGGCGGGCAACTGGCCGGCGTCGTGCTGACGCCGCTGCTGCTGGACGGGCTGCCGATGGCCGGGGTCATTGGCCTGTGCGCCGGCCTGATTGCCGGGGTCGCGCTGCTGGGCTTGCGGCGGCATGGCTGACGCTCGATGCGGGTAGGCCAGGGCGGTTATTTTGCGATTGCAATCGGTTAGACCACGCCCCTCACCTCGATCATACGCATCAGAGTCTCCAGCCGGTCCGCCTCCTCGACCGGCTTGTCCGGCCGTAGCCGGGCCACACGCGGAAAGCGCAGCGCGACGCCGCTCTTGTGCCGGTTGCTGACCTGCGCCGCGTCGAAGGCGATCTCCAGCACCAGGCCGCGCTCCACCTCCCGCACGGGGCCGAAGCGGTGGACGGTGTGGTTGCGTATCCAGCGGTCCAACTGAACCAGCTCCAGGTCGGTGAAGCCGGAGTAGGCCTTGCCGACCGGCACCAGCTCGCCATCCTCCCGCCATAGGCCGAAGGTGTAGTCGGAATAGTAGCTGCTGCGCTTCCCGTGCCCGCGCTGCGCGTACATCACCACGGCGTCGATGGTCAGCGGGTTGCGCTTCCACTTCCACCACTGCCCTTTGGGCCGGCCGGGCACATAGGCGCTGTCGCCCCGCTTCAGCATCAGCCCCTCGATGCTGGCGGCCCGGGTGCCGTCGCGCAGGGCCGACAGCTCCTCGACCGTGTGGAAGGGGATCAGGGGAGACAGGTCCATGCGCTCCGGGTGGTGCAGGCCGAACCAGGTCTCCAGGTGCGCACGGCGGGCGTCGAACGGCAGCGTCCGCAGGTCGGTCACGCCGTCGAACAGCAGGTCGTACAGCCGGACCGCCACCGGGAACTCCCGCAGCATCTTCGGGCCGGGCGACTTGCGGTTCAGACGCTGCTGCAAGTCGGCGAACGGCGCGATCTCGCCATCGCGGATCACCAGCAGCTCTCCGTCCAGCACGCCCTTGAACCGCATGGCGTCCAGGATTTCTGGAAATGCCCCGCTCACGTCGTCCGCGCCGCGCGAGTAGATGCGGCTGCCGTCCGCGGTCGCAACAAGCTGCACGCGGATGCCGTCCCACTTCCACTCCGCCCGGTAGGCAGCGGGGTCCAGTGCCGCCAGGTCCGGCGCCTCCAGCGGGTGCGCCAGCATCGGCGGGCGGAACACCGGGGCGCCGGCCGGGTCCGGCTTGTCGCCACGGCCCTCCAGCCAGGCGAACAGGCCGGCATAGGGCGGTGTCAGGCCGTGCCAGATTTCCTCGATGTGGTCCGCCTCAACCGCGCCCCCGGCCAGCTCCGCCAGCGCGGTCTTGGCCAGGCGGGCGGACGCGCCAACCCGCAACGAGCCGGTGATCAGCTTCAGCAGGGCGTAGCGCGTCGAGGAGTCCGACGCATCCAGCCATCCCGCCAGCACCCGCGGCAATTCCGCCTTGGGCGTGCTGACCAGCGCCTGCACCACCTCCGTCATCGTCGGCGGGCCTGCGTTGGTCGCGGCGGCGGGCCAGATCAGCGCCACCGTCTCGGCGAGGTCCCCGACGTAGTCATGCGACATGGCGAACAGCACCGGGTCGGTCCGCTCCTCCGCTAGGGCACGGATCAGCCCGGGCTTGGCGGCATCGAACGCCAGCTCCCCGGTCAGTGCCGCCAGGCCGAAGCCGCGGTCCGGGTCCGGCTGAGTGGTGAAGTACCGCCGCAGCAGGGCCACCTTGGCCAGCCGGCCCGGCGTGAACACCAGCCGTTCCAGCAGCTCCGCGAACGCGATCATGCCGGGTCGGGGGCGGCTGCCGCGGGCGTGGCGGCAGCAGCCGGGGGCGTTGCATCCTCATCATCTTCGCCATACCCGACCAGGCGTAGCGCCCGCCCGCGGATGCCGCGCTTGGCGGCCTCGTGGATGAGGGCCTCCTCCCGGCCGTGCGTCACCCATACTTCCGGTGCCGCGACCTCGTCGAGCGTCTGGTTCAGCTCGTCCCAGTCGCAGTGGTCGCTGATCACCAATGGCAGCTCCACCCCCTTGGTGCGGGCGCGCTGTCGCACCTGCATCCAGCCGGAGGCATTGCACACGACCGGGTCGGCCAGGCGCCGCGCCCAGCGGTCGGCGATGGCGCTGGGCGGGGCGATCACGATGGCGCCGCGCAGGCTGTCCTTGGCCGCCACCGTCGCCGGGCGCAGGTCACCGAGGGGGATGCCCATGCGCTCATAGGCCGAGCATAGCGGCGCCTGAGCGCCGTGCAGGTAGATGGGCCGGTCCCAGCCGGCCAGGCGCAGCAACGCAATCAGCCGCTGCGCCTTGCCCAGCGCATAGGCGCCGACGACATGCGCGCGTTCCGGGAACAGCGCCACGCTGTCGAGCAGCTTCGCAACCTCATGCTCGGCGGGAGGATGGCGGAACACCGGGAGGGCGAAGGTCGCCTCCGTCACGAACACGTCGCAGGGGATCGGTTCGAATGGGCGGCAGGTCGGGTCGGGCTGGCGCTTGTAGTCGCCGCTGACCACGGCCCGGGCGCCGCGCCACTCCATCGCCACCTGCGCGCTGCCCAGCACATGCCCGGCCGGCTCCATCCAAACACGGACGCTGCCGAGCGTGATCTGTTCGCCGTATTGCAGCGCCTGCTGCACTGCTCCCGCCCGGCCCTGGCCCATACGGACATCCATCAGGGCCAGTGTTTCTGGGCTGGCGAGCACGGCATCATGGCCGGGCCGGGCGTGGTCGGCGTGGGCGTGGGTGATTATGGCCCGAGCTACCGGGCGGACCGGGTCGATGTGGAAACCGCCGGGTTCGCAGTACAGCCCGTCCGGCAGGACTTTCAGCCAGGTCTCAGGATGCGGCATGGCACGCTTGCTTCCCCCTCTCCCGGACGGAGAGGGGGAAGCATAGGGTCAGCCCTGCTTGCGCTGGCCGTCGCTGGTCAACGGCACCGGCACCCAGCGCAGGCCTTCACTGCTCTGCACCAGCATCAACACGGTCTTGCGGTTCTGCTTGCGGTAACGGTCCATCCGCTCCTGCACGTCGGCGGGGGTGGACACGCTTTCCTGCTGGACTTCCACGATCACGTCGCCGGGCTTGAGGCCCTTGCCGGCTGCGGCGCCATCCGGCATCACATCCGTCACGACGACGCCCTTCTGGTCGGCGCCGATCTTGAACTTATCGCGCAACTCGTCGGTGATCGGGGCCAGACGCGCGCCGAGGCCGCTGACCTCGATGTTACGGTTGACCACCGGCGCCGGCGCGGTGGGGGCATTGCTGGCGACCTGCTGCGGGTCGTCCGGCAACTCGCCTACCTGGGCCTGCACCGTCACCTCCTTGCCGTCGCGCCAGACCACGACCGGCACGTCCTTGCCGATTACCGTCTCGGCGACGATACGTGGCAGCGACTTCATCTCCTTCACGTCCTGGTTGTTGAAGCGCAGGATCACGTCGCCGCTGCGGATGCGCGCCTTCTCGGCGGGACCGCCCTCACTGACCTTGGCGACCAGCGCGCCGTTGCCGTCCTTGAGGCCGACGCCCTCCGCGACCTCTGGCGTCACCTGCTGGATGTTCACGCCCAGCCAGCCGCGCCGCGCCCGGCCGTATTCCCGCAACTGCGACACCACGGCCTTCGCCATGTTGGCCGGAATAGAGAAGCCGATGCCGACCGATCCGCCGGACGGCGAGTAGATCGCCGTGTTGATGCCAATGACCTCGCCGTTCATGTTGAACAGCGGCCCGCCGGAGTTGCCACGGTTGATCGCCGCATCCGTCTGGATGAAGTCGTCATATGGCCCCTGACGGATGTCCCGCCCACGCGCGCTGACGATGCCGGCGGTGACGGACCCGCCGAGGCCGAAGGGATTGCCGATCGCCAGCACCCAATCGCCGACCCGGCCGGTGTCGCTGTCGCCGAACGACACGGCATGAAGCGGCTTATCGGATTCGACCTTGAGCAGAGCTAGGTCCGCCTTGTCGTCCTTGCCGACCAGCGTTGCCTTCAGGGACGTGTTGTCCTGCAGCGTCACGGTGATCTTGTCGGCGCCGTCGATGACGTGGTTATTGGTGACGATGTAGCCGGCGGGATCGATAATGAACCCCGACCCCAGGCTCACGGCGCCACCACCTTCGCCGTCGCCGTGCGGACCCTGCTGCGGTCCGCCCTGCGGCCCACGGCGACCCTGCTGCCCGCTGCCACCGCCGCCTGGACGATTGCGGTCCAGGAAGTCCTTGAAGAACTGCTCGAACGGGCTGCCCGGCGGGAACTGCGGCGTATCGGGGCCGGCGTCACGGTCGGCCCGGGCCTCGGCCTTCTGCGTGCTGCTGACGTTCACTACCGCAGGTGACAACTGCGCCGCCAGGTCGGCGAAGCTGTCGCCAGCCTGCCGGGCCTGCGCAGGAACGGGAACGAAGGCGGGCAGCGAGGCCGGAAGGGCAAACACGGTGGCAAGAGCAATGGTCCGGAGGGTGGCGCGGTGGGAACGGAGGCGCATGGATGAACTCCCTGAGGTGGATCGGCTAGGCTTCGACGGGACGCAACGCGCCAGAATAGGAAAGGATGGGGAGCCTCACGGGCTTGCGAAAGGGATCACGGCTTCGGCTCTTCCCGCAACATCTTCAAGAAGTCGCTGTCCGGTGTCAGCACCAGGCGCGACTGGCCGTTGACGAACGCTTCCCGGTACGCTTGCAGGGTCCGATACGTGTTGTAGAAGTCGGCGTCGCGCCCGTAAGCGTCGGCATAGATCTTGATCGCCTGCCCTTCGCCATCACCGCGCAGCCGGTCCGCCTGGGCGCGGGCGTCGGCCAGCAGCACCGTGCGGTCACGCTCCGCGTCGGCGCGGATGCGGGCGGATGCCTCGGCCCCCTCGGCGCGCAACTGCTTGGCGATGCGGTCGCGCTCCGACTTCATGCGGGACAGGATCGCCCGGGTGTTCTCCTCCGGCAGGTCGGCGCGGCGCAGGCGCACGTCCTCGATGGTGACGCCGAACGCCTTCATCTCCTCAGTGACCTGCCCGCGCACCGTGCCCATGATCCGGCCACGCTGAGCCGACAGCACATTCAACAGGGTCTCGTTGCCGAGCACACGGCGGATCGCAGAGGTGACGACCGAGTTCAGCCGTGCGCGGATGCCGTCCTCGGCGGGTCCGACAGCCTGGAAGTACTTCAGCGGGTCGGTGATGCGGAACCGGGTGAAGCTGTCCACGATCAGCCGGCGCTGGTCGGAGAGGATGACCTCCTCGCCGGGCGTCTCGTAGTCCAGCAGGCGGCGGTCGAACAGGATCACCGTCTGGATGAACGGCACCTTGGCGTGCAGGCCCGGCTCGCTGATCGGGCGGATCGGCTGGCCGAACTGGGTGATCAGCACCTGCTCGGTCTGCGTGACGGTGAACAGACTGGCGGAGACCAGGATCAGGACGAGCACGGCCACTACCGCTGCGGCGATCAACGGGCGGCTCATCGTGCGGCTCCTGCCGGGGCTGGCTGGGCAGTTTGGGCGGTGACGCGGGCCGGGTCGAGCGGCAGGTAGGGCACGATGCCCTTCAGCCGGTCATCCACGACGATGCTGGGCGTCTTGGTCAGGATCTCCTGCATCGTCTCGATATACAGCCGCTTCAACGTCACGTCCTTGGCAGCGGTGTAGGCGTTGTACACGCTCAGGAACCGCTGCGCCTGTCCGGCGGCCTCAGCGATGTTGGCCTGGCGGGAGCCCTCCGCCTCCGCGGTGATGCGGGCGGCGTCACCGCGGGCGCGCGGCACGATGTCGTTGCGGTAGCTCTCGGCCTCGTTGCGCGCGGTCTCGGCGTCGGTCGTGGCGCGCTGCACGTCGCGGAAGCTCTCGATCACGTCGGCGGGGGGATCGACCTTCTGCAACTGCACCTGGGTGATCTCGACGCCGGAGTGGTACTGGTCCAGCACTGCCTGGGTGCCGGCCGCCACCTGCTGCTCGATGCGGGCGCGGGCCTCGGTTAGCGCGGGCTGGATCGGGGTGCTGCCGATCACCTCGCGCATCACGCTTTCGGCCACGGACTTCACGGTGGCGTCGGGGTGGCGGGTGTTGAACAGGTAGGCCTCGGCGTCCTTGATGCGCCAGAACACCGACAGGTTGATGTCGATGATGTTCTCGTCGCCGGTCAGCATCAGTGCCTCCTGCGGCACCTCGCGCGTCGGCACGTCGCGGCCCGGGTCGGCGCGGGTGCCTTCGCCCAGCGTCTCGAAGCCGATGATGGTGCGGTTGACGCGGGTGACGGCGGGGGTCAGCGCCTCCTCGACCGGCCAGGGGATGTGATAGTTCAGGCCCGGCCCGGTGCTGCCGGTGTAGGCGCCGAAGCGCAGCACGATGCCCTCCTGGTCCGGCTGCACGCGGTAGAAGCCGCTGGCCAGCCAGGCGACCAAGGCCACCAATCCGATCAGCGCCAGCAGGCGGCCGTTGTTGCCGGGGCCGCCGCGCCCGCCGCCGGGTCCGCCGCCGCCGGGGACGAAGCGGCGCACGCCGGCCTGCAGGCGGGCGATGACCTCGTCGAAGTCGGGCACACCAGGCCCGCCGGCACCGCCCCAGGGGCCGCGGTCAGGACGGTTGGGCTTGCGGGGCGGCGGGTTGTTGCCAGGATTGCCCCAGGGCGAGGGTCCGCCCCCATTGTTCCACGACATATGGGTCTGCTGGCTCCATCAATGCCGGCCGCATGGGTTTGCAGCCGGGGCGCACCTTCGCCATATGGCGGGGTACGGTTGGCTGCATATTGACCGCGCATCTAGGATATACAAGCAATGCCCACCCCAGGCCCAGCACGACCCACGACCGACCAGTTGCGGGAGGTGCTGCGTACGGTCGCAGACCCCCGGTCCGGGCGCGACATCGTGGCCGCGGGCCTCGTCGATAGCCTGGATGCGCGGGACGGCCTGGTCCACCTGGCGCTCCGCACCGACCGGGACGGGGCGGCGGCGATGGAGGGGGTGCGCGCCTCCGCGCAGGCCGCGCTGTCCCGGCAGCCCGGTGTGGTCAACGCGACGGCGGTGCTGACCGCGCATCGCCCGGCTGCTCCGGCTGCGCCGCACTCCCATGCCCCCGCTGCCAAGGCCGCGCCTGCCGCCAAGGCGGCGCTGCTGCCTGGCGTGAAGCACATCGTTGCCGTCGCCTCCGGCAAGGGTGGGGTCGGCAAGTCCACCACCGCCGTCAACCTGGCCGTTGCCCTGGCGCAGCAGGGGCACAGCGTCGGCCTGCTGGACGCCGACATCTATGGCCCCAGCCTGCCGCGGATGCTGGGCCTGTCCGCCAAGCCGGAGCTGCGCGACGGCAGCATGGTGCCGCTGCGGGCCTGGGGGCTGCTGGCGATGTCCATCGGATTTCTCGTCGATCCCGATACGGCGATGATCTGGCGGGGTCCGATGGTGATGGGCGCGCTGGAGCAGATGATGGGCCAGGTACACTGGGGGGCGCTGGACATCCTGATCGTGGACATGCCGCCGGGCACCGGGGATGCGCAGCTCACGATGGCGCAGCGGGTCAGCCTGTCAGGTGCTGTGATCGTCAGCACGCCGCAGGACATCGCGCTGATCGACGCCCGCCGCGGGGTCCGCATGTTCGAGAAGACGCTGGTGCCGGTGCTCGGCCTGATCGAGAACATGAGCACCTTCGCCTGCCCGAATTGCGGACATACGACGGAGCTGTTCGGCCACGGCGGCGCGCGGCGGGAGGCGGAGGCGCTCGGCATCCCGTTCCTGGGCGAGGTGCCGCTGCTGCTGGATATCCGGGTGACGGCCGATGCCGGGACGCCGATCTGTGCCGCCGCGCCGGACAGCCCCGCTGCCAAGGCGTTCGCCGCCATTGCGAGGCGGGTTTGGGATGGGCTGGCCGCGCCCAAGCCGGCGGCGCCACGGATCGTGATGGATTAGGCTGAAGATGGACGGGATGCTTCGAGGCTTCTGGTATCTGGCCGTTGCTGCCAAGGCGGTCCGGCGCGGGCGTACCTTGCCGGTCAGGCTGCTCGGCGAGGACCTGCTGGTCGGCCGACGCGCCGATGGCGAGGTGTTCGCGGTCGGCGACTCCTGCCCGCACCGCGGGATGCCGATGCGGCACGGCTCGTTCGACGGGGACAGCCTGCGCTGCTGCTATCATGGCTGGGTGTTCCGCAGCACCGATGGCTGCTGCACGGAGATACCGTCCCTGGCGCCGGGCGACGAGACCGACCCGGCGCGCTTCCGTCTCCGCACCCGGCCGGCGCGGGAGGTGCAGGGCAACATCTGGGTGTATGTCGGCGATGGCGAGCCAGGGCCGGTGCCGACCGTGCCGGGCTTCGATGGCGCGACGCCGCAGGTGAGCACCACCATGCGTTTCCCGTGCGGGGTGGACTTGGCGGCGATGGGGTTCTTCGACCCGGGCCACCCGGCGTTCGTCCATACCTCGCGCTGGTGGAAGCGCAACCCGGCCGCCAACCTGCGCCTGAAGGAAAAGCACTTCGAGCCGCACGGCTTGGGCTTCCGCATGCTGCGCCATCATCTGAAGCAGGGTGGCAACCCTTACCGGCTGCTGGGCAAGGATGTGCACATCGACATCGGCATCCAGTTGCCGGGCACCCGGATCGAGCACATCCAAGGCAGCCGCCATAGCGCCTGCATCCTGGCCGCCGCGACGCCGGTCAGCGCCACCGAAACGGACGTGCACTATTGCGCCTACTGGACGATGCCGTGGCTGGCGCCGCTCAAGCCGGCGTTCGCCTGGATGGCGCGGGACTTCCTGGGGCAGGACAGGACGGTGGCCGTCCGCCTGATGGGCAACTCGGCACCGCCGCCGCCGCTGTTCGTGGGGGACCCGGATACGCAGGTGCGATGGTACATGCGGCTGAAGAAGGAGTACCTGGCGGCGCGGGAGGAAGGGCGGGAGTTCGCCAATCCTTTGCGGGGGCAGGTGCTGCGGTGGCGGAGCTAATTCTACTGGCGCAGCGCGGCGTCGATGTCCGCGGTGGTGGGCAGGCTACCCTGCGACCCTGGACGGGTGCAGCATAGCGCAGCGGCCACCGCGGCGCGGGTGAGAGCGTCACGTTCGGGAGCGCCTCGAACCAGGGCGGCGCAGAACACGCCTGCGAAGCAATCCCCGGCTGCCGTTGTGTCCACAGCCCGCACCGCATAGGCTGGGACTGCGCCGTTGTGGTCCCTGGTGTGGTACTCGCACCCCCGTTCACCGAGTGTCCGCACGACGCTGACCTTTTCCAATGCATGGTGCAGGCCGGCTGCCGTGCCTTGGCAGCCAAGCCGGTCTGCCAGCCAGGCCGCCTCGTGCTCGTTCACCATGAGGTAGCTGACGGCTCGGAGCGCTGCCGGGTCCAACGGGCGGGCGGGCGCAAGATTGAGCACGGTGGGAGCATTCCGGGCGCGGGCGCGATGGATGAGCGTGGCGGTTTCGCCGGGGTCAGCCTCCATCTGGAGCAGCAGCAGGGTTGCGGGATGCAGCAGCGCGTCCTCGACCTGGTGGGCGCAGGCACGGGCGTTTGCGCCGGCGCCGACAACGATCTGGTTGCGGCCAGCGGGGTCGGTGCAGATGGCGGCGCAACCCGTCGCGGCATCCGCCTCGACCACCCGGGACAGATCGACGCCAGCCGCTTGCAGGCCACCCAGCGCATCGCTGGCCAAGACGTCGCGTCCGACCGCGCCGGCCATCGCCACCCGCGCCCCGTCCAGCGCTGCGGCTACGGCCTGGTTGGCGCCCTTTCCCCCTGGCTGGATGCGGACATCGGGACCAAGCACGGTTTCGCCGGGACCTGGGAGCCGGTCTAGCGCGAAGATCAGGTCCAAGTTGATGGAGCCGAAGACGACGATGTCGAACGCCATGGCGTCAGGCCGGCGCGGCGCGGCCCAGCAGCTCCATCAGTTCGCCCCACTCGCGTTTGGAGAGTCCGCTGCCGGGTTGCTCCACGGTCTCCCCGGCCAGCATGCGGCGGACCGTCGCCAGCATCTGCGCCGACAGCGTGACAGCCCCCATGCGGTAGTCCTGGAACGCCTGGAACGTCGCTGGCACCCAGGCGCGGACGGCGTCGAGCATCACGTCGGCATAGGCCCTGATCTCGTATTGCGCGTGGCTGTCGGCTCGCAGCGACAGGAAGCCTAGCAGGTTGTGCAGGTCCGCTTTCCAGTACCACTGCGTGTAGGTGTTCAGCGTTAGGTTCATCCGCGCCAGCTCGCGCGCCAGGCCCTGGCGGTCCGGGTCGGCCGGGGCGCCATCCACCCCCTCGTTCAGCATGTGGGCGTAGTGATCGTAGGTCAGGCTGGCGTCGCCCCGCAGCATGTCCAGCACGGCGGCAGCCTCCTGGCCCTGCAGGACCTCGCCGCGGCCCTGGCGGTTGGTGCTGCTCTGCGCCGCCAGGTGCTCGGGGGCGGGAATGTAGAACTCGCGGTCCAGGATGGAGTAGCGGGCGGAATACTCGTTCACGTTGGCCATGCGGTGCCTGATCCACTGGCGGGCTACGAAGATCGGCAGCTTTACGTGGAACTTGATCTCGCACATCTCGAACGGGGTGCTGTGGCGGTGGCGCATCAGGTAGCGGATTAGCCCGTCGTCCTCGCTGACCCGGCGGGTGCCGCGGCCGTAGCTCACGCGGGCCGCCTGCACCACGGCGCCGTCGTCGCCCATGTAGTCGATGACGCGGACGAAGCCGTGGTCCAGCACGGGCACCGGCTGGTAGAGCAGCGCCTCCAGGGCTGGCACGGTAGCGCGCAGGGTGGGGTGCGGGGCCTCGCGCTGGGCGGCGACTTCGGCGAGCTGGTCGGGGGTCAGGGGCATGAGGATGCGTCTAGCACCCGGCCCGATGCCGCCGAAAGGCCTGGTAATCCGGCGCCGGGTTGCCTATCTTGGGCAGGCTGTAACAACGGCTATGGTGATAAACGGTAGTTGGAATAAGCGTTGTGGACCCGGGGGCAGTGCCCGGCGCCTCCACCAACTTCCCGGGTGGGTCCGGGGCTGGGTGCGGGGGCGACACAGGCTCGACACGCGTGGTAAAGACCTACTTTTTGCTCGGCATGATACCGCCGTTATCGGGTCAAATCACAAGTGCCAATGACAATCATGAGGCGCTCGCGATCGCTGCGTAAGCAGTGACACGCGCGGTCCGGGGGGTACCGGGCAACAGAAACCCCCCACTT
>JAABUX010004010.1_pt1 | contig 19000 bp, 17 predicted proteins | sample 5561851 | NCBI WGS metagenome assembly JAABUX01 (sample SAMN10711883, study PRJNA513361) | rock metagenome | isolation source: Antarctica rocks | place: Antarctica: Victoria Land, Richard Nunatak red sandstone | collected 2016-01-03 | reverse complement strand
AGCGTTGCAGAGACTTCTCGCCCCGCTTTGCCGTCACGACTGCCCATACTGCCGAAACCACTTCTTCGCATTGAGGAAACTGCTAACGGAGTAGTATTAGTCGCCTTTGTTTTTCGAACGGGGGGCATCTCGGGGTGGCCGGCGGCTCTGGCGGCGCCGTTCTCAACCCCCACCCTGACCCCAATACCGTCGAGTTATCCGTAAACACTGGAATAGTAAGAATTCGACTCTTGTAGGGTGGATGAAATCCACCAACGTTCGGGCCACGCCGGAGGAGTTGGTCGGTCGCGCCTGGTGCGCCCGCCCGACGGGGGCCAAAGTCCGGGTCACGCCGATGGCTTGGTGGATTTCACCCACCCTACAAGAGCCAAGGCGTTTTGCTCCCTCCCCCTTTGTGGGTGAGGGAGTCAGGAGCAATGACCTGAAAATGGTTTACGGATAATTCGACGGTATTGGGGTCAGGGTGGGGGTTGAGAACGGGTCGCTACCGGAAGTCGTCGTCACGCCCGACATTCCGGAATGGGCCCGGTCGACCGCCCTGGGCCGTTGATCGCGGGGCGGGCATCGGTTCCACTGGTCGGTTGACGGGGCCCGGAGGGTTGATCGAGGCCGGGCCCATCCCAATCGCCGGGGGAGATCACCACAATGCACCGCTGGATGCTCGCGATCGCGACGGCCGCCGCCGCCGCGGGATTCTTGACGACGGGGACGACCACGGGCCTGGCCCGGGAGCGGGACCGGCCGGTCAAGGTCCTCATCATCACCGGGGACACCCACCCGGCCCACGACTGGAAGGCGACCACGCCGGCCCTCCGCGACGTCCTCGCCGCCCAGGGGCGGGCCGACGTCGACGTCACCACCACGCCGGCGCAGGATTTGACCGACGCCAACCTGGCCAGGTATGACGTCCTCCTGCTCAATTACCTCAACTACAAGAAGCCGGGCGAGAGCCCCACCACCGAGTGGACCGACGCCAACAAGGCGGCCTTCCTCAAGGCGATCCGCGACGACGGCAAGGGGCTGGTCGTCCTCCACCACGCCTCGGGCTCGTTCGCCCGGCCGAACTGGCCCGAGTTCGAGCAGGCCGTCGCCGGGGGCTGGCGGACCCGGGGCTTCCACGGCCCGGCGCACGCCTTCACCGTCAAGAAGGCCGCCGAGTCGCACCCGGTCTCCGAGGGGGCTCCCGCCGAGTTCGCCCACGCCACCGACGAACTCTATCAGAATTCGCTGGTCCCCCCCGGCAGCGTCGTCCTGGCCACGGCCTATTCCGACCCCGCCAAGCCCAAGGGGACGGGCAAGGACGAGGTCGTGATCTGGGCCAACACCTTCGGCAAGGGCCGCGTCTTCGAGGACGTCCTGGGCCACGACGTCGCCGCCATCACCGACCCCGGCGCCGCCACCTGGCTCCGCCGCGGCACCATCTGGGCCGCGACCGGCAAGGTCCCCACCGACGTCAAATGAACGATCGGGTGATGGGCGGCCCTCCCGGCCCCCCATCACCCATCAGCGATCATCCAGGCCATCGGGGGCCGCTCAGCGGCGGGCCGCCCGCTCCTTGATCGCGTGGGCCGTCAGCTCGACGGCGGTCAGGCGTTGCTCGGGCGACTCGATGGTCGCGGCCACGCCGAGGGCCCCCCAGACGTCGCCGCGCCCGGCGAGCGCGCCCGCCAGGCCGGACAGGGCGGAATCCCTCCCCCCGGCCGTCAGGGCCCGGGCCAGCCCGAGGGCGCCTTCGAGGTCGCCCAGCCGGGCGCGGAGGTTGATGGGTGACGACTCGGCGTGGAACCGGACGATCTCGGGGGCGAACTCGAAGTTCGGGTCGAAGAACGTCGCCTGGGACCAGGCGAGCAGACGGGGGCCGACCTGGCCCATCGCGGGCCGCTCCGGGGCCTTGGCCTCGACGATCCGGAGGGCGTCGCGGAGGGCCTGTCGCGCGGCCTCGTGGTCGCCCGACTCCTCCCGAGAGTCGGCCAGGGTGTACAGGGCCCGCGACTTCTCCAGGACCGGGTAGTCGCGGATCAGCCCGGCGGTCGCGGTCGCCCGGCCGAGGTCGCCGGCTTTGGCCAGCCCCTCGACGATCATCGCCAGCGAGCGCGACCGCAGGGGCTCGGGCTGCTTGAGGGCGACGGGCAGGGCCTCGCCGAGGAGGACCCGGGCGTGGTCATGCTCGCCGCAGGCGGAGCGCTCGCGGGCGACGACGAGCCGGGCGACGATCGCCTGGTCGTCGGCCTCGATCGCCCGGGTCTGCCCGGTCGCCCGCCGGAACAGGTCGTCCGCCCCCGCCCGGTCGCCCGATCCGGCCATCAGGCGGGCGACGATGGCCAGGGTGCCCGGCCTGACGGCGTCGTAGGAGCCGTCGGCGGGGCCGGGGAAGTCGGCCCGCTTGAGGTCGGGGATCGCCTCGGCCGTCGCGCGGGCCCCGGCAAGATCGCCGGCCATCGCCTGCAAGTGGGCGACCCTCGCGAGGGTCCGGCCTCCCCGGAGCCGGTCGGCGGTGGCCTCCAGAGCCCGGGCCACCTTGGGCAACTCGCGGCGGGCGACGGCGGGGTCCTTCGGCCGGGACCCGACCGCCCCGATCAGGATCTTGATCCCGCCCGGGTCGAGCCAGATCCAGCGATGGCCCGTGTCCTCCTCGGCGAGCGAATCGACGAGCGACCGGAGGGCCGCCTGCCGTGACGCTTCGTCCTCGAAGGTCGCGACCAGCCGCAGCGCCCCGCCCACGTCGCCCATCTCGCCGAACGCCTGCGCGACGTGGGACAGGGCCTTGGCCCGCTCCTCGGCCTTGGCCAGCCCCAGGGCCGACCGGCGCGCCTGCTCGATCGCCTCGCGGGCCCCGGCGGGGTCGCCGGCCCTGGCCAGCATGGGCCCGAAGCCGGCGAGGAAGATCGACCGGAGCGGCCCCTCCTGGGCCCCGATCGCGGCGATCGCGCGGCGGATCGTGGCGCGGGCCGGTTCGAGGTCGCCCGCGGCGGTCCGCTCGTCGCAGAGCATCGCGAGCAGCTCGGCCTGGATCATCGCCGGGCTTTGCTCCTGGACCATCATCATTCCCTGCCCGGCCTCGACCACCTTCGGTTGCCGGGCCGGGTCGACCTCCATCGCCTCGACCGACCGGGTGAGCCGGTCGAGCAGGGCCCGGCCGGCGGCGGGGTCGCCCGCCTTGCGGAGCAGGCCGGCGACGTCGATCAGATTGGCGATCCGGTCGCCGAAGTTGCCCCGAAAGTCGAGCTTGTCGGCCGCCTCCGCCGCCTTGCGGAGCGTGGCCAGGGCCGCGTCGCGGTCGCCGATGTCGAGCTGGGCCCCGGCGATGGTGATCAGGGCGCTCCCCTTGGCGTCTTGCTCCTGGCCGTCGTGCTTGACGGCGCCGACGCCCTCGACGGCCTCCCGCAACGCCCGGCGGACCGAATCCTCGGGCTTGTCCGGGGCCGGGGTCGTGGTCGGGGGCGTGGCGGCGTGGGCCCCCAGGGCCAGCGCGGCCCCGACGATCGCCGCGCCGATCAGGCCGAATCCTTCCGGCAGGGTCATGGTCATCGAACGATCCTCCTTGTTCAAGATCCGTCGAATCCGGGTCGTCACCTGGCGATCGGCCATGCCCAGCACGGCCCGTCGCCCCCCCATCCCCCGGCCCGACCCGGCCATCGCCAGGCCGGCGAGCATCTCCGCATACGCGCACGGCCGCCCCGTCCGCTCCACCACCAGCCGGTCGCAGCACAGCTCGCGCTCGAGCCGGACCCAGGCCGAGAGCCACCAGGCGACCGGGTGGAAGAACAGGAGCGACTCGACCCCGCGCTGGAGCAGGTTGACCAGGTTGTCCCACCGCCGGAGGTGCGCCAGCTCGTGGAGCAGGGCCATCTCGACCTGCTCGAAGCCCCAGGCGTCGAAGGCGGCCGAGGGCAGGAGGATCATCGGGCGGAAGACCCCGATCAGGACCGGCGCCGCCAGGCGGTCGCACGCCGCCAGGCCCACCCGCCGGGCCACCCCGAGCGAGTCCGCCAGCGCCCGGCAACTCCGGGCGACCGCGCCGGCCTCCACGGGTCGGCTCCCCCGCCTCAGCCGCTCGACCCCGACCATCCCCGTCCCCAGCGCGGCCGTCGAGAGCAGCGAGCCGGCCAGCCAGAGCCACGGCAGGCGGCCGACCCACGCATCGAGCCGGAGCCGGAGCCGGGTCGTCGGCCGGGCCGGCGGGCCGGCCGACGGCCTCGGACGCGAAGTCGCACCGGGCCTCGTCGTCGGGGCGACGTCCGGCAACGTCGCATTTATGCTAATTGGCGTCCAAATTTGCGTAAGGCCGCTGATTTTTGCGTCCGTTTCGTGATTGAGAGCGAACAGGATCGCGGGCGAGGCCCCCAGCGCGAGCAGGCAGGCGAGGGCGAACCCGTAGCGGGCCTCGGGGGTCGCCTGCTTCAGGAGCCTCCGGCCCGTGGCCGCGATCAGGCCGGCGACCAAGCCGACCCAGGTCAGGTGGATCATCGTCCAGCCCGCCGCGATCCAGGCGGAGGAGTCGGTCGGCGAAGGGAAACTCATCGGGCCGCCCCCCCTTCCTCAGCCTGATCCGGGGCCCGGTCGCCCGGGCGACCTTCCAGGAGCTTGACGAGTTCCGCCCGCTCGCGGTCGTCGAGCCCCCCCTCCTGGATCATGTGGGCCACCAGTCGCCGGGCCGAGCCGTCGAAGACGTGCTGGACCAGCTTGCCGATGAGCCCCGAAGCGGCCGCCTTCCGGCTCACCCGGGCCGACCAGGCGTAGGCCCGGGGGCTCCCCTCGCGGGCGACCAGGCCCTTGGCCAGCATCATCTTGAGCATCGTCGCGACCGTGGTCACCGCCACGGCCCGACGACCCTGGAGCGCCGCATGGATCGGCCCGAGGCCGGCGGGCTCGATCTCCCAGAGGACTTTAAGGATCTCCAGCTCGCCGTCGGTCGGCTGCTGGCTCGGCGATCGGGCCATCGCGGGGGTCCCTCCCGGCTTCGTTGGAAGATGGTGGCGTCGTGACGGGATGATTTCTATAGAAATAGAATAGCGCGGTCAACGGCAACTTGCCGCGAAGGGCGTGGGGGGATGGGTCGCCAAGTCGGCATCGCCTGGTCGATAATGGGGGGGCGGGTGGGGAGTCGGCGAGACCTTCGACGGGGGGGGCGGCGGCGATGGCACCGACCGGACAGCGCGACTACAGCACCGCCCGGCTGACCCGGCACGCCCTGGGGCGGTTCGTGGAGCGGTTCGACGTCCCGGCCGAGTCCGCCGACGCCGACCTCCGCGCGGCCCTGGCGCAGACCCGCCGGCTGGGGCGGAACCCGAGCAACGACGCCGTCGCCGTGCTGGCCCTGCACCGGGGCCGGATGGTGGTGGCGATCCTCAACGCCACGACCTGCCTGACCGTGCTGACCTGGCCCCAGTTCGAGCCCCGGCTCGCCGAGTTCGGCCGCGCCCGGCTCCCCCGCAAGCGGGGCCGGATGCTCCGCCGCCTGGCCGGGCCCGACCGGGACACCGGGGGCTGAATCGGCCGGCTCAGGGCCTCGCGCGACCCGGCCGGTCCATCGTCGACTGGTAGCTGACCAACGAGTGGAACGAACTCCGGACCCCCTCGTCCACGGCCGACCTCGGCGGGGCCGGCCGGCTCGCCTCGATCGCGACCCCGATGGGGCCGAGGAACAGGCCGAGGAAGAGCCCCTCCATCGGGCTCCGCCGCTTGGCGCCGGCGACCAGCCCGCCCGAGGCGGCGCAGCCGGAGAGCAGGAAGATCAGGGCGAGGGCGACGACCGGCGGTTCCATCGGGGGGCCTCTCTCGGACTCGGTGGCAGATCGGCATGCGATCGGCCCTGAACTCGGCCGACCGTCCGTGATTCGTTGTCATCCGGCGGTCACTCTAATCCGCGGCCTCCCGGCGGGCGAGATCGGCGGGCGAAATTCCCACGCCCCCGGGGGTTTCGGGCACGCTTCGCGGCGCGGGACGGGGGATGGGGCGGGCCCCGGGCCGGCGGATCGACCCGGGCCGCGAGGGCCCGACGGCTTGAGGTCGGGCCGCCGGTATGGGACAACGGTCCGTCGGGCGAATCGCGCCCGCCGCCCACGCGACGTCCCCGGGAGGTGCCCAAAGGATGGCGGACGACCCGCCGGCGAGCCGCCAGGAGCCGCCCGACCCCGACCCCGCCCCCGGATTCGCGGCCCCGATGACCCCCGAGCCCGGGCCCCCCGCGCCCGTCGCCCCGCCTCGCCCCTGGGGCCCCTGGGCGACGGCCGGCTGGACGGCCTTCGTCGTCGCCGCGATGCAGGCGGTCCAGGCCGCGGTCCTGATCGGGTTCGCCGTCGTCCAACTGGCGCGCGACCCCAAGGCCGACCTCCCCGCCCTGCTCCCCGCCCTCGGCGCCGACGGGACGTTCCTGGGCGTCGCGACCCTGGCGAGCACCCCGGCGGTGGTGGCGCTGGTCGCGCTCCTGGCCCACCTCCGGCTGCCGATCGGCGACTACCTGGCCCTCCGGGGGACGTCGGCCCGCCGCGCGGCCCTCGCCGCGGCCGGGATGGTGGCCTTCCTCGCCGCCTCCGACGGCCTCACCCACGCCCTCGGCCGACCCCTGGTCCCCCCCTCGATGGCCGAGATCTACCGGTCGGCGTCGCTCCCGCCGCTGCTCGTCGCCCTCCTGATCTGCGCCCCCCTGGGCGAAGAACTCCTGATCCGGGGCTTCCTCTACCGGGGCCTGGCCGATTCCCGCCTCGGGCCCGGGATCGCGATCGGCCTCACCGCCCTGGCCTGGGCCCTGATGCACGTCCAGTACGACCTCTACGGGATCGCCACCGTCTACCTGATGGGCCTCTACCTCGGCGTCGTCCGCCACCTGACCGGCTCGCTGCCGATGACCATCCTCCTCCACGTCCTGGCCAACGCCGTGGCCACGGCGGAGGCCGCGGCCACGGTCGGGCGGGGCGGGTGAGGGGCATGGGTTGTCAGCAATCGAGGATTTTCTACTTGGGTGCGGGCCTGAAGAGGGGTAGCAGGCGCGAGCGGATCTCGTCCAAGAAGTCGGCCAGGCCCGATTCGCGACCGCGCTCGCGCAGGCGATCGAGCGGGGCGTGTTCCCAGCATCGGGCCTCCCGGTCCTGGTCGTGGCGGGTGAGGATGCCGAGGACGCGCTTGGCGCTGCGCTTGTCCGAGATGTGCTTCGCCTTCAGTTCATGCGAGTTCGAGCGGGGATCGTACCCGAGTTCGGTCCGGACTTCGTTGAGGAGTTCCGCTTCCCCCGAATCGGCCGGGTCATACCCGACCAGGGCCCAGCTTTCTCGCACGCAACGGGCCAGCCCGACGACGACCCGATCCCCGAAGCCATGATTGACCTTGCTCGCCTGTTCGAGCCCGATGCGGCGGCTGGCATCGCGGTCGTCATCGCGAAGGAGGAGGACCCCGTCGAGCGGGCGACCGGCGAGCTTCCACTTCTTGAACAACAGCAGGGCACGTCGGGCGGAATAGGCGTCGTGTTCGCCCGGCTGGTCGCCGAAGTGGCCGTGGGCTCGGATGCCGGCCGCACTGGCCAAGTCCCCGATCTCGGTCCAGAGGATGTAGGGCCTGGCCTGATCGGAGCCGTGCCAAAGCGGGCAGTGGGCGAACGACTCCTCATCGACCCAATCGACGCGCTCGCGGATGACGCGTTCTGCCAACGTGGTCGCCGTCCGGAAGTCGGCCGCCGCCTCGCAGACCACGGCGAAGGCGAAGGGCATTATTTGGTCTCGAGATTCTTCGGGAGTTCGCCGACCCATTTCTCGCCGAAGAGGCTCCACATCTCGCCGGGGGCCATCTCGTCCTTCCACTTGTCGAAGTCGGGATGGTCGGTCAGGCCGGCGACCGAGACCGTGCCGTCATCGCCGAGCGTGGTGAGGCGGACTTCCTCGGGGCGGAGATGGTCGAGCAGGTAGGGAGAATGCGTCGTCGCGACGATCTGGAGTTCGGGGTTCTGATCCAGGATCGTCCGGAGCAGGCCGACCACCTCACGCTGGGCCTTGGGGTGGAGGCCGCGATCGATGTCGTCGAGGAGGATGAGGTCCGGGCGGCCTTGGCTCATCAGGACGGTCAGTAGGCCCAAGACCAAGATGGTGCCCTCGCTCGCGGAGTGGGCCGGAACGTCGCGAGCACCATTGAAGTCGAAAACGATCGTCTCTCCGACGCTCTCAGCGATGACTATCTTCCGTTTCTCGTCGAAACTTATCTTGGTATCATTTCCATAAACAACAATACTATGGCGATCTGATGAATTCCTCGGTCGTGATGCTGCCGGCCTGAAGGAGGTCCGATCGAAACGAATCCTCTCGATAGTCGGGACGACGGCCCGAAGCCGTTGTTGGATAATCTGAAAGTCGTCGGGCCGATTGAGTGCCATGAAGGCAAGCACGGACGGCAACCCCGAGCCGTCCGCCGCCACGCGAGTACCGACGTGTGATGAGGTTTCAGCCATGCGGGAAGGATCAAGTCGGAGCAATTCGGATGGGCGGAACAACCGGACCACAGAGGGGATCTCGCCTATTGGGCGCCAATCGCCTCTCGTTTCGGTCTCCTCTTTTCCCTCGACCGAGAAAAGCCATTCGTCAGAAGTTGGAGATGAGTAGAGAGAGTCGCGGGGGAGATCGGGAGGGGGGGAGAGGCGGATTCGAACGCCTTCTCTCATCGCCGAGCAAGACAATTCAATCTCTTCACCGATCGCGCTTCGGCTAAGGATGAGGACCGGATCGCGCTTGCCCTGAAAAATATCATTTGGCTCGTCCGTTCCCAATCGGCTCAGGCAATGCAAACCTTCCAGGATGCTCGTCTTCCCCGATGCGTTGGGCCCCACGATGACCGTCAGTCGCTCAAGGCCGATGTCGGCCCGGCGGATCGCCTTGAAGTTGCGGATGCGGAGCGAATTGATCATCGGATTCGCGGGGGTGACGACCGAAAGAGCGCGGGTGGGACGATCGCCCGACCCCACCACGATACCTTGATCCGCGGCGATTTGACATCCGCCGCCTCGGGAGCCTTTGCCGACACGGACCCCGGGATTCCGGGCGTGAGGCCGTCCTGGCCGGACGATCCCGGGTCGCCCCGGGCCCGGCTCAGGGGGGTGACCGTCGATCGGCCCCGAGGGCCATGGCCCGCTCCGCCTCGGCGGCGTCCTCGATCGCGAAGACGGCCAGGAGCGGCACGCCGGGCGCGTCGGCGAGCGTCTCGGCGTAGGCCGGCCGGGCGTGGCGGATCAGGTGGTCGGCGAGGGCGCAGTTGCCGTAGGTCCGGAGGATTCCGGGGCGATTCTGGACGATGTACCAGCGCGGGGGGTGGTCGCGGTCGGGATGGGGCGGGGGGCGGAGCAGGCCCCAGCGGTGGAGGTAGTCGAACGTCGGGATCGGATAGGCGAACATCACGGAGCGCCCGGGATCGGTCCGGGCGTTGATCCAGGCGAGGGCCCGGGGGGTCAGGGCGTCCCAGTAGTAGGTGGGCTCCATCCCGGCGCGCGCGGCCCCGGCCGGGCCGCCGATGAAGATGTTGTAATACGAGAGTTCCAGTGGGTGATACCGCCAGGTCTCCCGGGCGGCGGGGCCGAGGGCCAGGACCAGGAGGGCGACGGCCGAGGGTCGCGCGAGCCTCGGCGGCGCGAGCCGGGCGACGGCGTCCGCCGTCGCCGCCAGGCCGGACCCCGCCAGGCAGGCGAGGAAGGCGAAGGCCGGCAAGAACTGGCGCTCGCCGTCGTGGCCCGGGGCGCCGGGCAGCCCCCGGAGCAGGAGGAAGAAGGCCCAGCAGCCGAGGATCAGGGCGCCCTGGCGGTCGCGGAGGCGGCCCAGGATCACCCGGGCGGCCCCGACGAGGGCCAGGGCCAGGGTCGCCGGGGGCGTGACGATCGCCGTCCAGGCGAGGGTGTTGTACCACGGCAGGGCGAAGGGGTAGACCCGGCCGAAGAAGAGGGTGGGGATGGGCGACCGGCTCTCGCGCGAGAGGTTCGAGCGGAGGAAGACCTCCACCCCCCGGATCGGGTCGGCCCACCAGGTCGGGATCAGGGCGTAGAGGATGAGCCCGGCGATCGGCGCCCCCAGGGCGAGGGCCAGGAGCCCCCGGCGGTCGCGGTACAGGAGCGACCACGCCAGCAAGGGGGCCGGCACGAGCCAGCCGGGCAGCTTGGTCGCCGCCGCGCAGCCCCAGGCGACGCCGAAGGCGACCGTCCAGGCCCGGCGGCCCGGCGACGGCCCGGCCGCCCCGAGGAAGGCGACGACCGCCAGCGTCCAGCCGCAGAGCGTCGCCGCGTCGGTCGTCGCCAGGTGCTCATGCGCAAAGACCCGGGGCATCGCCGCGAGCCCGAGCGCGGCCGTCCAGCCGGCGAGCCCGCCGTATCGGCGGGCCATGAAGGCATAGATCACGCCGGTCGTCAGCGCGCAGAGCGCGGCCGGCCCGAAGCGGTAAGACGCCGGGGGCGGCAGGAAGTGATGGGCGACGGCCCAACCGGCCAGGCTCAGCAGGGCATAGAACGGGGGGTGGCCGTCCGGCTCCTCGCGGGCGAAGGGCCAGAAGAACCGGAGCGACTCCCGGCTCCAGGGGGAGGCGGCGGACGGCCCGGCCGCCGCCAGGTAGTCGGCCCGGCGCCGGAGGTTCGACGTGGCGGGGGCCCAGGCCCGGCCCCCGGGCGACGAGTCGCCCGCCACCCGGCCGGACCACTCGCGGAGCCGGTCGACCCGCTCGACGACGAACCCTTCATCCCAGGCCATCCCGTAGTCGCCCAGGGTCCACGTCAGCAGGGCCAGCGTGCCCAGGGCGATCGCCCAGGGCATGACCCCGCCCCGCCGGCCGGCCCCAGGCCCATCCGAATCCGCCCGCCGCCCCGGCATTGGCCACCTCGCGATCGGTCGCCCGGCCCCGGCCCCCGGCCATCCGGGCCGACCTGCCCTGTTCTCACGCTTGGATCAGCAGGCCGATCCGCTGTTGCTCGTGTTCTCGTCGAGCAGGGGCCTCAGAGCGTGTCCAGGAGGCCAATTTCTCGGTGAGCCGGCGGACCATCGGATGGATCATCTTTCGATGACTTCGGCCTCGGCGGCCCCGGCGCCGGGCCATCGGCGTTCGGTACCTGGATGCTCCAGCCCACCTTCGGGGGCGGGAAATCCGCGGGCCAGTCCTCGACCAGGAGGCTGGTCGTCGTGCCGTGGTCGCGGACGCCGATGATCGTGGCCAGGATGGAATACCTGTTACCGGGCGTCCCGAGGGGCCAGATCACCGCGATCTCGCCGACCAGCGACTCGGGGGAAGTAGGCCGGAAGCCGTCAGGGACCAGGATGAAGCCCGGTGCCGGGGCCCCGTAGGAAACCTTCACCTCGACGACATCGATGACGGGGTAGCTCGCCGCCGGATCAGGCGCGAGGCTTGCCCTCTTCCGGGCCGAAGATTGTGCCATCGGGGTCGCCTCCCATCTCGTAGATCAACGATGCGGACTGCCCGAGTCGTCGAATCGCCTCGCGGTCGCCATCGGACGGTCCGGTCAGAGGTTATCCGGAATGCAACTCTTGCCTTGTAACGAGTTATGTTCCATTCGAATTTGCTGATGCGAATGAATTTCCCGTTTTTCTGAGGGAATAACGTTCGGATCGGCGATCTCGAATATGGCGTAAGTCGAAGCCAGTCAACAGATACGTTTCCGGATAGCCTCTCACTCGGGGATGTGTATGCCATTCGATGCGGATCACGCGAAGTTTCCGCCCTTCGATCGACACCGCGACGGCCAACTCGTCCCCCTCCCCCTCGACGTCGAATCGAATGCCGTCGCGGCCACCCCTGACCATCGGACGTTCGCCGGTTTCGAGGGCCAGGACGGCGTGCTCGGCCCCGTTCGACCAGGCCCGGTATTTGGCCTCGTTGACCAGCTCATCGGTACTCTCTTCGTCCCGGACCCATCGGACGAACTCGGGCGCCGCGACGCTCAAGATGTCCCCTCGGCGACGGTAATCGAGGAGGGGAGGGCGACGGTCACGTTCAACGCTTCGAACGCCCAGCGAGATGGCCCGGCGTCATCCGCAATCCGCTTGCGGGAGATTTGTTCGAGGCTTCCCCGCTGCTCAAGCGTGCCTTTGAGATTGATAACCGTCACTCGCCCATGAACGTCCGGGGCCGGTTCTTCTTCCTTCTTGCGGCCCATGAATCCTCCCTCTCACGGTCGGCGGTGCCGGTCGAGCCCCCTGGCCCGGATGTTGGCGGCCTCGCGGTCGCGTTCTTGCTCGATCAGGGGGAGGTTCCGGGCCGCATAGTCCAGGGCCTCGCGGGCCACCTCCAGGGGGATCTGGTAGTCGTCGGCGACCTCCTCGGCCGTGCGGGGGTCGGGGCCATGGACGGCCTCGTACAGGACGGCGGCGCGGATGCGCCGCCCCTTGAGGAACCACTGCCGGTAGTTCGAGCCGGGTCGGGGCCCCAGGTGCTGGTATCGCTCGGCGGCCGTGGCGTCCATGGCGAGGCTCCCGGAGGGTCGTCGCGAGGCGATGGGATGGGGCCGGGCCCGCGTCCCCGATGATAACCGGCCCGGATGGCCGTTCGCCATCCGGGCCGGCCGGGTTCACGCGTGGATCAGCAGTCCGATCCGCTCGGGGAGCTGCTCGGCGACGGCCTGGATGACGTCGCCCTTCATGGCCTTCCAGAGGGTCCCCCGGCGGGTGGTCCCGAGCAGGAGGAGGTCGGCCCCGTGGGTGACGGCCATGTCGAGGATGGCCTCGGGGATGTCGCGGGCGACGCCGTAGAGCAGGCGGAGGGGCACCCCGGTGTCGTGCGACTGCTGGCGGAGGCGGTCGAAGAGCGAGAGGGCGTCGGCGTCCTCGGCCAGGGTGGGCGGGGCGGTCGGGCCCATCGGGGTGACGGCGATGTGGCGGATGAAGAGGATGTCGAGCTCGGCCTGGCGGTTCTTGCACTCCTTCATCGCGAAGTCGATCAGGCGGGGGTTGCCGGTGGTGGCCACCATGATCCGCTCCTTGGGGGTGTATCCCCCCTTGAGGATCATCTTGGGCTTGGCCGGGGCGACCCCGGGCTCGGCCCCCTCGACGCCGACGGGCTGGAGGGCCTCGGGCGGGGCCAGGAGGTAGGCGCGATACTTCTGGGTCTCGTAGCTGGCGTAGCCCATGATCAGGGCCACGATCGCCGAGGGGATGAAGGCCCACTTGTCGTCGCCCATCGTCAGCGCGATGCCCAGCTCGGCGGCGACGGCGGCGGCTGCGAAGGCGGTGTAGCCGACCCGGGTCCCCTGCGAAATCGGCACCACCTTGTTGGAGACGATCGTCACCAGCCGGCCGGCCAGGCCCGCCACCAGCACGATCAGGGCGAAGCCCCGCGCCGCGGGCTTCTCCGTGCAGATCGTGAAGCCGATGGCGAGCATCACCGCCGTCAGGCCGATCATGAAGATCCGCTCCCCCTTGCGGAGCGGCAACTCCAGGTTCGTCGAGGTCGTCCCCAGGTTGATCGAGATCGCGCCGACCACGCCGATCGCGTAGAGCGCCGCGAGCTTCTCGACGTCGGAGAAGATCAGGACCACCACCGCCGGGATCACGGCGCCGATGACCAGCGGGATCATCGGCATCCCGAACCGGTTCAGGCCCGAGAGGGCGTGCGGCAGCTCCTTGTCGCGCGAGAGCATGAACTGGATCGAGACGAGGTCGGCCAGCGCCGTGTTGACGGCCGAGAGCAGCAGCGCCGCGAAGACGATCGAGGCGACCGCCGCAAACCCCGGCCCGATGTAATGGATGGCGATCTGCTTGAGCATGTCGCCGGTGTGCGCCAGCTTGCCGGCGGAGTCGGTCTCGCCGAGGATCGAGTCGGGCAGGCCGGTCATCGCCAGGGCGAGCACCAAGTTGAGGATGACGATCTCGACGAGGACCGGCAGGATCGCCTTCCTCGCGGTCTTCTCGACCGGCTGGACCATGATCCCGGTCATGTTGGCGATCGCCTCGACGCCCGAGAGGGCCAGGACGATCTCGGTGAAGCCGATCCAGGAATTGCGGACGCCGTGCTTGAACGGCGACTCGACGAGCGAGAACGCCCCGGCCAGGTGCGGCAGGCAGGCGATCCCGATGGCCAGCGTCAGGATCACCGTGGCGATGGCCACGACCATGGCGATCGACCCGGTCTTCGTCGGCCCGAAGTAATTCAGGCCGCCGATGGCCAGGATCGTGAAGGCCGCCGCCAGGGCGTCGAGCGGGACCCCCTGGGCGCCGAGCACCCCAGCCCCCAGGTACAGGCCGTTGATCCCCAGGTAATGGAAGGCGTCCAGGCACGACAGCGAGGCCGTCACCACGTAGTCGGCGCAGAGCAGGAGGCCGCCGACGACGGCCAGGAGCTGCGAGCGGTGCCGGGCCGAGGAATACACGCCGCCGCCGTCGGGGAAGAGGCGGCAGATGATCTCATAACTCCAACCCACCCCGATCATCAGCAGGCACATCGCGGCGACGAACCAGAACGACGAGCGGCCGGTGAACAGGAAGGCCAGGCCGAGCACGTAGAGCCGGCTGGTCCCCCAGTCACCGAACAGCATCGGCCCCGCATGATACCAGCGCAATTCGCGCGGACGTTCCCCGGTGGCGAGCATGGGCGGCCGTTTTCACTCCGAATAGGGAAGCAAACAAAGGGGGCGGGCCGCGAGTCGGGGCCGGCCCGACGAGGCCGGCGGCGTCGATCCCGGCGCAGGGCGGGTGTCGGCCTTGAAGTCCCCCCCGGACGCCCGCGAGGCCGGCTGACCAGCCCAGGGCCGGAGGTGCCCCGTCGCGCCGGGCGGCGACGCCCGGCCCGATTCGGCCGCCGGCCCTCCCGAAGGTCGGGGGAGGGCCGGTGGTCCCCCCGCTCCCTCGGCCTTCGAGGGAGTCGGCGAATCCTCGTCGCCGCGTCCAAGGCCGTTGAATTTGAATCCATCCCCGGCGGGTGCGTCAAGGGAGGGGCGGCCCCGGGCCCGGGGCCGATCGGCCGTCGCCGCCGGATCTCGGCATCGTCCACGCCCCGCAAAGCCCGATCGATCGCGCGCCGAGGCGTCGTGAGGCCGATAATCCGTCGCCGCGGCGACGACCGGCGCCGGATGTGCACAGAGCCTTTTGAAGTCACGGGCCCCGGCGTCGCGAGCCTCCGTCAATTCCCCGGCTCGCCCCCGAAGGCCGACCCTCCCGGTAAGCAAAGCGACGTCGTCGGGCCCGGACTCGGCCCACGCCCCGGGGCTCGCGGGGGCGGGGCCGCGGCGGGTCCGAGGGCGTCGGTCCCCCCATCGCTGTCGAGGTCATGCCGTGCCGATCCTGGAAAAGCTGACCGCCCGGGAAGTCTTCGACTCGCGCGGCCATCCGACGGTGGAGGTCGAGGCGGTGGCCTCGGGCGGGGCCCGGGGTCGGGCGATCGCGGCCACCGGCGGGAGCGTCGGCAAGCACGAGGCCCGCGAGCTGCGCGACGGCGAGCCCCGCAGGCATGGCGGCCGGGGGGTCCGCCTCGCGGTGGGCCTGATCGCCTCGGAGGTCGGCCCGGCCCTGATCGGGATGGACCTCGACGACCAGCAGGCCATCGACTCGGCCCTGATCGCCCTGGACGGCACGCCCGACAAGTCGAGGCTCGGGTCCAACGCCACGCTCGCCGCCTCGCTCGCGGCGGCCCGGGCCGCCGCCGATGCCCGGGGCGAGGAGGTCCACGTCCACCTCAACCGGCTCTGGCGCCGCAAGCTCGCGCCGGAGGAGGCCGGCGGGCCGTCGCTGCCGATGCCGATGGCCCACATGATCTCGGGCGCCGCGAGGGTCGGGCGGACGCTCGACTTCCAGGACGTCCTGATGATCCCCGTCGGCGCCCGCGACTTCTCTGAGGCGATGGCCATGACGGCCGCCGTCTACCGGGCCCTCGGCGAGGTCCTCCACAAGCACGGCCACCCCTCGCACCTGACCTGCCACAACGGCGGCTACGGCCCCAAGCTCTGGTCCAACGCCCAGGCCGTCGACCACCTCCTGGAGGCCGTGCTCGTGGCCGGGCTCGAGATCGCCCGCGACGTGGCCGTGGCGCTCGACGTGGCCGCGGCCCACTTCCACGACCCCGACACGGCCATCTACACCCTGGCCGTCGGCCGCGAGTCGCACGACGCCGCCGGGATGATCGCCATGCTCGAGCACTGGACCCGCCAGTACCCCATCGTCTCGATCGAGGACGGCCTGGGCCAGGACGACTGGGACGGCTGGATCGCGCTGACCGAACGGCTGGGGGCCACCGTCCAGCTCGCCGGCGACGACCTCTTCGCCACCCGGCCCGACCGGATCGGCCCGGGGCTCGGGCGGAAGGCGGCCAACGCCGTCCTGATCAAGCCGGGGCAGGTCGGCACCCTCTCCGAGACCTTCGACGCCCTGGCCCTGGCCCGCCGACTCGGCTGCCGGGCGATCATCGCGGCCCGATCGGGCGAGACCGAGGACACGACGGTCGCCGACCTCGCCGTCGCCACCGCCGCCGGCCAGGTCAAATTCGGCGGCGTTGCCCGCTCCGAGCGGCTCGCCAAATACAATCGCCTGCTCCGGATCGAGGGCGACCTCGGCACCACCGCCCGCTACCAAGGCCGGGCCGCGATGCTCGCGACCAATGGTAACGGTACCGGCATCGATAGCAACGGCCGCAAGGTCAACGGGTCGGCCCCTTGAACGGGGCGGGTCCGGGTTCTGGTCGGAGACCGGGCCCGATGATTCACGAGGCCGGGGCCGGCCGCCGGCCCGACGCCGACCGGGGGGCGGGGCGTCCGCCCTGGGCGGCCTTCTCGGCCTTGCTCGCGTTGTCGGCCAGGAGTCGCTTGAACTCGTCCTGGAGCTTGGCGAGCTGATCGCGGAGGTCGGCGTTGACGGCCTGCGACTTGGCGATCTCGTCGCGCTTCTTGGCCAGGTCGTCGATGGCCTTGGCCTTCTCGGCCTCGCGGGTCGTGTTGTTGGTCTGGGCCCTCCCGACGGCGGCTAGGTAGTCGGCGAGCTGGATCTGGAGCCGGCTGAGGTCCTCACGCTGCGACGACTGCTGACGCTCGGCGATCAAGATCCGGCCCTCGACCTCGCGGAGGTCGCGATCCTTGTTGGTCTGCTCGGCCCGCGCCGACTCGGTCAGGTCGATGATCGCCTTGGTGGCGTCGACCGTCCGGGTCGTCGCCTCTTCGAGCTCTTTGTCCTGCTTGGCGATCCGCTGCTGCCAGTTCACGTTGAGCTGGGTGACGGCGGACAGCATGACGACGAAGCCGATCATCACCAGGAGGACCAGGACGGTCAGGACTTTTCCCGCGGTCGACATCGGACCTCTCCCTGCGCATGGGCAACGGACGACCGAACCGGCGGCGCCGCGGCGCCCTCCCCCGAATATATCCTATCTTCCCCGGTCAATGCCAGAAGTCGACGCCGGACGCCTCGCGAAACCCGGACGACCCGCACAAACCGCGGGGCCCGACCCGCCTCGGCCCGCGACCCGCAGGGCCATTCAAAGGTCGGGTTTGGACGGGGGTCAAGCCCGAGGCTCGATTCGGCTGACCCTTTGTTCTGGCCGCGTTCCGATTGCGCCCTCGGGACGGGCGACTCCAAGACCCCGACCTTTGAATGGCCCTGCCGCGACCCGGCCGGGATTTGACGGCCTCGGGGCGTGCTCCCTACAATCGAAAGGCCCATCAGAGGGGCGGGGCCATCCTGAGCCGGCGGGTCCGCCGGCGCCCGCCCTCCCATCGGAGCCCGCCCGCGCATGCGTCCCACCTACCCGGTCACCGAACTCCTGGGCGACGGCATCGGTGCCGAGCTTTCGCGGGCCGTCCACACCCTGGCTGACGCCCTCCCGGTCCGGCTCGACTTCACGCCGGTCGACCTCACCCTGGCCAACCGCCGGGTCCGCGGCAAGGCCGTGTACGACGAGGCCGTCGAGGCGGTCGTCGCCCACAAGGTGGCCCTGAAGTACCCGACGGTGACGGCCGAGGAGAGCCCCAACGCCGTGCTCCGCCGCCGGCTCGACCTCTCGGTGATCCACCGGCCGGTCTACACCATCCCCGGGGTCCCGACCAACTTCCGCCGCGACCTCGACCTCGACATCGTCCGGATCGCCACCGGCGGGACCTACGACGACCCCGGCCGGGCCATCGGCGACGACGGCGCCGTCTCGCTCCGGATCGTCGAGCGCCGGCCCGTCCGCGAGGCCGCCCGCTACGCATTCGGCCTGGGCCGCAAGACCGGCCGGAAGGTCACCTCGGCGTCGAAGTACACGATCCAGAAGGCGACCGACGGCCTCTTCGAGGCCGTCACCCTGGAGGTCGCCCGCCAGTACCCCGAGGTCGCGCACGACGTCGAGCTCTTCGACGCCCTGCTCGGCAAGGTCATCATGACCCCCGAGCGGTTCCAGATCGTCCTGGTCTTGAACGAGTACGGCGACTTCCTCTCCGACATGGCCTGCGGCCTGGCCGGCTCGCTCGGGATCGGCGCCAGCGCCAACCTCGCCTTCGACCCCTCCGCCGTCGTCCGGGTCGCCCTCTACGACGCCGCGCACGGCACCGCGCCCGACATCCAGGGCAAGGACCTGGCCAACCCCACCGCTATCTTCCTCGCCCTCGCGATGCTCCTGGCCCAGCTCGGCGAGGTCGCCGTCGGCCAAGCCGTCAAGGACGCCACGCTCGACCTTTTGCGCGACGGGGTCCGGACCCGCGACCTCGGCGGGCCCGAGTCCACCGACTCCTTCACCGCCGCCGTCGCCGCCGAGGTGGCCCGCCGGACGGCCCTCGCGGTCAAGCCGGTGGCCTGAACCACGCTCATTAATGATCAAAAAAGAATATGTAGGGTGGGCCGAGTGCAACGAGGCCCACCATGCCGGTCTGATTGGTCCTCGTTGCACTCGGCCCAACCTACTAGACGACCAGCCCTAATTTGGTAAGCTGGCTCTGAGTATTCTTGGACAAAGCTTCTCCGATTCACGGATGCTAGCACCCATGATCTCCACCCCCAACCTCTACCAATTCCGCCTCGAGCCCCAACAACGCCAGTCGCTCGAGGACATCGCCCGCAACGGCCACGCCCCGGTCAAG
>JAABUX010004009.1_pt1 | contig 19001 bp, 18 predicted proteins | sample 5561851 | NCBI WGS metagenome assembly JAABUX01 (sample SAMN10711883, study PRJNA513361) | rock metagenome | isolation source: Antarctica rocks | place: Antarctica: Victoria Land, Richard Nunatak red sandstone | collected 2016-01-03 | reverse complement strand
TCTCTATTCTTATGCGCATTAATAATTCTTTGACGCAGATCGAGGGAGTATGCTTTCATCGTTGCCGTAACTAGTCAAGAAGTTTACCTATTTCAAGTGTACACTATCCGAATAAAAACCGCTGTATATACGAATCGCCTCAACAATACTGACTGAAGGTGCTACAGTCAGTATTGTTGTCATTGAGAATCCCGCAGTCTCTAATAAAGCTTGATACTCAGCTTCAGTGCGTTCACAGCCTCCATAATTCAAGAGCAACTGCAGGTCGACGAGTTTGCCATAAAATGGTTTGTTGCCAGGAGGTATAACCATTTCTACCAGCAGAAGTCTTCCGTTCGGCTGCATAGCTTGGTAGCAATTCTTGAGGATCGCGATCGCGCGTTCATCATCCCAATCGTGAATAATATACCTAAGAAGGTAAGCGTCTCCACCAGTAGGCACTGATTCAAAGAAGTCCCCCGCAACTAGCTGACAGCGCTCTTGCAGTCCAAGGGTTTCAATCAAAGGTCTTGCATCTTCAATCACATGTGGCAAATCAAATAGGACACCATTCATGGTCAAATTTGCCTTGAGAATAGAGGAAACAAGAGTGCCACGTCCACCTGCAATCTCAACTAAGTTGCAGATTGATGAGAAGTCATAACCAGCTACAATCGCAGGATCTTGCTTATTAGAAAAACTGCTTATTGCCTGATTGTATATTTTCGCAGCAGAGGGCTCGGCAGCTAAGTAATCAAACATCTCCATGCCGAAGATATTCTTGAATACAGGTTTGCCAGTTTTTACACTTTCAAGTAAATGACCCCAAGGTTGCCATTCCCAAGATTGACCAGACCTGATAGCGTAAGCACGTAGTGAGTTGCTCTGATCGCTTTGAAGACATTCGGCAAGAGGTGTCAACTCAAATTGGCCTGAACTACTCTCAGCAAATATACCAACACTGGCGAGGGCACGCAGCAAGCGGTAGAGTGATCGCGCATCTACACCAGTCGCTGTTGCTAATTCATCGTAACTTTTGGAACCATCCTTGAGTAAATCAGCAACGCCAAGTTGAGCAGCTACATAAATGGCTTGCGAAATCCAATGACCAACAATCATTTGCTGTAATGCCTGTGTATGCTGCATATTATTCGTATTTCTATGATGTTGTAAATCTACTTGAAAAATAAGAGCGTTATGAAATAAGTAGTTGCTAACTCCGGAGAGCTTTTCTAAGTATTTGTCAAAAATTTAGCACTTCCTTAATGAAAACGCAATGGTTTTGGGTTGTGTCGCAAAAACCGGAAAGCGACACAACCCATCAAGAACATGATTCGTAAAGGGCAATGGGGCTACCCTCGTTTTATGGTCACAGTACCCTCAAGGGTTGAGAGATATATCTTAGTCTTCTCCTGAGAACGTCTTTGGTCGGTAGTAAACCTTTCCCCCGTTATCTGGTACTACATGGCAACTCTTATAGGAACGATAGAAAGCCTCAAAAATTGACAGATTAGATTTGCGGTAGTAATCTCCCAAAATTGGCTTAATTGCCGATGTTGCCGTCTTCAGATGGTAGTGGGGTATGCTGAGGAACAAGTGGTGAACTACATGAGTACCGATGTTGTGGTGGATGTCGTTGACTAACCCGTAATCATGGTCAATTGTAGAGAGGGCACCTTTGAGAAAATACCAATCATTGCCGCGATACCAGGGTATCTCTGGGTCAGTATGATGCACAAAAGTAACCAAGTCTAGCCAAACAACAAAAACAACGTAGGGGCCTATATAGTATTTTAGCAGCCAAAGCCAGCCCAATTGATAGGTGAGTAAACCCAGGAAGATCACCATCAACGTACAGCATATAGTGCTAGTAATCACATCCCATTTCTCCGCAGGCCGAAACAGAGGGCTACTAGGGTTGAAGTGGTTTCCTTCCTTGCCCGGAGTGCGTTTAAATAGATACAGGGGATAGGCAAGCAGGACAAAGTCGAAGCGGGCAAACTTCTCAATCCAGGCCATGTTCTGATACTTGCTTTGGGTCACCGGATACCAGCTTTCATCGGTATCGATATTGGCGGTATTTTGATGGTGTGTGCGGTGGCTGATGCGCCAGCCGTGGAAAGGTACCAACAGCGGTGTATGGGAGAGATGGCCAATCAGATTATTTAGCCATTTGTAGCGGGAGAACGAGCCGTGCCCGCAGTCGTGGCCGACCACAAATAATGCCCAGAACATAGTCCCTTGAATCAGCCAGAAAACTGGCCAGAAGAACCAGGAATCTAGAGATAGAGCTAGAGCATATAGCCCACTGATGATAGCGACATCGCAAATAAAGTAGTACACAGACTTCCAGGCTGAGGGCTCATAGCAGTGGAGGGGAATGGCTGCTTTCAGTTCTTTTAGCGTGAATGGGAGTTCTGCTACGCCCTGAGATACTTTCTCTTCTAAATGCTGTTTTAACTCGACTGTATTGTTTTCCATCATTTCGGAGCGTTGTGTTGCCAAAAATTATTGAGGGTCTAAAAACTCCGTAACTCAACACTAGTAGGCAACTCTTTTTCAGCCAACGTCTTTCCACCCTCCAAGAGTCATTGGTAGGGTGCAAATGTGAGCGGTAGCGCTTATCTAGTTCTGGAGCATACCGTGAAAAGAGCGCGGTATTATGAGTGTCAATCCTAGCTAGATATCTTGGTCTTGTCGGCAGTCATACACTCATGGACGTTAAGGGTATTCCCTTTTTTATCGATGTAGCGCATGGGTGTGTGACCTCGTGTAAAGTTGTGTAAATTATCATAACAACATATTTGCAGAAGTCAAAGCTTAGAGGGAGTAAAATCAAAACTATGACTCTGCCTGAGGTAATCTAACAGGGCTGCAAACATGGGGACAGACAATTTAATATAGCTGAGGTACGTCACCCAACTTGTTAATGGATAATCAAGTAATCGCCTCGCTCCAATTCCTCCAACGTCAAGCAGCATCCCTGTTGCTCTACCAATCCGTCCTCAACCACGAAGTCGGTCGCGCCTTTCTAGACCTGATGCAAGCTCTACGTCACACATACCAGATGCAAGCTCTACGTCACAGCGACATCGATGAAGTGGGTTGTATCCAAGCCTACGGCAGCTGGTTCAAAGCCCTCGCTGCCAACAATGAAAGCTGGCAAGACTACCTGATTACTCAAATTCTTACAGATGACAACCCCTTCACTCGTCAAGTTCAGCAGGCAGACTTGGCGAAGTTGCCACCAGCGCTGATAGCCGGCGCTCAGCAAGATTTACAAGCATTGCAGAACCTATATCAATGCAGTAGCGATGAGTTGAGCCAATGGGTTCAAACCGCCGCCGGGCTACCCGTTGCACCCGTCGCCTGGAATCAAGAGCCATCTGGGGTAGGGGCAATTATGAAAGCGCCCCAAAGAGCAAAACTGCAACAGTTGGAAAACTGGGCGGACGCCTTGGAGGATCTAGCAGCCTACTACCGGGAATTTGGCACCGGGCTATTTGCACAGTATTGGGCTCTACGTTGGGAATCAGGGCAGATAGTGGGCATTGGGCACCCCGATCCAGTGCAGCTGAACGAGCTAGTGGGCTATGAGTCTCAGCGAGATGCCTTGCTGAAAAATACAGAGTTTTTATTGGCAGGCTACCCAGCCCTGCATGTGTTGCTCTATGGCAGTCGCGGTTCTGGCAAATCTTCTTTGGTAAAGGGGTTGTTACATGAGTATGGTGATCGCCACCTCCGACTGATCGAAGTTGCCAAATCTGACCTGAAAGAGCTACCGGCAATTGTGGAAAACCTCAGGGGTGTGCCACAGAAATTCATCATCTTCGTAGATGACCTCTCATTTGAGGAGGATGACGATGCCTTTAAAGCCCTCAAAGTCGTCTTAGAGGGGAATTTAACAGCACGACCGCAAAATGTTGTTGTCTATGCTACCTCCAATCGACGGCACTTGATTCGGGAGTTTTTTGGCGATCGCCCTCGTCCCAATCCTTTGGAAGAAGTCCACGCTTGGGATACCGTTCAGGAGAAACTTTCGTTTAGCGATCGCTTTGGCTTAACACTGACGTTTGAACCAGCTGATCAGCCCACCTACTTAACGATTGTTCGGCATTTGGCAGCGCAAGCGGGAATTAATCTCAGCCAGGAAGATTTGGAATATCGTGCCCTCCAGTGGGCGACCCGTCACAATGGTCGTTCCGGGCGGACAGCACGACAATTTATTAATTTTATCGGAGCTGCCGAGAAAACCCAATCTCTTTAGGGAGCTCAGGTTCCGTTGTCTATAATAGAAGCTCTGGCGGCAAAAATGTTTTTAGAGCCTACTTAAAAGGCAGTAACTTTTAAAACTCATGGTTATACTGAATAAATGGGATTCTGCCAAGTCACTCTGTCGGAGACTATTTTTAGGAGTGAGCTCTAGCATTTTACTCTACACCACCAATGCAAATGCTGCTCAGCGGGTGGTTCTGAAGTATGGTAATTTCCGGGGACCGGTCTCTGTTAAAGAGTTAAAGCAGTTCGTTCAAACTGGCGAAACTACCCCCACACTAGAATCTTATTTGAAGGTGGCTGGACAAAAACCGGCCTTAGCCCGTAAGGCATTGACATCAGGAATAAAAGCTGATCCTGGCTTTTTAAATAGCTTGCTCTCCAGCTGGGCTGGACCGATTTTGCTTAACCAAATCGGTGAGGTAGTTCATCCTCCCTCAAATCAAGCAGATGAGCAGGGTTTGCGCTCGGCTTTGGCTCGATCTATTAGTCAAGATGGTGAGGTATCTCTGTTAAACGCGATTCAAAACTATCCAGCCGACTCGGTTGAAATTGAGGGCGATCGCCTAATCTCTGTTTATAAACGGCTTAGCGTGCTTGCCAAAAGCCTATAAGAACGGCGCGGCAACACAGCATATGAAAAAGTCAATGCGCTGCGCGCGGCTGTAGGGTGTGGGGTGGTGTGTGTACCCAACTTTTCTCCACACCCTACACCCTACACCCTACCTGAGAGTTCGGGGGAAAGAAGATTCTTTCCCCCGACACTCGTCCCCACACCCCATTCCCGGTCATGACTCAAGACGTAAATTGTTATTAGTAATACTTACTTATTACTTTTAACCTGACTCATTTTCATAACTTTTATGACCGTTCAGTTTGATAAAGAGTGGCTAGAGTGGTTTGGGGGGTGAGACTGCAGCTTCTCTCCTACTCAATCTATTACAGGAAAGATTTACAAACATCAAAATTTTAAGTAAGGAAACATGATGATCAGTGATCAAGGTGTCACACTCGTCACACCGACCGAAAGCAAGTCGCTCTGGGTGAATAGTGACCAGGTGACCTGCTTTCGGGTGAGTGGGGATAAGCACGCAGCGTATTCGCTATTTGAGCTCACAGTACCACCTCAGGGTGGTCCACCAGCGCACAAACACCACTGGGAACAGGAAGCGTACTACATTTTGGAGGGAAAACTTTTGATTCAAGAGGGCGATCGCACGTTCAAGGCAACTACCGGGTCATTTGTTGAGATTTCCAAGGGAATACTGTACAGCTTCAAAAACGTGGGAACAACGCCCGCCAGGCTGCTGGTAATTATCGCACCGGCTTGGTCCGGGAAGTACTTTGAGGAGTGGGTAACCCAGCGACGCAGAACTCCACTCCGCCACCGGGTAGTCAGCAAGAGATGGAAAAGTTGATGGTAATCGCCCAGAAGTAGCAGCTAACTATAGATGCCGTTCACTTATACCCGCACTGTTCGATTTCAAGATACCGATGCAGCTGGAGTAGTCTATTTTGCCAATGTCTTAGTGATGTGTCACGAAGCTTGTGAAGAATCACTGGCTGCATCCGGGATCAATCTCAAGACCTTTTTTAGCAACCCATCCGTTACCATTCCCGTCGTCCATGCCAGTGTGGATTTTCTGTGTCCTATGTTTTGCGGAGACCAGCTGCTTATTCATTTAATCACTAAAGAGCGCTCTTGTAATGAATTTGAAATTGCTTACCAAATTTTGGCGGCGGCGACAGATAAGGTAGTTGCTAAGGCTTTCACCAAGCAAGTCTCCATTGATCCAATTAGCAGAACTAGAAAAGAAATGCCAGCCGAGATTATTCAATGGCTTCATCAGTGGGGGGAGCCTGGCGACTGAAGTCACGACTTGTTGAAAGTAGCCGCATTATCCGACAGGTACTCATTGACAATTTGCAACACTTGATCGCGGTTGAGTTTCCCTTGGGAATTGCGGGGCAAAGTTTCGACGGGAATCCAATATTTAGGGCGCTTGAATTTGCTCAATTTATCCGAAAGTACGGCTTGCAAAGCGGCACTAGAAACATCTGAATTGCTGGAAACATAAATAGCTGTTACGACTTGTCCCCAGTGCTGATCGGGGATAGCAATCACACAGACATCGTTAACTAGCTGAGTCGCTCTAATGGCTGCTTCAACTTCAGATGGGAATACGTTTTCACCGCCAGTAATGATTTTGTTACTGCTACGACCTACGACATTTAAATAACCTTGGTTATCGAAAAATCCCAGGTCATCTAATTGGAAATTATCTCGATTGGTAAAGAGTTCTGGATAATAACCCAGTGCCAATGAATCAGCTTTAATCGTAATATTTCCGATTTTGTTTACACCCAACAACTGCCCTGTGGGACTGCGAATGGTCACTTTGGCATGGGGTAAAACCTGACCACAGCTCACGGTACCGCCAAGGAAATCATCCGGTTTAAGAGTTACAATTTGTGAGGCTGTTTCTGTCATGCCGTAGGTGAGGGCTAAGCGGATACCGTAACGTCTTGCCTGTTCCAAGAGTTCAGGCCAAGCAGGAGCGCCACCGAGTAGCACCGTCTGAAAGCGGGATAGCCAGGTTGCCAGTGCTGGGTGCTCTAGGAGACGTTGCAGCTGGGTTGGAACTAAAGATATAAAAAATTCAGATGGTTCAATATCACATTTAACGCCTGCTGACAATTCTTTGAACGGCAGAATAACCAGCTGCCCACCTGTGGTAAAGGAGCGCAGAAATTGCATTAGACCGCTGACATGATACAGCGGCAATACACAAAATGAATTTACTTGCTGGGGCTGGAAATATTGCTGAAAACCTCCTACAGATGCCATCAAGGTTTCCCATGTGTGGATGGCAAAGCGAATCTGCCCTGATGAACCACCAGTGGGAATCATAATCCATTGGGGGTTGAGAATTGGCGGTTCGGGGCTGGGGTAATAATCTCTAACTGCTAATCCCCAATCCCCATACCCCAAAATCAGGTCTGGTTGCACCAGCTCAAAGACTTGTTGCCATTCATGTTTTACCCAGCTGGGATTGCAAAGAAAAACGGGACAGCCAGCGGCACTTGCAGCAATGAATCCAGCTAAAAATCGCACCGGGTTGCCCTCAGCTAGGATAATTTTCGGCGGCGTTCCCTGGTGCAACCGCTGGGTTAATTCTAAGTATAAGTGCTCAAAGCGTTGGGTAAATTGATGGCTGTCGTAACCAATCAGCCAATCATGGTTAGCACGTTTTTCCAGATAGGCTAAAGGTCTTTCCATATCCGCTCTAGGCAAATTTCATCATCCTCTTCAAACCAATGGCTGATGCCAAACCCCACAGCCCTGTTGTGGCGGTTATTTTCAGCTGCCAGCTTCAGTGCAGCAAGTCTTCCGATCGCGGTTTCAAAAACAGAGGAAAAAACGGCATCAATTTCGTGTTCACGGCAAAACTGACGGAGACGGGACGGGGAACCTGCTATGCACGGCTTAATTACAAAAACACCCCGCCAGCCCTGTTGGTACGAAGCTTCGAGCTGTTCAAGAGTCGCCACGGATTCATCCAGCGCCAGCTGGGTAGAATACCGGGTACTCAATTCCAACATGGCATCGAATTGCTCCACTGGTAACGGTTGCTCTAGAAACTCAATGCCAAAGTGATCACAAGCCTGGAGCCAAACGGATGCTGAGTTCGCGCACAGTCCCCCATTGGCATCCAATCTCAGTTGGGCTGATGCCGGTAGTGCTTGAATCAGCTGGTGAAAAACTTTGAGTTCCTCTTGAATGGTAGCAACGCCGATTTTCCATTTGAAGGTGCGATATCCTTGGTTCCACAGTGTCTGCCATTGATGTAAAGCTGCTTGCCCGGCTGGCAATAAGCCGCTGTATTCAAGAGGAAGAAGCTCTTGAGCCCCTTCCCCAGCTGACTCAAAGCCAAATTGACAGGCGGGGAGGGTAGCGGGTATAGAGAAAATAGTTTCAGATGTGATTTCATTTGGTAGCTGGCGGCAAAAATCCAGGGCTTGCTCTAAGGTTTCAGAGCCAAACCAGCTCAGGGGAGCAATCTCACCCCAGCTGGCTCGACCTGTTTCATCGCTAAGGCGGAGAATAATGCCCTCCCTGACGTCCCAGCTGCCATGACTTGTTTGTAGGGGTCGCGTAAACAGACGCCGGTAAGGACGAAATACAAATCGGTACCGCATCAGCCGCCTGCAAGCAGGAAACCCAATCCTAACAGCAGGCAAGAGCAAAAATGCATAGCCACGGCGATGAATTTGCAATTAGTGACCTTTTCCGGCTGGTTATGATACTGTTTGACGTGGCTGAATAACTTGAGGGCAAAAGGTAAACTGAGCCAGCACAGCAAAGTCCAAATTGGGAAAATACCCAAACTGACAAATAGACTGGTCAGTCCATAAATGCTGCCGCCAAACCAAGGCAACACCTGGGACGCTCTGGCGGTACCGAGGCGGACAATGGGCGATCGCTTCCCTGCCGCCAAGTCATCCTTACCCTGGTGAAAGTGAGAGCAAAACAAAATTAAGCTGGTTGCAATTCCGACAATGATAGAGGCGGCAAAGTTAGTCAGAGACCAGGTTTGGGTTTGGCTGTAGTAAGCCGCCGCCACAGCCAAGGGACCGAAGCAGATCAAGCAAATAATCTCCCCTAAACCCCGGTAGCCAAAACGGAAGGGGGGTCCCTGGTAGCTATAACCCAAGGCACAGCTCATGAGTATCAACCCGAGCACGGTTAGGTCTTGTTGCCACCACGCGATCGCTAGTATCCCAAGTATTCCCAAACCTAAAAACAGATTTCCCAGCCAGAAAATTAAAGTTTTGTTTCCAGTCAAGTTAACCAGAGAATGTGCTTTATTTTTATCAACCCCAGTTTCTGCATCAAATACGTCATTACTGAGATTCGTCCAGGCAAGAATGAAAATCGCGGCGGTTAAAAAAGTAGAAAATATCCCGCCATGAATTGTCTTAGTTTCAGCCAAAGCCACAGCGGTTCCTACCCAAATTGGCATAATGGCAACGCTGTACATCGGAGGCTTAATCGCCGCCATCCATAACTTAGTGTTTGGATATTCAATCAGTTTTGTAGTCATCAGTGATTAATTGAATTACCAGAAGCTTACTGAGAACAGAGGCAGGGGGAGCAGGGGGAGCAGGGGGGGCAGGGGGGGCAGGGGGGGCAGGGGGGCTCCAGGGGAAAGAGAAATATATTCTCCCCTGCACAAGAGATCCCCTGTTCCCCTGCTTGGGTGGTTAATCGGAGTTTAAGTGTGTTACTTCTAAAAATACCACCATGGTTAATCTCACCTTAGGAACATAACTTAAAAAAAATTTACTATTTCTACCTTGATGCCAGTTCTACCGTGTCGTGCTAATCTATGTCTAGACCACAAGTCGATTTATCAATTTCTCTTGGCTTGCCAGCAAAATTGCCAGAGTAATTGCACACAATTTGTTAGTATTTCACTGGAAATTGAATTAGTTGACCCCCTGGTTGTGTTTCAGGAAATTGCCAAGCCAGATCGACTTAATTTCTACTTTGAAAACAGAGGTAAAGGAGAAGCGATCGCTGCAATTGATGCAGTAGCAACATTACAATTGTCAGGCTCAAGACTTCGGTTTGCCAAGGCTCAAGAATTTATCAACTCATGCCTTGCTAATACGATTAGTATTGGTGCTATAAACGAATTGTTTGCTGGTCGTCACTTCTTCTGTAGCTTCAGTTTTTTTGATCAGACTTCCCAAGTAGATTACCCGTTTCCAGCGGCTACAGTATTTCTACCTCGCTGGCAGGTAGCAAACAAGCGCGATCGCTGTGTTTTAGTTGCAAATTTAGTCATACAGGCTGGTGTAAATCTTAACAAAATTTTACAGGAATTATGGGAAACAATTGAAATTATCCGGTGTTCACAAACTAGCTCAAAGCAAACTAATAATTCTAGGCAGGAATTTGTTAAACAAGATGTGACTGTTACTGATAACTTTAAACGAGCAGTTTTCTCTTCTTTGGCATCAATCCGGTCTAATCATCTAAGTAAAATTGTCCTTGCCCATGCGGTGGATGTGACTTCAGGTGCTCCTTTTAGTGTTTTTCAATCCTTAAAGAACCTGCGTAGACTTCATCCAGATTGTTATATCTTTTCTACAAGTAATGGGAAGGGACAAAACTTTATTGGTGCAAGTCCAGAACGCTTAATCAGTATTTTCAATCAAGAATTGACGACGGATGCTCTGGCTGGTTCAGCGCCACGGGGTAAAACAGCGGCTGAAGATGCTTCTTTAGCTAATCGTCTCTTGAGTAGTGAAAAGGAAATGCGTGAACACCGAGTCGTGATTGATTTCATTACCCAAAGCCTATATAAGCTGGATTTGGTGCCTCAGGTGTTGTCGCCACGGTTGCGGCAACTGTCGAATATCCAGCATTTATGGACGCCCATCCAGGCGAAAGTTCCGGCAAAATTGCATCCGCTGGAGATTGTAGCCCAACTGCATCCCACCCCGGCGGTTGCCGGTGCCACCAGAGATATCGCCTGCGCCGGAATTCGCCGCTATGAAAGCTTTGAACGGGGTCTCTATGCTGCGCCGCTGGGTTGGGTAGATTACCAAGGTAACAGTGAGTTTATTGTGGGAATCCGCTCGGCTCTGATAGACGGCGATCGTGCTAGACTATACGCCGGAGCTGGTATAGTTGCCGGTTCTGATCCAGACAAGGAACTAGCAGAAATTCAACTTAAACTTCAGGCACTTCTCAAAGCATTGGTTTAACGAATTAGCCTGAATGCTGAAATAGTTAACTAGTTCAGACTTCACATTTTTACTCAAAATCTTTGTGAGTAAAAGACTTAGCATTAGCGCCGGTGTAAGTGGCGGCAATATGACCGTCGCCAGTAAGTTGATATTTGTAAGTTACCAGTCCTTCTAAACCCACAGGACCACGGGGGGGCATCTGTTGGGTACTAATCCCGACTTCTGCCCCAAAGCCGTAGCGGAAGCCATCCGCAAAGCGAGTCGAGCAGTTGTGGTAAACCCCAGCTGCATTCACTTGCCCCAGGAAGGTGGCGGCGGCAGCTGAGTCTTCGGTGACGATCGCATCGGTATGCCCCGAACCATAGGTATTGATATGGGCGATCGCTTCCTCAAGGGAATCGACTATTTTGATCGAGAGAATTAAATCGCTGTACTCATGAGCCCAATCCGCAACTGTTGCAGCTGAAATATCCAGAAGATTGCGGGTTTGCTCATCTCCCAGTAACTTGACGTTACGTTCTTGTAAGGCTGTGGCAACCAGCGGCAAAAAGTTTCGGGCAATGGACTGGTGGACGAGCAGGGTTTCGATCGCATTGCACGCAGCTGGGTATTGGGTTTTCGCGTCTACTGCGATCGCTACTGCCTTCCCCATATCAGCAAGGGAATCTACATAAAGATGACAAATCCCTTCTGCATGACCCAGTACCGGAATGCGGGTATTATCCTGGACAAACCGAACAAAGGAATTAGAACCTCTGGGAATAATTAGGTCTACATATTGATCTAGTTTCAACAGCGCCTGTATTTCCTCTCTAGTCGTCAGCAGCTGGACAACGCCTGGGTTAACAGCAGTCTTGGCTAATCCCTGGTGAATTGCTTTCACTATGGCTTCACAAGAGCGCACGGCTTCTTGTCCACCCTTGAGGATGACGCCATTGCCAGACTTAATGGCGAGAGCGGAAATTTGGATCGCCGCATCGGGTCTGGCTTCAAAGATTACACCTAGCACTCCCAGTGGGCAGGTGATGCGCTTGAGGATTAATCCATCATCTAGTTGCCGATGAATCTGCACTGCGCCAGCTGGATCGGGCAACTTACCTACGTCTCGCACCCCGGCGATCGCACCATTAAGCTTGGCTTCATCCAACTTCAGCCGGTTATAGAGCGCTTTGGAAAGCTTAGCTGCTGCGGCAGCTTGGCAATCAGCTGCATTTGCTTCCAGAATCTCAGATGTTGCGGATTCTAGAGCTTGGGCAATGGCTTCTATAGCTTGATTCTTGGCATCAGTTGAAAGAACTGCTAGCTGACGTGCTGCTTGACGAGTCTGCTGGGCGATGTCGATTAGAGTCACAGAAGAGATTTGGAAAGCCATGATTATGAGTCAGGAGTCTCCGAGTCAGGAGATTAGGAGTACTTTCTTCCATTTTGACTCCGAGACGCCTTTCTACTTTTAAAATTCTAAACGTCTTTGGCAAGTCGGGCTTTGGCTTGTTGCCAGAGGTTTTCCAATTCAGCCAGCGTGTACTCTGAAAGGGGGCGACCAGCAAAAGTTTCCATCTGCGATAGTCGCTGGATAAACCGCTGGTTGGTTCCCTGTAGAGCTGCCGCCGGGTCGAGGTTATGCCAACGGGCGAGATTAATCACGACAAATAGCAAGTCTCCCAGTTCTGCTTGTTGTTGTTCGGGTGTTTCCTGCGCGATCGCCTGCTGTAATTCCGCCAATTCTTCCTGAAATTTTGCCCAAACACCGTCAATGTTTTCCCACTCAAACCCAGCGGCAGCTGCCTTTTGGGAAATTTTCATCGCAGCAATCATTGGGGGCAGTGTACGAGCATAGCGGCTAAGTGAGCCACTCAGTTTTTGGGCGTCAGGGGAGGATTCCCCTTTTTCTGCTGCTTTGATTTGCTCCCAGTTTTGACGCACTTGATCAACGCTCAGTACGGGCGATGACTCAGGATGCCCTGACTTATCGCCAAAAACATGAGGATGACGCCGAATCAGCTTTTGCGTAATGCCTTGGGCTACTTCTTTTAGGCTGAAATTCCCCAACTCTGCTGCTATCTGAGCTTGCAGTACGACCTGTAATAGTAAGTCTCCCAGTTCTTCTTTGATCGCACCAGAGTCTCCACTCGCAATCGCATCTACCACTTCATAAGCTTCTTCAATTACGTAGGGTGTGAGCGTCTGGGGAGTTTGAGCGAGATCCCACGGACAACCGCCATTGGGCGATCGCAACTGGGCAACCACTTCAATCAGTTTTTGCAGTGCTGCTAACGTAGCGGCACGAGACTGGGGAGGCAAAAAGGGGTCAGAGGATTCTGCCCCTTTATTGCCGTGTTGATTCGATTCCTGAAGGTTGGTCATCCTGGAAAGCTTTAAAACAACGATTAATATTTCTGGCGACTTTTAACCGTTGCCGGTTTAGAGCGGCGACTGACGCGACTCGTCGCTTTACGCTTTTTCATTTTGCCATGAGGCAGCAAACCACTCGCTCTCTGCTTTTTCCAGCGTTTGTAGGCGGAACCGCCCCAGTCACTCACCACATGGCTCATGGCTCCCAGTTCCAGCCCCAGATAAAGAGCCATCCACTCGCCGCTGTACTGTGTGAGCGATCGCCTAGCCGACTGAGCCAACATTTGCCAACTCCACCCTACACCCCAAACTAAAGTCACGATCCCAAGTGCGAAAATGCCTAGTATTCCTAACCAGCTTGCTAGATAAATCACCCGTAGCGTTGTGCCGATAATTGGTCCGTGGGACCACAGCGATCGATGGCGCAGAGTCTTTTGGTAGGGTATCCAGAGCCACCGCAAGCGACCCCAGCGCTTGTATTGTAACGACTTAAGATCCAGGTCGGGGCCAAACATCAGCCCACTGAATAAGAATCCTCCCGAAACCAACAGGGTTATGTTGCCACTAGTCGTCTGCCCGAACGTGAAGCCAGCAACCAAGGGCAAGCCCCATAAAGTAATGCGATCGTGCGTCTGACCAGAGGGCATAAAGTCTATTTCTGTACAGTCAGCCAACTATATCCAAAAAATCGGAGCTCGAACGAACAACAATTTGCTATAATATTTCTTGGTACCGACAAACGGGCGGTTAACTCAGTGGTAGAGTGCTTGCCTTACAAGCAAGACGTCACTGGTTCAAATCCAGTACCGCCCATATTTATTGCAGCTCCATTCCCCCGTAAAATTAAACCAATGTAGAATTTGCCAATAAACTTGCCCTTGCCCAGGAGGAACCATGAGCCATCGTCCAATTATTCTTGGTATCGTCGGTGACAGCGCAGCTGGGAAAACAACGCTGACTAAGGGTATTGCTGAAGTAATGGGGTCAGACAATGTTACTGTCATCTGTACAGATGATTACCACCGCTACGATCGCGCTCAGCGGGCTGAACTCGGAATCACTGCCCTGCACCCCGACTGCAACCACCTCGATATTATGCAGCAGCACCTGTCCCTGCTACGGACGGGACAACCGATCCTCAAGCCGGTTTACAGCCACAAAACAGGTACATTTGAGCCGCCGCAGTATATCAAGCCAAGCAAATTCGTCATAGTTGAGGGATTGCTCGGTTATTACACCCGTGGATCACGCGACTGCTACGACGTTAAAGTTTATCTGGCACCACCTGAACCAGTGCGGACAAAGTGGAAAGTCAAGCGCGATACGCTCAAGCGGGGCTATGCCGAGGAACAGGTTATTGCCGAACTCCAAAAGCGTGAACCGGACTCGGATGAGTTTATCCGCCCCCAGCGTCAGTGGGCGGATGTGGTGGTGAGTTTCTACCCGCCCAGCGAACTGTCCGCTCAGAGCAATGGAAACCTGAATGTGCGCCTGATACTCAGACCTACTATTCCGCATCCAGATTTTATCCAAATTCTGAACCTAAGCAGTGCCAATTCCATGCCCGCGATCCGTTTGGAACTAGATCGGGATATGGGCAAACCTGTCGATGTGCTCGAAATTGATAGTCATGCCACGTCAGAACAGGTGAGGGAATTGCAGAAGATTATCTGTAACGAGATGCCTAACTTATGGCAGTTCTGCAATCTAGAAGGCAACCAAGAGCTTGGTAATATTACTGGTACAACCGGAGAAGTGCTACAAAGTTACCCCCTCGCCCTGACGCAGCTACTAATCGCTTTTCACATGATCAAGGCTACCCACGTTTACCAATAGGGTACCTGGACGAGCCGCGCTACCTTTTTGAGGCTAAGAGAGTCTTAAGTATTTTCTCGTGCTAGGTGTAACTTTTTAGACAAAAGTAGGCATAAATAGAGGTAGTCTCAATGTATATTGAGTAGTTTCGTGGTGTATTTTATGACCTATTGCCTCAGAATTGCAGATTTACCCACGACTGAGCGTCCGCGTGAGCGGTTAATAGCTAATGGTGCTAAAATTTTGGCGACAGCTGAACTGATTGCGATTCTGCTAGGCACAGGTCAAGGGCCGGGAAAGCTATCTGCTGTGGGACTGGGACAACACCTGTTGCAGGAACTGGGCAAGCACCAACGTGACCCGCTGGCAGTGCTACGAGACATTAGTGTTCAGGAGCTAATGAAAATTCCAGGAATTGGCCCAGCGAAGGCAACAACAATTCTGGCGGCAATTGAATTGGGCAAACGGGCGTTTCAATCCCGTCCCTTGGAACGCACCCCAATTGATAGCCCAGCAGCTGCTGCTGCGGCGCTAAGTCAAGATTTGATGTGGCAGGCTCAAGAGCGTTTTGCGGTTTTGTTGCTAGATGTAAAAAATCGCATGATTGGTACTCAGGTGATCACGATTGGCACAGCAACCGAAACACTCGCTCCTCCCCGTGAGATTTTCCGGGAGGTGATTCGCCATGGAGCGACGCGCTTGGTTGTTGCCCATAACCATCCCTCTGGGAATGTTGAACCCAGTACACAAGATATCGACCTGACCCGCCAGTTGTTAGCAGGATCGCAGTTCCTGGGAATTCCACTGCTGGATCATCTGATTTTAGGCGATGGCAATCACCAGAGTCTGCGCGAGATTACAACATTGTGGGAGGAATATCCACAGGGAGATTAGATGGTTAAGTCCGCATTTCCTTATACTTCAAGCCTGTAGCCCCGCAAAGTGGACTATGCATTGTCTTAGCGGGAGAATATATCACAATGGAGGAAAGACACATTGCCGACAGTAGACCAAGCCATGACGTGCGTGCGTGTGTGCCAGTGGCTTTCCAACGGCTATCAAAACATCCACCTGTTTCGCTATGATGCTATAACTCAGGTTGTTTACATTATTGCTGGTGCTTTGGAGAACATTGAAATAGAAGTTTACACCAACGGATTGTGGGAGTTTATCAATGACGAAACCTAACTTTGACCAGATGAGTCGTGCCGAACTCAGAGCTTACGTACTGACACACCGGGATGATGATGAAGCTTTTCGTGCCTTGAGGAATAAACCTGTTACTAGAAGCGGGCCGTACCCCGCCCCTCTTGATGAGGAGCGTATCGGAATAGGGGAAGAGGCCATGCGCCAGAAGATCCAAGAAATTGAGAACCGGCGAGATGTCGCCGGATAAAAACATCAATCGCAGTGATGGTGGTCGTGGGAGTAGTTTTGGTGGTGTCCATGACCTCCAGCAACACTTTCAAGTTCCACATTCGTCAGTTTGACATTGTCCGATAAATCGAATGAAATCACAGCAATCCCTGCGTTGTTAGAATTGCTTGATCTAGCAGGATGCATTATTACCATCATGGATAATAATTATATGCTCAAGATTATTGCTGCTTGTTTATCCCAATATGATGATGCCTCTAAACCAGCTTGTCAATAGCATTTGAGATGCGCTTACCCTGGATAATTGTCTAAGATCAAGTCGCTGCCATTGAGACTAGTTGGGCGAATCGACTGAGGACCTGCATATGAAGGCAAAGCAGTGATTGGAATAACCACAAGAGCGTACAGAGGGGTTAAACGCAAGAATTTCAGCACGTTAGAAAGAAATAGCTCAACTGCTTTATACTGGCTTTTCCCAGGCGTGAGGACAGCAGTGAAAACACCGAAAAATATGAAGATGCGCAGGATTGCACAAAAACACCCTGGCTGAGACCAGGGTGATAAAATTAAGTGTATTCACAACGCGAAAACTAGACCGGGAAGCCTCAGGGAAGGGCGCTGTTCTTCGCCGCTAGATTCTATCTTCAGTTCCAAACCGCGATCGGCTGCGCCGACGCGCTTCGCTTCGCATACGCTCGTCCGCAGCCTTGAAGTGTACTTAATTTACCGTCTCAAACCCAAAAACTAAAGGGCAATACTATGACTACTAAAGAACAAATTATCCAAGAAATCGAACAAGTGCCAGAACAACTTTTAGGCGAGGTATTAAACTTTGTGCGCTCACTGATAGTATTGCAGCATCAAGAACAGAAAACAAATAGTAAGGCAATGGTAGCTTTTTTAAAGTCTCTGGAAGAGCGCAAGGAGGTCTATCGTCGTCTTGCAGGCTCTTGAGTTTTTAGAAATAAACGATGTCCTCAACATCCATCAAATTCTAATCGAGCAGTTTGGCGGTAGTCACGGTGTTAGAGATGAGGGATTGCTGGAATCGGCTATCTCTCAGCCCAAAGCAACGTTCTTTGGTGAGCTGCTGCATCCAACAATTCACGAGCAAGCCGCTGCCTATCTTTACCACAATGCCTATCTATATTCAGTTTCCATTCAACTAATTTCCCCAGCGAGTGGGGAGCCAATACCATCGATGGTGTCGCGCCAGCTGCTAGAGGTTTCCATTCAACTAATTTCCCCAGCGAGTGGGGAGAGGATACGCAATAGTGGTCAGAAACGAGACTGGGAATGTTTCCATTCAACTAATTTCCCCAGCGAGTGGGGAGTGCATTGCCTATGATCGCCTAGAAAAACACGATCTAGAGTTTCCATTCAACTAATTTCCCCAGCGAGTGGGGAGTGACAAGTATTTTTCTTTTGTAGTAAGCTAAATTGAGTTTTCATTCAACTAATTTCCCCAGCGAGTGGGGAGCGAATCGATCCGCCAGCACTGCTAGCCAAGCTCAAGTTTCCATTCAACTAATTTCCCCAGCGAGTGGGGAGTTGAAAAGTATCAACACAAAGTCCACAGTTGCTTTAAAGTTTCCATTCAACTAATTTCCCCAGCGAGTGGGGAGATAAAAATATCGTCCATATTCTGGATGAGCAAGTTGTTGTTTCCATTCAACTAATTTCCCCAGCGAGTGGGGAGCCGTAATTTTCGCATCAGTCGCCCGTGAGTTTATTGCGTTTCCATTCAACTAATTTCCCCAGTGAGTGGGGAGTTGCCCCGACAGAGATCAAAGAAGACATCCTACCTGAGTTTCCATTCAACTAATTTCCCCAGCGAGTGGGGAGCCTAACGCATGGGAGATTAGCTTCAGAAAAGTATCTGAGTTTCCATTCAACTAATTTCCCCAGCGAGTGGGGAGCTGGTAGACACGTAAACGGTAAAGATGCGGAATTGACGTTTCCATTCAACTAATTTCCCCAGCGAGTGGGGAGAAAATACTTCCAGGATTGCCAGTGGCTACACTGTGGGGTTTCCATTCAACTAATTTCCCCAGCGAGTGGGGAGTCAAATTTCTAAGTCTGAAGGTTTTGCAGTAAGCTGTTAAGCTTCTAAATCGCGTATAATAGCAATTTGTTGGTGTTCAGTCTCGTTTAGGTATGCCTGCTCTAAATTTTCTAAGTTTATCACAGCAAAAAAATCTCCAAAAAGCTTTAATAGAAGATGAGTGTCCGCATTTTAGGAAGCATGTTTTGATAATCCTGCTACTAAACGACGGCAAAACACATAAAGAGGTTGCTAATTTTATTGGCTGTTCAGTTGTAACCGTTCAGGGGGTAGGAGGGCGATCGTCAATGAGGGCAACAAAAATCTGGTAAGGTGAGATTTATGGAAGAAAAGCGCCCAGCCTACGTCGAGCAGATACCCCTTGTTGATTGGGAGAAAA
>JAABUX010004007.1_pt1 | contig 19005 bp, 20 predicted proteins | sample 5561851 | NCBI WGS metagenome assembly JAABUX01 (sample SAMN10711883, study PRJNA513361) | rock metagenome | isolation source: Antarctica rocks | place: Antarctica: Victoria Land, Richard Nunatak red sandstone | collected 2016-01-03 | reverse complement strand
TTGTCGCTCCGGATGAACCCCGGCTCGCCCCGGACCTCGAACAGATACTCCAGGGTAGATACCACATCCTCGGCCCTCAGGCTCCTCTCGACCTCGATCGTCAGGCATTCCCTCGTGAACTCGTCCGTCCATCCTAATGCCAACAGGATGACGAAACGCGACAAAGTCGTGATGACCAGGGGAATCGGGCTTGGCTTTCGCGGAATCGACGAGTGAAGGACGGCCCGACCGGCGGTATGAAAATAGCGTACCGGGCGATGCAGACCGCCCACGGATTCGCTCCGGCCGCCGCCGATCGAGGGACGAGCGGCGGTCCGGCGCCGATGGCCAGTCCGGCCGGAGGACACGATGCCAGACGACGCGAAGAAGGTGGCCGCCGACTTCCGATCCGCCGTCAACATGACGGCCAAGCAACTGGAGAAGTGGCTCGAGACGGACGAGTCCAAGGCGGTGGGTGATAAAGGCGAGGGGAAGGGAGAGTCCGTCGGTCATCATTCCGGCCGTCGGATCGTCGAGATCCTGGGCAAGAAGCCGGGCGAGTACACGGCTGGAGACCTCGAGCACATGACCAAGGTGGTCGGCTACGTGCATCGACATCTCGCGCAGCGACCGGCCGGGGACATCGAGGAGACACCCTGGCGGCATTCGTTGATGAACTGGGGGTACGACCCGCTCAAAAAACCGGGGTCGGCGAAGAGGACGAAGGCTGCGGGTTGAGCGCGTGGAGCAAAGCCGGGTCGGAGCAAATCGCGACCTGGCTCGGGGATCAATCTCGACCTTTGTGGGCGGCGACGCGGATCTGGGCGCGAGCGCGATCGATCGCCCGGGCCTTTTCCCCCGCCGTTTGCTCGTTCGCGGCGCGGCGGCCCTTGGCCTGGTCGAGTTCGCGAGTCGCGGCGTCGAGGTCGAGCGAGGCGGCGGGAATGGCCCGGTTCGTCAGGACGGTCACCACATCGTCGCGGACTTGGGCGAACCCGCCGTCGACGAAGTATCGTCTCGTCGAACCCTGGGTGCGCGTCCTCAACTCGCCGAAGCCGAGTCGGCCGATCAGCGGCGAGCGGCCGGGGAGGATTCCGAGTTCGCCGTCGAGGAGCGGCAGGGCGACGAACTCGACCGCCTCGTCGAACAGCGTCCGTTCGGGCGTGACCACGACGCATTGGATCCGATCGCCCGGCTTCTTGCCGGTCGTGCCGAAATCCGCGTCCACGGGGCTGGCAGTTGCCATCGAGGTTGACCTTCTCCGAGTTTTGAGGGGCGGACGCCGGGCGGAGGCGGGATGGGCCCGGTCCCCGCCCGGTGCGGTTGGATCAGCGGGCCATCCGCTTGGCCTGCTCCTCGGCTTGGTCGACCGAGCCGACGTAGAGGAAAGCGCCTTCGGGCAGGTGATCCCACTTGCCGTCGCAGATCTCGCGGAACGAGCGGATCGTGTCGGGTAGCGTCGTGTACTGGCCTTCCTTGTTGGTGAAGACCTCGGCCACGAAGAACGGCTGCGACATGAAACGCTCGATCCGGCGGGCGCGGTGGACGATCAGCTTGTCTTCCTCGGACAGCTCGTCGACGCCGAGGATGGCGATGATGTCCTTCAGCTCCTTGTACCGCTGGAGGATCGTCTGGACCCTCCGGGCGACGTCGTAGTGCTCCTGGCCGACGTATTGAGGGTCGAGGATTCGCGACGACGACCCGAGGGGGTCGACCGCGGGGAAGATCCCCTTCTCGGCGATCGAGCGCTGGAGCACGATGAAGGCGTCGAGGAAGCCGAAGGTGGTGGCCGGGGCCGGGTCGGTCAGGTCGTCGGCGGGCACATAGACGGCCTGGACCGAGGTGATGGCGCCGTTGGTGGTCGAGGTGATCCGCTCCTGGAGCCCGCCCATCTCGGTGGCCAGGGTCGGCTGGTAGCCGACGTTCGACGGCATCCGGCCGAGGAGCGCGGAGACTTCCGAGCCGGCCTGGCTGAACCGGAAGATGTTGTCGATGAACAGGAGGGTGTCGGCGCCGGTCGAGTCGCGGAACCACTCGGCGTTGGTCAGGGCCGAGAGGGCGACGCGGAGGCGGGCGCCGGGCGGCTCGTTCATCTGGCCGAAGAACATCACGGTGGAGTCGATGACGCTCTTGCCGGTCGAGCCGATCTTCGTCTCCTGCATCTCGAGCCAGAGGTCGTTCCCCTCGCGGGTCCGCTCCCCCACGCCGGCGAAGACCGAGTATCCGCTATGGACCTTGGCGATCCGGGCGATCAGCTCGGTCAGGATCACGGTCTTGCCCAGCCCGGCGCCGCCGAAGAGGCCGATCTTGCCGCCCCGGACGAACGGCGTGAGCAGGTCGACGACCTTGATGCCGGTCTCGAAGACCTCGGTCTTCGGCGAGAGGCTGTCGAACGAGGGGGGGTCGCGATGGATCGGCCAACGCTCGGCGACGGCGACGGGGCCGCGACCGTCGATCGGCTCGCCGAGCAGGTTGAACACCCGGCCGAGAGTCTCCTTGCCGACCGGGACGTTCACCGGCCCGCCGGTGTCGGTCGCGGCCATCCCGCGGACCAGGCCGTCGGTCGAGCCCAGCGCCACGCAACGGACCCGGTTGCCGCCCAGGTGCTGCTGGACCTCGCCGGTCAGGCGGATCGAGACGCCCTTCTCCTCGCCTTCGACCGTCAAGGCGTTGTAGATCTCGGGCAGGTGACCCTCTTCGAACTCGGCGTCGAACGTCGAGCCGATCACCTGCACGATGCGTCCGGTGGCGGTGGCGGCGGCGGTGGCCATTGAACTTCGGTTCCCTTCGCTATATCCCGGCACGCAAGGCCGGGTGGTGGTCGTTCGATCGGCCCGGTCCCGAGCCCCATATCCTCGGCCCCGAGTCCATTCGCGTCATTCGAGCGCCGCGGCGCCGCCGATGATCTCGGCGAGTTCGCGGGTGATCTGGGCCTGCCTGGCCCGATTATAGAGCATCGTGAGCGACTTGATCATGTCGTCGGCGTTCTCGGTCGCGCCCCGCATCGCGACCATCCGCGAGATCTGCTCGGAGACGGCGGCGTCGAGGAAGCACTTGAACAGCCGGATCTTGAACGAGACGGGGACGATCTCTTCGAGGATACTTTGCGCATCCGGGACGAATTCGTAAGGGGCCCGCTCATAAGTCGGCCTGGTCGCAGATGGCTTGCCCGCGGCCTTCGGGGCCGCCTTCTCGGGGCGGGCCGGGTCGGAGCCCTGGCCCACCTCCGCCGCGGCCATCGGCAGGAGAGTCTCGATCACCGCGGTCTGCCGGGCGGAATTGATGAACCTGGTGTAGGCGACCTCGACGCGGTCGATCTCGCCGCGGAGGAACATGCCGATGAAGCCGTCGGCCAGCTTCTCGACCTCCTCGAACTGCGGGCGGTCCTCGAACTGGAGGTAGCTGGCGTCGACCGGGATCTGGCGGAAGCGGCAGAACGCGATCCCGCGCTTGCCGGAGACTTCCAGCCGGGTCGTCACGTTCTCGGTCGCCTGATCTTGCAGGGCCCGGTTGGCGACCCGGATCACGTTGCCGTTATACCCGCCGGCCAGGCCGCGGTTGCTCGTCAAGACCAGCAGGAGCGACCGGCGGACCGGCTCGCGGACTTCGAGGAGGGGATGCGAGACCCCCCCGGCGGTGGTCCCGAGGTCGGAGACCAGCTCGGCGATCTTCCGCGTGTAGGCTTCCGCCTGCGTCGCGCGGTCCAGGGCCTTCTTGAATCGCGCGGTGGCGATCAGCTCCATCGTCCGCGTGATCTTGCGGATGTTCTGCACTGACTTGCGGCGCTTGACGATCGCTCGGGCCTTGGCCATCGGTGATCTCTCGACTCGGCATCAGGCGGTTCGGTTGGGGGTCGGACGCGGGCGGCGGACCGACCGCGTCCGGAGTTGAGGCTCAGACCTCGGCGCCGGCGAGGGCCGGTGCGTTCGCCGCCGGGCTCGATGCGGCGACCGGGGCGCGATACTGCGACTGGAACTCACCGAAGGCGGCCTTGAGCCCGGCGACGACCGCGTCGGACAGCTTCCGCTCCCGGGTGAGCTGGTCGAGGACGTCGGCCTTCCGCTCCCGCATGAAGGCGAGGAACTGCTGCTCCCAGCCCGAGACCTCGCGGATCGGGACCTTGTCGAGATACCCTTCGGAGCCGGCGTAGATGCTCATCACCTGGTCGACCACGTCCATCGGCCGGTACTGCGGCTGCTTGAGCAGCTCGACCATCCGGTAGCCGCGGTCGAGCTGCTGCTGGGTGGCCTTGTCCAACTCGGTGCCGAGCTGGGCGAAGGCCTCCAGCTCGCGGAACGCCGCCAGGTCGAGTCGGAGCCCTCCGGCGACCTTCTTCATCGCCGGGATCTGGGCCTTGCCGCCCACCCGCGAGACGCTGATCCCGACGTCGACCGCCGGCCGGACGCCCGCGAAGAAGAGGTCGGGCTGGAGGTAGATCTGGCCGTCGGTGATCGAGATGACGTTGGTCGGGATGTACGCCGAGACTTCCCCTTCGAGCGTCTCGATCAGCGGGAGCGCGGTCATCGAGCCGCCCGAGGCGGTGGTCTTCACGACCTTGTGCCCCTGGGGGTAGCCCGCCTTGAGGGCATGGGCCGACTCCTCGATGCCCGGGACCCCGAGGTAGACCTTGCGGTCGACGCCGGACTCCTCGGTGATCGTGGCGTCGGCCGGGGTCGAATCCGGGACGATCACATACTTGTTGGCGAGCTTCGCCGACCGCTCCAGGAGGCGGGAGTGGGCGTAGAAGACGTCGCCGGGGTAGGCCTCGCGACCGGGCGGGCGGCGGAGCAGGAGCGACAGCTCGCGGTAGGCGACGGCCTGCTTCGAGAGGTCGTCGTAGACGCAGAGGGTCGCCTGGCCCTTGCCGTACATGAAGTACTCGGCCATCGCCGCGCCGGCGTAGGGGGCCAGGTACTGGAGCGGGGCCGGGTCGCTGGCGCCGGCGGCGACGACGATCGTGTAGTCCATCGCCCCGTACTTGCGGAAGACCTCGACGAGATTGGCGGTCGTCGACTCCTTCTGGGCGATCGCGACGTATACGCAAATGACGCCGGTCCCCTTCTGGTTGAGGATCGCGTCGACGGCGATGGCGGTCTTGCCGGTCTTGCGGTCGCCGATGATGAGCTGGCGCTGGCCCCGGCCGATGGGGGTCATGGCGTCGATGGCCTTGATCCCGGTCTGCAACGGCTCGTCGACCGGCTGCCGGCCGGAGATCCCGGGGGCGAGCGACTCGACCAGCCGGGTCTCGCCGGTGACGATCGGGCCCTTGTTGTCGATCGGCTCGCCGAGCGGGTTGACGACCCGGCCGACCATCCTCTCGCCCACGGGGACCCGGAGGAGCTGGCCGGTGGCCGTGACGGTCTCGCCCTCGTGGATCTGCGTGTACGGGCCCAGGATGATCACGCCGACGGAGGTCTCTTCGAGGTTGAAGGCCAACCCCTTGACGCCGTTCTGGAACGTGACCATCTCGCCGGTCATCACGCCCGAGAGGCCGTGGACCCGCGCGATCCCGTCGCCGACCTCGAGGACGCGCCCGACCTCGGTCTTGGTGACCTCGGACTGGAACTGCTCGATCTCACGCTGGATGACTGAAGTGATCTCGTCGGCTCTGAATTTCATGGGTCTTTCTTTCGATGAGACGGCCGCGGAGCCGCTCCAGGCGGTTGCGGACCGAGGCGTCGTAGACGTCGTCGCCGACCTGGACGACCAGGCCCCCGATCAGCGACGGGTCGACCTCGAGGGTGATCACCGGCGTGGCGTGGATCATCGAGGCCAGGCGGTCGCGGAGCGACGCCTGCTGCCCCTCGTCGAGCGGGACAGCGGATCGGACCGTGACCGGCTTGCGATTCTGGCGGCGGTCGAGCGTGGCGCGGGCCTGGCGGGTGATCGTCGAGAGCAGGCCGAGCCGGCCGTGCCGGTTGAGGACCCGGAGGAATCGGACCACCGTCGGCAGGGCCCGCCCCTCGAACGTCTCGGTCACGATCCGGTCCTTCTCGGCGGCGGCGACCGAGGGAGAGGCCAGGACCGCGGCGAATCGGGGCTGCGCCACGAGGACGTCGGCCCGGATCTCCTCCAGCTCGGCGATCACGGCGTCGGCCTCCGCCCCGCTGGCGTTGAGCAGGGCCTCGGCGTAGTTGCGCGTCAGCTCGGGGGCGACCTCGTCGAAGACCGTGCCCGCGACGGCGGCGTCGGCGGCGGCGTCGGTCATGACGTGGCCCCCTGGCCGTTGGCCGGGAGCTCCTTCATGGCGACCTCGACGAGCCGGCGATGGTCGGATTCGCCCAGTTCCTTGTCGAGGACCCGGCCGGCGACCGAGACGGCCAGGTCGGCCGTCTTGGTCCAGATCTCCATGAGGGCCTGGTCGCGGGCCCCGGCGATCTCGCGCTCGGCCCGCTCGCGGGAGGCCTCGGCCTCGGCCTGGGCCTTCCGGACGATCGAGTCGCCGGCGACGGTGGCCTCCTTGCGGGCCTGCTCGATGAGGGCCCGGACCTCGTCGGCGGCCTGGGCCAGCTGCTTGCGGTGGTCCGCGGCCATGGCCTCGGCCTCGTTCCGGGCCCGCTCGGAGTCGAGCAGGACATGTTCGAGGTGGGCCTCGCGTTCGTGGAGCGCCTTGAGCAGGGGCTTCCAGGCGTACCGGCCGAGGATGAGCATCAAGAGGAGGAAGACGACCAGGGTCCAGATCGCCAGGGGCGACTGGACTTCCATGATGTTGGGCGTCTGGCCCTCGGCCATGTCGGCGCCCTCATGGCCGGGCTGCAAGGCCTCGGAGGCCTTCTCGAACTTGTCCTCGGCGGTGGACTGCCTGCCGTGGCCCGGCTCCTGGGCGGCGGTCGGGCTCGCGGGCAGCCCGAAGGCGACCGCCAGGGTCAGCAGCCCGAGAGCCAGGATCGGTTGCCGGAGCATGGTGAAAATCCTCGCGATCCGTGAAGCTCGGGGTGATCCGGGGGACGGCCGGGCATCGGAGACGGGCCGGGGCTCGAAGCCTTGGGCCCGCCCGGCCCGCCGCCCGGGTCGTCCGCTCAACTCTGGGGGATGATGAAGCCGAGGACGATGACCGCGAAGAACGCGACGCCCTCGATCAGCGCGGCGGAGATGATCATCGCCGTCTGGATGTTCGCGGCAAGCTCGGGCTGGCGGGCCATGCTCTCGACGGCCGAGGCGGTCAGCTTGCCGATGCCGTAGGCGGCCCCGATGATGACCAGGCCGACCCCGATCCCATTGAAACGCGACGGGCCGGGCGTGCCGGACGGGGCCTGGGCGGACGCCTGGGCCGAGGCGATGACGAGCAGGGCGACGGCCAGGGCGGCGGACTTCACGAATTTCATCGGAAACTCGACTCCTAAGGATGCCTGTCAAACGGGGGAGGGGAGCTCGTTCGGTCGCGGGCCGACCTGACGGCCCGGGCGGCGGCACCGGGCCGTCGCCTCGCGGGAGGGGCGCACCCGCCGTCGCTCAGTGCGGGTGGGCGGCCGAGCCGATGAACAGCGCGGACAGGAACGTGAAGATATAGGCCTGCAAAAAGGCCACGAACAGCTCCAGCAAGCTCAGCGCGACCACGCCGGCGATGCTCGCCGGGGTCACCATGTAGACGATGTACGGCTTCGACCCCTCGACCGCGAGGATGAAGCCGAGGATCACGGCCAGGACGATGTGCCCGGCCAGCATGTTGGCGAACAGCCGGACGCAGAGGACGAAATGGCGGATCAGGAGCCCGGCGACCTCGATGACGAACAGCAAGGCCCAGAGCGGGGCCTTCATGAACCTGGGGACGTCGAGGGTTGGCACGATCCCGATCCAGAACCCGATCGGCCCCATCGCCTTCATCCCGGCGATCAGGACGGCGGCGAACGTCATGACGGCCAGCACGAACGTCACGTTGATGTTGCCCGTCGCCGAGGCGCCGCCGGGGATCATCCCGAGCAGGTTGTTGAACAGGACGAAGAAGAAGATCGTCCAGAGGTAAGGCAAGAAGGCGTCGGCCGCGTGCCCCCCGATGGCCGGCCGCGCCACGCTATCGCGGAGGAACAGCAGGACCGCTTCGAAGGCGTTCAGGAACGGCCCGCGGGTGACCGGCCGACGCGCGACGTGCCGCGTCAGGGGGATCATGATCGCCAGGATCAGGCCGGCCGCCACCAGCTCCATCACCATGAAGCGGGTGAGCTGGAACCCGAACGGCCCCAGGTTGATCCGCGGCAGGGGGACGTTGCCCCAGGGGAACTCCAGGAAGGTGTTGTCGACCACGTGATCGAGCGGGTTATGCTTGTGCGGTTCAGCCATGATTGCGGTGATCCGAAGGGCCCGGCGACGGGCGTTGTCCCGCGGCGAAAAGTCTTGGATGGCCGTCGGGCGGGACGGGAATCTCGGCCCGCGATCAGCCCGGCCGCGATGCGTCGCGGGCGATCCGGAGGATGTGCAGCATCCCGATCGCGAAGCCGGCGACCATCCCGACCAGGATTCCCGCGGGGCTGGTCCCGAACTGGCGATCGGCCAGATGGCCCAGGAGGGCCGGCGCGACGAATTCGAGACCGAGGGTCGTGGCCCTCGACGCCCATTCGATGCCGACCGAGAGTGGCGAACGGGACTCGGGTGCCGGCAAGCGAACCCCCTTCGCGAGGACCTGGGTCCTTCCCGGAGGGCCCGATCGTCCGGCGGGAGAGCGGACGCACGATTCGTCGAAGTCACCGACGGGAACCAGTTATACCGGGCGCCTGGGTCAAGTCAACAGGCTGGCCCGGCGATTCGAGAAATTTTTCACAATGTCCGGGATCGCACCGTGGGAAGGCCAATTCGCCGGGAGATCCCGGCTCGGCACTCCACAAGTTCCACCCGGTCGGGGAGATCGATCGCGGCCATCTTCGGCCGATCGATCCCGGGAGGTGGCGAAAATTCGATTGACGAAGGGTGTTTCGTTTGTTATTAACTAGCAGCGATCTCCCTCGATCGAGCCAGTGTGGGGACCAGGCATGACGTCGCCCTTCCGCTCCGTGTCCGATCCCTCTTCTTCGGGCGGCCTCTGACCGTATCCACGGTTCGGATGGCCGCCTTTTTCGTTTCTCGGGATTCGGTGCCGGCGGCGACTCCAAGGCTCCCGAGCCGGCCTAGCTTCGTCAATTGTCCGGGCGACAGGGAGTTACCCGGATCGGCCCACTCAAGGATGAACCTCGCGTTCCTAGTCCCGTCCGTGGCCCGGCAGCGCGGCCCGGATGGAGACGGAGTGGCCCCGCATGACCGTCGATTCGCTCAAGGACTGCAATAAAAAAGTTCTGGCGCGGATGGCCAAGGAACAAGGTATCGTCGGCTGGCATGCGATGCGTAAAGATCAATTGATCCGCGCATTGACGCCCCCGGCGATGGCCTTGAAGAGAGACGGGGCGAAGCCGACGCCCGAGAAATCGATGGCCACGCCCCCCGCCAAGCGACCCGCCCCGGCGCCGCCCGCCGCCCGGATACTCCCGGTGACCCCCCCCCGGGCCCTCGACCACGCCTGCGTCAAGGACCGGATCATCGCGATGGTCCGCGACCCCTACTGGCTCCATGCCTACTGGGAGCTGAGCCGCTCGACCCTGGCCCGGGCCCAGGCCGCGCTGGGGCAGGACTGGCACACGGCCCGCCCGGTGCTCCGCCTGCTGGACGTGACGAGCGAGGACACGACCTCCGCGTCCGAGCGGCACATCCGCGACATCGAGATCCACGGCGGCGTCAACAACTGGTATCTCGACGTCGTCAACCCGCCCCGATCCTACCGGATCGACGTCGGCTACCTCGCCCGCCGCGGCAAGTTCTTCGTCCTGGCCCGGTCCAACGTCGTCAGCACCCCCAAGGCCGGCGTCTCCGACGTCCTCGACGAGAACTGGGCGAGCGTCCAGGAGCAGTTCCAGAAGATCTACCACCAGTCGGGCGGGACGAACGGGTCGGCCAGCTCGCAGGACCTCCGCGAGCTCTTCGAGGAGCGGCTCCGCCGGCCGATGCACGGCCTCTCGCTCCAGAGCCTCGGCACCGGCGCGTTGCACGGCCTCTCGAGCGGCTTCCACTTCGAGATCGACGCCGAGCTGATCGTCTACGGCGCCACCGAGCCCAACGCCAAGGTGACCTTGCAGGGCGAGCCGGTCCAGCTCCGCCCCGACGGCACCTTCACCGTCCGGTTCAGCTTGCCCGACTCCCGCCAGATCATCCCGGCCGTCGCGGCCAGCCCGGACGGGGTCGAGGAGCGGACGATCGTCCTGGCCGTCGAGCGGAACACCAAAGAACTCGAGCCGATGATCCACGACGGCAACGAACTCTGACCCCTCGCCGCAAGCCCGAGAGACGGACGGCTCCGGAGACGCCGCGCGACCCGACCTCGCCCCATCGAGGTCGGGTCGCGCGGCGTCCGCCATTGTCGGATCTCGCATCCGGCGTAAACTGAAAGGTGAAGACCGGTGATCCGAAGCATCCACTGAACCGCCCTGGGAGACGCTCCTTGAGCAAGGACATAACCCCGATCCTGAACGGGTGGGAGCACGATCCCGATGATTTCCAGGTCCGAATCATCGCCGGCGAAGACGGCCGCGACAAGCTCCAGAGGCGGGTCGACCTCGGCCTGATCCAGATGGAGATCGACGGTCGGCCCGATGGCCAGCGTCCTTTCGGGGCCGACTCCCTGCTCGACTATCACGAACAGGCCCACGCCGCGGGCCCGGATGGACCCTTCTCGCTGGACACGAACGACTGCGCGGCGTTGATGCGTGAGGGCGTCCAATATTATCATCGCTATCTCGCGGCCTATCACCTCCAGCGTTTCGACCTCGTGGCCCGCGATACGTCCCGGAACCTCCAGCTCTTCGCCTTCGTGGTGAAGCATGCGGCCGATCGCCGCGACCGGGTCGAGTTCGACCAGTATCGCCCGTACGTCACGATGATGAAAGCCCGGGCCCTCAGCGCCCAGGCGTTGAACCTCGAAGACCACCGGGCGGCCCTCGCCTCGATCGACGAAGGGATCGAGGGGATTCGCTCGTTCCTCCGCGACTACGACCAGGAAGAAGACCAGGTCAACTGCCGAGAGCTCGGCAAGCTCATCCGGCTGCGTCGCGAGGTCGAACAGGCCCGCCCCGTCGGCCCGATCGACCGGCTCGAACAGCAGCTCGAACTCGCCGTCTCGCTCGAAGCCTATGAGGAGGCCGCCCGGCTCCGCGACCAGATCGGTCGACTCCGCGGCGGCGTCACCCCGCCGAGCGCCCAGGCGGGACGATCGAACTGAACAGTTGGCGGGATTCCCGACCCTGGCCTTGAAGACCCGAGGCGACGAGGCTACGATGGCGACGTCCGGTTTCGGCCGGACAGATCCTCTGCCATGTTCGATAGGGACGTTCTTTTGGCGAACCAATGAGTACCCGTTGGGAGCCGATTTACGACCGCTCGGCTTGCCCGTCCTGGTCTAAGGCGCCCACTTAAACTGCGGGTTCTCAAAAGCGCTCCAACGGCATTGCGGTGGAGGATTTACTTCGGCCCGCGTCCGCCTTCGACCCGTCGAAGGCGGACGCGGGCCGATCTCTTCGAGCGACCCGGGCCCGACCTCGATGGTTATCAAGGCGGAGAAAAGGGCCATGAGGCGGGCGATCCGCGCCCGGGTCTCGGCCCTGGACCCGACGGCAAGGGCGTTGGAAGAAGCCCGTCTGGTGAGCCGACTCGAATCGTTGCCCGGGTTCGATCGCTCGCGGACGGTCCTGCTCTATGCTTCGACGTTCGGCGAGGAGATCGACACGAGGCCGATCCTGGATGCGGCCCTCCGGATCGGGAAGCGGGTCGCCTGCCCGAAAGTCGTCGAGTCGGAGCGGCGGTTGCGACTGTTCGAGGTGATCGAGCCGGCCGTCGACCTCGTCGCGAGCCCGCGAGGAATACCCGAGGCCCGATCGGGCTGCACGGAGATCGATCCGGCCGAAGTCGACTGGGCCTTGGTGCCCGGCCTGGCCTTCGATCGGCGCGGGTTCCGGCTGGGCCGAGGCGCGGGGCTTTATGATCGCCTGCTGCCGATGCTCGGCCCCGAAACCCGGACTTGGGCCTTGATCCTCGAAGCCCAATGGGTCGACCGCGTCCCGACCGAACCGCACGACCGACCGATCGGCGGGATCGCCGACTTCCGGGCGATCGTCGACCACTTCACGGTCACTCGATCATGACGGCCGGAGGCCGGGAGTAACCCTGGAACGCGGCGTCGAGGTGGGCCGAGGCGGCTTCGCCGGCGTGGAGGATCACCCGGTAGCGGAACCGGAGCGAGCCGCCGGCCGGGATGGTGTGCTCGCCCGATTCCTTCATCCCGAAGTCATGCCAACCGAACGGGTTGGCGGCGAACAGGCCGTAGTCGCGGACGTGCCAGGTGGTCGGGTAGCGAAAGCTCTCGGGATGATTCAGGATCGCGACCCCCGCGGTCTTGCCCGCGACCGGGCCCGAGTAGTCGACCCAGGGCGAGGCCTTGCCCCACGCCGCCTTGTCGGCGACACCTTCGGCGTTGAGGATCTTGCCGCCGAGGTTGCTCGTCACGTCCATCGAGGTCGCCACCCGGACGCCGAACATCCCCTCCTTGGTATCGCCGAAGGTGAGCGGGCCGGTCGTTGCCTTGATCACGACCTCGAAGTCGAGAATCCGCGCGGCCTTGGTTGCATAGATCCAAGTGGCTCGCTCATCCTCGCAGACCTTCTTCCCGTCGGGGCCGATCCAATCGTCGGTGGTCCGGAGGAGGCCGACGACGGGGCCCGAGATCAGGGTCGGCCTCGCGGTCTCCTTGATGGTCCCGTGGCCCGCCAGCTCGCTCCAGAAGTCGACCTTGTTCACGCTCCCGTGGGTGAACCAGAGCGACCGGTGGTGCGGGTGATCGTATTTCTCCCCCTCGACTTTCTGCATCGGGAAGGCGCGGGTGACGGCCGACCCCGCCGGGCCGACGAGGGGGAAAAAATACGGTTTGGGGCCATCATCGGGGACGTAAGTCGTCAGGGCTTTCCCGCCGATGCGGACGTCGACCCGCGCCCCATGCTGGACGAGTTCGACGGAGTCGCCGTCCCCGGCGGTGCCGGCGATCGGACCGTCGAACACGAGCGGGCCTCGGGCCGGGACGTGGTCGAGGATCAGGCCGAGATAGGTCTTGCCGCGATCCCGGAAGGCCTGGGCCGGGATGGATGAACCGTCCTCGCGATTGCGAAGTTGGTAGACTCCGGGGTCCAGCGGCGTCTTCCATTCGAGGAGCAGGGGGGTCTCGCCCAGCTCGCGGCCATCGCCGACGACCCGGATCGCGGCGGCATGCGACGTCCCGATCGCCGAAGCGGCGATCATCGGCGGCAGGACGCAGGCAAACCATACCAATCGAGGAAGACGCGGCGATCGACTCATGGGGAGGCTCCTTCGGCGACCGTTGGGGCGGATTACGATGGGTGCTCCAGTCCTAAACCCTGGGTCGCCGACACGCAAGGTCACGCCCCCGTCAGATTCGAGAAAGGACGGACCGACTTGTCGTCGACGAGGGGTGGGGTCATGATGGGTTGATCGTCGATTCGCCGAGCGGCATCCCGCGAGCAGACCACCGGATCATGATCGAAGCAGAGTTTGGGGTGCCGATCCCGGGCGAGGTCTTGCCCGAAGGCCTCTGGGCGCGGACGGCCATCAAGCGACTACCGGCGACCGGACCGCTCGATTTCGCGGCCATCTTCGGGCGAGCGGCCCCGGTGGTCCTGGAACTCGGCTGCGGGAACGGTCGTTATACGCTCCAGAGCGCATTGGCCCGGCCAGGGGTCGACCACCTTTCGAGCGACATCCTCCCGGTGGTGATCCGTTACGCCACGCGGCGGGCGAATCAACGTGGCCTGCACAACGTCCGATTCGCGGTCAAGGACGCTCAGACGCTCCTCCGGACGTACGTCGCGACGTCGGGTGTCGCCGAGATCCACCTCTACCATCCCCAGCCCTACCACGACCCGCGACAGGCCCACCTCCGGCTGGTGACTCCCCAATTCCTGGCCGATGTCCATCGGTCGCTCGTCCCCGGTGGCCTCTTCGTCATCCAGACCGACAATCCGGACTACTGGGAATATATGACGAGGATCTTGCCGGTCTTTTTCGAGTTCCAGGAACGGTCCGAGCCCTGGCCCGACGCGCCGGAGGGTCGATCGCGACGCGAGATCCTGGCGCGAAGCCGCGGCCTCCGAATCTTCCGGGGCGAAGGGGCCCGGCGCGAGGGCCTGACGACGGCCGACGCCCTGGCAAGCGCGGGGTCGCTCCCGGCCCCGACGTTCCGGAGCCGGGGCCCTTGGTGCGACCTGGATGAGTGGGAGGATCGCCGGGGCGACGGCCGTTGACCTGGCGAAATCGGGCTTCGGTTCAAGGCCTGGGCCGAGCGGGTCCATCCGAGTCGCGTGAGGGGTCGTCGTCCGACCCTTCGTCGGGCACCGATCGGAGCCAGTCGGTGAGGTCTTCGGGAGCAATCTCGTCGTTGATCAGCGAGCGTTGCGTCGCGGCGGACGCCCGCCCGGGTCGGAGGAACTTCCGGACCTGGAAGACCCCTCGGATCACGACATAGGCGAAGAGCAGGACGAAGACCAAGACGAAGCCATCACGCTTGGACATGTTCCGCAGCTCGACCATGGGGGCCGGGGCGGCGGGCTGGGCCGGCGTCACGTGCAGGCGGCCGACCAGCATCGGTGCGGCGCGGAAGGTGTCCCCCGCTCGATATCCCAGGAGCTTGAGGAAGTAGCCGTCGAAGGTGAGGCGGACGTTGAGGTCGGGCCCGAGCACCAGCCCGGCCGGCGGGTCTTCGAAGACCAAGACGTAGGGGTCGCTCCGGTTCTCGTCCGAGTAGACCCACGCCTCGTAGATCCGCCCCTCGGGGGCGAGCTCGGGGTTGACCTCGTAGGAGAGGATTCGCCGCGCCGTGGCTTCGAGATGGACGGGGACCCCCCGGTAGTTGGCGGGCCGCTCCCAGAGGTGGGTCCAGAAGAGGTCGCGGCGGGCTTCGGTCGCCAGTGTCTTTTCGGGGGTCTCGCGGGCCTTGCGGAGGAGGATCGAGTAGGCGGCGTTCTCGCGGCCACGCATCGGGGCCTTGTCGACCAGGGCCTGGAACTCGATTCCCGACTCGGGGACGACCGGCTCGATCTTCTCGGCGGGCAGGGCGGGCGGGGGCGGCTTCGGGTCTTCCCGGCCGCCGGCGAAGAGGAGGATCATCGGCCAGCCGGCGAGGACGATCGCGGCCAGCAGGAGCAGGCGGGGCAGCTCCGAGCCTCGGAACAAGGTGGCGGGCCGGCGACTCAAGGAGGACTCCCTTCCCCCTCGCTCGGACTCAGCTCCGAGAAGCTCAGCTTGGTCAACGGCTTGGGCTTGAGCGAGGAATAGACGTCGATGACCTTGATCAGCTCGGAGTATTTGAGCTGGGGATCGACCTTGATGAGGGCCTGCTCGAACTGCAAGTTCGGGTCGTTGACGAGCGACTCCAGCTCTTTCTTGAGCGCGTCGAGGCCCTGGACCGGGTTGTCGGACAGGGTGATCTGGCCGATCTGGCCGCTGGCGCCGGCCCTCAGGACGGTCTTGAGCGTCCGGAGCTCGACGGCCAGCGAGTCGCTGGTGGCTTCGTCTTTGGGCGATTCCTTGCCGACCACGGTCGCCGGCTGGGCCGGGAGCAGGTTCATCGAGAACTGGCCCTCGGACGGGGCCGGGCGGTAGGTCAGGATGAAGAAGGTGAGCAGCTGGAACGCCATGTCGAGCATGGGCGTGACCGGGATCTCGATCTCCATACTCCGCATCTTCTTCAAGGGTCGGTCCCCCGGTCGCGTGTCGGGAATTTCGAGGGGCCGCGATCCGCCCTGGCGAGATGCCCCGGGCTCACGGGCCGTTCATGGCCTTGAGGTCGAACTTCTGGTAGCCGTTGGTCTGGCAGGTATTGATCAGGGAGAAGAGGGCCGAGAACGGCGTGTCGCGATCGGCGCGGATGACGACGCGGGCCGGCAGCTCGACGTTGGGCGCGACGTTGCCCTTGAGGGCCCGGATGTTGGCCCGGGCGATCTGGGCTTCGAGCTTGATCGTCCGGATCGCCTCGTCGGTGGAGAGGCTCCGGCCGTTGAAGAGCAGATGGCCTTGGCTGTCGACGTTGAGGACCAGACGCTCCTCGGCGAGGCGGGCCGCATCATCCTGGGGGCGGGCGGAGCCGGCGACCGGCAGCTTGATCCGCGAGTCGAAGTTGTCCTGGCTGAAGTTGATCACCAGCATGAAGAAGGTGATGAGCTGGAAGACGACGTCCAGCAACGGGGTCAGGTTCGGCTCGGCGCGGAGGTCGTTTCCCAGGCTCGCGGACATCGTGCACCTCGTCTCGGTTCCGTCGGTCGGCGGGATCGGCCGGGGGCGGGCGGGCTCAGGCCGAGGTCGGCTTGGCCTGCTTCGCGGCGGCGAGCAGGGCGGAGATCGTCCGCTCGGCGACCTTGGAGCTTTCCAGCGCCATCATCGCGATCCGGTTGCGGAACAGGGCGAAGAAGAAGATCGCCGGGACCGAGAGCGAGACGCCTTCGAGGGTGATGAACAGGGCGGTCGAGATCCCCTCGGCCACCTTCTCGGGCTTGGGCTGGGCGCCGGCGGCGGTGGCGATCTCCTGGAAGCTGGCGATCATGCCGGCGATCGTGCCCACCAGCCCGATCATGGGCCCGAGCGTGCCAATGATGGCGAGGTAGCTGATCCGGGCCTCCATCGACGTGACGACCTCGTCCTGGGTCGCGTTCATCGCCTCCTTGGCCTCGGCCCGCCCGTTGGGGAGGTTGGCCACGCCCGTGCGGACCAGCCGGGCCAGGAACGAGTCGTTGTCGCGGCAGGCGTCGTAGGCCTCCTGGAACTTGCGGTCCTTGATCGCGGTCTCCAGCTTCTCGACGAGGGCCACGGGCACCGCCTCGCTCACCCTCAATTCCATGAACAGCTTGATCACCAGCGCGGTGAAGTAGACCGAGATGCAGAGCAGGAACAGGCCGATCGGCCCCGACGCCTCGATGGCCCAGCGGAGGAGCGACTTCCGGGCGGCCGGGGCCGAGCTGTCGGAGCCGGCCGCGTCGGCCCGGGGGACGTCGGCCTTGGCCGCGTCGCCGGCGGGTGCCGCCGGTGCGTCTTTCTTGGCGGCGTCCTGGGCGAACAGGGTAGGCAACGGCGCGAACGCCAGGCAGGCCGCGACGTAGGCCGCGAACAGGCCCAGCGACCACGACCGACTGCCGCGGATGGTCGACCATGTGGAGACGCTCGCCATCGACGAAACCTCCCTCAACGACCCGGGATCACGAACCTCGCCCGCCGGTGCCGAGGGAGACCACCGCGACCCGGGGGGCGGGATGCGAGGTGTCGGGGAGGCCGAGCTGATAGTTCGGAGACCGGGTCGAGACCTGGGGCGAAGGGACTGTCTTGATGCATCCAATATCGGGCGGCCACGGCGTCGTGTCAACTCCAAGGCCGGTGATTCAGCCGCCGCCGTTCGCCGGGGCCGGCGAGGGGTGCGAACCCCGGACGTCAGCCGATCCTGGCCGCCGCCTGGCCTTCTCGGACGACCGAGGTCGAGCCGGACGGCACCCCGGCGTCCACGGACCCCGGGAGGGTGAGGGTGAACCGGCTCCCCCGGCCCGCGTCGCTGGCGACGGTGAGGTCGCCGCCGAGTTGGCGGGCCAGCCGACGGGCGATGGAGAGGCCCAGCCCGAACCCCTTGGCGCCGTCCCGCTCGCCGTTGCCGACCTGGAAGAACTCGTCGAAGATCGTGGCCTGAAGCTCGGGAGCGATGCCGACGCCGCTGTCGGTGACGGCGATCGTCGCGTCCGCCCCGGTCAGCCGGACCGAGACCTCGACGACCCCGCGTTCGGTGAACTTGACGGCGTTGCCGATGAGGTTCTGGAGGATCCGTTCGAGCTTCACCCGGTCGGTCCGCAGGTGGAGCCAGATCGGCACGTCCTGGCGGATCGCCAGTCGCTTGCGATCGGCCCCCGATCGGGCCGAGCCGATCGCCTGGTTGACCAGCGCGTCGAGCGAGAACCGCGAAGGGCGTGTCACCTCCTCCGACCAGTCGAGCCGGCCCAGCTCCAGGAAGCTGCCGAGGAGGTCGGCCGTCGTCCGGGCGCAGGCCTTGATCTCGCGGAGCGACTCCCGGAGGCATTCCATGTCGTCGGAGGCGACGCCCATCTCGGCGAGCTCGGCCTGGAGCATCAGGCCGTTGAGCGGCGTCCGGATGTCGTGGCTGATCGCGTTGAGGAAGAAGCTCTTGCGTCGCGACTCGGCCCGCGACGCTTCGAGTTCGTCCGCCAGCCGCTTGGAACGGCCCAGCTCGTGATAGACCACACGGAGCTGGCGGGCGTTGAGGGCGTATCGCCAGGTGAAGAAGACCAGCGCCATCATGCAGAGGTCGTAGAGCCGCCAGGCCGGCCAGAACATCTTGATGGGGATGAACAGATATCCGCACGTCCCGCAGAGCAGGAAGATCCGCTTCATGTTGCCGAGGGCGTCTTTCGCCTGGCTCGCCGGCAGGAGCTTCTCATTCTCCCACCAGTGGCGTGCAATCAGGGCATAGCCTAACGCCACCGCCAGATCGAGCGAGACCGTGAGCGCGATCCAGAAGGTTTCGCCGTTCATGCAGCGGTTGAGCGCCATGTAGCCGTCGGGGCCACCGGAGAACCACCGCAACAAGTCACCGAGTTGGACCATCGGTCGATGCCTCGCCTGCAATCCTCGCCAACGAGTCTGTACCGGTGTGCGACCGCGACGGGGCTCGGCTGTCGAAGTGAGCGGGAGGGGATCGAGCCGTGCTGGCGAACACCTTCGTCGCTACCCGGATGGAATCACGCAGCGTCGCGTCGATCTCCGGGACGGTCGCTTTACTATACTAGCGGCGCCGGGCCCACTCGACAAGCAATACCCGGGTCGATTCGCGACGGGTGAGCGTCTCGAATGTCGGTGGAAAATTTCGTACAACGGAGGGCGTCGATGCGTTCTCCAAATCTCTTCGCCATTTCTTCACGGAAGGTCACCCCATGCCCCGGACCTGCCTCGATCTGACCC
>JAABUX010004006.1_pt1 | contig 19007 bp, 19 predicted proteins | sample 5561851 | NCBI WGS metagenome assembly JAABUX01 (sample SAMN10711883, study PRJNA513361) | rock metagenome | isolation source: Antarctica rocks | place: Antarctica: Victoria Land, Richard Nunatak red sandstone | collected 2016-01-03 | reverse complement strand
CCATCAAGCGCCACACGAAAGTGCAACAAGGAGCGAACCCCTACGACCCCGCCTGGGAGGAATACTTCGAGGCGCGCCTGAGCGCGACCATGAAGGCCACCTATACCGGGGGACAGCGGCAACGCTACTTGTGGGAGGAGCAACAGGGCCTCTGCCCGATCTGTGACCAGATGATCACGACACAGACGGGGTGGGACGCCCACCACATCGTGTGGTGCTCAAAAGGGGGCAGCGCGAGCACGGAGAACCAAGTGCTGCTTCATCCCAACTGCCACAAACTTGTGCATAGCCAAGGGTTAACCGTGGTGAAACCGCGTCCCGCGAGGGGCGACCGAGAGGCCCGAGCCGGATGATGGGTAACTATCGTGTCCGGTTCCTAGGGGAGGGGGCAGCGGCAACACTGTTCCCCTTACCCGGAGACGCCGAGTGGATCGCTGACCTGCTGCAGCATGGGCTGCTGCGCGCGAGCTTCATCCCGAGCCGGGAGCAGCGCGAGTTGCGCGACTTGACCCGCACGCGCACGAGCTTGACCGACGAGCGCTCGGCGGCGGTCAACCGCATCCAGAAGGTGTTGGAGGACGCCAACATCAAGCTCGCGGGCGTCGCCACGGACATCATGGGCAAGTCCGGCCGGGACATCCTTGCGGCGTTGCTCGCGGGCACGCTGGACGCGACAGCGATGGCCGACCTGGCGCGCGGCAAGCTGCGGCGCAAGCATGAGGCGTTGGAGCAGGCACTCCGGGGACGCATGAGCGACCACCATCGCAGGCTGATCGCGCTGCACCTGGAGCACGTCGACCTGCTCGACGAGCAGATTGACCGCTTGAGCGCGGACATCGCGGAGCGGCTGCGTCCGTACGAGGGCGTGCTCCTGCGCCTGGAGTCCATCCCTGGCGTCGGGCGGCGCACTGCCGAGATCCTGGCGGCTGAGATGGGCCTGGACATGAGCCGCTTCCCGACGGCGGGCCACCTCGCATCGTGGGCCGGGATGTGTCCGGGTGTGCATGAGCGCGCGGGCAGGCGCAAGAGCGGCAAGCGGCGGGAGGGGAACAAAGCGTTGCGCAGGGCGTTGACGGAGGCGGCGCACGCGGCGGCGCGGACCAAGAAGAAGGACCAGACCTACCTCCGCAGCCAGTACCGACGCTTGGTGGTGCGCTGCGGCAAGAAGAAGGCAGCCGTGGCGGTCGGCCACACCATCCTGCGCATCGCCCACTATCTCCTCAGCCACGAGACGACGTACCAGGAGCAGGAGTTGGTCTACCTCGATGAGCGCCGCCGCGCCCGCACGCAGCAGCGCGCCCTCGATCAACTCACGGCGCTTGGCTACGAGGTCACGATTACGCCGAAGGCACCGGCCGCGTGACGCTGGGGACGTTTTTCAGAGGAGACGAGCGGGGGGATCGTAGGCGGGCGCGTTGTCGTTGACAAGACCGAAAAGATCGCTTGACTCTCACCTTACCGGAGACTGTACAGTGAAGATGCCGGTGCACACGGAGCAACACCTTGATCAAGATCGGAGATTTCGCTCGCCTCAGCCACATATCCGTCGTGACGCTACGCCACTATGACGAGATCGGCCTGCTCACGCCGGTTGCGGTGGATGGTATCACCGGGTATCGCTACTATGCGGTCGCCCAACTGCCCCGCCTCAACCGCATCGTGGCCCTCAAGGATCTCGGCTTTTCGCTCGATCAGATTGAGCAGGTGCTGCAGGGCGGTCTCACGCTGGATCAACTGCGGGGGATGCTGATGCTGAAACAGGCGGAGGTGACACAGCACGTCGCCGCTGAGCAGGGGCGCTTGACGCGCATTACGGCTCGGCTGAGACAGATTGAACAGGAGGATACCATGTCGGAGTATGACGTCGCGCTCAAGACCGTCCCATCCATGCTCGTGGCCGCACGCCGCGTGACGATCCCGCAGAATGACGAGGTGCCCGTGTATCTCGGCGCGGCCTTCACGGAAGCGTCAGACCACGTCAAGAGACAGGGGGCGAAGGAAACAGGACCGTGCTTGGCCGTGTGGCATCAGGCCGCCGCCGTGCACGCCAATGAAGAGGCCGACGCCGCCGTGCCCATTGATCGCCCCATTCCCAGCACGGATCGGGTGACGGTCTACGCGCTGCCGCCCGTGCAGGTGGCCTCCGTTGTCCATCACCATCAGGGCGAGTCCGATGATTTCACGCACGGGCATGGCGCTCTCCTCAGTTGGATAGACGCTAACGGCTATCGTATCGTTGGCCCCTACCGCGAGGTCTATATTAATTGGGATCAGAGCAACATGACCGAGGCGGCAACGGAGATTCAATACCCGGTTGACACGGCAGGCTAACGGAGAGGCACGCGGTTCGGTGGCGCGCTCGACAAGAGCGTGCCAGGTTCCTGTGTGCCACACCGAGGTGTGAGGCCAAGGAACGTTGTCGTTCACGACGAAGGAGATGTAGCGATGATCACCACACCACAGATCGACGAGCGCACCGCGCAACCCTACCTGGCCATTCGCACCCAGGTTCTCATGCACGCACTGCCGACAGTGATCCCCCAGCTGCTGGGGGAGGTGTTTGGCTGGTTGGGACAGCAGGGCATTGCGCCAGCAGGGGCGCCCTTCATTCGGTACCTCGTCATCAATATGGAGGCGCGGATGGATATTGAGGTCGGCGTGCCGGTCGCGACTGCCGTGCCCGGCGATGACCGCGTCTGCGCCGGCGTGCTCCCGGCCGGTCGCTATGCGACGCTCATCTACACGGACGTGCAACGCGGTATCCCGGCGAATGCGGCGCTGCTTGAGTGGGGCGCGGCGCAGGGGCTGGTATGGGACACCTGGGCCGCGGAGAACGGCGATGGGTTTGGCGCGCGTCTGGAGTCCTTCCTCACCGAGCCGGACGAGGAGCCGAATCCCGCCAAATGGGAAACCAAGGTCGCGATTCGGCTGGCGGATGAGCAACCGGGGGAGCGCGGTGCCACCATGCCACGGACGAGAGAACACACTCGTGATGGCGGGTGAGGGGCTGGCGCGCGTGGCCTGCCCGGTGAGATCTCAGCGCCGCGGCTTCCGCGGAAAGGGTGGCGTAACACGCGGATCGGCCAGTTCGTCGGCCGCGCCGCGCGCGATCAGGTCCTCGGCCGCCGCCGACTCGGAGAGGCCCCCGCGCGCGGCGTGGTCCTTGACCGCCTGGATCATCTCGTCGGAGAAGTAGTACCCCGGTCGCTTCTTGCCGGCCGCGGCCCCCGCCTTCTCGCCCTTCTCGTCTGCCATAGGCAAACCTCGCCGCAACATCCTTGACGTTTGAGCGTCATAGTCGTGGCCGAATAAACGCGGGACAGGCGCACGATCACTCCCTGTGTCTGGTGTGCCGGCGGGCGGATCGCCCACTCTGTTGGCTTCCTTTTCGGCCAAAAATATGGCGCTGATCTGTCAAGCATGTTGGCTCCCCGACGACTTGGTGAAGCCGGAATCCAGGAAAAGCGCGTTGCCATCGATGAGATGTGGTTCAATCGGCGCGGTGAGGTGCTAAGATGGCCGCGTGTGGCTACGACAGTCGCAACGGAGGCACCACTTTATGGCGGCGCTTTAGGGCCCAAGAACGGGCCTGATTGCCAGCAACAATGTGGAGGTGCGCCAGACACGTCGTGCTGCCCTATGGGGTTAGGCGACCACTACCGTGCGTGGCACCTGGCGTTTTGTCGAGCTACCTCCCACATTCTCTCCCAATCGGTTTCACCAAGTTGTCGGGAGAGCCAGCATGTTGCGGCGAGGCGTCCAGCATGAAGGAGTGACCGCCCGCCTCGCGCGTGTAGGCGGGTGGACCCCCGAAGACTTCGGCCCAGTAGGCGGCCAGCCGTTCGACATGCTGAGGGTGCCCGGGATGAGAGAAAGGGTGGTTGAGCACCGGATCATCCAGACAGCGCTGGTGGTGGGCGGCGGCGAGCCGCACGAACGCATCCAGTCCACCGACAGCCTCGAAGATAGACACATCGTTCTGGGTACTATTGGTCACGGTCGTGCTCCTTACAGTGGTGGTCGCGCTGGTGGCGCCAGCCCTCTCGACGGACAGGCGGCGACTGAGGTGCGTCCAACGCGCGGCCGGTGATGTCCTCGGCTGTTCCTAATGATGCGGCTGGTGCGGCGGCGGCTCAGTCGGGAGTGGCGTGCCGGGTGGCGACTCTGGCGTAGGCGTCGGCCAGCAAGGGCTTGACGGCTTCGAAGGTGTTCGGGCTTGGGTTGAACACACAAACAAACGAATGTGGCGCGTACGCCGGATGGGGCATCAGCCGGTCCAAGGCTGCGAAGTCATAGGGGGTGCTCTGATCACTCTCCGCACCGGGCGCAGGGCCAAAGAGAGCGCGAAAGGTGTCCCTGCTCGGGTCTTGGGCACTCTCGATGAGGCGGTTGGGGGGATAATCTGACGCGATGGCGCGACACTACGTCGACGTGGTGGCCTCAACGATACCCTCAACAATAGTAACGATACCCTCAACAATAGTAAGGACGTCCGGGGTGACCGCAGTGAGCGCCTGGTCAGCGGCGGCCAGGGCGTCAAAGGTTTCAAAACTGGTGAGGGTGTAGAGCATCCGCACAGCGAGATCTGTGTGGACGGCGAGGCGCTGGTCCTCGTTCAAGCGGGCGACCAAGACCGCTAGCCCCGACCGTCGCCTCTCGTCGCGACCGGAGATGACCGCGCCCACCTCTGGATCAAGAGCGGCGAGCGCGCGGAGGCGGCGCATCACGAGGCGGTCAACGGCCCAGAAGCGCCCGAAGCAGGCGACGAAGGTGCGCAGCGCCTCCACTGGGTCGGGATTCCTGAAGGCAGCGGCAAGGTCGGCCATCTGCCCGGCCTCGGCGAGAGCATCACAGAGCGCCTCAAGCAGCCCCGTCTTGGACTCGAACTGGTAGTAGACCGTGGCCCGCGCGACATCGGCCTGTTTGGCGACGGCATCCACGGTGAAGGCGGCATAGCTCGTCGCCTCGGCAAGGAGCGTGCGCGCGGCGACGATGACGCGCTGCCGACTCGCGGCGATCTGGTCTTGGCGCTTCCCGAGGTGGTAAGGGCGTGGGCTCATCAGGCTTGACAACGTCCCTTTGCTGATGTATTAATCAGACAGACAGTCTGAATGAAACAGCAGGCGGTCTGAATGAATAGTAGCGGAGGGAAGGCGCTTTGACCAGGACCACCATCGAACCAGCAGGGCCGGTCCCGTTCCGCGATGAGACCGGCGCCAGCGATGGCGCGCTCGTCACGATGCGAGGAGGCTCCCTGCCCCACACGCGGGGGCAGGGGGTGGCGTCATGACCGCCCCGGACAGCACCGCTCAGCCCACGCTAACCCTCGTCGTCCTCGGAGCGAGCGGAGCCACGGGCCAGCTCCTCGTGTCCCAGGCGCTGGAGCAGGGTCACCACGTCACGGCGCTCGCTCGACACCCCGCGGCGATCGGCGCCCGCCATCCTCAGCTCCACGTCGTTGCGTTCGATGTGCTCACCCCCACTGTTGATCTTGCGCCCGTGGTCGCCGCTGCCGATGCGGTGCTGTCGGCCCTCGGCAGTCGTGAGCGCCGACCGACCACCGTCTACTCGGCCGGTGTCGCGCGCGTTGCAACGGCCATGGCGCAGCAGGGCGTGCGGAGACTGCTCTGCATTTCGTCAGACGGCATCGCTGTCCCCGCGGGCGTGCCCTGGGCGCAGCGTGTCGTCATGGCGCAGATCATCCAGCGCCTCTATCGCCACCAGTACGACGACATGGCGCGCATGGAGCGCTACCTCACGCGCAGCACGCTCGATTGGACCGTCATGCGAGCGCCGCGCCTCATTGACGGACCACCGACCGGGCACACCCGCGTCTCCCTCGGCGCGCCGATCCTCGACGGAGGATCACTGCGTCGTGCCGACCTGGCTCAATTCATGATCGACGCCGTCACCAAACCCGAGACCTTTGGCCGTCTGGCCCATCTTGCAAGCCCAGGGAGGACATCCTCATGACCGAAACACCGACGGAATCGACGCCGACAGCCACCTACCCCGACCTCAGCGGCAAGGTGGTTGTGATCACGGGAGGGTCGCGGGGCATCGGAGCGGCGACAGCCGTGGCGTTCGGAGCCAACGGGGCGTCTGTTGCGGTCATCGGACGTGACCGGACAGCACTCGACCGCACGGTCGCCGCCGTCACCGCGCAGGGAGCGACAGCCATTGGGGTCGTCGCTGACTGCACGGTGGAGGAGGACCTTGCGGCGCTCCGACACGCGGTCGAGGAACAGCTCGGCGCCCTTGACATCCTCGCGGTATTCGCGGGTGGCAACGGCATGCCCGTTCCCACGGATGCTGAGATCAGCGCCCACTGGCGTGACGTCATCGAGACGGACCTCACCGCGACCTTTCTCACCATCGCGACGTTCCTCCCTGCTATGCGGGCCCGTCACGCCGGGGTGATCATCACGATGGCCTCGGCCGCGGCCCGGCAAGCAGCCCGGTCCTCTGCTGCATACGCGGCGGCCAAAGCGGGTGTTATTGCCTTGAGTCGTCATCTGGCCGGGGAGTATGCGCACGAGGGCCTGCGCGTCAACTGCATTGCCCCGTCGGCGATCGAGAACGACCGGATGCGCGCGTGGGTCCCCGACGAGCAACGGCGTGCCCTCGCCGCGGCGTTCCCGCTCGGTCGCCTTGGTCAACCGGAGGACATTGCCGCCGCCACCCTGTTCCTTGCGTCAGCGGCCTCCTCGTGGATCACCGGCATCACGCTTGATATCGCCGGTGGGAAGGTCATGCTGTGAGCAGCGTCGACGCGCGCATCGCTCCGCGCAACACACGGGCGCTCAACGGCTTGCGGACGAATGCGTTTGCGGCCGTGGTCATGCTCCTCATGGAGTTCGGCCTCGGCGTCGGCGTCAACCTCGACGCCACGCTGCCTGCATCAGATTCCGGGAAGGGGCTGCTTCCCGCGTTCAGTAACGCTGTGACCGGTGGCCCCATCGTCCTCACCATACACGCCCTGCTTGGGACGATGCTTCTGATCACAGGCCTCGCAGCGGTCGTGCGCGCCTCACTGGCCCGTCGCCCCCTGTTTATCGGCCTGACAAGCAGCGCGCTGCTCGCCCTCATCGTGGCGTGGTTCTCAGGCGCAACGTTTGTCGGCGACCAGGCAAGCGGAGCGTCATTGGCCATGGCCAGCGCGACCGGACTCGCCATCCTGTGTTATGCCCTCATCCTATTCGTTGTTCCTGGACCAGCGGCTGGAGACAGACACCGATGACGGCCTGATAGCGTCGCGGCGACGTCATCGAGGAACGCAGTGCAGGCGGCCAAACGCCAAGGTGTTGCCCACATGCCGGGCCTCTCTCGCTGCTCGTGGGAGCCCATCGTTGTGAACAGGAGGTTGCTATCATGGGTACTGTCTGTGGATTGCCGCAGACGGCTTTCCGAGGGAGGACGATAATGGATAGAGAGGCGCTACCCCCGTCAGACACGCTCCTGGCCGCGCAGGCGGCGGCGCTGCTTCGTCAGCAAGCGACCCTACAAACCGAAGCCGCTGCGTTGCTCGCGCAGTGCGATCTTGTCGAGCGCCTGCGGCGTGTGGGGCGCTCTGAGCTGATCGGCAGTGTGGCGCTGGGGCTGATGGTGTGGCGGGATATCGACCTCCTGGTGGTGGCGCCAGGCCTGCGTGTGGCGGCGGCCTTCGCGGCCGTGAGCCCGCTCATCACGGACCCACGCGTCACGCAGCTGCGTTATCTCAACCAAAGTGGACCGTTCAACGAGACAGGGCTCCCCGAGGACGAACGGTACTACGTCGCGACGCTCTTGCGGACGGCCGATGAGGCGGAGTGGAAGATCGACATCTCGTTCTGGCTGGCCGATCGGTCGCGCCGCGAGCTCGCGTACCTGGACACCACGCGACGACACCTCTCTGATGAGACGCGCGTCGCCATCCTATGGATCAAAGAGATGTGGCATCGCCGGCCGTCCTATCGGACCGCCGTCTTGAGCATCGACATCTATGACGCCGTGTTAGAGCACGGGGTGCGGACACCGCGCGCCTTCGAGCGGTACCTGCGTGAGCGCGGGAAACCGACATCCTGGAACGTGTACATCGCCACCGATAATATCGACCGCCGTCACCGATCCCCATGGCGCGACGTTTGGGCTGATTGAGGCGAGTTCGTAACGCATCTTCTCGCTGGTGACCCTGCTGGCGCACGACCGGATGACGCAGACCCCTGCACCCATGAGGACGGGATTGTCCGCAAGTTTCGCCCGGGCGGCTTCGACCGCAATCTGCTTGCTGTGGCGGACGCCGCCGTTAGTGCCCGTGTCCCGACGGCGCTTGTTCTACCCGTACCAGGCACGCGCACCGGCGTGCTGCTTGCCGCCTCCATGCTGGTTGCCACCTTCGCCCGGGAGCAGACCTTCACTCGTGACAATCATTGGAACGAAAACGTACGCTAGCTTCAATACTAGCGGAAGCTAAATGATCAGCGAAAAAGGAGCACTCTTATGCGGAAAATCATTGTCTTCAACATCATCTCACTGGATGGGTATCACACCGGGCCGGACAACGATGTCTCAATCATGTTCCCCATGATGGGGGGCGTCTTCGACACATATAGTGCCGAACGACTGCGTGCAGCTGACACGACGCTTGCGGGCCGTGTTTCCTTCCAGATGTTCAACAGTTTCTGGCCAGAGGTCGCCAAGGACCCCACCTCTCCTAAGTGGACGGACGAACAACGAGAGCTCAGCCAAGCAGGCGCGTCCGTGCCCACCATCGTCGTCTCAGATACGCTGACAGGAAACTGGCCCGATGTCCGCATCATCAGACGTGCAGACGCTCACCAGCAGATTGCCGAACTCAAACGCCAAGCAGGCAAAGACATTCTGATTACCGGGAGTAGGACGCTCTGGAACGATCTCTTGGCGCATGACCTGATTGATGAGATCCATCTGATGATTGGCAACGTCGTCTTAGGCGAAGGAATCCCGATCTTCGTGGGCAAGCCTCCCGCATCGCTTCGGCTCGTTGAGGTCCGCAATTGGAGGGACTCCGATAACATCCTCGTCCGCTACGAAGTCCGCCACACAAGCATGTAAACGCATGAGCCGATGGAAGTCGACCGATCTGAGGTGGCCCATGTGGCGGTCTTCATGGCTGCGAGATTTGAGCCAGACTTGTGCTCACATGCTTAGCATACGGTGACGATGATACGGAGGACGAAAGAAACCGGCGCTCCAACGCTGCGAAGAACGCCGCTGCCAAGCAGTGCGGTCGGTGCCGCGACCCATGACGGTGATAGTGGCGTTGTCTAACAGTAAGGGAGTTGGTCTACTATCGTCGACGGTCGGCGAGGTCTTGAGCGGCCGTTCCGCTTTGATACGGGCGCTGCTGCGTCGTGGGGCCGTCGCCGTAGGCGTCCCTGGTGTAAGACGTCAGAGTTTTTGCGCCGGATTGACGCGTGGCGCAGCATAAAACGTCATAGTTAGTGCGCCAAAAACGTGAGACTGCGTCATTGACGTGGGGTCTTGCCTGCCTATACCTGCGCCACCACGCCTGGAAGACTATTCACCTTCATCTTGCGGGTTGTATGCTCCTAAAAACGCGCTCATCAGGACCGTTCACACGACCTGACTGTCTTCCTACACCGGCACCTCATGTCAATGACGCAGTCTCCGATGAGCGGCGCACGTTATGCGCCCCACGGTGCCAACTCAGGTGTGGGACCGGCGCACTTTATGTGCATTCTTACCGCGGCTCTTCGTGGAGCGGTGGGGCGAGGTGCGCGCGATGTGGGAGGCCGCGTCGGCACGATCCGGAGGCCCACACCCTGTGCGACGGCGTGCACCAGCCCGCTTGCGTTCCGCGTCCTGACGCATCCGACGACGTGGCTCGGGCGTGCCTGTCGTTGGAGGTGCGACGGGCTAGCAGTTTGTCGGAGAGAAGCGTATTACCCTGAAAATGTCGCCTGGGAGAGAGAAAAGGCACGCTCACAGCCGATTTTCGTCACCGAAATGGCCCCTGACACAGCGTCTCTCGACAAAATGCGTTCTCTCCGACAGGCTGCTAGGCTACGACGCGGGGTCGGCGCTCACCTCATGGACGAGGCCGCCGGCGTTGATCTCCACCCGGTCGTCACCCGTCGCGCTGGCCGCTCCCGATGCGCCGGTCATGCCCTGGGCCGTCGGCGTGGCGCCGACGCTCACACCGCTGCCGTTGGCCGTGGAGCCGGTCGTGGCCATGCGCGCCGCCGCCTGCGCCAGCTCCATCAACTCGGGCGTCAGGCCGGGCGCGAACTCCTCCAGCCGCTCGGGCGCCTGCGGGATCGGGTAGCCGTCCGGCGCCTGGTCGCTGGCCCTGACCGTGGTCCCGTCGTTGAACGGCGACGGGCCGTTGAAGATCTCGCCCAGCCGCGAGCCGTCGAGCCGGAAGGTGTACTGCACCTCGCCGAGGCCCTTGTCGTAGAGCGCCTTGACCTCGGGAAACTGCGACGCGTCGAAGTTGGGGATCGGCAGCGTCTTGCCCCAGTCGATGCCCAGGCTCTCCAGCGCCTTGGCATACACCTTCTCGTGGACCTCGTCGCGCACGATCAGGTACGCCACGGTCGCGCGCAGCGTCTTGTTCTCGCTCATCTCGTAGATGCGGCACTTCTGCAGCCGGCCGGTGGACTCCAACATCAGGTTGTAGAGCAGGTCGAGCACCAGGTTGCCGCTGTTGTAGACGTACGAGCCCGACCAGGGGTTGCCCGCCGCGTCGACCGGCAGGGCGCCCTGCGCGCCGACCAGGAAGTGGTGGATGTTGCCCTTGCCCAGGATGCCGTGCAGCGGCGTCGCGCCGCCGGCGCCCGGCACGCCGCCGTCGCCGTTGGGCTGGTAGCCCGGCGCGCCGTCGAGCAGCCGGGCGATCGTCGTGGCGATCAGCTCGACGTGGCTGATCTCTTCCACGGCCACCGACTGGATGAGATCCTTGTACTGGGTCAGGGGACCGCGGAAGTTAAAGCTCTGGAAGAAATACTGCATCATCGTGCGCATCTCGCCGAACTGGCCGCCCAGGCCCTCCTGTAAGGCGTTCGCGGCAAACGGATCCGGCCCGTCCGGGACGATCTCATTGATCAGCTTCTGAACGTGGAAATACATCGCGCGATCTCCCCTTCTCATGATGCTGCTGGCGAATTAGCAGCGCACCTGCGTGAACAGTTCGCTCATGCTCCTTGTGAGCCGGATTCCACGCTGGATACAACCCCAAAGTGAAGTCGCCAGCAGCATCTTCTCCTGTCGTCCGATTGGCCGCAGCCCCCGCGTCCCCGCGTCCCGCCGCCGTGGAGCAGGTCGTGCCCACCCTTCACTATACCGGGCTGACGAGATGGGGCGAGATCCCGGCGAGGTGGCCCGCGGGTGACATGTGTCACCCACACGTCCTGACGGCGCACACGACCGCGCCGCTCGCCGTCACGCGACAATGGCGGTGGACGGAGCGGGTGTAAAGACCGACACGAGTTGCTAGTGGTGGCGACATCCGGCCGCGTCACGCGGCCGCGGGAAAGAGGGCGACGAAGGGCGTGGGCTTGGTGCGGATGCAGGTGTAAGCCGTCACAGGACGTGCGCCTACCGTCACAGGACGTGCGCCTACCGTCACAGTCGCTAAGCCGCGTGCGTCACAGTCGCTGCGCCCTCCTCCACCTCGCTCCTTGTCGTCCCCCCGCACCCCTCCTTTTGAGCGTGACCGTGCCTCTCCCTCGCTCCTCTGATGCCCGTGCCCAACGACACGGTCCGCGCGGATCGGCGCACCTCCTGTGACGTTTCGACAGTGCGTCCGTGACGTTGGTCGCGTGCCGACGGGTGGAAGCCGGCCACGCTGGCCCCTCCTGAAGAGCCGCTTTCACCGCGTGGATCGTGCGCTGCCCACGGGCCGATGCGTGTCTCTGCACCCCGTTCTGTGCCTACCCGCTCGAGTGCCAATGTCAAGGACACACTCTCCCCTTTTGCGGCGCATAGGTCGACTGTGTGGCAACAAAGGCGTCTATTCCCCGCCGTTCTGTAGCCTTCCCGGCCCTCTCAGAGTTTTTTGGGGTCTGGAGGAGAGCGACTAGGCGCGTCCCACACATCCTGGTAGATTCAGGAGCCGTCCCCGCCAGCGCACGAGCCACGACTGCTGGCTGCTCGTATCCAAGATGCAAGGAGACACCGAGACATGTATCGTTTACCATTCGTCGCCCTGGCCGCCCTCCTCAGTGGGTCGGCCCTGCTTGCCACCACGGGCACCGTCACGCACGCCGCGGTCCCCAGGCCCACGACACGTCCCACCCCCGCCATCACGTCCGCCGCCGGGACCTTACTTGCCCCCCAACCAGGCTCCAAGGTCAGCGGCGCCCTCGCGCTCCTTGGCGCTGCCTCCGGCGGCACGACCATCTCCCTCATCGTGGAAGGATTGCAACCGGGAAGTCGCCACACTGCGGTCATCCGCACCGGCTCCTGCACCCAGGGAGCGTCCGGCGTCGCCACGCTCACCCTGCCTCCGCTCGTCGCCGATAGCGTCGGCGACGCCGCGGCCACCGTACTTGCCCGCAGTCTGACCCCTCTCCCGGCCAGCGGCCTGTATGTGACCGCCCAGCAGCACGGCGTCGGCTCGCCCGTCCTGGCCTGTGGCAACATCCATCGCCCGACCCTCACCGTGACCGGGACCAGCGTCATGGGCAGCGCGGTCCGCTTCACGGCCCTCATGACGGAGCCGGCCCCGGTCCTGGCGCGCGGCGGGACGACGACCGTCCAGGGGACCGAGGTGATCGAGGTGGCCACCGGCCTCCGTCCGGGGACCGCCAACCCCACGCACATCCATGCCGCCCCCTGCGGCGTGGTCGCTCCCGTCGTCTACCCGCTCGGCGATCTCGTCGCGGACGGCCAGGGGCGCGCCATCGTCGGGGCCGGCATCACGGACCTGGTCCCGACCACGGGCCTGTCGATCCATGTCCACAATACCCTGTTCGCCATGACCGCCTGCGGCACCATCGGGTAAGCGCAGAGAGCTCAGGGTAGACCAGCGCCGCGCCCCTGAAGCCCCGCTCGTCGTGCGTGAGCGCCGGGTGGGGCCTCAGACGACAGACATCCCCCTGACCCACGACCCCACGGCACGAGGCACGTCGCCGTGGGCGCTCAGCGACGGAGCCGCCGTCCCTCCACCCCTTGGAGGCGCGCGCGGCCGTCACCGTCACACACAACGATAGCGATGGAGGGAGGACACGATGACGACCATGGACACACGCGCCTCTCGTCCGCGCCGCGCGTGCGGTGCCACACCCGGCGCCCTGTTGCTAGCCGCGGGAGGGCTCATCGCGGGCGTCGCGCTCGGCCAGCATCTCGCCGCCGCTCCCGTTGGCGCGGCCACGGCCCCCAGCGTCCCGGTCCCCCAAAGCGACCTGCTGCGCGAACAGGCCATCGCCACGGCCGACGCGGCGATCGTCCGCGTCAACAATGTGGGCCAGGGCCTCGGCTCCGGGGTCACCATCAGCCCCAACGGCGACGTGGTGACCAACTACCACGTCGTGTCGGGCGCCACGCGCCTCACCGTCACCCTCGCCGACGGCCGCACCCTGCCCGCCACCCTCCTGGGCACCGACCCCGTCGACGACATCGCCGTGGTCAAGATCGCCGCCTCCCGCTTGCCCACCGCCGCCTTCGGCTCCTCCGCCAGCCTGCGCCTCGGCCAGACGGTCCTGGCCATCGGCAACCCGCTCGGCATCGGTACCACCGTCACCGACGGCATCGTCAGCGCCCTCAACCGCACCGTCGACGAGGGGCAGAACGGCCCCCAGACCACCGGCTCCATCCTCAACGCCATCCAGACCAGCGCCGCGATCAACCCCGGCAACAGCGGCGGGGCCTTGATCAACCTGGCCGGACAGGTCGTGGGCATCCCCACCCTGGCCGCGGTCGATCCCGAGTTCAACGCCCCGGCGAGCGGGGTGGGCTTCGCCATCCCCTCCACCACCGTCCAGAGCATCGCCGGGCAGATCATCGCGGACGGGCGTGTGGTGCATAGCGGCCGCTCCTATCTCGGCGTCAGTTCGGTGCCCGTCACGCCGCAGACGGCGCAGCAGGCTAACCTGCCTGTCAGCCAGGGCGTGGCGATCACGGCGGTGAGCGCGGGCGGGCCGGCCGCCAAGGCCGGCTTGCAGGTGGGCGACGTGATCGTGGGCCTGGGAGGCCGGACGATCGCCACCTACGACGACTTGCTGCAAGCCCTGGCCACCACGAAGCCGGGCCAAACGGTGGCGGTGCGGGTGCTCACCTCACAGAACCAGCAGCGCACGGTCCGCGTGACCCTGAGCGAGTTCCCCATCCCCAGCCAACACTAACCACCTCCTGGCCTCCTGGCCCGGTCGCCCCCACGACCGGGCTCCACGGGGACACACGGTCAAGAAGTCAGACCGTGGCGGCGGGACGAGTGACGGGGAGGGCGCTGCGCCCGCCGGGGCGTCCCGCAGGCGCCGTATCCTCGCAGGACGCCCCGTTTCAGCACGTCTCTGCCGTCGGGCGGACGGTCGCATGCCGCCCTCACCTGTCGCCTGCGAGGCGCACGGTGGCTAGTGGCTAGAACAGGGGCGTGCCGCCGGTGACGCCAATGGTCTGCGCCGAGACGTAGCTCGACTCCTGTGAGGCGAGGTAGACGTAGGCGGGGGCGAGCTCGACCGGCTGCGCGGGACGCTGCAGCGGCACTTGCTGCCCGAACGACGCGACCTGCTCCGGCGGCATCGTCGAGGGGATCAACGGCGTCCAGACCGGGCCGGGCGCGACCGCGTTGACGCGGATGCCCTGGGGCGCCAGTTCCCTGGCCAGGCCCTTGGTGAAGTTCACGATCGCGGCCTTGGTCGCGGCGTAGGCGAGCAGCATCGGCTCCGGCTGCACCGCCTCAATGGAGGACGTGTTGATGATCGTGGCCCCCTCTCTCAGGTGCGGCAGGGCCGCCTTGCAGAGGTAGAACATGCTGAAGATGTTGGTGGCGAAGGTGTACTGCAACTCCTCGGCCGGAATCTCAGCGATGCTGTCGTAGGTGCGCTGGAAGGCGGCGTTGTTGACCAGGATGTCAAGCCTGCCGAACTCCTCGATCGCGCGCTGCACCACCTGCTGGCAGTGCGCCTCCTAGCTGTAAGCCGTCACATTAAGTGCGCCTAACGTCACATTAGCTGCGCCGCTTGCGTGAGACTGCGTCATTGACGTGGGGTCTTGCCTGCCTATGCCTGCGCCACCACGCCTGGAAGCCTATTCACCCTCATCTTGCGGGTTGTATGCTCCTCAAAACGCGCTCATCAGGACCGTTCACACGATCTGACTGTCTTCCGACAACGGCACCTCACGTCAATGACGCAGTCTCGCTTGCGTCACATTAACTGCGCCATCCTCCACCCCGTCCCTCTGCATGCCCCTATGACTCTCTTTTTGAGCGTAAAAATACCTCTGCTCCACTCCGGCAACGCCGCCGACGACAGACACGTTCTGTGCGGATTGGCGCAGCTACTGATATTGGTGGCGAAGTCGTCCAGCCCGTCGCTTATGCGGGTCGGAGCGTGGCAAGGGCTAGAAGCGACGCCGGGAAGGGGCGTTCAGGGCCGCTTATTCGGCCCTTCTCGGCATCCCGCCGACTTCGCCACCAATATCACAAACTGTGACGCCTTACACGTGGAGCGCGGAAGTGACATTTGTCACCTCCATCTCCTGACTCCGCACACTACTGCGTCGGCGCCCTACCCGCTACGATGGAGACACACAGAGCCGCATGACTCACGGCTCCGCACACACGACCAGCCCACCCGGAGGTCCACCATGTCGGCACACCACCTCATTGTCAACGCACCGGCGCACCCGCTCCTCCTCCCTCCACGGACGGACACAGCCACCGCTCCCACGACCATCAAGCGCCTGCTCGCTTGCGGCGTCGTCGGGTCGCTGCTGTTCACGGCGACCTACCTCATCGAGGGCGTGACCCGCTCCGGCTACGACGCCTGGCGGCAGCCCGTCAGCGCGCTCAGCCTCGGTCCCGGCGGCTGGGTCCAGGCCGCCAACTTTATCCTCTTTGGCGTGCTCCTTTGCTTCTCCACCATCGGCTATCGCGCGGCCCTCACCGTGGGCCGCGGCGCGCGCCATCCCCCTCCTCAGCATCCTCGCCGCCCTCGGCCTGATCGTCGACGGCCTCGTCGCGCAAGACCCCGCCAACGGCTACCCGCTGGGGACCGCGACCGCGACCGCGACCGCGGTCGCGCCGACGCTGCACGGGACGATCCACCAACTGGCCGCGGTCGTCACCATCACCGCGCTGGCCCTCAGCAGTTTCGTGTTCGCCGCGCGCTTCGCGCGGGAGCCCGCCTGGCGCGCGTGGGCGCCGGTCGCGGTCACCACCGGCATCCTCACCCTTGTCTTCATCGCCGCCTTTGGGGCGTCGCTCGCGCACGGGCCAGCGGGACTCCTCGAGCGCCTGGCGGGCGGGACCCAGTCCCTCTTCGCCCTGGCGGTGTCCGCCCGCCTGTTGGCCGGAACAGGGCGCGTGTCGTCCCCAGGGTAGGTCCCCGATGGCGCCGCTGCGGTCCCCTCCATCATCCTGCTCGGTGTCTGGCCCTCGTTCTTGCGCGATCACCGGCACACGGGCCAGGTGGCCGCGAGCGGATGGTCCGCCCCGACGACAAGCGGCGGCCCGGTGCGATCAACAGCCGATCCGACAACGGCGTGGCGCCCATGGCGCTGCGCACGTAGCCAGCGAAACGGCGCACAATGTACCGCAAACCGCACGAACGTCACAGACATGTGCTCCTTCCGGTCCGCTACTGCTAAGGACGGGCAGCGTGCCGGCAGCCCATCACGCGCGGGTGCGGACCGCCGTCGCGGTGAGCAAGAGATTGTTCAGCAGGGAAGGACTGTCGAGGACTGCATCGACCCGAGCGATACTGACACCGACATGATCCTGCACAACGCACTGAGAAAGAGAGGATCACGATGGCAACGCACCTGACGGCCGACGAGATGAAAGCGTTCGTGCGCCAGCACTTTGACGACTTCGTGAACAACGAGAAGGCGGAGGTGATCCAGCGCAACATGACGGCCGATTTCTACGACCACGACGGGCCTGGTGGCAAGCCCGCGGGGGTCGCAGAGGACGAGGCCATGATGCGGGAGATGTATGAGCGCATGCCCGGCATCAAAGTCACAATCGACGGGATGATCGCCGAGGGCGACCGCGTGGTCTGCCGCAATGTCTGGCGCTGGAACGACGCCACGAGCGGGGCGCCGACGGAGTTCCACGGCTTCGTGGAGTGGCGTTTCGAGGGCGACAAGATCGCCGAGCGGTGGGCGACGGTCACGCCGCCGCGCGCCGTCCCCCGTTGATGCGCGTGTGGTAAGCAGCGTTCCTACCCGGACGACGTCGTGCCGTCGTGCGTTGGGAACACAGGACGGGTCTGATAGAGACCTTAAACGGCCCGCGCCGGCGCGACCACGGTCTGCTGCCCGCGCCGGCCAACGAACCGCTTCCCGCCTCGACTCACGCATCCCGGATGTCCCCCGCGTTGAGCCGTGCCACGCCCGTCCCGTTGCACATCGGGACATACCCGTCCCGTTGCACATCGGGACATAATATTAATAAAGGAGGACACCATCATGGCTACACAAGGGCAACAGATGACCAGGCCGACGGTCTCGGAGTCGTCTGCCCGCACCATTGTCGCTGGTGCGCTCACGTCAGCCACGGCGCTGTCACTGCGGATCACCGTGGTCGTCGTCGATGAGTCGGGCGTCCTCAAGGCCATGGCCCGGATGGACGGCGCGCCGCTCGTCAGCGTGCAAACCGCCACCTCGAAGGCCTATGCGGCCGCCGCCATCGGCCTGCCGCCCGACGACTTCTACAACGCCATCAAGTCCGATGCGGCCGCCGTCGCCTCGTTCGGGACGCGTCCGGGCCTGGCCCTCATCGCGGGGGGCGTGCCGATCACCGTCGACGGGCAGGTGGCGGGTGGTATCGGAGTGGCCGGCGCCTTGACCGGGGCGGAGGATCGCCAGATTGCCGAAGCGGCGCTGGCCGCGAGCGGATCGTAAGCCGCCAAGGGATCGCTTCGATGTCGGACATGACCGTCTCTGGACAGACGCGGCACGGGCGTGGCGCGCCGCGTGTGTTGTCCCAGCTTGACCACCGGGCACTCGGGCGCGCGGCACGAACGGCGGTCGTCGCGCTCGCCGGCTTCGCATTCGGTCAATGGGGACTCCACTGTAAGATTCCACGCGAAGTGCGCCCTGTTCCACTCAACCTGCGCCCGTGTTCCGCCGATCCTGCGCCAATCCCACAAGACCGCCTCAGCACGCGTCGCCTGCGGACGCAAGACGTGGGGATTGGCGCAGGGTTGGCGGGACGTTCTGCAGGATCGGGGCACCTCGCGCGGAACACGGGCGCATCTCGCGCGGAATAGTGCCTTCATTCATGCGTGGCGTCAGCGCATCTCGCGTGGAAACCTACACCACTTCTCGCTGCTAAGCACATCCTTTGCGCTACGAATCGCGCTACCGCTTCGCATTGTCTCACCTCCCCCTTTTGGTTCGCATTGCGACCCGTACGCAGCCTAGCACGCCGCCAGGGCCGCTGTCAAGAGGTTGGGTTTATGCTGTTAGCGTGCATCGTTATGCATCCGCACCGCCCCTAACGCCGGCGGCCGCGCCTCACCGGACGCCGGACCCGCAGCCTGGCCACCGCCCGCTCGCCCCGGCCGTCGACGTCGTCGCCCCGGCACGGCCCGCAGTTCCCCCCCGCTCGCCTCGCGCCCGGTACAGCTTGTCGCGCCGCCGTGCTACACTGCCATCGGTACCCGGAGGCGCGTTAGGGGCAGCGCGCCTCCGGTACCCTCTCCCCGCCCGCCTCGCCCCAAACCGCGCTGAGGCGTGACCGCATCCTGACGCGGCATGCATCCTGCCCCTCGCACCCCCAGGCGCTGTGTCTCACGCTCCCCACAAGAGGATCCCCATGCCACCCACCACCTCCGACGCGGCCCCCACCCCGTGCCCCG
>JAABUX010004003.1_pt1 | contig 19009 bp, 16 predicted proteins | sample 5561851 | NCBI WGS metagenome assembly JAABUX01 (sample SAMN10711883, study PRJNA513361) | rock metagenome | isolation source: Antarctica rocks | place: Antarctica: Victoria Land, Richard Nunatak red sandstone | collected 2016-01-03 | reverse complement strand
TGGAAGGGGGCCCCGCGGTGAAGCGGGCTGGACTTGTCCGATGGTGGTACCTGGCATGGCCGATCGCCCTGGCGGGGTCGGGGTGCAGCCTCGCCCCCAAGAGCTTTCGCGATATGCTGGCCCCGGCGCCGATCGTCCGGGCGCGGGCGGTCGGGCTGGGCGACAACCAGCCGGAATGGGTGGCGGTCCCGGCCATGCTCGACCGACTCAACGACCCCGACCCGGTGGTCCGGATGACGGCCAACGACACGCTCAAAAAGCGGACCCGCCAGGACTTCGCGTTTGTCCCCTGGGGTCCGGCCGACGAGCGCAAGCTGGCTGTGGATCGCTGGCGGACCTGGTGGAGCGACCGCTCCGCGCAAGCCGCCTATCCGAAGGACGACGAATTGCGTAAGGTCTCGGTTCAACCCGACCGGAAGCGGCGGAAGCGACGATCCGGTGGCCAAGGAGGGCCGACATCATGGCCAAGCGCAGCCCAGTCTCCCCCACAACCGTCTACCGACCCGACCCTCGGTCTTTGAACCCGCTGGTGATCGGCGCGGGGGTGATCCGCTACCTCGGCGGGACGGCGATCTTGCTCGCCACCTCCAGCGCGGCGCTCGTTCGCCCGGGGCGGGATGGCACCTCGTTGTTCAGCCAGACGGTCCGGCAGGTGGACCGCCTGGTCGGCCTGAGTTTTGGGGTCGTGGCGGCCGTTCATGTTGGGATGGGGTCGTTCCTGGCGATGCAAGCCTACTTCGGGGCGACGTTCGTCGCCGGGATTGGGCCGGTCGTCGGTGTCGGCTTGATCCGGAACCTGGCTCCACTCCTGGTTGGCTTCCTCCTGGCGATCCTGGTCGCGGTGCTTTATGTCGCCGACCTGCAATCCGAGGACCTTGATTCGCACCCGGACCGCCACCATCAGGTGGCCAGCCGGGTCCTGGCGGCGATGGTGGCCGGGCCAATCCTGGCGGCCTGGGGAGCACTGATTGGCGTGGGGGTCGGCTTTTTGGCCGCCCGGGCGATGATGGGCGTCACCGAGCCGATGTTCTTCGACCTGTTCCTCGAAATGCTCTGGGCCCGCGACATCGTGGGTCTAGTCGTCAAAGGAGCGGCCTTTGGCGGGGTCGCGGCGCTCCTGGCCTGCTACGAAGCGGTCCGACCACCAGCCCGCGGCGAAAAGCCGGGCGGGATGACCGCGATCAGCCGCGCGGCATGCCGGGCCTTGGTCCTGGCTTGCCTGGCGATCCTGGTCATCAACGCCGGCTGGTTCGTGTTCTTGTACCATGCCGGGCCGGCATTCGGCCCGACCTTGCTCACGCCGCCGGGCCAATGATCACGCCTTGCGTTGCGGGAATCTCTGCTCTACCAGCGATTGCTTCGATTGCAAATGACAGGATTGCAAATTGCAAAGGATCGGCATCGCGTCAATCTTGATCCCCATCTGTTTCGTTTGCAATTTGCAATTTTCGATCTGTAATGAGCTTCCAGGATTGATCACGCCACCCAACCGCGGCCAACCTCCAGAGGGGAAGGAACCCCGATGAGTCTACGATCGGGACGCGAGATTCGCGTCGGTTTGCTCGTCGTGCTGGTGCTCGCGGCCCTGGGTGGTTTGTTCGCTCTGGCGAGCGGCGGCCCGGGGTTCTTGACGCACCGGCGGCTGATTGACGTCGACTTCCGCGATGGCCAAGGCATCCGGCCGGGGAGTCCGGTCCGGATCGCTGGGATCGACTCGGGGCGGGTAATGGCGGTGACGCTCGCCGAGGTGGACGGACTGCTCCGGGCGCGGGTCCGGTTGGCGATCCCCGACGACCTGGCCAACCGGCTCAAGACCGACGCCCGGATCACGGTGCAATCCACCCTCACCGGCCAGTCGCGGATCAACATCATCTCGATCGGCCTGGCCAACGAGCGACTGACGCCGGGGGTCGTCCTCCTGGGAGTCGAAACGACCATGTTCGACCCGATCCTGGAGCAGGTGGGGATGGGTCCGGTCGAGCGGAGCAACATCAGCCACTCGATCGGCGTGGCCCGCGAAACGATCGACGCCGCCGCCCCCCGGATCAAAGAGATCGTCGCGTCGCTCGAAGCCACGACCGCCGGGATTCGCGAGACCGGCGAAACCGTCCGGCCGATGATCGAGCAGGCGATCAACCGCGTCGATGACACCGCCAAACGCTTGACCGCCTCAGCGCCGAAGGTCGAGGCCATCCTTAGCCAGGTGGTCAGCCTGACCGCCAAGATCGACGGACTCCTCGCCGAAAACCGTCCGAACATCCGGGACAGCATCGCCAGCCTGAAGGACCTGTCCGCCACGCTCAAGACCGTGGCTGCGCGGGATGGCGATAAGGTCGGCGTCCTCCTGGATCACCTCGACGGGACCCGCAACCGCGCGGACCTGGCGCTCGTCAACATCAAGCAGATCACCGAGACGGTCAACACACTGTTGACCAAGAACCGGGTCGACATTGACCGGACGATCGCCAACGTCAAGGACATGACCGACTGGGGGAGCAAGCTCGTCCAGAAGATCTATGCCAACCCGTTCGTCCTCAGCCCGCTCTACAAGCCGACGCCCGAGGATGTCCGGGTCCAGAGCGTCTACGACTCGGCGCAGGTGTTCGCCTCGGCGGCTCAGAAGCTCGACGACGCGGCGAAGACTCTGGCCCTGATGCAAAGCAAACCCAACACGCCCGAACAACGCGAGGAGATCGACCTCGTCCGCCGCCAGGTGGCCGAAGTCACCGGCCGATTGGGCCAGATGTCGCAGCAGCTCAGCGACGCGATGCGACCGCAACAGGCGTCGCGACCGCGCCGCGAGAAGGCCAATTGACCTTTTAAGATTTTTGACCGGTTCGCGCGAATTTTCCGCGTATAAGTTCAACCAGAGCGGTCAGTACGACCGATGATAAGGGTGTTGAGGCTTGCGGGACACGAATCAAAAGTCCCGCGAGACCTCACGGCGGGGCTAAGCTGAGCGCGAAGGCTGCCTCGAATCCGTCCTCCGTGCGTGTCTTTTCGACTTGGACCCTAGCCGGCTGACCCTCCAAGGACGCCGGGTCATCACACCGAACCGAGGAGACCTACCGATGGAAAGAATCAATGGTGCGGGCGGGGCTCTCGGCCCCCAGGCGATCTACCCTCGGCTCGCGGCCTTCGGTGTCGATGCCGGCCAGTCGGCCAGCGTCGCCACCCCACGCGACCACGTCGAAATCTCGCCGCTGGGCCAGATGCTCGACGGGATCAGCCGCCTGCCTGACATCCGCCACGAAAAGGTGGAAGAGATTCGCCAGCAGATCGCCTCGGGCGCCTACGAGACCCCCGAGAAGATTCAGGTCGCTCTCGACCGGCTCCTCGACGAGTTGAGCGGTTTCTGAGCAGCCAACGCCCATCCGGTTTGATCTCCCAGCGACGTCAGTCCCCGACTGGTCGGCATGATGACCAGCCTTCCCCGAGGCTGACTCCATCGACCGGCTGATCGGAGACTGGCGTCGTTTTTTGGTTGGTCCCTCAGCTTGGAACAGCCTTGATTACTGTCGGGTGGGCATTGCCGCCTCCAGGTGGTCGACCTCCAACGCGGCCCGGCGGGGATCGCCGACGTTGATCGCCTCGATGACCGCCTCCAGGTGGCGACGGTGGTCGGGCGCCGGCCCGGGTAAATCGCGGAGTCGCTTGATCCGACCGGGCAATTTCAAGTCGGTGGCGTCGAACGGGAATGAGCCGTTTAAGTCGCGCCGGGCGTCCTGGATCATGGCGAGGTAACGATCGCCGAACTCGCGGGTCGGTTCGACGCAAGTCCCTTCGCCGAAGTCGTTCCAGGTGGCGATCTGGACCACGGGGCTGTTGAGCTTGAGCGCTTGATCGAGCGTCCGGCGGAACGTCGCGCCGTCTCGCGCGTCGAGGAAGCCGTAGGAGGGCTGGACCTTGGCCTCGGCGTAGATGTCGTGGAAGCCAGGGAACGCCGCGCCGATCTTGGCTCCCTGCTGGCGGCCGAAGCGGTCGAGGTAGGCGTCGAGGTCTTGGGGGGCGAGCTTGCCATCCTTCGACGCCCACATCGGCGGCCAGGCGAAGCTGCCGATCGCCGGGTCTTTGCGCTCGTGCAAGGTGAAGAAGGCGGGAGCGGGCCGCATCCCCGCGAAGAGGGTGATCCACTGGGTTGGGTTGAGATAGTCCGGCCCGAAGACCATGAGGAGCGGCTTTCCCTCCCAGGTCAGATAAGCCGGGTCCGCGAACCAGTTCTCCTGGCAGAACCGCAAGTGAGTCGCCGCGTGGGCGGTGGCGGCCTCGGGAGTCAGCTTCTCGCGGGCGGCGATCGCGCCGACGGCCCGGTCTTCGTAGCAGATGGCGAATTTCAGCCCTTGCTTTTGGAGGGCGGCGATCAGGGCCAGGGTCCGGCGGTGGATGCCCTCGTAGTCTTGATAGTTTTCGTTGCCGTACCAATCGATGATCGCGCCGTCGATCCCGGCGACCTTCATCAAGAGGGTGTGGTATTCCAGGACGGTCGGGTCGAGCGAATCGTATGGTCCGATCGCCGGGTCCAGGTGCGCGGCGACCTGGCGGCGGCCGGTCGCGTCGACCTGATCTGGGTTGAAGTGGTTCATCGTCCAGTGCCAGCCCCAGGCACCGCTGAAGCCTTTCGACTCGAACCAGGGCATGTAATGGACCATGATGGCGGGCTTGGGCCGCGCGATCGGTCCGTCGCCGGCCCGGCTGGACGCGGTCCAGAGCATCCCGACACAAACCCACGGCAAGGTCAGGGCGATGATTGGTCTCCGCGGCATGGTTTCGTTTCACCTGGTTGCCAGAACGACTTCAACTCTCGAAGATAACGTTTCATCCTACCCAACCGGTCCCGGAAGATGTCATGCGCTCGATTCTCTATTTCGTCGTGTTGATGATCATCTGGCGTGGTCTGGTCCGCGCCGCCGATCGTGAGTCGTACCATAACGACCCGATCGCGACCTACGACCAGCGGCAGATCCACGGCTTTACGGTCCTGGTGAGTCGGCGGCTGTTGGACCGACCCGCCGAGGCCGGCCCGAGTTTGCGGGAGCTTGACCGGCAACTCGGGCGGATCGCGAGCGTCGTCCCCGCCCAGCCGCTGGGCGAACTCCGTCAGGTCCGGATCTGGCTCGAACGGGCCGAGACGGCGGGCCTGGGAGAGTTTCACTGGGGACGCGAACCCCTCGTCGCGATGGGGCGCAACCCCGCCAAGGCGCGTTGCGTCGAAGTCACCAACGCCCGGCACCTCGTCGAGTGGTCCACGACTCAGCCCTGGGCCGTCCTGCATGAGTTGGCTCATGCTTACCACTGCGTGATCCTCGGCAAAGACGATCCGGCCCTGCTCCGAGCTTATGACCGGGCCATGAAGTCGGAACGCTACGACCGAGTGGCATATACCCAAGGAGGAGCGCGGGTCGCCTACGCGAAGAACAACCCGCCGGAATACTTCGCGGAACTGACCGAAGCCTATTTTGGGCGGAACGACTTTGAGCCGTTCCACCGCGCGGACCTCGCCAGGTTCGACCCGCCGGGCCATCAACTCATGGTCGATGTTTGGGGGATTCCGGCAAGCGGCGAAAATCCAGTGGAAATCGCGCCGAGGATGCGAAACAATTAGCTCGCCCTCGACAGGTCTTGACTCCGCGGACCCTCACCGACTTCGAGTTGACTCCTCATGGCCGGATCGCGCGACTACCTTCCCACCGACGCGGAACAAGCCCTAGGCTCCTGGCTCGTGCAGGATGGCCTGCTCTCCTCGGCGCAACTCCTCGCCGCGCAGCACTATGGGCGCGACCACAAGCTCGACCTCCGACAGGCGCTCTTGAAGCTCAAGCTGGTCGACGACCCGAAGATCCGGACCGCCATGACCGACCGGCGGCCACCCGAGTCGCACGAAGCGGCGGGCGCGATCGTCCCCGTCGAGGCATCCAGCCCGGTCCTCGCCGTCAGTCCAGCGGCCGAGCCGACGGTTGCCGCGGTCGTCGCGACGCGGGCCGATCAGCCCCCCGACGTGGCGAAGCGCGAGCGCGACATCCGCGACGAACTCAAGGTGATCGCCGCGTCGGCGGCCTCGCCCGACCTGGTCGCGCAGATCTTCGAGCGGGCGTTCGAAACTCGCGCCACCGACATCCACTTCGACCCGCAGGACGGCTGCCTCCGGGTCCGCTACCGGATCGACGGCCAGCTCCACGACGTCCTGGAGATTGACCCGTCGCTGGCGACCTCGCTGGTCAGCCGCCTCAAGGTCATGGGGGACCTGAACATCGTCGAGCGGCGCCACGCGCAGGACGGGCGGATTCAGTTCCGCCACGGCGACGCGATCCGCGACTTGCGGGTCGCCACCATCCCGACCGTCCTCGGCGAAAAGGTGGTCATCCGCGTCCACGAGGCGATGACCCAAGATTACGGCTTCGACCTCCTCGGCCTCAACACCGCGCAGATCGAGCAGTTGACCCGGATCTGCGCCAAACCTTATGGCGCGGTGCTGGTCGCCGGTCCGGTCGGCGCGGGGAAGACGACCACGCTCTACACCTGCCTGAGCCGCGTCAACTCCCCGACCCGGAACGTGATGACGATCGAGGACCCGATCGAGCGGCGGCTGCCGGGGATCAACCAGGTCCAGGTCGACACCAAGGTCGACATGACCTTCGGTTCGGGCCTCAAGGCGATGCTTCGCCAGGACCCCGACGTGATCATGATCGGCGAGATCCGCGACGAAGACACCGCGCACATCGGGATCAGGGCCGCGCTCACCGGCGTCCTGGTCTTCTCGACGATCCACGCGGCCGATGCCCCGAGTACCCTGGGCAACCTGTACGACTTTCAGATCCCCGGCTACATGCTCTCGAACACCTTGCTCGCGGTGATCTCGCAGCGGCTCCTCCGGAAGATCTGCCGCTACTGTAAGGTGACGTTCCCAGCGGACGATGAGCAACTCGCGCTGCTCGACCTCGACCCCACCGAACATGCCGGGACGATGCTGGCCCGGGGGGAAGGGTGCCCCGCCTGCTTCAACTCCGGCTACCTCGGGCGGTCGGGGATCTTCGAGATCATGGAGATCAACGATACCCTCCGCGAGCTGATCTTCCAGCAGATCTCCAAAGATGTTCTCCGTCGGGTGGCGAGCGACCTGGGAATGCGAACGTTGAAGCAGGTGGCGGTCGATAAGGTATTGGAAGGCGCGACGACCTTGGAGGAGGTGTTCCGGGTTGTCTCGATGTGACGCCGCGGAGCCGTCGCGCCGATTTCCGCTTGATCCTCGACTCAGATGGTTCCCGGGGATCTTTCGCATTGCAGATGGCATGATTGCAAATTGCAAAGGCTTCAATTGCCTTGTTTTGCAATATGCAATATCACGATCTGCAATGACCCGGGGATGCGGACCAGGGATACCTACCGACAGGAGGTCGGCGATGCGATCCGGATCGATCATGCGCTGGGCGGCACGGACCACCTGGCTTGTCTGTTTGTCCGCCTTGGTTCTGCCCGCCGTGGGAGATGAGCCGAGCCGCTTCGGCCGCCTCTTTCGCCTCGGCGCGGCGAACGACGCCGGCAAGCCCGCGGCCCCCGCGGCATCGAACCCCGCCACTCCCCCGATCACTGGCTTCAGCGGTGGTTCGACCTCGACCCCAGCGGCGTCCCACTCTGTCGCCGGTTTCTACGCTGGTCAGCCCGCCCTGAGTACGCCGCCGACGGCCTCGACCGGTCCGGGAAGCTTAAGCCCTCGGATCACCCCGAAGCCCCGCGTGAACAAGGCGGTCACCGAGGCGGACCCGCTCGTGTCGCGGATCTCGGTGGGCCGGGCCGATGGCGGGAACCAGTTCGGGATGTTTTTACAGGTCTTCGCCGACGGCACGGTGATCGACGGCAGCGGGGTCCACAAGGTCAGCCCCGAAGCCCTCAAGCCGGTGGTCGAGGCCGTCAGCTCGGGCGACTTTGGTAAGGTCAAAGGGCACTGCGGCGGCTCGGCGGGGGACACGTTCGAGAACATCCACGTCGTCACCTACGAGCGGGCTTACGGCCGCCTCCGGGCCAACGCCTTCTCGTACTCGGGGAACCCCCAGGGGTGCGAGCACGCCGTCCACCACCTCCACAAAGTCCTTGAAGACCTTCAACTCAAGCTCGACGCCCCCGGCGGCGGCTTAACCGCCGCGGCTGCCCCCAGCGTGGCGAGTCCAGCGATGTCGTCGCCGACCAGTGCGCCGGCCTCGGCCCTCCCGCCGATGTCCGGCCCCAGCCCGTTGCCGATACCCAGCCTGCCCGATCCCGGTCTCCACTGAGCGGGTCCGGCTGGCCGATCCCGACTTCTCCGCGTGGCCGGAGTGGTTCGTGGTTGTCGGTCTTGCTAGAATAAGAATCGTTCTCGATCAGCCGCCCCGAGTTCTCCTCCGCGCGAGGACGGATCGGGGCGGTCACTCCGTCCAGGAAAGCATGACTCCGATGGAAACCGCACCCCTCGGCCCGGACGTCGAACAGGGGAACGCGGAGGACAAGTTCCGCGAGTTCCTCGAAATTCGCGGCGAGAAGCTGACCGAGCCTCGCCGGGTCTTGGTCCGCCATATCTTCGACAACCATAAGCACTTCGACGCCGACGAGCTCGTCGCCGACCTCCGGAACGCCGGCCGCCAGGTGAGCCGGGCCACCGTCTACCGGACCCTCCGCCTCCTGGTCGAAGCGGGCCTGCTCCGCGAACTCCGCCTGACCAACCGGACCGCCTACGAGCACGACTTCGGCTATCCGTCGCACGACCACCTCCACTGCTCCGAGTGCAACCGCGTGATCGAGTTCCGGAACGACGAGATCCGTCGCCTCCGCGAGTCGATCAGCCTCGAACAAGGCTTCCGCGCCGCCGGCCACCGGTTCATCATCCAGGGGGTGTGCAAAGCCTGCTCCCGCGCCCGGAGCCCTCGTCGCCGCCTGGACTTGATCTGAGCTTGCCTCGCGAACGGCCTCAGGATCTCGTTACCTTTGCGACAGCGCGTCATCCCGCCTGAAAACGAGCCAGTCCTTTGATGTCGAGAGTGGATCATGCCGTTCGTTCAGTGGCCGGGTCGCCAGGCGCTTCGTGATCACGGCTGGGCCGCGCTGGGTTTGCTTGTCCTTTGCGGATTTCATGGTTGGATCTGTTGGTTGGCGATGGGTGGTTGGGGCGGTCTGCGGAGCGAGTGGCCTTTGCTCCAGGCCGATCATGGGTTCCATTACAGCCATGCGATTCTGAGCCGAGGTTTTTTGAGAGAGACCGGGTTCTCGGCCGGGTATGACCCCAGCTTCATGGCGGGGTTCCCGATGAGCGTGATCTCGGGGACGTCGACGACCCTGTTCAATGTCGCGATGCTCCTGGGGGGCACGACCCATCCCGCCGTCGTGTACAAGCTGACGGTCTGGGCCTGTTTAGCCCTGACGCCATGCCTCGTTGCCTGGGCGGGTATGTTGTTCGGGTTGTCGCTCCGGGGGTCGGCCTGGTCCACTCTGCTGTTCTTGCTCTATTTCTGGACGGATTTCCCGGTGAATTATGCCGGCTTCGGCATGGTGACGTTCATGCTGGGCGTCCTAACCAGTTTGGTCGCCGTCGCGCTCCTCGCGAGGTATCTCGAACGGGGTGGTTGGCGACGTTGGCTCGGCGCCGGTCTGGCCTGCTCGGTCACATTTTTCGTCCACTTGACCAGTCCCTTGGTCGTGGGGGTGGCCGGGCTGGCGGCTTATGGTCATGCCGCGATCCGGGCTCGATCCCGTCCGCCAGGGTTTCCCCTGTCGCGGCACTGCGGGTTCTGGAGTTTGCCGCTGCTGATCCTGCCCCTGAATGCGTTCTGGTGGCTCCCGGGCTACTGGCTCCGCGCGACGATGGGCGACACCAAGATCACGTTCGCCCACCCCGAGCCGGTGACGGGGCGGCTCTTGGCAATCTTCTGGAGCGAGGCCGCGGTCGAGCCAATCCTGATCGGCCTCGGGCTGATGGGCTTGTTGCTGATGAGTTCGGCTCGACCGATCGCGGCGAGTGGCCTGGGGGGCATGATCGCGGCCGGGTTTGGCTGGGGATATCTGGCTGGAGCGTTCCGTTCGCTCGATGGCTTGCAACCGGGGCGGCAAACCTACGCCTGCTACTCGGGGCTGTGCCTGGCCGCCGGGTTTGGGCTGGGGGAACTGTTGACCTGGCTTCAAAAAACGCGCCCCGGCCGCTTCGACCGCTGGGTGAGCCTGGCGCTCGTCTTGGCGCTCGTCCGGATCTTTGGGCCGGCGACCGCTTCGGATTGGAAGAGCCGGATCTTCGCTCCGATCCCCTTTCTCTCCAGCCTACCCCCCCCTTCGTTGGTCCGGCTCATCGATAACCTCCACCGCCACGTCAAGCCAGGGGAACGCCTGCTGTACGAGGAGACCGGGTTGGGCATCCCCGGCTTGGCCGATCCGTTCGCCGGGCGTCACTTTAGCCCGGTCTTGCCTTCGATGACCGGGGTCGAAGTGCTCGGGGGTCCTTATCTGCATACGCCGGTGACCACAAACTTCACCCAGTTCGGTGAAGGGAAGTTGTTTGGCGTGGCGAACTGGACCCGCGCCGATTTTGTCCGTTACGCTCGGCTCTATCGCCCCACGGCCATCGCTTGCTGGACGCCCAAAGCGCGGGCGTTCTGCCGCGACAATCCCGACCTGATCCAGACCCTCGCCGCCGACCCGGAGATGCTCTTGGGTCGGGTCATCGGCTTCGAGGGAGCCACGATCCGGGGCCAGGCCACGGTCGACGCCAGCCCGAACCGCCTGGTGGTCCGCGACCTGGTGGCCGACCCCGCCGACGGCCTGGTCGTGCTCCGCTACCACCTGACTCCTTGCCTGGTCGCCGACCCGCCGCTGTCAATAGAACCGATCTACCTCGAACAAGACCCCGTCCCGTTCATCGGGCTGCGACCCAACCAGCCCGGGCCAGTCACGATCCAGTTGATCTTGCCACCAAAAACCGGTTGGCTCCCAGGATCGAAAACCGGGCGATGAGGCGCCGCCTCGCAATCGAGAGCAAGTTCTCCACGCGGCGGACCTCACCCCGCGGCGCGAAGACCAAGGCCCGGCTCAGCGCGACGACGTCTCGCTTGTCCCCCTGCATCTCATCGAACCGGTGGGGGCTGACGATCCGCCAGAACTGATCACCACTATCAACGACTATCATCTTGGCGAGCAAGCATCCAAGACGTCATGAGGTTTGAAACTGGTTGGACCGGCAACGCGAACGGCCCGGCTGGATCGTCGCCGATCCGCCGGGCCGTTCGTTGTGTGGGTTTCGCAATAAATTCGCGAAGCTTACTTGGTCACCGTCTTCGACAGGGTGAGCAGTCGGCCTGGGCCTTCGGTGGGCTGGACGTAGATAAGCAATTCGTCCGCCTTGCTCGCCAGTTCCTGGAACTGCTTCGCCGAGGTGATCGGCACCATCTTCTTGTCGCGGGCGACCTTGGTGATCAGCATCCCAGCTTCCAGGCCAGTGGCATCGGCCGACGAGCCTTCCTTGACGTTGCTGATGATGACCCCCTTGATATTCGCGTCGTACTCGAACTGCTTGGCGAGGGCGGGGGTCACCTCCTGGACTTCGAGACCAAAGTCGGCGACCTCCGCCTTGTCGGCTTCCTGATCGCGGGTTTCGGTCCGCTTCGGCCGTTCGCCCCGGTCGAGCTTGGCCATCACCACGTCGGACGGGACCAGCGTGACCTTGACCGACTTTTCCTGACCTTCCCGGAGGAAAGTCAAGGTATGGTCCTTGCCGATCTCGCTGGTCGAGACCATGTTCCGGAACGCCTGGACGTTGACGGCCGGGGTCCCATCGAAGCTGGTCAAGAGGTCGAACTGCTGAATACCAGCCTGGGCGGCTGGGGTCCCTTCGACCACATTGTTCACGACGATCCCCTTGATCTTGGGATCATAGCCGAGCCGACGAGCGATGGCCGGGGTCAGCGGCTGGAGCTGAATCCCGAGCTGAGCACGGGTTACCTTGCCGTCCTTGATGATCCGGTCGGCGAGGTTGCCGGCCATGTCGATCGGGATGGCGAAGCCGATCCCGGAATTCGACCGGCTCGACGTGGCGATCGCCGAGTTGATCCCGATCACCTTGCCGTCGAGGTCGACCAGCGGCCCGCCCGAGTTGCCCGGGTTGATCGCCGCGTCGGTCTGCAAGAAGTCCTCGTAGGCGTCACCACCCAAGATCCCGGCGTTGTTCCGGCCGACAGCCGAGATGATCCCCGAGGTCACGGTCTGCTCAAAGCCGAATGGCGAGCCGATGGCCAAAACCCAGTCGCCGACGCGAGCCGAAGCACTCTTGCCTTTGCTGAGGGGGCGATATTGGGTCGAGTCGACCTTGATCACGGCGACGTCCGACTTGGGGTCGGTCCCGACGACCTTGGCGATCACCTCTTCACCATCGAAGAACTTGACCTTGATCTCGCCCGCCCCTTCGACGACGTGGTTATTGGTCACGATGTGGCCCTTGTCGTCGTAGACAAACCCCGAGCCGGTCCCGGAACCACCGCCCGGGCCACCGCCGAACTGCTGCGGCTCGACCTGGCCACCAAGTTCGTGCAGCCGACGGAGCATCTCTTCGAGATCCTTGGGAGCGATGTTGCCGTTCCCGTTGGGACCGCCGGGGTTCCGGCCGAAGGGAATCCGGAGGCCGCTCGGGCGGGCCACCCGCGTGACGCTGATCTGGACGACCGACGGCTTAACATATTCGGCGACGGCGTTGAAGACGTCTCCCAGCGCCCGGGCTTGCTTCTGCCCTTCGGGCGAGATTTGCAGGGCGGCGGGAACCGACCGGGTGAAACCTTGCGAGCTGATCAGGGCGGCGGACGACAACACGATCGCCACCCATGCCAATGCGTTGCGCTTCATCTTGGATCAATCTCCTGAATCAAAACGAACGACAACCGACCAATCAAACAAGAGGGTCGCACCAAAGCACCCTCGACGTTCTGGGGCTGGATGTTCCGGTGAACAGCGAGCCTGTCGATCTTTTCCTACGACCGAGGTCGCTCGAAGGTTTGGGCAAGTTTCGCTAAAATCCCCGAGCGAAACGCAACTCGCCGCGTGCCTTGGCGGATCAACGTGGTTGAGGGTATCGTAGGCAAATTCGCTTGCCATGCGCGAATATTTTTCCTCCTCGATCGGAGTCAATAGCTTCCGTGTGGGACCTCCGCGACCAGACCCCCAGCCAGTTCCTCGCCCGGGTCCGAGCCACCAGCCAGCCCGACGCCGTCGGTCGCCGCTGGACTTCGGCCGTCTTCGGCCACGGGGTCTTCGATCCCGCAACCTGGACGAGCCGCTTCACCATCCCCAAGGCCCTGGTCGGCCTGGCAATGGCTGACCCGTGGCCCCGCTTGAGGCTGGAGGCCCAGATCCGGTCGGCCGAGGACGGCTTCGAGAAGCTCCGGTTCCGGACCGGCGACGGCCTGGCGGTCGAGACGGTCCTGATCCCGCTCCACAAGCCCGGGGCGGTCAGCGTCTGCCTCTCGTCGCAGGTCGGCTGCCCAATGGCATGCGTGTTTTGTGCCACCGCGCGGATGCCCACCCGGCGGAATTTAGCGACCTGGGAGATGGTCGACCAGTGGCTCCAGGCCCGGGCGATCGCCCAGTCGCAAGGGAGGCGCGTCACCGGGGCCGTCTTCATGGGGATGGGTGAACCGTTCCTCAACTACGACCGGGTCATCGCCACCGCCGAACTCCTCCGCTGCCCCTATGGCGGATCGACCGCCGCCGAGAAGATCACGATCAGCACCGTCGGCTTGGTCCGCGAGATCGACCGCTATACCCAGGCCAAGCACCGATTCCGCCTGAGCATCAGCCTCGGAGCGGCCACCGACGAACTCCGGCGAGAACTCGTCCCGGTTGCCGCCCGGACCCCCGTCGCCGAGGTGATGGCCGCCGCCCGGCGCCACGCCCTCGACCGCCGCGACCGGGTGATGCTCTCCTACGTTTGCATCGCGGGAGTCAACACGGCCGAAGCTGACGCCCGGGCGTTGGGAGCCTTGATCGGCGACACCCCCGTCCGCCTCGACCTGATCGACGTCACCGACCCCACCGGCCGCTTTCACCCTCCGACCGAACCCGAGCTGACCGCCTTCCGCGACGCCCTGACCCGCCACGTCGGCCAACCCGTCGTCCGCCGCTACTCCGGAGGCAAGAACATCGCCGCCGCGTGCGGGACGCTGGCTGGAGCGTGACCGGTCCGGTCTGCCTGGGGGATCATGGCTCACTTCAATTACCCTCATGCGATGAGTCCCAATGAGATTCACCACTCGCAAGCTGATGATCTTCGTGGCGGTCGCCGCTCTCCTGATGTTTGTCGGGAAGACCGTGGCCTGGATTGGTGAGTTGATCAACGAGGCCATGAATGAGCCGTTCTTTGCCACAATCACAACGAAAAACTCTGAACTCTCGACCGGTCACTTCTCCATCGGGCGAGGGGCGTCGAGCGGGGCGACGGCGGTGAAGCCTTCGGGTGGTTTGTACTGGAAGACGCCGGGGTCGGGTGGCGTGGTCGCGATCGCCCCGGCGGACCAGCGGATCGAGGCGACGTGGACGGTCGGGCCGGCGATCGACGACTTGAGGGCGTCCCCCTCGATGGCGAGGTCGACGTGGGCGATCAGGCCGGTCTTGGGGTCGATCAGGAACCGCCAGTCGTGGTTGTCGGCTTCGTCGAAGCGGAGAACCTGAAAGGTGGTCCCATCAATGATCTGGTCGGGTTCGACGACCAGTTTGGGAGCGAAATCCTCGACCAAACGCTCGGGATCGACCCCGATCACCAGGTTGAGGACATGGGCGAGCGGCAAGCCCGCCATCCCGCCGAATTCGATCGAGCCGAGCGGACCGCCGCGGAGCATCGCCTCGCGGAAGGGGGTCGGGGTGGGCAGGGTCCGGTACTTCTTCAAGGGGAGGTTCGACTCGGTGACGGTGGTCCCGTCGGAGACGACGCGGATGAGGTCGGTCTCGACGTCGAGCTTGTTCGGCCGGACGAAGGCCACGCTTGCCTTCTGAATCCGCCGAATCGCCTTGTCCCCCACCTGCGTCACGATCACGACCGCGCCGTGGTCGGCGTAGGCGGGCAAGGCCCGGTAGGTGGCGATCAGGGCATCGAACCGCGCCCGTGCCTCGGGACTCGTGGCGACCAGTTTGCTGGTCGGCCGCGGGTCGTCGAGCGGTGTCATCGCGGGATCGACCCTGGCAAGCCCGCAAACGAAGGTGAGCAAAAGCGCAAGCCGCATGGCGCGTGATTCCTCGGTATGCTTGATCCGGCCCACAATGTAGTCGATCCGACGGTGGACCTCCACCCGGTCGTCGCGTCGCCCCTGGGGAATTCACCTCGATCCCGATTGAGGAGTCCGGCCATGTCAGGCAAGCGATCGAAGCGGCGGTCCTTGATGTTCCTAGTCGGAGTCTTGCTCGGGTTGACGGTCGGACTTGCCGCCTCCAGGCAAGATCCCCTGGTCCCACCCTCGACCTCGGCCGAAAAGCCGCTGACGGCGAACGACCCGCTGGTCGTCGCGATCGTCGCGGCGCACAACAAGCTCCGGGCCGTCGAGAAGCTGCCGCCGGTGACATTCGCCCCCCTCCTGGCCAAAGCGGCGCTGGTCCAGGCGAGCGACATGGCCGAGCACGACGAGATGAAGCACGAAGGGGCCGACGGCTCCACTCCCTCAGACCGGATCAAACGCGCCGGGTATCGTTTTTTGACCTCGGGGGAGAACGTCGCCGTGTTCTACCCCGAGGTCCCCCAGGTCATGCGAGCCTGGTTCGACAGCCCGCCGCACAAGAAGAACATCCTCGGCGACTTCACCGAGCTGGGGGTGGCCAAGGTCGAGAGCAAGGACGGTAAGCCCTACTGGTGCGTCGACTTCGGCAAACCGATCCCGCAGTTCGACCCGACCGAGGCGACCACCGCGTTCGTCACCAAGCTGAACGAAGCGCGGACCGCCGCCAAGCACCCCAAGCTCAGCGTCGATACCAGGCTCGCCACCGCCGCCCAGGCCCAAGCCACCGACTCGGCCAAGACGAACGGCAAGGGGGGGACGCCTACCTCGTTCACCGGCTTCGACACGAACCTGTACAACGAACTTGCCATGAGCACCGCCGTCGGGGCACCCACCGCCGAGGCCGTCCTCAAGATGTTCCTCGAAAACCCGAGCTACAAAGAGCGTCTGTTCGGTCCCAGCACCAAGGTTGGCGTCGGCTACGCGACCGACTCCGAGGGCATCCCCTACTGGTGCCTGATCCTCGGCAAGCCGGTCCGGCGGTGACTGCACTTCAGCGCGGGAGGTCGTCAGGTATGGGATGTATCATGGGGGGTCGAGCAGTCCTCGGCGCGAGTCCTCTGAAACCTTCCGGCCGCCACCGGAGTATCTTGGATGTCTGGCAACCCCCCGGGCTTGCCGAGTGATCCGATGCCTTCGTAACGAACTTCCTCGATCCGGGATCGACCGCGCCTTGCTCGGAGGAACGTCGATGAGACTGGTCCGGTTCGTCATGATCGTCGGCTTGGTTTCCTCCTGGGCGGCTCGTGTGTCCGGCGAGCAGATGACCCCGACCTTCACCAAGGACGTGGCGCCGATCCTCTTCGCCAACTGCTCCTCTTGTCACAGGTCCGGCGAGATTGGCCCGTTCTCGTTGTTGACTTATCAGGACGCGCGGAAACGGGCCGGGCTGATCGCCCAAATCACCGAGGAGAAGGTGATGCCGCCGTAGAAGCCGGCGGCGGGACATGGCGAGTTCAAGGAGGCTCGGACGCTCAACGACGGGCAGATCGCCCTCCTCAAAGCCTGGGCCGCCGCGGGTGCGCCGGAAGGGGATGCCAAGGACTTGCCGCCGACCCCCGAATTTCCCCAAGGCTGGCACCTGGGGGAACCGGACCTGATCGTGAGCGTGGCTAAGCCGTACTCCATCCCCGCCGCTGGGCTGGACGTTTACGTTCACTTCGTCTTGCCGATGGACCTCGACCGGGACCGGCACATCAGGGCGGTGCAAGTCTTGCCGAGCAACCGGCGGGTGGCCCATCACGGCGTCCCGATCCTCGATGGCAGCGGCAAAGCTCGCAAACTGGCGGCGGCTCAAGGTGGCGACCATTACCAGAACTTTGGCGGACCCGGCTTCATCCCGCAAGGTTTCCTGCCCGGCTTCGCCCCCGGGCAGACCACCCGGATCGACTCGGAAGACGACCGCGGGCTCACGCTCCCCAAAGGAGCCGACATCGTCTTGCAGATGCACTACCACCCGAGCGGCAAGGTGGAGGTCGACCAACCCCGAATCGGCCTTTACTTCACCGACAAAAAGCCTGGGCGGAACCCCAACATTCTCGGCTTGGCAAATAACGACATCGACATCCCCGCCGGGGCCGAGCGTTATCAGCGGGCCGACTCGCTCACCTTGCCCGTGGACTTTGAAGTTCGCGACATCTGGGGCCACATGCATACGATCGGCCGGGAGACCAAAGTCTGGGCCGAGTTGCCGAATGGGAAGACCAAGAATCTGCTGTTCATCCCGGACTGGGACTTCAACTGGCAAGACACCTACCACTACAAGGAGCCGTTCACGCTCCCGAGAGGGACCGTGGTCCGGGCCGAGTGGACCTGGAACAACACCGCCACCAACCCGAGGAACCCCAACAGCCCGCCGAAGCGGACGCTCTGGGGCGAGGGGAGCACCGACGAGATGAGCGGCCTAATCGTCGGTGGGATCACGGTGAACCCGACCGAAGAAGGGTTGCTGTGGATTTATACCATCGGGCATTATCTCAACACCGAGCGGAAGGCCAACGAAGCGAAGTCTCGCCGGCGGTCCGAACCCCCAAATTGGCCATGAGGGGCTGACTCGGACCGGTCCGGGCGGCCGAGATCATACCTCGTCGTTCACGATCAATCGTCCCCCCACCTGGTCCACACGCATCAATTTCCGTTCAAATAAATTCCGGTCGGATAAACGTTGACCGGGTAACCAAAGAACGGGTTGCCGCTGAGCGATCGTTGGAAGGGCAGCGTTCCGGTCGGGCCGACGGGAGCCGTGGGGTAGTTGCCCAGCGGCGGGCCGTTGGTGTAGCCGGGGATCGGGCCGGCGCCGTAGCCGAGTTGGTCCCAGCGGGCCATGTTGGCCGAGGGGGTGTTCTGCTGGGCCAGCGGGAAAGCCCAAGGGCGGCGGCCCCAGGAGTAGCCGTAGAGGGGGACCGGCGAGTTTTCCAGCCGACGAGTCGCCCAAGTCGGCGTGACCACGCCGTTGGGGGCGACCAGTTGGTGGGCGGAATCGGCGGCCTGGCGTTGGCGGCGACCACCGGCTTCGGCGGCGGTTCCGCAAGATGCCAGGACCAAAGGGATCAGAAGCTTGGCTGAGGTTCGCATCGCTCGCACCTGCTTTTGCCGCCGAGGAGGGTTCGGAACACCTCAGCTTATCACGCCGAATCCTCGGTGAAGGGCGGGTAGATCGGGAGGATGTGTCCCATCTTGGCCCGCTTGGCGTCGAGGTAGCTCCGGCGGTCGGCTTCCTCGGCGGCGATGATCGGGACTTGCTCGACGACTTCCAGGCCGTGGCCGTGATAGACGAAAGCGTCGGTCTTCTTGGGGTTGTTTGTCAGGAGGCGAACCTTGCCCAGCCCGAGGTCTTGGAGGATCTGCATCCCGACGCCGTAGTCGCGCGGGTCGGCCCGGAAGCCGAGGGCGAGGTTGGCGTCGACGGTGTCCATCCCCTGATCCTGGAGGTTGTAGGCGCGGATCTTCTCGATCAGGCCGATCCCCCGGCCTTCCTGCGGGAGGTAGATCAAGGCCCCGACCCCCTCGTCGCTGATCGTCTTGAGCGCGAGGTGGAGCTGATCTCCGCAGTCGCACCGGAGCGAGTCGAGGAGGTCGCCGGTGAAGCAGGACGAGTGAATCCGGACCAAGGGGGCGGGGCTGGATTGGAGGTCGCCGAAGACGATCGCGACCGGCTCGTTCCCCGGCTCGTGGTCGACCCGGTAACCATAGATCCGCCCTCGACCATAGCGGGTGGGGAGTTCCGCCTCGCCCGCGCGATGGACGAGTTT
>JAABUX010004002.1_pt1 | contig 19011 bp, 13 predicted proteins | sample 5561851 | NCBI WGS metagenome assembly JAABUX01 (sample SAMN10711883, study PRJNA513361) | rock metagenome | isolation source: Antarctica rocks | place: Antarctica: Victoria Land, Richard Nunatak red sandstone | collected 2016-01-03 | reverse complement strand
GGCGCGGGAGAGGGGGAGACGGCCCTCCACCTTATCTGAAACACACCCATTTCATTGTCGATTGCCGGGGGTAGGGGCGTATGCAATACGCCCTGATGGGCACGGCCAGGGCGTATTGCATACGCCCCTACCTCCAGAGATCACCTGCAGGATCGAGAACGATATGACCTTGATATCCTCCAGCGCAAGACCGCCGCGATACTGTTATCGCAGGTATAATAGGTGTGCAGTTAGCGGACGCAGCGTGGCGGACGCGATTCTGGCCGCCGCCTGCGTGCCTGGCTCTCGCCGTGGCGCGCTTTCTTCTTGTGTGGCGTGCGGCTTCATGGATGGCACGACGATGTGCCGGAACAAGGATGTAAATGATGACGATGACAGAAACTTTGGCGCGGCCGGTCAAGCCAAATCCCCTCGCGGTGGCGCAGCAGCAGTTTAACCTGGCTGCGGATTACCTCCACCTCGACGACGGGACGCGCGCCCTGCTCGGCGATTGCGTGCGCGAGCTGACCGTGCGCTTCCCCGTGCGCATGGACGACGGCAAGGTACACGCCTTTACCGGCTATCGCGTGCAACACTCGCTGCTGCGCGGCCCCTCCAAGGGCGGCATCCGCTACCACCCCGACGTGACCCTCGACGAGGTCAAGGCACTGGCTATGTGGATGACCTGGAAGTGCGCCGTGGTTGGCATCCCCTTCGGCGGGGCCAAGGGCGGCGTCATCTGCGACCCACGCGACTTGAGCCTTAACGAGATCGAGCACATCACGCGCCGCTACACCAGCGAGATCTCCATCCTGATCGGTCCGCAGAAAGACATCCCCGCGCCCGACGTCAACACCAACGCCCAGGTGATGGCCTGGCTGATGGACACCTACTCCATGCAGGCGGGCTATTCGGTGCCGCCGGTCGTGACCGGTAAGCCGCTCTCTATTGGCGGGTCGGAGGGGCGCAACGAGGCGACAGGGCGCGGCGTGATGCTGGTGACGCTGGAGGCGCTGCGCCACCTGGACATCGCGCCGGCCGGGAGCACCGCGGTGGTGCAGGGCTACGGCAACGTGGGCTCCAACGCCGCGCGCTCGCTGGCCGAGCAGGGCTGCTCGGTCGTCGCCATCGGCGACCAGTACGGCGCCGTCCACAATCCCATGGGCATCAATCTGGCCGCGCTTGACGCGCACGTCCGCGAGTCGCGCACGGTGGTCGGCTTCCCCGACGCCGACCCCATCAGCCAGGACGAGTTGCTGACCACCCCCTGCACCGTGCTAGTGCCCGCCGCGCTGGAGAACCAGCTCACCGTGCTCAACGCGCCGCACGTCAAAGCGCGCCTGGTGGTCGAGGGCGCCAATGGGCCAACCACACCCGAGGCCGACCGCATCCTGTACGACCGCGGCATCCTGGTCATCCCCGACATCCTGGCCAACGCCGGCGGCGTCACCGTCAGCTACTTCGAGTGGGTACAGGGGCTGCAGAGCTTCCTGTGGCGCGAATCGGAGGTCAATGAGCGGCTGCGCGACATCATGGTGCGCTCGTTTGGCGAGGTGCTGCAGGTCGCCGAGTCGCGCGGGGTCAGCATGCGCGTCGCCGCCTATATCCTGGCCGTCGACAAAGTCGTGCAGGCGCTCGAGGTGCGGGGCATTTATCCGTAGGCGACCCTCACCCCCAACCCCTCTCCCGCGCGCGCGGGAGAGGGGAGCAGCCCCCATTTCCGTCCCGCGCGGCGCCACGGATCGGCTCATTCGGTCGCGCCGACGGTCTACCTGGCTCTCCCCACGTGGGGGAGGGGAAAAGCAGAGTGGTATGCAACTTGCGCCTTGCTTACTACCGATGACATAGGGCTGAGTCACCGGCTAGGAGCCGACGGCCGATCATAGATTGATCCGAGGGAGGATGAGGATGAGCAACAAGGCCGAGCAGGGCGGCAACTCCGACGCGATCAAGAAGCTGGGCGAGGAGATCAAGGGCATCAGGATCGCTATGATGACGACCGTCGAGGAGGACGGCATGCTGCGTAGCCGCCCCATGGCTACCCAGGAGGCCGACTTCGATGGCGATCTCTGGTTCTTCACCAGCGCGGGCTCGCCCAAGGTCGACGAGGTCGAGCACGACCGGCACGTCAATATCAGCTACTCCAAGCCCGACGACAACCGTTGGGTCTCGGTCTCGGGGACGGCCCAACTGGTGCGCGACCGCGCCAGGATCGACGAGCTGTGGAAGCCGTTCCTCAAGGCCTGGTTCCCCAAGGGCAAGGACGATCCCGAGTTGGCCCTGCTGTGGGTCAACGTGACCGACGCGGAGTACTGGGATACCCAATCGAGCGCGATCGCGCATACTGTTGGCCTGGTCAAGGCCGTCGCCACGGGCCAGTCGTACGATCCCGGCGACCACGAGAAGCTCGACATCAAATAGACGGGAGCGTTGTCGTTTACCCCTGGTAGGCGAACGGTGCAGGACCCGCGACTCCAGGCCGATAGCGGAAGAGCGAGCCGGCATGAGGTTGCACGCGCCGTTCCTCGTCGGAAAGGCCTTCGGGTGAGGTCGTGATGTAGAGGTCGGTCAGGTCGGCGCCCCCAAAGGTGGGGCAGCTCACGTGGGCTACCGGGAGCCGGACCACCCGCTCGAGCTGTCCGTCGGGTGTATACCGATGCACGGCCCAGCCGCCCCACACGGCGACCCATACATGGTCCTCGTCGTCGACGGCCAGGCCGTCCGGCGCCCCCACGTCGGACGGGATGGAAATGAAGGGGCGCCGATTGCTCAGCGCGCCCGTCAGGGGGTCAAAGTCATAGGCGTCGACGCCCCCGGTCGCGCCCGGATTGAAATAGATGGTGCGGTTGTCGAGGCTCCAGGCTGGTCCGTTAGGGATTGTCACGTCGCGCAGCATCGTGGTAATGCTGTGGTCGCGCTCCAGCCGGTAGAGGGTGGCAGAGCCGCGCTGCTGGCTGAAGGCCATCGTCCCGGCCCAGAAACGTCCTTCGCTGTCGCACTTGCCGTCGTTCATGCGGCTTGGAGTCGCGCCCTTGTCTACGGCCGCAATCAACTCGACCTGCCCGCTCGCCGTGTCGAGCGCGGCGTAGCCTTCCTGCAGCGCCATGACCAGCCCACCGGAAGCGCGCGGGACCACGGCGCTGACCGGCTGGCCGACGTCGATCGCCCGGTCGGCGCCGCTGGCAGGATCGTACAGGTGGACGAGGTGACGCGCAATGTCGACCCAGACCAACACGTTCTCTGCCGCGTGCCACATCGGACCCTCGCCATGCTCGGCCCGCGCATCCAACACCAACTCCGCCTCGTCCTGCCTGACACCTGTCTCATCAGCCACGGATTCACCTCTCTACCTGATTAGTATGCTCATGATACGATCGCCCAGTTGGACCCCGCCGGACTCCGCCGCTGTAGCTATCTGTCGCCATGCGGTTAGCGGTTCAGACTCCAGTATGCCTCCTCGGACGGTCTCCTGCGTCGCGCCATACGTTCTCAACGGTATACCTCTTGCCACGTGCAGGGAACAGAGACGGCACATCGTCATGTCCCCGCGAGACGCCCCATGCATGACTACAGGGGCGGTTGACCTCTGATTCCGCACTGGATAGGACGCGGCAGACGTACAAGGAGGAGCAAGAGGCTATGAGCGCCGCACACGAGATCACGCTGCCAGCTGGCGGCACAACGCCAGATTGGGAGACGGGCTCGGTTTTCTTCATCGGGAACGCGACCGTCCTCATCCGCTACGCCGGGTTCACCATCCTGACCGACCCGACCTTTATCCATAAGCACGAGCAGACGTGGCTGGGCTACGGGCTGCACACCACGCGATTGACGGACCCGGCGATCGACATCGGCGACCTTCCCCCGCTCGACCTGATCGTGCTCTCGCACTTCCACGGCGACCATTTCGATCAGGTCGCCGAGCGCGATTTGGACAAGGAGGTCCCCATCGTCACCACATCCCACGCGGCAAAGGAGCTCGCGGAGCGCGGCTTCGGCCACACGCACCCGCTGGACACCTGGTCGTCGCTGGAGGTCGTGAAGGGAGAGGCCCGGCTGCGCATCACCGCGCTGCCAGCTAAACACGGGCCGGGCGTGGTGGACTTCGCGCTCCCGGACGTCATCGGCAGCATGCTGGAGTTCTTGTCCCCCACGGGGACGCCCCTCTATCGGCTGTACATCATCGGAGACACGCTGGTTATCGACGACCTGGCGACGATTCCCGCGCGCTACCCGGACATCGACCTTGCCCTGGTGCATCTCGGAGGGACGGAAGTCCTGGGCATCATGGTCACGATGGACGCCAAGCAGGGCGTCCAGGCGCTACACATCATCCGGCCAAAGCGCGCGATTCCGATCCACTACGACGATTATGACGTGTTCAAGTCTCCACTGAGCGACTTCCAGCGGGAAGTGGAGTCCGCGGGGCTCCGGGAGCAGGTCCACTACCTCAATCGCGGCGAGACCTACACGTTCACGGCGCATGAGCGCGCCGCTGAATGAGGCAAGGGCATTGATCGATGGAGGCGCGCTTCACGACGACGTGTGCCAGCGACTGCCCGACGCGTCAACGGGAGCAAGCGAGGCGCCATGCTCCCCTCTGGTGTGGTCATGGACCAGAGTCTGTGAATTGTCCGCCGCGGACGCCGGTCACCCTCTGGGACCGCCGCAGTCCCTCGCGGACGCCGGTCACCCTCTGGGACCGCCGCAGTCCCTGCGGCTCTGTTAGCGGGTGCGCGGTTTGTCGGACCCAAACGGGCGTCCCGCGACGGTGTGCCGCGGGGACCGCGGCGGTCCCAGTGGACACCCCCGTCGCCGACTTGTCACAGGCCCTGGGCTATGGATGCGGAGGTTCGCGCCAATGAGGGGTCCCTACCTTGTCGAGGGTGAGGGCGCGGCAACGTGATGCCGCTGCTCATCTGCCTGGCGGTCGTGTGCGTGCTGCTGCTCATCGCGGCGGTCGACGTCGCGCGGACGCCGTTCGCGGCGCCGAGCAGGCCGTCGGACCATGGCCGCGAGCAGGAATTGGGATTGCCGCCGGGCCGCATCGTCTACACGGACGCCGATGGCACGGCCCAGCCCCTGGCGGCGCATAAGTATCCCCTGTGCGGCAAGCCCGACTACGTGGTCCGCACGCCCGAGGGCTTGCACGTACCGGTCGAGGTCAAGTCCGCCCGCATCGGCAAGGCGCCGCGCCACGAAGATGTGCTGCAGGTCGCGACCTACCTGTTGATCCTCGACGACCTGTATCCTCACGACCCCACGCCGCGCTACGGCCTGCTGCATTATCGCAACGCGGACATCCAGATCGTGGCCACGCCCGACCTGCGCGCGGAGGTGCTGGATATCCTGACTCAGCTACAGGCCATCGACAATGCGCTCACGGACGCCGCGCTGGACGACGAGACCACAGTCGGGCCGCCAGGCAACCCTGGGGTGGCCCGCTGCCGCGCCTGCGCCTTCAAGGCCATCTGCGAGGACGCGGCGGTAGGCCATAGGGGCGTATCGCATACGCCCAGGCCGTAGGCGCGGCGTCCGCCAGCACGCGCGAAGGCGCGTGCCGTCCGAGGGGGTTTGTGCATGAGCAGGACCATTTAGTTCTCGCGGGAGGACGGCCAGATCGGCGTAGGGGCGTATTGCATACGCCTTGCGGCAGCGCAATCTGGGCGTATACAATACGCCCCTACCCCTGGGAACAACGTGCATGACCGAAAACTAAAAGGCCCTGCTGCATGAGTGCGGCGGCACGGATGAGCCGTTCATTGTGTAGTATACTGTGCCGTGACAGGGTGACGTGGGTAGCAGGGAAGGTGGCCGGTGGCTAAGGGAAGATAGCCGACGTGCGCGACCGCGGCCATCCATGTCCAAAACGGACGGCGCCGTGGGCGTTGAGCCGCCGCGCACGCGGAACCGGCCGCGGCCGTATCCCCGGCCGCACCCCGATGTCCTCGCCGCGGTGGGCGCTGTGCGCGCGGCGCTGGATGCGCTGGCGCAGGAACGCCTGGCCGTCGACCCGCCAGACCCGACGGCGTTCCATCGCATCTCCTGCCGGCCGGGCGACGTGGCCAGCGCGCTTGGCGACCGCATGCTCGCGACGCTGGCGGCGCGGCTTCCGCGCCCGCTCTGCTGCCTCCCCGCTCAGGCGGCCGACTCGCCCCTGGCTCGCCTGGCCGACGGGGTCGCCCTCACCGCCCTGGAGACGGGCATCCTCGCGCTGGCCTGGGCGGCCGCCATCGACGGCGTCTGCGGCTCCCTGGTCGGGCTCCTGCTCGACGACCGGGAGCGGGAGCAGCCGTCGGTGGAGCTGGCCCTGGCCGTGCTGGCGCCGGGCGACCCCACCGATCCTGCCTTCCTGGGCGCCGTCGCGCCGGGCAGCCCGCTGCTGACCTGGGGCCTGATCCGCCTGGAGCCCCCGGATCCTGCCACCCCGCACGGGCAGCGCGCCGTGGGTCGCCAGGCGCTGGCGCTCGACCCGCTCATCCTCTGGGCGCTGCACGGCGACCGGCCACTCCCCGTGGCGCTCACCGGCATCGCCCGCGTGCCGTCCACCCCGCGCCCGGACGACGAGGCGGAGGGCGCGCCCTCTCCGGCCCTGGCGGCGCTGCTGGACGCGGCGGCGCGGGACGACGACGCGCCGCGGGCGCTGCTCCTGGCGGGCACGGACCGGCCGGCCACCCGCGCCGCCGCCGAGGGCGTGGCCGCGCGGCTGGGCCGGCCGCTGCTGGTGATCGATGGGGAGCGCGTGGCCGCGCGACGATGGGGCGCTGCTGGCGCGCCGCCTGCTGGCCCTGTCCGTCGCGCGCGGCCTGACGCCCTGCATCGAGGGAGCGGAGGCGCTGCTGGCCCCGGCCCTGCCCCACGCCGCCGCGCACCACGAGCTGCTGCGCGCCTACCCCGCGCCGGTCCTGCTGCTCGGGGGGGACGACGAGGCCGCGATCCCGGTGGGCGGGGGGATCGCGCGGGTCGTCGTGACCGCGCCGAGCGTCCGGGAGCGCGTGGAGCGGTGGCGCAAGGCGGCGGAGGCGGGCGGCATCGCCGCGGACGACGACACGCTGCGCGCCCTGGCCGAGACCTCGGGGCTGTCCGGCCCGGCCATCGCGGAAGCGGCGCGGGCCGCGGCGGCCGAGGCGGAGGCGCGCCAGGGGCTGGCGCGGGGGACGGACCTGCAGCGGGCCGCGCGCCTGGCCCTGCGCGGGCGGGCCACGGACCTGCGGCTGGTCGCGCCGCGCGCCAGCTGGGCGGACCTGGTGCTGCCGGAGGACCGGCTGCGGCTGCTGCGGCTGCTGCGGCGGCTGTGCGCCCGCGTGCGCCACCGCGCCCAGGTGCGCGAGGACTGGACCATCGGCGCCGCCACCCTGCCCGGCGTGACCGCTCTCTTCAGCGGGGCGCCCGGCACCGGCAAGAGCCCGGCCGCCGAGGTCGTGGCCGCCGACCTGGGCCTGGACCTGTGCAAGATCGACCTCTCGCAGACCGTGAGCAAGTACATCGGGGAGACCGAGAAGACGCTGGGGCGGCTGTTCGACGCGGCGGAGGGCGGCGGGGTGCTGCTGGTCTTCGACGAGGCGGACGCGCTCTTCGGCAAGCGCAGCGCGGTCAAGGACAGCCACGACCGCTACGCCAACCTCGAAACGAGCTATCTGTTGCAGCGGCTGGAGCGGTTCTCGGGGCTGGCGATCCTGACCAGCAACCTGGGGGCGAACCTGGACGAGGCGTTCACGCGGCGCCTCAGCGTGGGGGTGGACTTCCCGCTGCCGGGGCCGGAGGAGCGGCTGCGGCTGTGGATGCGGGCGCTGGGGCGGGCGCCGACGGGGGCGGACCTGAACCTGTCGTGGCTGGCGGAGCGGCTGGAGTTGAGCGGGGGGGAGATCCTGAACGTGGTCATCGGGGCGGCGTACCTGGCGGCGGAGGAGGGCGGCCCCATCGACACGACGCGGGTGCGCGAGGCCTTGCGCGGGGAGTTGGGCAAGATGGGGCGGCTGGTCGAGCCGTACCTGGCGCGAACCGCCGCCCCCGCCACGGTGGCGCCCGCGTCCTCCCCGCCACCCGTGGCCCTGTCCCTGCCGGGGCGGCCCACGCCCTCCGTGGCGGCGTCTGCCGTGCCCGCTCCGGCGTCTGGACCAGTCGCCGGTGACGAAGCCAGCGGCAGGCGCTCTCCCTCCGTCCCCGCGCGCGACGACGGGGACGCGGCGGTGGCCCCACCGTCCCCGGCCTCTCCGCTGGCCCCGGTCCCGCCGCGACCCGTGCCGAGCGGCCTACGACGCGGAGGGTCCTACGCCACCGATGGCGTGCGGGGACCGCGGCCGGCGGAGAAGAGGCCGGGGTCATGAGCGGCAAAATCTTTGACCTGACTCCGGAGTCGGAGGGGCCGCGCTACCCCGTGCGGCGGTCCGCGTCGTTTGACTATGGGAGCAGCGCCGGGGAGGTCTACCTGGCGCGGACGATGGCGCTGGAGCGGGCGGCGGAGGACGCGCTACGCGACGCGGACTGGGCGGTGCGACGGCGGGCGGCGCGGGGGCAGGGCGGCGGGGAGGACGCGGTGACGCTGGCACTGTCGCTGGCGGGCCGCGGGGTCGATGGGGCAGACTGGGAGCGCGAGGTGCGGCGCGCGGCGGCGGACCAGGCGGCGGGGACGGCGTACCTGGCGCGCAAGCGGGAGGAGCGGCTGCGGTGCCAGGCGGCCGAGGCCGCGGCGGGTCGCGCCTCCCTGACAACGGCGCCGACGAGCGCGGCGGGCATGGTGCAGGCGCAGGCGGAGGTGGGCCGGGAGGGCGGGGCGCTCAGCCCTGACTTGTCCGGGCGCATCCACGCGAAGCGCGGGGGTGGGCAGCCGCTGGAGGCCACCGTCCGCCGAGGCATGGAGGGCGTGTTTCAGGTCAGCTTCGGCCACGTGCGCATCCACGCCGACGGCGAGGCGGACGCGCTGAACCGGGGGGTGGCGGCCATCGCCTTCACCGTGGGCTCCGACATCTTCTTCCGCGCCGGGTTCTACCAGCCGCACAGCGCGGCGGGGCAGCACCTGCTGGCGCACGAGTTGACCCACGTGGTGCAGCAGCGCACGGGCTCCCTGGGCGCGAGCGGCGGGGGCAACGCGAGCGGGACCATGACCGTGGGCGCGGTGGACGACCGCCACGAGCAGGAGGCCGAGGCCACCGCGCACCGCGTCACCGCCGCCTTCCAGCAGCAGGGGCCAGCCCTCACCGCGTCCGCCACCAGCCCCAGCGCCGCCCTCTCCCGCCAGCACGACCCCGCCGTGGTCCTTGCCCCAAGTGCGCCCGGCGTGGCACGCGTCCCCGATGAAACGGTGCGTCGCTTCGGTCTGGGAGACCTGTGGAACGCGATCACGCATGCGGGTCAGGCCGTCGTGGACGAGGTCAAACACAAGGTGTCCGAGACCGTCCGCAAGCTCCCCGGCTACACGCTGCTCACCATATTGCTCGGACAAGATCCATTCACCGGCCAGAAGGTGGCGCGTACGCCCACGTCGCTCGCCCACGCCGTGCTCGAACTGGCGCCCGGCGGTGCGGACCTGTTCCAAAAGCTAGAGCAGCATCATGTGCTGTCGAAGGCCTTCGACTGGTTCAACGCGCACCTGGCTACGCTGAGCAGGGTGGTGATGGCAGTCCCCGGCCGCCTGAAAGATGTTCTGACCTCGCTCGGCATGAACGTCGTGGACGACGTCAAGCGCGTCACGAGGGTTTTCACTGGCGTCCTCGACCAACTGGTGAACTTCGCCAAGGGTGCGGTGGGGGAAGTGGCCGGGGTTGCCGTGCAAGCCATCATGGCCGCGTTCGGACCCATGGGTGAGCGGGTCTACGAGGCGCTCAAGAACGCGGGCGCAGCTATGATGCAAATCCTACGCGATCCAGGCACGTTCCTTCGCAATCTCGGTGCGGCCGTGAAACAGGGCGGGGGCGGGTTTGTACAGCACATCGGCGCTCACCTGAAGGAGGGCCTGATCTCGCTGCTGACGAACGGCCTCTTCGGCGCGGGGGTCACGTTGCCGGCGCATCTCAGCCTTGACGCGCCCGGTGTCATTACCCTGGCCCTCGACCTACTCAACCTGGGCTGGGACCATCTGATCTCGCTGCTGACCTCCCGCTTGGGGCCGCGCGGCCACAGGGTCGTCTCCCTGATCCAGGCCGGTTCGCAGGAGTTGGGGCCGGTTGCCTCGTTGGTGCAAGACTTGCGCAAAGGCCCGCTCGCCTTCGCCCATCACCTCGTGGAGAGCGTGGGCGACGTCACCGGCCTGCTGTTCGCGCAGGTCGGCGACTGGCTCAAGACGCAGATGCTGCCCAGAATGATCATCAAGCTCATCTCGATGGTCGTACCCGGGGCCGGGGCCGCCTCGGCTTTGATGTCCATCTACGAAGGTATTTCTTTCCTCATCTCGCACATGGACGAGATCGCGGCGCTGGTTAATCAGGTCATTCGCGCCCTGGGACGGATCATGGCGGGGGACATCGGGCCGGCGGCCCAAGCCATCGAGGACGCTATGGCCCGCACGCTGCCGCTGGTGCTCAAGTTCCTGTTCCGGCTGATGGGCATCAACATCGACAGCATCGGCGACCGCATCAAGTCCTTCCTGGGGGGCATCCGCAAGCGCATCGACGCCGCCCTCACTAAGCTGATCGATTTCATCGTCAAGCACATCCCCGCCCGCCTCCTCCACCTCCCCAGCCACCACACCGCTGGCCAAACATCAGAGCCTCCGCACGGCCAGCAACCGCCTCATACCGCGACGACCGCACAAGGTGCACTCGTCGTAACCGAAGCGTTCGTGATGTCCGGAGAGCCGCATACGCTCACGCTCACCCTTCGGGGCACCAATCTCGAAGCAGTCATGGCGAGCAAGCAAGGGCCGCTGCTCAAGAAGATAGCAGATCAGGAAGGCGAGGAGAGAAGGCGGATCGCGGAGACAACGGGAGACGACAAGGTTCAGCACGAGAAAGTACTTGGTGACTTAACCTCGTTAGCCACCTGGTGGGAAACCAGAGAGAGCGCCGTGCGGACAACCAACGCTCAGAACAGGAGGGTCGGCGCAACCTCCCTCACGAGTCCACAGATAAAGCTCCTGGCAAAACGATTGAAGGCCAAAATCGTCGACCTGTCGGAGAAATACGGGCTGACGGAACTCGGCAACTTCGAGCGCAAAGTGGAGGGCTTGGCCGCTGTCCAGAAAGGAGTGGCGAACAAGGGCGATATCGTCGCGTACATGAAGGCGATGGCACAAGGAGAGATAGTGGAGGGTATCGACCGAACCAAGTTAAACGAGTCGTGGAACAAACATCAAGAAATTGTCGACTACCTCAAGGAAAAGCTTCGCCAAGCTCGCCCGAAGAAGCACGAGTGGATTCCTTGCGACCAGATCATGAACGTGATCAACCGTGCGGCGAACGTCGCCCAGTTCCAAGAGGGAGTAGCCTGGGTTGACTTGCAACACAAGTTGCGCATCGATACCTCCTGGATCATCTTCAAACCATCGAAGGCGATTTTGGATGCGTCGAAACGCTACACACTCCTTCAAGGCCATATCGGTGCCGTTTACTTGGAGCCTGGGCACATAATACAGACAACAGGGACGACACCATTCCATAATGCATGCCGCGTGGCTTTTGACGAGGCCCACTCCACCACCGAATTTTTGACCAGCATAAGATCTGTGTTCGCTCAATGGATGTGGAAAGACGAACAGCCAGCCCCGTCCCCACCTATCCACCCTCGTCTGGAGACTGCAGACGGAACAAGGATTGCCAGCAATCTTTCGACCGTGATAAACACTCAGAGAGACCGTTACACTACGACCAAGGCGATCTTGCGAGGCTATCTTCGTCTTTCGGTCCACAATTAATTAGAGGGAGGGGCGGTGGAAGAAGATCAGAGCGACTACGAGGAGAGCGTGATCGGCGAATACCTCAAGTATATCGAGCGTGGGGACAGCGAAACAGCACAGGGATGGATCGCTGTATCATCGTTGCCGAAGCGAAGTAAAGAACTGTTAACGCGCTTTGTGCATCGCTTTCCTACCGTTGAATTTTATCGTGAGGACGCAGCATTCCTAGACGCCATTGAGCGAGAGCAGGGGGTCGTGCTTCCGCCGTGGCTGCGCACCATCCGCCAGACGTTCGCCTATGTCCTGCCCGATCATCCCTACTATGACGTGCGTGCACGCTTCGACCGCAGCAAGCATCCAATTTTTGATCGTGAGGATCACGACCAACTCTGGTACACCATTGGCGTGCGTGGTTACGACAACGGCGAGATTCGCGACACCCTTGAGGAGATCGAAGGGTTGCGTCTCTTCCCTATTGGCATAATGCTAGAGACCGGCATCTCATGGCTCGCCGTCAATCTCGCCGACCCTACTGATCAGCGCGTTTATGAGTTCAACCTGGAAAACCTCTCGGACAATAAGCACAATGGTGTGCCTCTGGCCAGATCGGTCTACCCCATGTTCGATACCTACGCTGAGATGATCGCTCATATCGTCGGCCTCGAGGTAATGGAAGGTCGGGGCGTGAACAAAGTCACCGAGAGGATCGTTGCTCATAAATAGTCTCATAACTGAGGGGTATGTTGCTAATTTGAGTGCTACGACAAGTCGCAACACACTGCGCGCCTAACATCCCCTTGCCCACACATATCTGGATATCCTGTTTTACTTTTATGCTACAGTCCCACCATAGACCGAATGCATAATAGGGATGGTTAGAGGCAACGAAGAGGACGATTCCACACAACGACACAAGAGAGGATAAGTGAGCAAGACGGGTATTTCGTTAGGCGCGCTATATACGGCTTTTGCAGATTGGGCTGGTCCTCCTACGGCCGTCTCGGAGTTCCGCCACAGTGAAAGCGATGACAATGTTCCCACCGAACTGGATGTACTCTTCTTCCAAATGACTGAGGACACCGACGATGGGGACGCTGCACAAACCTTCTTGGCGACGGCTGGCATGTCCACACGGGAGTTGCCGGAACCGTATCCTCACATCGAACTTTTCCTCGATGTGCCAGGCATGTACGATTGGCCCGACTTGCTCTCACTAGGGGAGAGACTGGCGGAACTCGCGGTCTTGCCCTTCGCCAAACGGTCGTCCTATGCGCCTGGTCAATTGATCTATCATGTTTCTATGCCGTTATACCATGGGATGACTTGCCTCCTCGTGACGGAGTGGGGCGGTGGTCCACCGCCCGAATGGCTACCCGATATTACCCCACTCGTGCGGCTCCTTGCTCTCCATCCCCTGTACGAGAGCGAGGCGGATGTCATCGCGAAGGTCGGCGTCATCGAGGCTTACCGACGCTTTACAGCTCATGGAGTCGATTGGTCCCAACCCGATCGCCTCCCCGCGCCCCTTGACCTGAATCCTAAATAGCCAGATGGTCAGCAAGTACATCGGCGAGACCGAGAAGACGCTGGGGCGGCTGTTCGACGCGGCGGAGGGCGGCGGGGTGCTGCTGGTCTTCGACGAGGCGGACGCGCTCTTCGGCAAGCGCAGCGCGGTCAAGGACAGCCACGACCGCTACGCCAACCTCGAAACGAGCTATCTGTTGCAGCGGCTGGAGCGGTTCTCGGGGCTGGCGATCCTGACCAGCAACCTGGGGGCGAACCTGGACGAGGCGTTCACGCGGCGCCTCAGCGTGGGGGTGGACTTCCCGCTGCCGGGGCCGGAGGAGCGGCTGCGGCTGTGGATGCGGGCGCTGGGGCGGGCGCCGACGGGGGCGGACCTGAACCTGTCGTGGCTGGCGGAGCGGCTGGAGTTGAGCGGGGGGGAGATCCTGAACGTGGTCATCGGGGCGGCGTACCTGGCGGCGGAGGAGGGCGGCCCCATCGACACGACGCGGGTGCGCGAGGCCTTGCGCGGGGAGTTGGGCAAGATGGGGCGGCTGGTCGAGCCGTACCTGGCGCGAACCGCCGCCCCCGCCACGGTGGCGCCCGCGTCCTCCCCGCCACCCGTGGCCCTGTCCCTGCCGGGGCGGCCCACGCCCTCCGTGGCGGCGTCTGCCGTGCCCGCTCCGGCGTCTGGACCAGTCGCCGGTGACGAAGCCAGCGGCAGGCGCTCTCCCTCCGTCCCCGCGCGCGACGACGGGGACGCGGCGGTGGCCCCACCGTCCCCGGCCTCTCCGCTGGCCCCGGTCCCGCCGCGACCCGTGCCGAGCGGCCTACGACGCGGAGGGTCCTACGCCACCGATGGCGTGCGGGGACCGCGGCCGGCGGAGAAGAGGCCGGGGTCATGAGCGGCAAAATCTTTGACCTGACTCCGGAGTCGGAGGGGCCGCGCTACCCCGTGCGGCGGTCCGCGTCGTTTGACTATGGGAGCAGCGCCGGGGAGGTCTACCTGGCGCGGACGATGGCGCTGGAGCGGGCGGCGGAGGACGCGCTACGCGACGCGGACTGGGCGGTGCGACGGCGGGCGGCGCGGGGGCAGGGCGGCGGGGAGGACGCGGTGACGCTGGCACTGTCGCTGGCGGGCCGCGGGGTCGATGGGGCAGACTGGGAGCGCGAGGTGCGGCGCGCGGCGGCGGACCAGGCGGCGGGGACGGCGTACCTGGCGCGCAAGCGGGAGGAGCGGCTGCGGTGCCAGGCGGCCGAGGCCGCGGCGGGTCGCGCCTCCCTGACAACGGCGCCGACGAGCGCGGCGGGCATGGTGCAGGCGCAGGCGGAGGTGGGCCGGGAGGGCGGGGCGCTCAGCCCTGACTTGTCCGGGCGCATCCACGCGAAGCGCGGGGGTGGGCAGCCGCTGGAGGCCACCGTCCGCCGAGGCATGGAGGGCGTGTTTCAGGTCAGCTTCGGCCACGTGCGCATCCACGCCGACGGCGAGGCCGACATGCTCAACCGGGGCGTGGCGGCCATCGCTTTCACCGTGGGCGCGGACATCTTCTTCCGGGCGGGCGCGTACCAGCCGCACAGCGTGGCGGGGCAGCACCTCCTCGCGCACGAGCTGACGCACGTGGTGCAGCAGCGCACGGGCTCCCTGGGCGCCAGCGGCGGAGGCGGTAATAGTGGCGGGACGATGACGGTAGGCGCGGCGGACGACCGGCACGAGCAAGAGGCCGAGACCACCGCGCATCGCGTCACCGCCGCCCTGCAGCGCCGCGCCCTGCTGTCCCAGGCCACCACGCCCGGCGCCGGTCTCGCCCGCCGCCACGACCCCGCCGCGGCCTTTGTCCCGTCCGCCCCTGGCGTGGCCCGCCTCGCTACCCCGGACGCCATGATCCAACGCTGGCCCTGGGACGACGCCATCAACGCCGTCAAGGGCAAGGTCGACGACTTCTTGCGCGGGCTGCCCGGCTTCGAGCTGCTGACCGTCCTGCTGGGCCAGGACCCCATTTCCGGCCGCCAGGTCGCGCGCACCCCCCAGTCCCTCGCCCATGCTGTCCTCTCCCTCGCGCCCGGCGGCGACGCCCTCTACCAGAAGCTCGAGGAGCACAAGGTGCTGACCAAGCTCTTCGCCTGGTTCGGCGCGCACCTGGCCGGCCTCGCCGCCGAGGTGCGCACCATCCCTCAGCGCCTGAGCCAGGTGCTCGGCTCACTTGGCCTGAACCTCGGCGACGACTTTAACCGCATCAAGGGCGTCTTCACCGGCGCCATGGGCCGGCTCGTCTCCTTCGCCCAGGGAGCGGTGGGCAAGGTGGCCGAGGTCGCTGTGCAGGCCATCATGGCCGCCTTCGGGCCGCTGGGTGAGCGCGTCTACGAGCTGCTCAAGACCTCCGGGGCCTCGCTGCTGGACATCCTCAAGAACCCCGGCCCCTTCGCGCACAACCTCGGCGCCGCGGTGGGCCAGGGCTTCCACGGCTTCGTCGCCCACATCGCCTCCCACCTCAAGGAGGGCCTGCTCTCCCTGCTGACGGGCGGCCTGCTGGGCGCGGGCGTCACGCTGCCCGCCCAGCTCAGCCTCGACGCGCCCGGCGTCATCACCCTGGCCCTCGACGTGCTCAACCTGGGCTGGGACCACCTCCTCGCGCTGCTGACGCACAAACTGGGGCCGCGCGGGCAGCGGGTGGTCGCACTGGTGCAGTCCGGCTCGCAGGAACTGGGGCCGGCCGCTTCCGTGGTGCAAGACCTGCGCAAGGGGCCGTTGGCCTTCGCCCACCACCTCGTGGGCGGCATCGGCGACCTGACGGGCATGCTGCTGGGCCAGGTCGGCGACTGGCTCAAGACGGTGGTGCTGCCCCAGGCCGTCATCAAGGTGCTCTCCATGGTCATCCCCGGCGCGGGCGTGGCCTCGCTGCTGCTGAGCCTCTACAACGGCATCGCCTTCTTCGTCTCGCACATGGACGAGATCGCGGCCGTGGTCAACCGCGTGCTGGGCGCGCTGGGGCGCATCATGGCCGGGGACATCGGGCCGGCGGCGCAGGCCATCGAGGACACCCTGGGCCGCGTCCTGCCGCTGGCGCTCAAGTTCCTCTTCCGGCTGATCGGCATCAACATCGACAGCATCGGCGGCCGCATCAAGTCCTTCCTCAGCGGCATCCGCGCGCGCATCGACGCCGCCCTCAACAAGCTGCTCGACTTCATCGTCAAGCACATCCCCGCCCGTCTCCTCGACGCCCTCGGCAGCAAGCGCGACAATCAGTCCAGCGATAGCCGTCATGGGCACGATGGGAGTCAGGGGACAAATGCGCATCGGGGACCCATCAGTGTTGTCAAGGCCTTCAACATGGCCAACGAAAGTCACCATCTCTACGTTGAGGAACGCGACGGTAAACTCACCATCGAAATGGCTTCTGAGCGGCGTCGGAATTTACAAATCTTGGTGGCGAACGCGCTGCATAAGGAGCAAATAGGGGCGGGGCGCTCGGGAGTCATTCAGCTGCTCAACCAGATAAAGGCACAGTTGCAGGACTTGAAGGAGCGGGAGGCAGCGGCGACCAGCAAGTCCGATGCGGAAGAGAGACATAACATCGCGGTCTGGGTCAATACAATTGCCGAGATTCTCGAGGGCATCGGCCGCGAGTTTAATATCCCCGACCTAAGCGACTTAGGGCATCCGTCGAAGTACGCGGAGGGTGATCGCCTCAAGCCGCAGTATTTAGGCGCATCTTTCCGTGACACTTTCTACGGCGATTGGAACACTGCAGCACAACAATATCGACGGCAAGAGTTGCAAAAACTCAGGCAAAAGGCGCAAGATCCAAAGTGGAGAAATGATCCGCTCTATGGGAAGCCAGGAGTCTTCGAATGTCTTGGTGAGGGCTGCCCGCCTCATCTTGCTCTCAAAGCCCACTTGGATCATATCGAAGAGGTAAGCGCACAGTGGAATCGAGAAGGCCACGATCAAACGCAGGCCGAACGCCAGAGGTGGTACAACATGCCCAACAATTTGCGTATCATTTGCGAACACTGTAATACAAGTAAAGGCGGTCCGCGCGTCATTCCTACGGTAGGCAAGCATTTCAGGGGTCCTGGTGAGTCCTGAAAGATGTCCAGTACAGCGTAGATACGACGGTTTGCCTGACGCGGAGTGCATGGCAATCGTGCAATAGTTAGTGCTGGCTCTAAGCAAGGAAGGAATACTGCGAACGATGTTTGCTCTCTGGAGCCCGGTGCTCCTCGACAATCGTATGGCTTGCCGCTTCGATGTGACGCCCAATGATTTCGACCAATTGAGCATGGGGACACAAGAGTTGATGGTGCAGTTCTTGGCCGACCTCCATATCGATGCGGATCCGCTCAAGTGGCATATCGACCCCTTTTGCAGCCCCTACTATTCCAATGATAGTAACGCGGATTCCTGGAGAGACCGCTACCCGATGGCATGGCGAGTGCAGGTCGATTTCACGCACCCTTGCCGCGTGATGAATCCGACGCACATCTTCGGCCCGCACACATCCCACGGCGTTGATGCCACGTGGGAGGAGTCGCTGGACGAAGATGATTGGGACTGGTCGAACCGGGTATGTGTGGTCATTGCTGACTATGTCGCCGATGACTGGCATGACACCCATAAGACATCTGATCTCGAGCCGGCATTCGGTCTCGCGCGACGCATCGATGCCGTGCAACTCACACCCACGGTCGTACAGGGTCGCTTCGACATGGGGCCGTTGCAATTCCCTGCTGATCAGGATAAGGTTGGGCATCTGGTGCAGGCATGCTACCGTGACGCGTTCTCCGTCAACTGGGCAACGTCGCTGCACCACTACGGGTCGGGTCCCATGTTCGAAAGGTAAACGCGCTGGAGGGAGGGAAGACAATCTATAACACTTGGTAGTATCGTGGATGGAGCCCTGCCTGGTGTCAAATGCGATTATCAAGGATATCTGGCACGACATTGAAAGTTGGTATAAGAACTACGCGTCGCGCCAGTTCGAGGACTTGAAGGCCGAGGCTTCCGATACTCAGATTGAAAGTCTCCAGTCGGATATGGGCGTTGTGTTGCCCGAGGATTACCGGGCGTCGCTGCAGATCCATAATGGGAACATGTCCTTCCACGACTATGAATACCTCACGTGCAACGCGGTTCTCAGGAAATGGAGGATGATGGCCGAGTTGGTCGATGGGGGTGCGTTTGCCGACCGATCAATTGACCAAGACGGCAAAGGCATCATCCAAAACGCCTGGTGGCATCGTGGTTGGATACCTTTCGCGGCCGATAGCGGGGGCAATATGATGTGCATCGATACAATGCCTGCCGCTGAGGGCGTCGTAGGTCAAATCCTTCGGATGGAGAAAAACTCGGGTCCGTTCCCCACACGATACTCGTCTTTCCGGGCTTGGTTGGAGGACTACAGGGACGACCTCTATCAAGGGAAATACAAAGTAGACGATGACGGATTCATCGAACCCGTGTAGCGCTGCCGCTATCGTGCAGACGATCAAGGATACATGGCGAGATATCGAGGAGTGGTACAGGCAGCACGCCCCGCGTCTCCTTGAGGACACGGCAGATGGGGCGTCGGAGGCGGAGATCAGCGATCTCGAAGGGCGGCTAGGTCTGACCCTGCCCGACGACTACAAAGCGTCATTACGCATTCACAATGGTGATCTTAACGTCCACGCCTATCACTATATGACGATAGACAGTGTTG
>JAABUX010004001.1_pt1 | contig 19017 bp, 18 predicted proteins | sample 5561851 | NCBI WGS metagenome assembly JAABUX01 (sample SAMN10711883, study PRJNA513361) | rock metagenome | isolation source: Antarctica rocks | place: Antarctica: Victoria Land, Richard Nunatak red sandstone | collected 2016-01-03 | reverse complement strand
TGCTCCCTATCGCCCATCCCGTACCATCCTCCCTGAGGGGGCCGCACTCATTCGTTGAGGGCCGCACCCCCTTGACCACTCCTCGTACATCGCCACGACCGATCGAGTCAATCATGCGTACATCAGTGCGATGGTAAAGCTAGGTGTGATGCGTGTCAAGCGCCTCGGTGCTCAGCACAGCCGACACGGCGCATCCGGATATACCGGCCTCGCCCTACCCGATGTCGCCCCTCGCGGTCCAGCACACCGTCCACGCGCGCGACTCAATCCTCCGTGAATCGCAGGGTGGCCCGGACAACCTCACCCCTGCGCATGGCCGCGAACACCCCGTTGACGTCCTCCAGGCGGTCGATGGTGTGCGAGATGAGGGCATCAACGACCCCGACTCCCTCGTGTCCAAGCAACACCGGAACGCCGGCGCGTCCCTGCTCGCTGTCAGATCGGTGTGGCAGAGGCTCGACGCGCGGACCCGCACGCGAACCTCACCGGGGCTCGGCGGGGCGACCATGACCTCGTCGGCCACCACGGCACCCCCGCGCTCGTTCAGCAGCCCTCCCGGGACGATATACGTTTGCATAATTCCTCCTTATCGTCGCACCACTGCGTGATGACCACCTTGCATGCCGGATACACCCCGGCACATCGCCTCCACCTTGACAAGCGCGCTAGTGCCCCCTACACTAGCCTTGAGCATATCATACGTACGATAGAACGTATCGCATGTAGCTCGTAAGACGCAGGGCCATGAAGGTGCGTAAGGGGATATGAGTATGAGCGTGGCATCGGAGATGGGTGTCTACTTGCCGGGCGATCGCGCGCGGGCCCGGCTGATGCGGATGGACAGCGCGGCGATCTTGAAACGATTCTTCTTCTGCGAGCAGGCGCTTATCCGCAGCCAGGCCGGGTGGTTGGCGGCGATCGCCCCGTTCGAGGCCAAGGTGACCGTGCCCCGCTTCATCTGGGAGGATGCGCAGGCCGCGGACGCGCTCCGCCAGCGCGTATTCGAGCTCCGCTACCCCAGTCGCCTCATGGAGGTCGGCGATGACGCCCCGCTCGTCTCGCTGTTCGAGGCGGCCCGCCACGCGCCGGACGCCGTCGCCTACCTGAGTGGCCTCGCCCGCGTGCTCGTGCCGGCGCTCGGGCGGGCCTATCGGTCCTACCTCGCGATCGCCGACGACATCGGCGACGGGCCGACGAAGCGGTTTCTGGAGGTGGCGGCGCGAGAGAAGGAGCGCCAGGCCGACGAGCTCGGCCGGCTGGTCGAGGGTATGCTCGTCGATGCGCCGGGACAGCGCACCGCCGCCGACGCGTGGGTCGCCGCGCTGTCCGTGCGACTGGCCACGGTCGGCGGCGTGTCGCTCGACGCGCCGTCAAGGGAGATTAACGCCCACTCGCTCCCCGGCGCGCACCCCTTCGCCCTCGCGCAGATCCCCGCGCGCGACCCGCGCTTCCACCTGGGTCGCTTCTACTGGCCCGACAACGTCGATCCGTCCTATCCGTACGGTGACGGCATCGCGCTCCAGCTCCGTAGCGCGGTGAGCCACATCAACGAGGTCTGGGCGGTCGAGACGGCCGGCGCCATTCTCGAGGCCTTCCATGACCAGTTAGGGTGGGAGTTCGTGAGCGACGCCGCGCGCTGGGTCTACGACGAGGGCCGCCACGCCGCGATGGGGTGGACCCGCCTGTGCGACTGGGGCTTCGCGCCGAGGGAGATCCCGCTCGGCTCGTACATCTACGAGAGCGCGCGGGACCAGGACCCTATCTATCGGCTGGGCATGCTGCACTACTTTGAGGCCAAGAACATCGGCAAGAAGACGAAGCGCGCCGAGGCCTTCGCCAGCTACGGAGACACGGCGAGCCAGCACGACATGGACTTCGACTGGGCTGACGAGGGTATCCACGCCTCCTACGGCAAGCGATGGCTGACGGAATTGATCGCTGCGCGTGAGCTTCCCGGTGAAACGTACGACGCGATCCGACATCGCTGCGAGGAATTAGTCGCGGACGCAGTGGCGCGGTCTGACGAGTCAGACCGCGCTGACATCCGCTCCGCCACCGATCGCTTGATCGCGCGCGCCCGTGCAATGGCGTCGGCGGCGTCGCCCGATGTCTAGGGCGTGCGGCCCGTACGTGCCTCGCGCCTCACACCCTGACCATGCCGCTGGCCAGCGGGGTGGGGGTAGCCGTCGCGTTCAGGCTCATGGAGTATCGATAGCGGTCGGCCCGGTAACGGCCGACCACGTATTCGATCGGGCGATCGGTACCGTCATAGGTCACGCGCGACACGACGAGGAGTGCGGCCCGGCGCGGGGTTTCGAGCGCCGCCGCCTCGTCTGGCGTCGCATTGGCGGCGTCGAGCACTTGTTCCGCGCGCGCAGGCTCGGCGCCATGCGCGCGAAGCACACCGTAGAGGGACTCACTGAAATCGTCGTCGACGTCGAGGCCCAGGGACGGTGTCAACCAGGACGTGTGCAGGGCGATTGGCTGATCGCTCGCCAGGCGCAGGCGTGTGACGCATAGGGCCGTCGCATCGGCGGCGAGATCAAGATGCCGGCGTACCTCCGGCGGGGCCGGGTCCCGCGAGACGCGCAGGACGCGCGTCGACGGGGTGAGGCCGGCGCGACGCACCTCGTCGGAGAAGCTGATCAAGGCCGGCAGAGGTTCGACAAGACGCGGCTGCGTGACAAACGTCCCGTGGGGACGCGCGAGGCGGACCAGGCCGGCGCTGGCCAGTTGCTGGACGGCCTGGCGCACGGTCGCGCGACTAACGCCGTAGATGCGCTGCAACTCCTCCTCGGTTGGCAACGCGTTGCCAGGCACGAGCGTCCCGCTCTTGATCTGCTCTTGGAGGTGCTGCGACACCTGGTGATAGAGGGGGATGGGACTGACACGATCAAGCATCGGATACCTCATGGATCGATGAACCTATTATCCGTACGATAGCCGGTGCGCGCGCGAGTGTCAATGAGGGTGGACAAACCATCAGGGTGTTACCCTCAGGGCGTTACCCTCTTGACAAAGCCCACGCGATCTACTACATTACCTATCGTTAGGACGTTCGGTTGTTAACGTTGACATTGTAACGCTTGGGAGGGCGCCGTCAACATGCAGCAGGTACGTTTGCGCGATGTCGCGGAGCGGGCGTTAGTGTCCGCACAGACGGTGAGCCGTGTGTTGCGCGCCCCTCACCTCGTGGCACCCGAGACGGCAGAGCGCGTCCGCGCCGCGATGGCGGATCTGGACTACCTCGGTAACGAGCAAGCAACCGCGCTCCGTCTCGGGCGGACGCAAACCATCGGCCTGCTCTTCCATCTGCTCGACAGCTTGCCAATGCCCTTCCCACTCGACGTCATCGCGGGGGCCGAAGAGCGCGCCTTCGCGCGCGGTTATTCTCTGGTCATGTGCGATAGCAGTGGCCCGTCGGACAAGGAGGCCGATTATCTATCGCTCCTCCTGAGCCAGCGCGTCGCGGGCATCATCTATACGGCCCCCCGGTGCAGGCCGGACCTGCATCCGGCGTGCGCCAGTCTGCTTAGGAGCGGCATACCTGTCGTGGTTATCAGTTCCGATCCGCAGGACCTGCCCTATTGTCATGTTCGTACCGATGACGTGCGCGCTGGTTATGTCGCCGCCCGCCACCTGCTCGACGTCGAACGCCGGCGGATCGCTATCGTGGCCGCGACGAGCGCCGTCCCGACCGAGGTGTTCTCGGGCTGGCCGGCCATCGCTGACCGTCTCAAGGGGGCGACGGCGGGGTTGCGCGAGGCCGGACTCGCCGCCGACGATGTGCCGTTATATCTCGCGCCAAACACCTTCGACGGTGGTCGCATCGCGGGCGAGATGATCCTGGCGCGCCAAACGATCGTGCCGGACGGCATTTTTGTCACAACGGATATCCTCGGGCTCGGCCTTTTGGAGGCCTTGCGCTCCTCCCGTGTGCATGTGCCCGATGATATTGCCGTGGTCGGTCACGATGATTTGTTCACGTCGTCCATAGCCGTCCCGGCCTTGACGACGATCGCGCCGCCTCGTCGACAGATGGGTCGGGACAGTATCGACCTGCTGCTGCGGGCTGAGGCCAACCGAGTTGGACCCGTGGTCCATATGCTCGACGCGGAGTTGATCGTTCGCGAGTCGACCATCGGCGCGGGTACCACCGCGCGCGACGGCCTGCGGACGCCGCTCTCCAGCGCCAATGCCTGGTCGGAGTGGCGTCGGCAGTTGCCCGCAGCGCACGCGCCTGGAGAGGTCGCGACGTCGCGGGTCACGGTGAGCACGTTAGGCCAGCAGGAGAAGGTGGATAGTTGGCCACACGCCTCCCGTGACGTGAGCCACCGCACACGCCCGGAACAGCGCGCGAACGAAGGGAGGTGATCGTCCTATATGAGATGAGAAGGGTGTCCGCGCCGCGAGCAGTTGTGGTGTAACCGACAAGTACATTTAAAAGGAGTCGTGAGATGTATTCACGACACAGCACGCCAGGCCGCTTCATGTGGCTTGGACTTGGCCTCTCAGGTGTTATATCGATTGTCTGCGCATCAACCGGCGCCCATGCCGCCGGGAGAGCGGCCGCGCCGCTCACGCTAACCATGGAGGACTGGACGCCGCCGGCGGCGGTTGCCGCGCTCTACCAGCCCTGCGAACGCAAGCTCAACGTCACCATCAAGTTCTCGTTCGTCCCGCGCACGGGCTATGAGACCAAGCTGCAAACCCAGTTCGCCGGGGGGACGACACCCGACATCTACGGCGCCCCTCCCGAGGACGTCGAGCACTACGCCAATCAAGGCCAGGTCCTCGACCAGGTACCATACCTGAAACAGTTGGGCCTCTCGTACAACCGGGTGGTCCCGCAGGTACAATTCTGGGCGGGCAACAAGCCGGGCACGAAGCTGTGGGGCCAATCGGCAGGCGGCCAGTCGATGTACATCTTCTACAACAAGGACGCCTTCAAGCAGGCGGGAATGGCCGCCCCGCCAAGTGACGCGGCACATGCCTGGACGTGGCCCCAATTCGTCGCCGCAGCCAAGAAACTCACGGTCGACCGTAACGGCCGCCACCCTGACGACAAGGGCTTCGATGCCCGCCACATCCAGCGCTACGGCGTCAACATCCCGGACAACTACCTCGCACTCTTGCCGCTCATCCAGTCAAACGGTGGCCGCGATTTCGACCCCACGGGCAAGCGCTTCACGCTGAACCAGCCCGCAAGTGTGCAGGTGATTCAGGACGTCGCGGATCTCGTCAAGGACCATGTGATGCCGACGCCGTCGGCGCTCCAGAACGGGGCTGGAAGCATCACACTGGCGTCGGGGCGCCTGGGCATGGAGATCAATGGCAACTGGAACATCTATTTCTACGGCTATCCGAAGGCGACCTTCTCCTGGGGTATCGGTGTGTTGCCGCGCTTCAAGCAGTATCGCGCCTTCTACTTTCCGGGCAACGCGTACCTCGTGACGTCGAAGACAGCCCATCCCAAGGAAGCGGTGCAATTCGATGATTGTCTGACCTATTCAGGCCTGCCCAACTACCAGAGCGGCCTCTGGGTCCCCGTCCAGAAAAACCTGCTCTACGGTAGCGGCATCGAAAGTTGGCTCACCGCGTCCTATCACCCAGCGAACTACAAGTCCGTGGTCGTCAACACGATTAAGGACGGGCTCACGCCGCCCTTCGACTACACCCCGCAATTCGGCCCGATCTGGACCAACACGCTCACGCCGGCGCTGGACCAAGTTATGGCCGGGGCCTCCGCGCAGACGGTCCTGAACAACCTCAAGCCCCGGATCGACGCCCTCCTTACGCACGGATAGGCGCCACACTCGATGCGTACGGACAGGTCGGGGCAGCATGCCCCGACCTGTCGGACCGACTGGAAGCGATGATGCAAAGAACGATAGCGACATTTATCACCAACCGTCAGGCGCATCGGGCTCGTTCCCGAGGCTTGGGCCTGCGCCGCCGCGAGGCGGTCGCCGGCGTCCTGTTCGCCCTACCCGCCATGCTGGGCTTCGTCCTATGGTGGTTGGGCCCGATGGTGGCCTCGGCCGTCATCAGTTTGACGGATTGGCAGATCGGGTCACCACTGCACTGGCTCGGCCTGGCTAACTACGTGGGGGCCGTCACCCCAAGCCATCCGATCCCGGGTATCATCTACGATTCGCTCTTCTGGACGTCGCTGCGCGTCACTGCCACCTATGCCGCCCTGGCCGTCCCGTTGAGCCTATTGACGAGCTTCTGCATCGCCCTCGCCCTAAGCCAGCGCCTTCGACTGGTGGGGTTACTCCGCTCGATCTACTACCTGCCGTCTATCCTGCCTGCGGTGGCGTCAGCGCTAGCGTGGCTGTGGCTCTACAACCCTGATTTCGGGCTCTTCAACGCGATCCTCGACTGGGCTGCTTTGCCCACTAGTCCCTGGCTCTCCAGCGCGGCGACGGTGATCCCGTCGCTCGTCCTGCTCAGCGTGTGGGGCAGCGGCGGGCTCATGATCGTATTCCTGGCCGCGCTCAAGGGAGTGCCCCGGAGCCTGCACGAGGCGGCGGCGATGGATGGGGCCGGCGCGCTGCGTCGCTTGTGGCATATCACACTCCCGGCCGTCTCACCTGTCATTCTCTTCAATCTCATCACCTCGCTGATCGGCACGTTCGCCGCCGGTATCGTGCAGGCGCAGTTCATGACCAACGGCGGCCCCAACAACGCCTCATTGTTCTACGCCTTCTATCTCTACCGCACGGCGTTCCAGGACGGCTATTTAGGCTACGCCTCGGCCTTGGGCTGGGTGCTCTTCCTGCTCCTGCTGACCCTAACGCTCCTTATCCTCTGGCTATCGCGATCCCGCGTGTACTACGAAGATCCGAGCGCGGTGTAGAAAGGAAGGTGTGACAATGTCCCTGCGCCGCCTGCGCCCGCGCATCCTTGTCGCCCGCTTGGCGCTTTACCTCGCCCTGGCGGCCGGTGCCCTGTTTATGCTGCTGCCGCTCTACTGGATGGTCACCAGTTCGCTCAAGGACAATCAGCATGTGTTCGATTCACCGCCCCAACTCTTCCCGGTCCACCCGCGTTGGGACAACTATCCCACGGCGCTGACGACGGTGCCCTTCGCCACGTTCTTCAAGAACACCATGATCATCGAGGTCTGTGTTATCGTCGGGACGCTGCTCTCGTGCTCCATGGCCGCCTACAGTTTCGCACGGCTGCGCTGGCCGGGCCGTAATGTCGCGTTCGTGGTCCTGCTCAGCGTGCTGATGCTGCCGAGCGCGGCGACGCTGGTACCATCGTTCCTGCTCTGGCATCAGCTCCATGCGGTCGACACCTTCCTGCCCCTGATCGTGCCCGCGTTCTTCGGCAACAGCTTTTACATCTTCCTGCTACGCCAGTTCTTCCGCGGTATCCCACGCGAGTTGGAGGACGCCGCGCGCGTCGACGGCGCGGGGATCGTGCGCATCTTTGCCACGATCATCCTGCCGCTCTCGAAACCCGCGCTGGCGGTAGTGACGATCTTCACCTTCATCGCGGTGTGGGACGACTACTTGAACCCGCTGATTTACCTGAACAGCCAGGATAACTACACGCTGACGCTCGGCTTGCAGTACTTCCTCTCCCAGTTCAGCAGTCGCTGGGATCTGCTGATGGCCGCCTCGACGGTGCTCGTATTGCCGATGGTCGTAGCCTTCCTGCTCTTCCAGCGTTACTTCGTCGAGGGGTTCACACTCACGGGGCTGAAAGGGTAGGCGTGTCGCTCAGGTGAGGGCGAGCGTCGGCTCACAGAGATGGCAATAGGCGTTATGTATGGAGGGGAGAGTCACATATGAGCAAGGTACCCGTCATTGACATCACCGACTTGTATCATCCACCGCAAGATCCCGGCGACAACTTCGACTTGATCATGCCCTACGCGTTGCCGGAGATCGATCTGCGCGCGATCATCCTTGACGCGACGGAGGAGTTCCGTCACCGCGTGGCGAACCCCGACCGCCCCGAACACTGGGATCACCTGGGCCCGCGCGACCCAGGCATCATCCCTGTGGCGCAACTGAACTACATTTTCGGGCGCGATGTGCCCTACGGAGTAGGGCCATTTCGCCGCATGACATCGCCGGACGACACGCTGGAGGACGTGCCGCCCTTCCAGCAACGTGGCATCGCGTTGATCCTGGAGACCCTCCGCGAGAGCAACGAGTTGGTGAATATCCTCTCATTTGGGTCGGCGCGGACGCTCGCGGCCGCCTATAACCGCGATCCAGCGTTGCTGCGCTCGAAAGTGCGCCGCGTCTACTTGAGCGCCGGCGCCACATCACCAGAGTTCCCCGAGTGGAATATCCTTCTCGATCCGCACGCGATCGTCTGCCTCTTACGGTCCGACCTGCCGATCGCCATTTATCCGTGCGGCACGAAGGGCGGGGCCTGTGACTACGACCGGCACAACAGCTTCTGGCTCTTGCCGGACCTGCGCTTTGTCGCGCATATGCACCCCCTGTTGCGCCGCTACCTTGGCTTCGCTATCGCGCGGGTGGAGCGCGTCGACTTTCTCCACGCCCTCGATCACGATCTATCCACTGAGGAGATGGAACGCACCTATACGCGTCGGCACAACGTGTGGGAAACGGCGGTCTGGGCGGATGTGGCCAACCGGCGACTCGTGCGCCATAGTGATGGCCGGTATAGCCTGGCGGCGGCGGCCGATGTGACTCCGACCGACAGGGTTCTCCCCAACGACCTGCGGCCCTGCATGGCGCAGGTCCCTGATGACGGCTTTTACCGTGTCGCGCCAACCGATGAGCCAACCAACTTTCTCCTCTACGATCGCGGCGACCCATACGAAAACGAAAAGGCCCTACGCGAGGCGCTACCAGCACTGTATTGCTCATTCGATCCTACTCGCTAGCCACCTTGTGTCCACGCCGCAGGCGCCCTTGGTCGTGGATCGGCGATCTGCCACGAAAGGCAACATGTTATGGGCGCGATTGTAGAAAAGAGGTGTGCGATGGAGATGCAGAGGCAGCCCGTGATCCTGGATACGGACATCGGGACGGATGTGGATGATGTCGTGGCGCTGAGCCTGCTGCTGCGCGCCCCGACGATCGATCTGCGCGCGGTGACCACGGTCTACGTCGACGCGGCGTTACGGGCGCGCATGGTCGAGGCCGTGCTCTCCGCTGCCGGTCGCCCCGATGTGGCCATCGGCTGCGGTGTTGATCGACCTCTGCTCGGACGGGACCCCCTGTTCTGGGAAGGATGGGAGGGCGAGGGGGTGGTGCGCGACGAGGGCACACTCCAACGACGCTGGTCTCATGCCGTCGATCTGCTGATCGAGATCGTCCTGGCGCATCCGGGCGAGGTCACCGTCCTGGCTATCGCGCCGCTGACCAACATCGCGCTGGCGCTGCTCCGTGAGCCGCAGTTCGCGACGGCGGTGCGGCGCATCGTCATCATGGGCGGCATCATCCAGCGGCGGTTCGACCAGTTGACGGTTCCCTACGTCGAGCATAACATCCGCTGCGATCCGGAGGCAGCGCAGATCGTGCTGACATCGGGCGCGCCGATCACGCTGGTCCCCCTGGATGTGACGACGCAGGTACGCATCAAGCGCGACGCCCTGCCTCGCATCGCCGCCGGCGACGATTTAGGCGCTCTGGTCGCGGATCAACTCGACCGCTACATGACCCATAAAGGGCGCGACTGGACCCATCCGCATGATCCATTGACCGCCGCTTCCGTTATACAGCCCGACTTCCTACGCACGTATCCGATGGACGTTGTGGTGGAAACGGGGGGCGCGTTCACACGGGGCCAGACGGTGGCGGCGCGCCAAGGGGAAGCACACGATGGGAAACCCGCCGTTGATGTGGCGCTGGAAGTGGATGTAGAGGCGTTCCAGCAGTGGCTCGTCGCGATGCTCGCCGGGTCCGCCCCGGTAGCCAAGCGCGCGATGCGTGGGTAGGGCAATTGTCCTCATGGCGTGTGACCGACGCGCAAGCACAGACTTCGATTGTAAGCCTCGGAAGTGGAGAAGGGTGCACTCCTAATGCAACGGCCAAACTTCGTCCTTATCATGACCGACTCGCAGGGCGCCAATGTTATCGGTGCGTACGGGCGCCCCGAGTTGCAAACGCCCGCGATTGACCGGTTGGCCGCCACGGGCGCCACGTTTGACCGTGCGTACACAACGTGCCCCCTGTGTACTCCCGCACGCGCGAGTCTCTTTACCGGACGCTACCCGCACGGGACGGGCGCCTGGACGAATGGGTTGCCGCTTGGCATGAGTACCGTGACAATGGGACGGCGCTTCCAGGATCACGGCTACCAGACGGCGTACACCGGCAAGTGGCATCTCGACGGGCATGACTACTTCGGGACGGGCCGTTGCCCCGATGGCTGGGACGACGCTTATTGGTATGATGGCAGACGGCATCTGGAAACGCTGACGATGGAGGAACGCGTGCTGTGGCGCAACGGGCTCGGCACGCAGGAGGCCCTCCAGACGCATAACATTCAGCCAGAATTTACCTGGGGGCATCGAGTTTCCGATCATGCGATTCGATTTCTTCAAAACGCCGGTGAGAGACCATTCTTACTCGTTGTTTCCTATGATGAACCGCATGGACCAGCTACCTGTCCGCCGGAGTACCCCGAGCGCTTCCGTGATTACCGCTATCCGCTCGGTCCGGCCGCGTTCGACGACTTGCGGACAAAGCCAATCTATCAACAGGAGTGGGCGGCGGCGCACAAGCGGGGCGAACAGCTTCCGTACATCGTACACCCGCGGTATTTCGGGTGCAGCAGCTTCGTCGATGCGGAGATCGGTCGGGTGCTCGACGCGATCGATCGCCACGCGCCAGAGAACACGTACGTCATTTTCACCTCGGATCACGGTGAGATGCTGGGTAGCCATGGCCTGTACGGCAAGAACGCCGCGATGTACGAGGAGATCACTCGCATTCCCCTCATTATTCGACGGCCGCCTGGAGCGCGGGCCGGTATCAGGGTGGGCGATACGGTCAGTCACATCGACCTGCTGCCCACGATGCTCGAGTTGGCGGAACTGGATATCCCGCCCGCGTTCGAAGGTCAGAGCGTCGCTGCAATGCTAGACGGTGCCGGAGCCGGCGCCGCACGGAGCGTCTTCATGGAGTTTCATCGCTTCGACGCGCAGAGCGATACAGGGGGCGGCTTCGCGCCCGTACGGTCAATCGTGAAAGGACCGTACAAGCTGTCGATCAATCTCCTGGACATCGACGAGTTATATGATCTTGACGATGATCCGGCGGAACTCCACAACCGGATCACCGAGCCCGCGTACGCCGTGCGGCGCGATACGTTACACGATGAGCTACTCGACTGGATGTACCAAAAGCGGGATCCGTTTCGTGGTTCAATCTGGGAGCGACGACCCTGGCGGAGTAACAGGAAACTGACGTGGTCCGGTGGATGGACAGGCTACCTCCCGTGGATCGACAGCTATATGCCTCCGGATGGCTACGAGCCCACGCGGATTGATTACTGGACCGGCGTGCCCATGGACGCGTAGGAGCAACGGGCGTTGCATATGGTGGGCAATGTGCCCTTGAAGGCGGCGTTGTGTTGGACGGAGATTAGTACGCCATGCGCGCACAGGGAGCAACGGAGAGGCGCATGGGGCGCGTTGGAACGGCTGAGAGCATGATTGAGGTGATGCATGGCGTTAGATTCCGGCGCGCGGAGGGGGACGGCGGCGCCTAGCCTACCGCCGCCCAGGAACATGGTATGGATACACGGCGGCACTTTCATGATGGGCTCCGATGATCACTATCCGGAAGAAGCCCCCGCCCATCGCGTTATTGTCGATGGGTTCTGGATGGACCAATTCGCGGTGACGAACGCCGAGTTCCGGCGTTTCGTCAAGGAAACCGGCTACGTCACGATCGCTGAACGCGCGCTCAACCCCGACGACTACCCCGGCGCGCAGCCCACTCTGCTCGTGCCGGGTTCGGTCGTGTTCCAGCGGCCATGGCGGCGCGTGGACCTACGGGACTATCACAATTGGTGGGCTTACGTGCCGGGAGCGAACTGGCGCCACCCCGAGGGACCCGGCAGCACTCTGGCTGGCCGCGAACGGCATCCCGTCGTGCATGTCGCCCACGAGGACGCGGCGGCCTATGCGACATGGGCAGGCAAGGCGTTACCGACCGAGGCGGAATGGGAGTACGCGGCGCGTGGAGGCATCGAGGGAGCGATCTACTCGTGGGGGGACGAGTTCGCCCCGAAGGGGCGTTTGATGGCCAACACATGGCAGGGTGTATTCCCCTGGCAAAACGTGCGTGCCAACGGCCATGAGGGCACGGCTCCGGTCGGATCGTTCCCGCCCAATGGCTATAGATTGTACGATATGACGGGTAACGTATGGCAATGGACAATGGACTGGTACACATCGCGCCATGCGGTGGATGTGGACAAGCCGTGCTGCATCCCGATCAACCCAGGCGGGAGGGCGCGTGCGCAGAGCTACGACTCGGTGATCCCGCACGTCCGCATTCCACGTAGGGTGATCAAAGGCGGTTCGTATCTGTGCGCGCCGAACTACTGCCAACGCTATCGTCCGGCTGCCCGTTCGCCGCAGCAGATCGACACGGGCGCATGTCACCTCGGATTCCGGTGCGTCGTCCGTCCCAGGCACGAGGGTCCTATACGTCGTGCTGGATACAGGATCGACCGGGCGCATCACGGTTCGTGAAACGTGGAGAGAAAAATGTTGAGGGTATTAGGAGGTGACGTGTGGCAACGATAGCGCCTTTTCGGCTCGGCATCATCGGCGCTGGACGCCTGTCTTCCCGGCGCATCTATCCCTGTCTCCACTACATCGACAACCTCCTTTTGGCGGCGGTGTGCGATATAGACGTGGACAGGACCTCACTCATGGCGCAAAAGTTCGGAGGCCAGCATGTCTTTACCGATCACCGGCGTATGGTAGCCGAGGCTGATTTGGATGGCGTTGTGGTCTGTACGGGGCCGCGACAGCATGAAACACTGGCAATTGAAATTATGGAAGCGGGGCTACCCGTGTATACCGAGAAGCCACCGGCAGTGACGGCCGCCGGTACTCGACGGATGCTAGAGACCAGCGAGAGCACCGGCAAACTCTGTATGACCGCGTACAAGAAGCGCTACGCGCCTGCCTACATGAAGGCCAAGACGATCGTGGATAGCTCCGACTTTGGGCCTCCGCATCTACTATCGATTGACTATGCGTCGGGAGCTTTTAGCAATAACCCCGACGATCCACAATCGTGGTTTCTGCTGGACTTCACCGGACACATCATCGACCTGGCGCGTTTCTTATTCGGTGAGGTGGCCGAGGTGTGTGCGTGGAGCCGTGGGCAGGAGGCGTATGCGGTGAGCATGCGCTTTGCCAACGGCGCTGTGGGAACACTGGCCTTGACGTGCCGGCGCGACTACGCGGTTTCGACCGAAAAGGTGGAACTCACCGGCGGTCAAGGACGGATGGTGACAGTGTCCAACTCCGTTGAGTTGACCTACTGGCAGGATACGGCGATCAAGGCCTGGCATGCGCCCAGCTTCTCAACGGCTGGCGGAGATTCGCTGGTGGAGACCGGTTTCCAGGGTGAGTTGGCGGCCTTCGTCGCCGCCTGTCGCGGCGGTCCAGAGCCGCCGTCAGCCATAGCGAGCAGTTATCGTACGATGGTCCTCTACGAGGCGATTAAGGAGTCCGCCGAGGCTGGCGGTCGCGTGGTGGCCGTGTCGCCCACTGTGTAAGGCTTTCATGAGGAAGGTGGTCCACATGTCCATAAAGATTGCGTTCAGCACCATTTCCTGTCCATCATATACTGCCGCAGAACAGGCGACGGCCGCGCGTGACTACGGCTACGACGGTGTTGAATTGTACGCGCTTGAAGGAGAGCGACTCACTGTTCCGCTCCTAGACAACCGGCTGGACGAACTACGACACGTCTTTCGGAGCGCTGGCGTGCCGGTGGTCGCGATCAATAGCTGGGGCACGTTCAGTATGCCTGACGCCGAGGAGCGGATGCGCATGGAAGCGCGCGTGTTGCGGTGCCTGGAATTGGCCGCTGCCTTGGACTGTGGACAGGTGAAAACGTTTGGCGGCGAGCTGCCTGCGGATCAGGCCCGGGAAGAGGTCTTCGACTATATGGCGGAGCACCTTGGACGCATTGCTCGTCGCGGGGAAGAGTTGGGCGTCACATTGCTCCTTGAGACACACGATGGTTTCGCGGCCTCGTCGCATGTGGCGGCGCTCCTCGAACGCGTGCCTTCGTCCCGGTTCGCGGCGCTATGGGACGTGCAGCATACACACCGCATGGGCGAGACACCGGAGCAGGTCGACACAACTATCGGCGCCAGGGTCCGCCATGTTCACGTCAAGGATTCCCGACACATAGGCCACCCACCAGTTGATCACTGGGACTTTGTACTCCTCGGCGCTGGAGAGTTGGCTCCCGACGTACAAGAAGCGCTCCACGTCCTGGCACGTCGCGACTTCCATGGCTATGTGGCCGTTGACTGGGAAAAGATGTGGTACCCCGAGATCGCTGGACCTGAGATTGCATTGCCCCACTTTGCCCGCGTCCTGCGCGCGTACACGAAGGCCGCGGAACACGCGATGGGAGCAAACAGGAACGGTGGCACCATAGTCTGACCTCATTGAATGATCGCCGTGAAGAGAGGACTGATAATGACACGAACTGATGTCATCAACGCCGTAGGGGAGCCGAATACGCGTACCCTGAGTTGGGGACAGATCTCTTGGTTAGTGGGAGCCACACAGATGCCAGGAGCAGAACAGACGTTGGGAGTGGTCATCATTTACCCTGGCAAACACAATCCACTGCACTCCCATCCCAATTGCGAAGAATTACTATACGTCATATCCGGGGAGTGCGATCACAAGTTAGGAGACCAGATGTTTCATCTAACACCCGGTACCGTGATTCGCATCCCCCGTGGGGTACAGCATTGGGCACAGTGTACCAGCACAGAGCCGCTCGTGAGTATCGTTTCATTCTCAGTTCCAGATCGGCGCACTGATACCGTCGAGAGCGACGAGGTTGCGTGAAAAAGCAGTGCAGCCTGTCATGGAACTAGCACACTGTTGAGTCCAACACGCTGATGTAGAGTAAGAGGCCCGCTCTACCGCCAACTACCACTATGGGGACGACAAGAGCAGAACGGGCCACCAGCAGTCCGGGAGGAAAGCCGATGCGCATTCTTTACATCGACATCGATAGCCTGCGGCCCGATCACCTGGGTTGCTACGGCTATCACCGCGAAACGAGCCCTAATATCGACGCACTCGCCCACCAGGGCGTACGCTTCGATAACTGCTACATCTCCGATGCGCCGTGCCTACCCTCGCGCACCGCGCTCTGGAGCGGGCGTACAGGTTTTCACACCGGCGTCGTCAACCACGGTGGCGTGGCGTCGGAGCCGTTCCGTGAGGGCCCGACGCGCGGCCACCGCGACCTATTCGACCAAGCAGGCTGGATGGGGGTACTGCGCGGCGCGGGGTTGCGCACGGTCACAGTCAGTTCCTTCGGGGAGCGCCACTCCGCCTGGCACTGGTACGCTGGCTTCAGCGAGATCTACAACCCTGGGAAGCGGGGCTGGGACGTGGCTGACGATGTGACACCCTTGGCTCAGGACTGGCTCCGGCGCCACGCCGCGCGCGATGACTGGTTCCTGCACGTCAACTACTGGGACCCCCACACACCCTATCGCACGCCCATGGACTATGGCAATCCCTTCGCCGACGAACCGCCGCCGGCCTGGCTGACCGAAGAGGTACGGGAGCGCTGCTGGAGCGGGTATGGGCCTATGAGCGCGCAGGAGCCGAATGGTTGGGGACAGGCGCCGAACGTCTGGGGGCAAGCAGGATGGACGAATAGGTTCCCGCGCATCCCGGCCCAGATCGACTCCATGGACGCGGTGAAACGATGGTTTGACGGCTACGACGTGGGGGTGCGCTACACCGACGACCATGTGGGACGGCTGCTCAATGCCCTGGCCGATGCGGGCGTGTTAGACGAAACAGCCGTGATCGTGAGCGCGGATCACGGCGAGAATCTGGCGGAACTGAACGTGTGGGGCGACCACCACACGGCGGACCCGATCACCTGCCGCGTCCCGTTGATCGTGCGTTGGCCCGACCGTGGCGACACACCCCGCGTCGATCGAGCTCTGCATTACCACTTCGACTGGAGCGCCACCCTTATTGAACTGGCGGGCGGTCAGGTACCGACCACTTGGGACGGCGCGCCTTTCACCGCGGCCTTTCGAGGGGAACGGGACGAGGGCCGGCCTTACCTCGTCACGAGTCAGAACGCGTGGTCTTGCCAGAGGAGCGTCCGCTTCGACCGGTATGTATGCCTGCGGACCTACCACGACGGGTACAAACACCTGGACCCCGTGATGCTGTTCGACATGGAGGACGACCCACATGAGCAGCGCAACCTGGCATCCCAGCGGACGGAGACCGTCAACCACGCCATGAGCTTGCTGGCCGCGTGGTATCAGGACATGGCGCGGACCAGCCGGTCTGATACCGATCCCATGATGACGGTCCTGCGGGAAGGCGGCCCCTTCTATACCCGCGGCAATCTGCGCGCCTATCTGGACCTGCTCAAGGCTACGGGACGCGTGCAGGACGCTGAACGGCTGGCGCGCCTGCATCCGACGGAGTTATAGGGACAGTGACTCGGCGGGCTGGTCGCCTTAGGCATGGTACATTTGGGGTTCGGTCAAGCTTGACAGTTTAAGCCTCCGGCAGGCACAACACTTCAAGTCCGTTTGAACTATGTCTTAGGCGGTTCCTCCTGAGGCTGGGGCGCAGCGGAGTAGTTGCCCGTATCCAGGCGCGGCGGGGAACGTGCCGTTGTGGTAGACGATGGATGGTCCCACGCACGAGTGTGCCGTCGACCACGCCGTGCAACGTCGCCCCCAGGTAGGGGCTGTGCTGATTATGCTGGAAGAGATCTGCGGCGCGCACCTCCCACCGCCCTTCCAGATCCACGATGGTCAGGTCGGCGTCGGCACTGGGCACGAGCGCCTGTGCTGGCCGAAAAGCCCATCTGCGCCTGCCCCCCCATCGCTAGACGCACACGTAGGATGTCGCCATAGCACGAGAATTGTCACAATAAAGGCCCCGGCCTGCATTCAGCAGGTATGCTCGAATAGGTCAGCGGGCCGATAATGGTTGCATATGCAACATGCGAACTATCGGCACCTATCACTCACATAGTCGTACTAACGACTGCCTGAGAATAGACCATGCGCTATCGATGGGTTGCCTACTCGGTCGCGACGCTGCTGCATACCTATTCACGGCGCCACGATCGTCAACGGCTCCCGTGTGCCCGCCATCACGCGTCCTATATAGGGACCACGAGCGGCACGGATAGAGTGACGGGCACAGCGGAACGGACGACGGCGTTAGCGGAAGCGCCGTCCGTTTCATGCGCGTCGGCGTGAAAGCCTTGCGCCGGATGTTTACATGGGGCACAAGGAACAACGCGGGTGCAGCGTGACGCCCGGTCACGGCCGATAATGTGTACCGCAGCGTGCCTCGCGCCAATCACTCGCGAGCAGGCGGGGCGCAGGCCCGGCATCCGAATGTCACGCTGATGCACGCTGGATGGAACACGCCTCACCTACTGCCGGCGTCTCAGATCGCAGCAGCGCATGGATGGCGTTGGTAGCCACCACAAGGGTATCTGTTGTACCGATAGAGAATGGACGCTCATTAAGTCCCCGGCACGGACGGGTCCACTGTATTCCTATTCGTCCCTGCTCTTTCAATCCCTAACGGCCGACACGCTGCATCACCCGGTTTCTTCAGGCTACGTTATCCCATATGCTGACCTGCCGCAATGGCAGGTTCCCGTGCAGACGCAGCCGCTCAGTCGAGAAAACTTCCTGTTCCACCGTTATACCGATCCAGGACAGATGCACAATCTATGGACCGGCGAGGTCGACGCGCGTGAGCGCATGGTCAGCATCGTACTTGGCCTTCTGGAACATGCGGACGCTCCGCCCGAGCAATATATACGTTTAGGGTTGGATACCTAAATTTCGTCCAATAGTGAGAGTACGATGCCTTCCTGGCCGATATGAGGCTGTCACATCCCGACGACTACGCCTATGTCGTCGCGCAGTACGACGGTGAGATCAGACAAGCCGCAGCCGGGTAGCGGACCTGTGGTGGCTACCGTGGTCAGCCATGCACCGATGTCGTTCAAGGCATCGTGAATGGGCGCAGCGCAACGATTACATGACCCGCCGGACGGCGTACCATGAGCGGACCGGAAGGTTCGCCAACGCGACGACACATGGGACGTGCGACCGTTGGGTTCGCACCATCGTCGTGTCCGCCCACGCCGGATCATGGCGACTCTGACGCCACGATGACCGCTCGTGTCGATGCATGACGTTGCGCCTCGCCGCAGGGACAGGCACGACCCACGCGCAGACAGCGGCGTCGGCATGGGTCACGCGTTGCCGCGGAAACGGCAGGATGTGGTCGTGGCCGCGCTGTTAGCGGCCGGGACGGACGTCGCGGCCCGCACCGGCGCCACCCTCACCCCCCCCGCAGGGGCACCCACACCGTGAACGTCGTCCCGTGCCCTTCGGTCGACGCGACCGTGATGCGGCCCCCGTGCGCCGCGACCAGTTCCTGGCAGATGAACAGCCCCAGGCCCAGGCCGCCCTGCGCGGGGCGATCGGCACGCGCGACCTGATAGAAGCGCGTGAAGAGATGGGGCACCTGATCGGCCGCGATACCCCGGCCGTAGTCCTGCACCTCCAGCGCGGCCTCGGCGCCCACGCGCCGCAGCCGCACGTCGATCGGCGTCGCGCTCGGCGCATGGGCGCTGGCGTTGGTGAGCAGGTTGAAGAGGACCTGCTCCAGCCGCCCCGCGTCGCCGTGCACCCACACCGGCGCCGCGCCGAGGTCGAGGTGGATCGTGTGTCCGCCGGGGAGCGCCTGCGCTGTCTCCGCCACCTGCGCGATCAGCGGGA
>JAABUX010004000.1_pt1 | contig 19023 bp, 17 predicted proteins | sample 5561851 | NCBI WGS metagenome assembly JAABUX01 (sample SAMN10711883, study PRJNA513361) | rock metagenome | isolation source: Antarctica rocks | place: Antarctica: Victoria Land, Richard Nunatak red sandstone | collected 2016-01-03 | reverse complement strand
CGCTACGACGGTTCATACACCCTGGTCACACCTCTGACCAGGGTCTACTCACCCGACCGGAGCCCCCACCACCCAGCCGAGCAACGGCAAGCCTCGTCGGGCTGGGGCGAAGCCCCTTTAGTACTACCTCGTCAGGCTCCTGAAACAGCCGGCGGTATTCGGCTAACTGCAGCCAGATTAATCACCCCTCAAGATGTCGCGTTTACCGTCCGCATCAGATTCGCCGAAAAGCGGGATCATCCACTCGTCTGGTGTTAGACGTAGGGCTTGTTCCTGCACTTCAAGTTCTCGGACACGAGTGGTCTTGCCGGCTCCGCGTAGCCCCACGGTCACGTATAGCTTTTACACTTATCTACCACTATTCTACCATTCTATCTCAGCTACGGGTGAGCATGAAAGAACATCAGACCCTAGGACCCTATGACCCAATCCATCAACTTAAGCTGAGTGGCATGTTCCATGCGGACATGACGGTGCCCGAGGTGGCGCGGACGCTTGGTTGCAGCCCAGGACGGTAAAGCGGCCCTGAGTGACTCGGTGGCGCGCCTGCGCGCGGAGCTAAGCCAGACAATCTGACTGGAGGAGCCGAAGTGGCACAGCTGGATGACGACGTCCGGGTTCTGCGGACGCGCAGAGCGGAAGAGGCGGCCCAGCTTCACGTCGGTGTTCGTCGCCTTGAACGCCGCGTTGGCGCCCGCCGCGCTTTGGTGCCGGTCCTGGCCAGCGCGGCAGTCGTGGCTGTCGTCGCGGGTTTGAGCGTCTCGGTCATGCGCCTGCGCTTCGGATCGGGCGGCGCGACGATGGCCGGGGGGCCGGGTACCTCATCCGGTTCCGCGCCCGCCAGCGGTCTTGGCGCGGCCGCCGTCACGGCTGCCCATCCGCTGGCGTGCAGGGGGGCGCTGCCGCCGCGATTGACGAGGACCGGGTCGCAGGGAGCTCGGCTGGCGGTGATCAGTGTCGCGAGATCCGCGGCCACGGGCACCGCCGTGGTGGCGGTAAGGCTGACCGTCACGTCGCCGGCGCAGTTCACCGCCCCGGGGCTCACCCCACTGCAGGTCCTTCTGCTCCGCGGCGATCAGGTGGCGGACCGGTTGGGTACTTACTCCTTCGCCCCCGGTGAGCCGCCAGCGGACTGGCTGGCCGAGGGGGCGGCAGGGCGGGGCGGTCGGGGTGCCGTGGGCCGCGTGCTGACCCTCGCGCCTGCCGCGTCGTGGACGGTGCAAGTCACCGGCCCCGCGCATTGCCGAGGAGCCGACTGGGCGGCGGCGTGGCGCAGCGCATCTGGATACAAGGTTGTCGCTGTCATGTCGGTGCCCCGCTCGACCGAGCGGCCCGCATTGGCGACGAACGACCCGCTGCTGACCTCGTCCGCGCACTCGGTGACCGGGTGACATGCCGGCCACCGTGTCATCTTGGAGCCGACGGGGCCCGGCGAGGGCACCGGGGAGCAGTCGCCGGCCGCGGGCTGTACCGGCGGCTGGAGGACGACTGGCTGCTGATCGCCGGCCGGAACTTCTTCAACCGGGCAGACTGGTGCACGGCCGCGACTCCGGCGCGCAGCTGCTGTGGCGGGTCACGGCTGACCTCACGCTGCCGGTCCTGGAGCTGCTGCCCGACGGGTCGTATCTATTCGGAGCTGATCAGCCTGAAAGTCCGCGGCAAAGCCCGTCAGGCCCTCATCGATGCGGCCCGCGCGGCCGGAAACGGCTCAGTGAGCTGATCGTGCGCAGGCGCCGTCGCGGCGGCGGGTGGCCAGCCAGATCGGGGGGCTGATCTGGAACCCTGCGGTCGCCAGCGGCGGACGGTCCGCGGTGACGGTCCGCCCCGGCGCCGATCTGCTGGCCGCGCTCGCCGATCTGCGCGCCTCCCGGCGGCAGCGGAGCCGCTCCTGCCCGCACATGTGCCAGAAACTGAAGACAAGAAGGCTGCCGCAAATCATGAGCGAAACGCAGCGGCCTCGCGCCGGGACAGGGCGGTGGCGGTGGAGGTGGGATTTGAACCCACGGAAGGGTTACCCCTTCACACGCTTTCGAGGCGTGCGCCCTCGGCCACTAGGCGACTCCACCGCAACTGAGCTTACCTGAGCGGCGGCTCTAGCGGCGCCGCTCGAAGAACGCACGCAGCAGTGCTGCGCACTCGCCGGCCAGTACACCGCCGATGACCTCAACGGACGGCGCGAGCCGCCGGTCGGTAACTACGTCCCATAGCGAGCCGGCTGCCCCGGCCCGGGCGTCGGCGGCCCCGTACACCAGCCGCCGCAGCCGGGCGGCTCCTACCACGCCCGCGCACATGGTGCAGGGCTCCAGCGTGACGACCAGCGTGCAGCCGTCGAGCCGCCACCGGCCGAGCGCCGCGGCGGCCGAGCGCACCGCGACGAGCTCGGCGTGCGCGGTGGGATCCTGGTCCGCCTCGCGGCGATTACGGCCGCGGCCGATGAGCAGGCCGTCGGCGTCCAGGACGATCGCCCCTACCGGCACGTCAGCCCCGCGGCCGTCGCCACCGGAACCACCGGCCGCCTCAGCCAGCGCCTGCCGCATGGCTGGCTCGAAGCCCGCGAGATAGGCGGGCATTACCAGCAGGCCATCAGGGCATCACGGACCCAGTGCCTCATCCAGCGCCCGGTCCATCGCCGGGCCGAACCCCAGCCGCCAGGCAAGGCGCGTCAGCACCTCGTCGGGGAACTGGTCCAGATCACCGGAGAGCGCCCCCAGTTCCATCTCGTCGACGCCGAGGTCGGCGAGGATCGACAGGTCACCCGCGGGCAGCACCTGGTCCAGTTCCTCGTCCAGCGGCACCGGGATATCGAGATGACGCAGCACCTGGCCGGCCAGCGGCCAGTCCACCGCGGCGGTCAGGTCCGACAGGAAAACCGACAGCTGCCCCCCGGCGACGCGCAGCAGCACGAAAAAATCGTCCTGCACAGCCACCAGTCCCAGCGTGCTGCCAATGCTGGGCTGCTGCCGCAGGGCCAGAATGAGGTCATCGAGGTTCTCCGTCAGCGCCCGGAGAACCCCGACTTCCCAGATCTCGTCCTCCTGGTAGACCACGGCAGCGAAGTCGTTACTGGTCACATCGGTCATCATCACCCCAACGGCGCGGTCTTCCCGGATCGAATGGTGTCAGATACTCCCGGTCCCCGTGGCAGGATCAGCGCCAGTTGCGGCAGCCGGCCAGTCGCCGGGCCGCGAGCCGGCGGCAAGGAGGCGCAACCGCGCGCGAATTCGGTGGCTGGTCATTGGTCAGAAATACGCCCTGGGCTATGCTGATCGCAAGAACTGACAAGGGCGCATCTGACTGCCCGCCAAGGGCACATCTGACTGGGCCGAAATAGCTGACAGCGAACGCGGGGGGGTGAACTGATGTTGAAGAAGATCCTCTCCTGGGGCCTCGTCATCTTCATCTTGTACTACCTGGCCACTCAGCCCACCGCAGCAGCTCACGTGATGACGACTATCCTCACGGGGCTCAAGTCCATCGGCACCTCGCTGGCCACGTTCTTTAATTCCCTCTGAGCCGGCGAGGCACCCGTGAGAAGGCAGCGCACCGGACCGCAGCGCACCGGACCGGACCGCACCGGACCGCAGCGCACCGGACCGCAGCGCACGAGGCGGTACCGATGAGACAGCAAGCCGGCGGCCGGCCCGGCCTCGTCGCCGTGGACCGGTACCTGCTGCCGCGCGAGGTGCAGGTCGCCACGGTACGGCGGCATCCGGCCATCCTGATCGTGCCTGCCGCCATGGCCCTGGGCGGCCTGCTGCTCGCAGGCGCGCTGAGCGCCACTTTGCTGCGGCACCAGAAGGACGTGCTGATCGCGGTCTGGGCACTGTGGCTCATCTTGCTCGGCCGCCTGCTGTGGCATGCGTTGAACTGGGCCGTGGACTACTTCGTGGTCACGTCCGAGCGGATGCTGCTGACCTCCGGCCTGCTTACCCGCAAGATCGCGATGATGCCGCTGACGAAGGTCACCGACATGACCTTCCAGCGCTCGTTCGCCGGGCGGGTGTTCGGCTACGGCGAGTTCATCGTTGAGTCGGCTGGTCAAGATCAGGCCCTCAGCCGGATTGACCACATCCCGTATCCGGAGCAGCTTTACCTGCTGATCTGCGGGATGATCTTCCCGGACAGCGCTGAAGACGAGGACGGGGACGACGACGAGTCCCGTCCTGACGACTCCACCGACGCCGGCGGCCCTCGCCGCAGGACGCACCGGGAAGAGGAATCCGACGACTGACCCGCGGCGGCTGACCAGCAGCCGGGCCCTGGCAGCCGCGATCTTGCCTGGAGTCAGGGTCAGCGGCCGCGCTCGTCAGCCGGCGACCAGCACGATGCCCACTGCCGCGATCCCGAGCCCGGCCCGCTGCGCCCACCTCAGCCGCTCGCCCAGCAGCAGCCTGGCGAGCAGCACGGTAACGCCCGGGTACAGCGCGGCGAGGACGACTGCCAGGCCGAACAGGCCCGCCCGGGTGGCGAGCACGTAGCTGATATTCGCGCTGGAATCCAGCACCCCTGACCCGATCGCCGCGGCGAACGGCCCGCGGGCAGGCCGCCAGCTGAGCGGCGCCGCCCGGATGACGACAGCCGCGGTCATGATGACGCCAAGGCCGCCCAGCCGTGCCGCCGTAACCGGCCACAGCGCCCCGGACTGACCGCCGCTGCGCATGAAAACAAAGAAGACGCCAAAAGACGCTCCCGCCGCAACCCCGTACCCGACGGCACGGCCGCGCCGCCGCCCGCCGCCCCCACTGCGGCCGACGCCGCCGCCTCCCCCTCCACTGTCACAGTCACTGTCACTGTCACTGTCACTGCCGCTGCCGCTGCCGGACGACGTGGCGCTGCCGGAGCTGACCAGGACGATCGCCGTCAGGCACAGCGCTCCCCCGGCGTAGACGGCCGGGCCGGGCCGCTCGCCCTGGGCCAGCGCGATCCCCACCGGCAGGATGGTGGAGACCAGGGCCGAGACCGGCGCCACCACGCTCATCGGGCCGGCCGCCAGGCCTGAGTAGAAGACGATCAGTCCCAGGCCGCCGACTACCCCGGCGCCGAGGCCCCAGCCCAGCCCGGCCGCCGCGAACGGCTCCCCGGAGCCGACGGCCGCGACGACGGCTATGACCAGGCCGGCGACGCTGGACAGCACCAGCACCGACAGGACGTGTGCCCGCCGGGTAGCCGCGCCGCCGAGAAAGTCGGCGCTTCCGTACAGGACCGCCGACACGAGCGCGAAGACGGTTACCACACCGTTTTTCCGGCGGCCGTCAGTCGGCAAAGTGAACTCACCGATGCATTATGCCGCTGACGAGCCCGGCGTCCGGATCACCGGCCCGCCGAGCGCAAAGTTCTGTAGATAGGCCCGGCGGGCGGCGGGGGCGAGATCGTCGCCGCGACCGAGCCGCCCGGGGCGGCCGAGCTGTGGCAGTGGCGGCCGGAGCCCGGTAGCAGTTCGACAGCCGCACGCTCCCGCGACGCGGGAGATGGCCTGTATGCAGGCAGGTTCCTGACTCTCACCGTGGCCGGCGACCAGTACCAGGTCGGAGTCGGCATGTGCGGGTTTCACCGGCGGGCTCCCGCACGCCGACGCCAACATCGGCGCCGCGCAGGTCATCCTGATCATGATCGTCGAGCTCCCGCACCCGCCTTGAGGGCGAGAAGTCCAGTGCAGCGCATCGTGAGTTTCCTGCCGGTTACCGGTGCGGGTGATGTTCGCTGCTGGTGGCCGGCGCTGGCCGGCGCAGGGAATCGCCCCGGTGCGGGTGTGGGTGGCAGGTCGTTGATGGCGGAGCGCCGGTCCTGGTTGTGCCGGGGGACCCGGTGCGGTGCAGGGGCCTGCTCGCCGGTGTCGTCCCGGGCTGGGTTGCAGCAGCGGCGGAACGCTGGTTTGCGGTCCGAGTCCGGGAGTGCGGTTTCTGCGCCCTGCGGTGTTATGCGGCTTGCGCGTGGGGTGCCTGGGGTGCGGGGGGCGGCCCGTGGGTGCGTTTCCCGTCGGGGCTGGTAGCGGTGACGGTGGTGTCGGGGTGCAGGGTGATGGCCCAGCCCCACCGGTGGACGGCGATGAGGTGGTGGAAACTGCACAAAAGCATCAAATTGGTGAGGCTGGTGGTGCCGCCCTGGGCGCGGGGGAGGATGTGGTGGGGCTGGCAGGCGGCAGGGGGCTGGTCGCAGCCGGGGAACCGGCAGTGCCGGTCGCGGAGGGTGACGGCGCGGCGGAGGTGGCCGGGGATGGTCTGGGTTGCGGCGCCGACGTCCAGGGGCAGGGACCGGGATGTGACCGCGGTGGGGGCGCCGGGCAGGTTCTGGCGGAGCAGGGCGGTGAGCCCGGACGGCCCGGACAGCAGGTCCGCGGCGCGGGAGATGATGAGGGCCCGGGCGGCGCGCTGCGCGCGGCGCCTGCGCTCCCCGGCCCGGTCCGCGGCGTCCTGGCCTTCGGCTTCCTGGTCTGCAGTGGCCCGCCCTTCGGCGTCCTGGTCTGCAGTGGCCGGGTCCGCGGCGTCCTGGGGTGCAGTGCCCTGGCCGGCGGGGGTGCTGGCGGGCGGGGTGTCCGGGTCGCCGAGCAGTGCCGCGGTGAGCTGGTCCAGGACATCGGGGTCGATGGCGCCGGTGACGGCGGGGGCGATCGCGGCGTCGCAGTCCGCGCCCGGCCCGGCCGGGGCGCACCCGGGCCACCACGGTCCCGCGGCGCCTGCCGCGGCGGCCGTGCCCGTCCCGCCCGTGCTGGCTGCGGTGGCGGCCGCGGCGGCCGTGCCCGCGCCGGCGTCACTGCCCGCGCCGGCGTCACTGCCGGTGCCGGGGCTGGTGGCGGGGTCGCCGGGGTAACTGGCGGCGTCGCGGGTCCAGGTGGTTTCGGCGGCGTGGCCGGGGTCCTGGTCGCGGAGCTGTTCCAGGGTCATGATCAGCTGGATCTGGGTGGGCTGCCCGGCCCGGTCCGGGATGAACCCCGCGGCGATCAGCCGCCGGCAGGCTTCCTCGAGGGCGTCGTGGTCCCGCTGCTTCCCCGTCCGGGTGTCCTCCGGCCCTGCCTTAGCTCCGAGGGCGTCCAGGACGGCGCGGACCGCCGCGGCGCACTGCGGGGTCAGGTCCCCCTCCAGCCGTCCCGCGCCGCGGAACGTCGTGCCCAGCCGGACCGACCGGTCCCCGAACCCGTCATCCCCCGCCCCCGTCCCGGTGCCGGTGCCGGTGTCAGGGTCGGCGGCGGCGGTGCGGCGCAGTATCTCCTCCGCCAGCGCCCCCAGGTCCGCGAGCCCGGCGCCGCCGGCGGCGGCGGTTACCAGGATCACGTCCGCGGCGGGGCGGGCAGCGGGAGGCAGGACGTCACTCCAGTCGCAGACCTGCCGGGCCCACGACGCCGACAGGGTCCCCGCGGCCAGCGCCGCGCGGACCGCGGGGTGCGCGGCCAGGCGCCGGGCCCACCCGGTCGCGGCGGCCGCGGCGCCGCCCGTCACCCGGGTCTGCCACGCCAGCCACGCCCGCGCGGATGCCTGCCCGTCGGCCTCGAACCCGCGGGCCGCCGTGAACGCCGCCAGGACCGAGGACCGCGCCGCGGTCCGCGCTGACTCGGCGCGTTCCAGGCCGCGCAGCACGTCCGCCTGCTCCCCGGCGGTCAGCGCCGCCGCGTCCGCGGCCGCCAGGAACGCCAGGGCGCCCTCCAGCACAACAAGCGCCTCCCCCGTGCTGGAAGGCAGGCCCGCGCTGGCCGGGCCGGGGGCGGCGGGGATGCCAGGGGCGGGGGGACCGGCGGGGGGCTGACCGGGAGTGCACATGTCCGGGAGCCTCCTTCACGGTGGGGCGGGGCTGACCGGTTATGAGTTCGATTATCGCACGCTCTGCTGACAGTCCGCCCCCACCGGAACGCGCCCGGGGAAAACTTTTTCCGGCCACTTTCGGGGACGGCCGGCCCCCGCGGCCGGTATCAGCTTGCGGCGCCGCCTCGCCGTCAGGTCAACCGCCGCAGCCCGGCCGCCCCAAAGACCTGACCGGCGGAACCGCGGACCACCACGCCACCTGCACCTACCCGGCTGCACCACACGACCAACCGACAGCGCGGCTCATCCGGGTATCTCAACGCCGGCGACGGCAACGACGAGCAGATCCCGCTCTGCCGCACCAGACGAGGCCGACGGTATTTTCGTCCACCTCACCGGCCTGATCGCACGGCCGACGGACGGCATGGGCGCCCGCGGACTTTCGCGGCGCTTGTGCGCGGATTGCACGCAACGGGCCTGCGCGGACCTACCAGGGCTTTCCCTCATGAGCGAGTCACGGGAGAAAGCCCTGGCCAGGGGCGGAGGCTCGGGGATTTGAACCCCGGATGGGCTGTAGACCCAAACCGCATTAGCAGTGCGGCGCCATAAACCGGACTAGGCGAAGCCTCCTGGCTGGCCCCCAAGCGGGCACCAGCTTAGGCTACCGGTTTCCGCCCGCCAGCGGCAAAGCCGCCATCCGGTTCAGTGCGGCGCCCTCGATAGCTAGCGGGCCTCGATCACGGTGTAGTCGCCGCGGGCATACGCGTCCCGGATGCGGGTCTTGGCGAACTTCCCGACGCTGGTCTTGGGTACCTCGCCGATAAAGGACCAGCGCTCGGGCAGCTGCCAGCGGGGCACCTGCGTCGCCAGGAACGCGCGCAGCGTCTCGGCCGTCGCGGTCGCGCCGGCCGCCAGTACGACAGCGGCCAGCGGCCGTTCGCCCCACGTGTCGTCCGGCACGCCGATCACCGCGGCCTCGGCCACCTCGGGATGGGACATCAGCGCGTTCTCCAGCTCCATCGACGAAATCCACTCGCCACCCGACTTGATCACGTCCTTGGCCCGGTCTGTCAGCGTCACGAAACCCTGCGCGTCAATGGCGCCGACATCGCCGGTACGCAGCCAGCCGTCCCGGAACTTAGCCGGGTCATCGTCCCGGTAGTACGAGCCGGTAACCCACGGGCCGCGCACCTCGATCTCGCCGACCGCCATGCCGTCGCTCGGCAGCTCCGTCCCGGCGTCCCCGACGACCCGGCCCTCCACCTGGCACATCAGCCGTCCCTGGGAGTCGCGGAAGGGCCACGCCTCGTCCCCGGTGACGCCGGCCGGCGGATGCGCCACGCTGCCGAGCGGCGAGGTTTCCGTCATCCCCCAGGCCTGCGCGATCCGCACGCCCAGCTCCTTGTCGTAGGCCTCCTGCAGCGCGTGCGGCACCGCCGAGCCGCCGCACGGCACCATCCGCAGCGAGCTCAGATCCCCGCCGCGGGCGCGGACGTGCTGCAGCAGCGCGGTCCAGATGGTGGGGACTGCCCCGGCGACGGTGGGCCGCTCGGCTTCGATCAGCCGCACCAGCGGCTCGGGCTGCAAGAACCGGTCCGGCATGATCAGGTCCGCGCCGGCCATGACCGCGGCGTAGGCCAGGCCCCAGGCGTTCGCGTGAAACATCGGCACCACCGGCAGCAGCCGGTCGTGCTCGCTGATCCCGAACACGTTGCCCATGCAGACGGCCATCGAGTGCAGGTGCGTGGACCGGTGGCTGTACACGACCCCCTTGGGGTGCCCGGTCGTGCCGCTGGTGTAGCACATGGCTGCCGCCGACCGCTCATCCAGCCGCGGCCAGTCGAAAGTCTCGGGCTGCGCTGCCAGCAGCTCCTCGTAAGAGTGCACCGGACGGCCCTGGGCGGGGAGACTGCCGGGGCGGGACGGATTCGTTTCGCCTTCCGGGGTTACCACGATTATGTGGCGGATCGTCGGGGCGTGCGAAAGGACCCGCTCCAGCAGCGGCAGCACGGTGGCATCCGCGATGATCACGTCGTCGCCGGCGTGGGTGGCGATGTAGCCGATGACATCGGGTTCCAGCCGCAGGTTCAGGGTGTGCAGCACCGCGCCCATGGACGGAACGGCCAGGTAGGCCTCCAGGTGCTCGGCGTTGTTCCACATCAGCGTCGCGACCCGCTGGTCGGAGTCCACCCCCCAGTGCGCGCAGCGCGTGCGCCAGCTGGGCGGCGCGGGCGCCCGCGCGAGCGTAGCTGCGGCGGCGCACCCCCGCGGCAGTGCAGGTCACCACCTCCCGGCCGCCGTGAGCCGTCGACCCGTACCGCAGGATCGAGGTCACGGTCAGCGGGACGTCCATCATGGTGCTGCGCACGGCTGCCTCCTGCGGCGGGCGGTGCGGCCGCGGGCGGCGGCCGCTCCCGCGCGGTCCTTTGGGGGGATAGTGCCATGCGCGCGGCCGAACGTCACTGGCCGGCTAGCGCGACTGCCCAGCGCTCCTGCCCGCGCTTCGCCCGGGCTTCGTGCTTGCGCTCCCGGTCGCGCTTCGTGCCAGCGCTTCGTGCTTGCCGCAGTGCTACCCGTGTACGGCCAGCCGGCCCGGCACTGCTACTCGGCGAGCAGGTCGGCGTCGGTCCGGAGCTTGGCCACCGCCCGCGAGACCGTGCTCTTGGCCGTGCCGAGACTCACGCCCAGCGCGTCCGCTACCTCGGCCTCGGTCATGTCCTCGTAGAAGCGCAGCACGACGGCCGCGCGCATCCGCTGCGGCAGCCGGCTGATGGCGCGCCGCAGCGAGTCCTGCAGATCACTGCTGCCCGCCGGGTCGGCGACCACCTGGTCGGGGATCTGGTCGGTGGGGAACTCCTCCAGCCGGCGCTGGCGCCACCAGGAGATGTGCGTATTGACCATGGCGCGGCGAACGTAGCCGTCCAGGGACCCCCGGTCCTCGATCCGGTCCCAGGCGACGTAGGTCTTGGCCAGCGCCGCCTGCAGCAGATCCTCGGCATCGGCGAGATTGCCGGTCAGCAGGTAGGCAGTCCGCAGCAGCGACCGGCCGCGGCTGACCACGTACTCACGGAAGCCCAGTTCGTCGGTCCGGTTCTCGTCCTCGCCCGCTGGCTTCTCGCCCGCAGGGTGCTGGGCCCCAGGGTGCTCGCCCGCAGGGTGCTGCCCCCCAGGGTGCTGGGCCGCAGGCGCGTGCGCGTTCTGCCCCGGCGCCCCACCGAGCCCTGGCCCGTCCCCCGGTCCCTGCTCCGGCACGCCCCTGAATGCTTCTGCAATCAAGCGATCGCCCCCCGACGCTCACACCTCAAAGGTACCTAGAGCCCCAAGTGATCGACCGACTCCCCCCTGTAACGGCGCGTCTCACTCGCAGATATTCATAACCGGGCAGACAAGTTCGCGGCCTGCCGCGGCAGAAATTACGGAAAGTCGGGAAAGTCAGCTGAACCGCTTGACGAACCCGGCGTGCAATTGCATGGTCGGACTCGGGAAGTCCCCGCACACTGGAGAGCAGATGCGCGACGTGCGCGATCGTCGGGAATGCTGTGACCCCGGCCTGGCCCGGGGCGCCGGCTCGCGCGCCGCGGCGGAAGGCGATCGCGACCGGGCCGCGGGCGGTTCCGGTCCGGGTGCCGCAGGCGGCGCTGGCGGCTCCGGTGACATTTCAGCCAGCGAGCGGATCGGGCGCCGCCGGCTGCTGACGGCGGCGGTTTTCCCGCCCCGCGACCAGTTAGCTGCCGGGCACGCGCCGGACGGCGACCCGGCGCCAGACGGCGACCACGGCTTTCCTGACGCCGGGCGCCATCCGCGCGCCGTCGCGGGCACCATAGTGGATGTCAGCCCGCAGGTTATCGTCATCGGCGACGCCCGCAGCGAGCAGCGCTTTACCCTGACCGCCGCCGCCACCGCCTGGCGCGGTGGCATGCTGGAGCCCGCCGCGCTGGGTCCGGGCGGGCAGGCGGTGATCCGGCTGGTTCCCGGCAAGTGCAATGTGGCCGACCGCATCTGGGCTGATATCGGGCGCGTAACCGGGACGATCATCGAGCGCGGCAGCAGCGGCCTGCTGGTCGACGAGGGCAGCACGAGGGAACGGCAGGTCGTCGTCATCCCGCGCCGCGCGGCCGGCCGCATCCAGGTTCGCTTTCCCACCCTGGAGCCCGGGTACCTGCTCGACGTGATCGGAGTCCGGCGCGCCGGCCTGCTGGAGGCGCTGCTGCCGGCTACCTCCCAGCCGACCTACCGCGCCGACCGGATGCCTACTGCCGCCCTGGTCAGCGGGCACCTTCCGGACACGATCAGCGGGTCCGCCAGCTGGCATGACCCGGCAGGGGAACCGGACGGAGTGCGGGGAGCCCGGTATCCCGCGGTAGACCCGCAGTCGGGGTGCGCCGAGGAGGCGGCCGGCCCGTGGCCGCAGGGTTTCATCCGGATGCCGTACCTCGCGGTCGGCAGCGTCCTGCAGATCCGGAACGACTGCTGCTCCGGCAGCGAGCGCGCTGCCGCCCCGGGCCGGAATTCCGGCGGCGGCAACACTGCGGGTAAGAACCCGCAATCCGGCGCCGGCCGGGCCGGTCGGCCGGCAGCTGGAGTGCGGCTGCCGGTGACCGGATGCGCGCCTGTGGCCCGGCTGTTCAATGACCGGTGCCTGACCTGCGGTACCTCCCCACGGGGCCGCGTCGCCGACCTCACCCTCGCCAGCTTCGTCGCCCTCGGCGGCGAACTGGAACGCGGCTGTTTCAATGCGACAATCACGGTCGGCCGCTGATCATGCTGATCACCGCCGTTCGCGAGGTACAGCTCCTGCTGCTGGCGACGATGCTGCTCGGCGGCTGTGTCGCGAAGGTAGCCAGGATGGTGCGGCGCGGGTCGGTGGAAGCCGGCGTCGGGGCTACCGAGCTGTTCCCGCTGCGCGTCCGCAAGCTGCTGTGGCTGGCTATGTGCACGGTCGAGTTCGGGCTGGGTGCAGGCCTGATCGCTACCGTCGGCCGGTATGCGGCCGGCTGGCCGGCCAGTGCGGTGCGCCTGGGCGCCGGCGTGCTGTTCCTGGTGGCAACCGCCGCGCTGCTCGAGCTCCGGGACGTCCGGCCGGACGCCGGCTGCGGCTGCTTCGGCAAGCTCAGCGTCACGCCCGTCAGCACCCGCACGATCGTCCGGGCCGCGGTGCTGGCCGTCAGTGCCTTCGCCACCATCGGCCTCGCCCCGGTGCGGATTCCCAGCCGGGCCGGCGACCTGGCGCTGATGCTCGGAATTCTCGCCGCGGAGCTCGTGGTGATCGGCGCGTTGTCCCCGGAGGTGGGGGAGGCGCTGATCCGGCTCGGCTACCGGGAGCCGTGCGAACTGCGCGTCCTGGCGCCGGAACGAACTCTGAGCTCGCTGCGCCGCAGTGCACAATGGCGCCAGCACGCGAGCATGATCGCAGCTGATACCCCGGTGGACATGTGGCGGGAACTGTGCTGGCGTTACGTTGCGTTCGCCGGGCAGGCCGGCGGCAGGCCCACCGAAGTCATCTTTGCCGTGCACATGCGGCCGCGCCGGCCGCCCGTGCGTAGCGCCGTCGTCGACGCGGTTTCGGGCCGGGTCCTGCGCGGGGCCGATCTGGCCGGCCGCAGGCGGCCGCCGCGGCTGGCCGCGCGGGACAGCAGTCCGCGCGGGGCGCACGTCCGCCGCCGGAGGCCCCGCGCAGCGCAGCTGAACCCGCCCCCCGCCAGTCCGGCGCTGGCCACCCTGGTGCTGGCCGCGGCGCCAGCAGGGGCGGCGACTGCCGGCCCGGCCGGCGCTACGGGCCGTGCGGGCGGCCGGGGCGGCGGGAACGGCGAGGCCTCCGGCGGCGGGGCAGGGCAGGCTATCCGGGCCGACGAGGCCGCTCAGGCCGACGGCGAGGCTGCTCAGGCCGGCGAAGCCAGCCGGGCCGGCGAGGCCGCTCAGGCCGACCGAAACAGCAGGGCCGTCTGGGCAGAAGCGCTGGCACTGGCGCATCACCACCTGCGGCCTGACCATATGCCGTCGTCTAACCCTCTCTACCCGCAGCGCTAGACGATTCAATAATGTGGCAGAGCGGGAGCGGGCAGGTCAGACTGGCTGACCGCGCAGAAAGCGGCCGAAATGCGGGACCGTAAACGCGATCAGCCCGCGTTCCGCGCTGTAGATCAGGCCCTTCTTGATCAGGCTGTCCCTGGCAGGCGAGACGCTCGACGGCTTGCGTCCGAGTTCCTCGGCCACTTGCGCGGTCGAGGCCGGCTCGTCCCCCAGCAGCGCCATCGCGCGCATGTACTCGCGCTCGGCGGGCGTGGCCCGCTCGTACCGGCTGCCGAAGAAGCCGACGGCCAGCTCGCTGGCGGCGATCGGCCCGGCGACCCGCACGTCGGCCATCGTCACCGGGCTCGCCGCCGCCACATCCCAGGTCACTTTCCCGTAGGCCTGCACGAAGTAGGGGTATCCGTCGGCCGCGCAGTACAGCGCCTCCAGGGCGGCGGGCTCGAAATCAGCGCCTTCGCGGCGGGCGGGGGCAAGCAGCGCGAAATCCGCGGCGTCCCGGTCCAGGCGGTCAATGCGCACATAGCGAAACAATCGCTCGGAGTAGCTCTTGCTCGCCGACAGTACCGACGGCAGGTGCGGGAGCCCGGCGCCGACCACGATCAGCGGGCCGCCGGTCTGCGAGAGCTCGTGACAGGCTGCGCACAGCGCCGAGATGTCGGCGGCAGGCACGTCCTGCATCTCGTCGATGAACAGCGCGATCCCCACGGACAGGTCGGCAGCGACCGACGCCGCGTCGGTCAGCAGCTCGGTCAGGTCGATTTCCATGTCGCCGGAGTCGGCCCTGCCGCGCACCGCGGGGACGTCGATGCCCAGCCGGTTGATCAGCGCGCCCTTGGGGGCCTTCGGGTCGCGGGCGGCGAACGCCTTGAGCACGCCGAGAAAGTGGTCGATGCGGTCCGGCGCCCGGTGCCGCGGCGCCAGCTCGCGCACGGCCATGTGCAGCGCGTTCGCGACCGGCCGCCGAATCGACTGGTCGGGGCGGGCCTCGATTTTCCCGGTTCCCCACAGGCGCTGCATGGCCATGGACCGGAACGAGTTCAGCAGCACCGTCTTGCCGACGCCGCGCAGGCCGGTGAGCACCATGCTGCGCTCGGGCCGGCCGCGGGCGACGCGCTCCAGCACGACCTCGAACTCGGCGAGCTCATGGTCCCGGCCGGCCAGCTCAGGCGGCCGCTGCCCGGCGCCTGGGGCATACGGATTACGTACAGGGTCCACGGCATAGCAGCCTATGCGCCGCTCTAGCGCAATCCCTAGATTCGGGTAGATAATCCTCGCCGGCGTGTCGCGCCCGGTTCCGGCTGCCCTGCATTGCCGGCAGCGCCAGCTTTCCGGCAACGCCGGCTAAAAAAATCTAGGCGCCAAATTGGCCGTCCCCGCTCAGGCCGGCGGCCGCCGCTGGGCTTCGTTCAGCCGGGCGAGAAAAGCGTTATAGGCCGCGAGGTGGTCATCGTCGTCAATGCTGCCGCGCAGCCCCGGGGACACCGCCGGCCCGGCGCCTGGCCTGCGGACGTCGACCCGGCCCGGTGCGGCCGCCGCCGCATCGAGGGCAGCATCGGCGAGGGCAGCATTCGTCCCGGCAGCATGGACAGGGCTGGCCCCGGCTGGCGGCTGGTGCGAAGCGACGAGCGTGGCGAAGCTGGCCTGCCGGGCGCTTTCCAGCCAGCCGTGCCCGCTCGCGGCGCCCCGTTCGTCCGTGCTCCACATCAGGTAGACGAGCATCATCAGCCCGAACATGATCGCGTCCCCGCCGATCCACATCACGGCGCCGCCGAGATGCAGGTCTTGGACCGAGCTGGGCGCCCAGGCCGGCCGGGGGCCGGCCGGGAGACCGGGGGTCCCGGCATTTCCGTAGCCGAGCACCAGCCCGGTGAAGGTGTCGACCGGCATGATCAGCACCAGGATGACGAAGCGGACCGGATACGAAAGCCGCCACCGGATGGGCTCCCGGCCGAGGATCGGCAGGAAGAACAGGTAGCCGACGACGAGGAAGACCACGTGCTCGGCGTTGTGCAGGCTCTGGCTTCGCTCGGCGAGGTTCGCGACGCTGGTGAGATGGAAAACCATGATCGAGGCCGTGTAGGCCACAGCACCGACGACAGGCCAGGTCAGCAGGCTGGCCAGCCTGGAGCGAACCGCTTTTTTCGCCCAGGTATGCAGGGGATTACTGCTGGCGTGCATCAGCAGCGTTACCGGCTGGCCGGCGATCAGCAGCGGCGGTGCGACCATGATGAGCATTAGGTGCTGCACCATGTGATCCCAGAACAGCAGGTCATCGTAGGCGCCTAGACCGCTCTGGGTGGCGAGGACGATAACCCCCAGCCCGGCGAGGAACATCGCGGTACGCCACGGCGGCCACGGCCGCGCCGGGTGCCGGCGTGCGACCCGCAGCGCTCCCCATAGGTAGGCCGCCGCGGCGGCGGCTACCGAAACGGTTACCACGGGGGCGAACTGCCACTGAGTCAGCGCAGCCTGCCAGCCGAACGGGGGGAGCATGCAGCCTCCTTCACCGCCGAGCCTACCCACCGGCCCCGGTCGCCCGGCAGCCTGTCCGGCGCGGCCGGCCCGGCGAAGTGCGGGCACTGCGGCGCCGGGCCAGGACCGCGCGGCACGCTTACTGGTTCCCGCTGTGCCTGTTCGGCCTGCTGATCTGCGCGTCCGTGCCGTTCTATATCTCGCCGAGCCATCCGGCCGGGTCAGCAACCGGGGCAGAACAGCGCGGACCCCAGCTACCTGTCCTCGGCGGATTTCCCGGCTTCCTGGTCCAGCGCTACCTGGGGTACTGCTGGCTGGTCGCGCTGCTCGGCGGCCTGCTGCTGACACTGCTGTGGTACCGCAGGAACGCGCGGCGAGTCGGCCTGCAGACCCCGGTCCGCGGTTACATCCTCACCGTCGCCGGGCTCACCGTGCTGGCCCTGGTGATCCCGCTGCTGTCGCAGGTGCGCAGCCCGTACTGGCTGAGCTGGCTGCAGTATCTGGACGTGCTCTTGCCAGGCGACCTAATCGCACGGGGAATGTTCCCGCTTGTCCTCATCGCCATCGGCCTGTGGTTCTCGCCTGGGCCGAGCGCAGCCAGGCCCTGGCCGTCATAGCCGCGATATACACCGTGACCGCGCTGCTGGCCAGTCTATACAACATGGAGAACGTCCTATTCCGGCTAGGCTGGAACCCCTCGGGCAGCGACTGGAACCTGACTTCCCTGCCGAATGTTTTGCTGCCCGCGATGGTGCTTCTTGTCGCAGGCGCAGGCTCCTTCGCCGTGCATCGGCGGCAGCGGGCCGCCGAATGAGCCCAGCGCGGGACTTTTCGCCGGAGCCAGGCAGCCGAAGGAACCCGACCAACGGCATCAACGAGACAGTGCACCAGCGGCACCGGCTCGACATCCTTACCATCACCGCCGAAGCGCAGCGCGCCGAGTTCGGCTACCTGCGCGAGGCGCTCGGCCTGACTCCCGGCAACTGTCCCGACACCTGACCGTACTGGCAGAGGCAGGCCTGATCTCCGTCGAGAAGGGCTACACGGGGCGCCGTCCGCGGACCTGGTTGCGCATCACCCGCCAGGGTCGCGCGGCGCTCGCCGCCGAGCTCGCGCGCTCATGGAGCTCCTTCAACCACACCGGCCGACTGAGGCAACCTAGCGAAGATCATCACACGGCAGACGCTCCCAGGCAGCCATGCTGAGCCGAGCACATAACGCGCTGGATTGCGAGCGAATTGAGCAGGCACTAGCCGATCTTCAGATGTGAGAGGCTTGGGCCGATGCCGGGTTGCTCAGGCCGGGCCTGGCGTCTGTGCTGCGGACGTGTGCCGGACCAGTCCGGCACTGATGACCGAGGTCCGGGATGTTTCCGCAGCTTGGAGGGTTCGCCTAGTGGCCGATGGCGGCGGTCTTGAAAACCGCTATGGGACGCGAGTCTCATCGTGGGTTCGAATCCCACACCCTCCGCTGACCAGCCCGACCGGCGCCGGTTAGCTATTTCCTCGTCGCCATCGACACAGTTGGCGTAGACGCGCAGGAGCACGTCGACAGAATGACCAGCTCGGCGTGCCACCGTCGGGGCCGGGACGCCAGCGTTCAGGCACAGCGACACAGCAGCATGACGCAGGTCATAAGGACGCCCGGCGAGCGGAGACGCGACCTGATCGGGAGCCAGCGCGAGGCCGCGGGCAGCTCGCCAGACCCGGGTGTAGGTGAACGAGCTGAGAGGTCAGAGATTCAAGTCCATCCAGGGAGGCCCTGGGGTTACGGCGTGCGATGAATTTCGGGCGCCCCCAACGTCTGCGTTACGGCCGACCGAGCTGAGCGTTCAAACCGCAGAGAGGTACCAGCAATGACGCAGCCCGCCACGAGCAACCAGGCCACGGACCTCATGGACTACCTGACCGAGCAGCGCAAGCACGTGCTGGGCATCTTAGAGAACCTGCCCGAGGAGGCGATGCGCCGCCCCGTGTTGCCGACCGGCTGGACCTGTGCCGGGCTGGTCCAGCACTTGGCCCTGGACGTCGAGAGGTTCTGGTTCCGCCAGGTCATGACCGGTGAGCAGGTCGAGCCGGACGAGTTCGGCGGCGACGGCTGGCAGGTGCGCCCCGAGGTGTCGGCCGCGGCGGTGCTGGGCCAGTACCGGCGAGAGACAGAGCTGGCCGACAAGATCATCACTACCAACTCGCTGGAAGCCCCGCCCGCCTGGTGGCCGGACTTCTTCCCGCCCAGCTTCCACCTGGACAACCTGCGGCAGGTCCTGCTGCACGTAATCGCCGAGACAGCCTGCCACGCCGGTCACCTGGACGCCGCCCGCGAACTCATCGACGGCCAGACCTGGCTCATCCTCACCTGAGATAACGGGTCAGTCACCCCGCCACGCTGCCAGGTACTGCCCCGCCAGGCCCGGCCGCTCATCGAGGCGACCACCCGCCACCGCTCCGCGGTCATCACCACCGACCTCTGCGCAGCACGCATCGCGGGCTGCACCTCCTACCGCCGCAGAGGCGTCATGCGCCAGTTGTGGCTATACGCGATGAAATTGAGCCGCCCCGCGTCCCCTGCCTCCGTCTTTCACCGGGATTGCGACACGCGGGGAGTCAAACGGCTTAAACGAGGGCGAGGTGCACCCGAACAGCCAGAATGCGATTTGTCTAGGAGTTCCGCCGCTACTGGTGGGGGCTGCTGTCCGATCGGGCGGAGGGGTTCCCGTGGCTGAAAGTCGCCGGGAAGGAGCTGACCGGGATCACCGTGGTTGACCTGGATGCCTCGGTCGTGTTCTCCG
>JAABUX010003999.1_pt1 | contig 19025 bp, 20 predicted proteins | sample 5561851 | NCBI WGS metagenome assembly JAABUX01 (sample SAMN10711883, study PRJNA513361) | rock metagenome | isolation source: Antarctica rocks | place: Antarctica: Victoria Land, Richard Nunatak red sandstone | collected 2016-01-03 | reverse complement strand
GCCCCGTGCGGCGCGCCGCGCGGAGCAGCCTGGCGGGCTGTCGCGCGGGCTGGGTTGCTCGCCGCGCGCGCCGGCGCCCTGGCCGCTGCCGCACGCGGCGCGGGCCGGCGTGCAGCCGGCCAGGGACATCAGCTGGACTGGCGCGGTGCGGCCTGCTGCGCCGCCCGCTGCGCCGGCCTGCCCCTCCTCCATCATGGGGTGTGCAGTGGCGCCCGTAGCCTCCTCAGCGGGCGTCATCGGGGCCGCCGGGAGCAGGACGGACGGGCTGAGGCTCCGTATGAGGCCGGCGGTTTCTGACGGTGCGCGCGCGTTCCTGCTGTGCGTCTCGCGGCCTGCAGTGCTAGCAGCCGGGGGCGCGTGCTCCGCAGCGGACGACTCGGCCTTTGCAGGCGCGCTTGCTCCGGCGCCTGCAGAGGCGACAGGCGGGGAAGCCACGCTTGCCTGTGCAGCGTCATTTGCTCCCGCGCCCGCACTGCCGCTGTGCTCGAACGTCCAAACAGCTGCAACAACGCTGCATGCGGCCGTCTCTTCCTTGCCGTCAGGCGGTGTGGTCAGAACCGTGGGCGGGGCGCTGCATGTGCCAAGGCCCGCTGCGTCCCTCTGTGGAGGCGTCAGAGCCTCTGGCGCGCCGCTGCGCGGCGCGCTGGCGCCAGGGCCGTGGGCCGCGCCGCGGCCCGGGGGCGTCGGCCAGGGAGCCGGGGCCCCCACCGCGCGTGGAGCGCACACGCCCGGCAGCGATACGCGATCGCCTATGGGCGCCGCAAGCGGCCTGCCGGAGCCCAGCCCGTGTAGAGCGTTTGCAGCGGGCGCGTCCGCGCGCGCCCACTGCTCCTCGTCGCTGTCGCCGCTCGCCGCAGCGACGGCGCCGCGGCTGCCCGCTGGGGCGTCCGCTGCGCCCTGCCGCACGGCCGGCGGCGCGAGGCAGCACCGGGCCAGGCCAGTCGCCTGCACACGCACGTCACTATCCCACTGTATCAAGCCGCAGCAGCTGCCATAGCAACAGAGCAGCACTTGCAGGGCCGAGGGCGGGGTGCACCGTGCGGGGAGCGCCCGGCCGGCCCTGCGGCGCTTGCAGTCCTGTGCGGCGTGCAGCAGGAGCGCCGGCTGCCTGTAGGATGGAGCACTCGTTATTTGGTAGGTTGCAGCAAAGGGCCACACCGAGGTGGTTTCTCTTCCCAGTCACCGGCTGCGCACCTGTGACGCAGGCATCACCGGGGCGGGTGAGAGTGTGCTGCTGGTAGTGAGCTCCTGAGCTGTTGGAACGTCTGGGCTCGTGTCTCTCAAGTGCTGCACGGCTGCAGGATCGGTCTTGCAGCCCGTGGTGTCAAAGCAGGCAGTGGTCAACGAGTATTGGAGAAGTTCCGCTTAGACAGACGCCAGCAGCTTAGTGCTACTGATCCACACAGGAGGGCGGCGGGTTGTTTGCTCCTAGTAAATGGGAGGCAACCAACCGGCCTCCTGTCGTCGCAAATGTATAACCGGCTCGATGGAGCATGAGATTCGTTCGCTTTCGTACTTGCATGAGGTGCATCCATGTGCCTCCAGCGCATGCAGGCACACATGCGTTTGGCGCACCGCTTTCGATAAGGATGCTGGCCAGGCCCTGGCCGCCAGCTTGGGTATGCGCTTGGCTCAGTGCGTCTGCAGCAATCAGTGTAATGCACAAATGACGTGAAGATCATTTATTGTCCGAGCAGTGGATCTATTCCAAACCTCCATGATGCTCCCAGAACGTGCAGAAAAGCAGCAGTGGCATGTGCCAGCACGCAACAAGTCACCTGCAACAGGGTCTAAGCAGGTCCGCTTCCAGACCATACTGTGCCAGCCAGCATTCACCAGGATACAGTCACGCCCGTAGAGTCGCGTACCCCGTCCACCGCATGTATGCATGCACATCACGAATCCCATGCCGACAAGCCGCACACACCCAGAGTTCTGAACAGATCCTACTATACCTCGTCTGAAAGCGAGCTGTCTGTCCAGGACGCGCGCAAGAGCTGTCAGTACCGGATGCGGGCGAACACGTCGGAGCGGCGCGGGTCCACCACCGGCGCGAGCTGCCCGCCCACATGCGCCGCCACCGGCGCGGCCAGCTCCGCGTCGATCGCCGCCAGCACCGGGCTGTACAGCGCCTGCACCTCGCGCACGATATGGTGTGGATTGGGCATACCCATGTGCCCTAATCGATCAGTTGTGAACACACGGGAACAATCACACGTCGCATGTATAAGGTGCCGGGCAAGCACACAGCAGGCGTGGCCTGGCAGCTGTCCCGAATCGGCCTGTGCCACAGGCGCGACGACGCACCACATGCCGTCTCATCGATGCGGGGGTGCGCTCTCTGCGCGCGCAGGGCGCCGGCAGAGAGCACGCCGTGCGCGCTGCCGCGGCGCAGGGGCGGCGCAGGGGCGGCGCTTGCGGGAGCGCGGCGCGCCTGCTTGCGGCCCAGCACGCGCCGAAATGCGGTGTAGCCCAGCCAGCGGATGTGGCAGCTGGACACGCACTCGCGGCAGTCCATGCGGAACCTGGCACGGCCCGCGGCAGCCCCGCTCGCCGCCTTTCATCGCGCGGCTGCCCCGCAGCAACCGCAGCCGCACGTTCCCTGCGAGACGGCCGGGCCAGGCGCGACGCGCTCGTGCACATGCCTGGCCGCGCCTTTTGGCGCGAGCGACGCGTGCTGCGGCCGCTGGACGCGCGGCGACCGCGCCTTGGGTCCGGCGCTCATGCAAGCAGGCTGCGGGGCCTGGCGCGCATGCGAGCAGGATGCAAGCATGGCTCCCTGTGGGATGCGCTGCCTTGCGCTGCATCCCCCTGTCCAAGACCCAGCCGTGACCAAACGGACATGCCGGCCAGCGAGCACCCGCGCGTGCGCAAACATCTGCTCCGCCGCTGCTCCTCATGGCGCTTCCCCGACACGCTGAGGCGAGGCAGCCGGCGCGCACCGCCGCCGCGCGCCGAGCACGCGCGCGCGCACGAGCCGGACCAGGTAGCCCAGGCCGCTGCGGATGGCGGGCAGCAGCGCGGCCGCGCTGCAGCCGCTGCCGGGGCCCAGCGCCTTGCAGAAGCAGTGCACCTTCATGGCGGCCAGCAGCAGCACCTGCGCGCGCGTGGCAGCTTGCCGCCCGAGCGCGCCCGTCCGCCAGCAGCGGCGCCTGCTGCATGCCGGTGCAAAGCACGGTGGCAGGGTTGCACCACCCATGAGACACATCATGCGATCAAAGCGAGCGTAATGGTTCGCTTGTTTGAAGTACTGGTGCGTCTGAGATATGAAGAGTGCGTACTGCAGTGCTGATGTTGATGCACTGCTATTGCGCTGACGGCGGTTAGAACAGATGTGGCGGCTGCGCTCAGCGCTTCTGGGGGCGACCAGGGCGCACTCCTCTGCCTCACAGAGACACCGTGACATCTTGCAGGGCCCTCGGATGCGCCAGCTAGCCAAGCACATAAGCAGGGCTGGGCGTGGGCGGCGGGCGCGTCGGCGGCGGGGACCCAGGTCGGGCTGGGCAGCGGGCGGGGACTGCGCGCGCCTGGAACGTGTTAAGGCGCACATGGTGGGCGCGACAACGGCGGGGACCCAGGTCGGGCCCTACCCTAGCCCTACGCAGCGGGCGGCGGCAGCGCGCGCCTGGAACAGGTTCAGGCGCACGGTTGCTGGCGTGTTGACGGCGGGGTCCAGCAGCACCGCATAGCACTTGGGCCGCAGGTACGCCTTCAGCTTAGCGCTCAGCTGCCGCGCCCCGCCCTGCGTACGCCCCAAGGACCCGCCCCTCGCACCACGCACTCGTTGGACGCAGGATATGCATTGTAAGAGAAAATTCACGGAGGGGGCCGCTCTGCTGCGACGCGCGCCGCGCTGGGGCTTTGTGCATGCACCCGTGTTCGAAGTCTTTCACGCTGTACCGGGAGAACGCCTAACAACCTCAAATGCACACTGTCGGAGCTTGCACGAATAACACATCAAAGTAGGAGAGCCACAGCATGTAAGTGTCCGAGACACGTCTCCTATTAGGACTTTTCTCTTCCCGGTTCTATCAGTGCAAGCAGTGGGTTTGACAGCCTGCGAGCCCCACTGCGCTGGTGCACCACAACACTGGAAGCCAAGCAGGTTGCTTTCCAAGTGCGCCAGCGCATAACGCCGGGATGACTGCACCATGCCGGGCGGCATGGTGATCGTCGACGCCAGGTGCGTGTCCGCATAGCGGCTGTAGTCGGCCTGCACCTCCAGCGTGCGCGTCGCGATGAGCAGCCCGCACCTGCGCACGGCCAGGGTATAGGCTCAGGGTTATTGTGACCGCAGGCGCCCAGGCTTTGATGCATGTAGTCGGCCTGCATCTCCAGCGTGCGCGTCGCGATGAGCTCGCACCTGCGCACGGCCAGGGTCAGTGACTGCAAATGCCCAGGCTTGACGCCTTAAAACAGCAGGCGCCTGGCATAGACGAAGCTTCCTATGAGCTTGTTGCGGTGCAGGGCAGGCGCTGGCGGCGGGCGCGGCGCGCTGCAGCTGGTCGGCGGCCTGAAAGGCACGTGACAGGGCTGTGCTGTCATGTGCCAGCGGTGCAAGTGTCCAGAGCTCTCCGCCTGTTAAAGCAGCAAAGGTTGCCGAAGCTCAGCAGTGCGTAACAGCTTGATGAGCCACCGCATCATGCTACTGTGGCGTAGTGATGCACTTGAGAGAGTTTACCAAGGCGTCAGGGCATGCAGGCATCCTTGCAAGGCAGCGGCTTTGCTGTAAAGGCACATGCCAGGAACTTGCAATATGTGTGTCAGCCAGGGCGGGCAGGCGCACCAGGGCACAAACTCGTTTCCGCATCCATCGACGACCGTGTTGTGCGCGAGCCGCGGCGCGCCCGGCCCAGGGCGCACGTCAAAGGTCAGGCGCGTCTTGGCGGGGTTGACGCTCATGCCAAAGTCTGGGAAGCCTGCCGCCCCAGACAGCATCAAATCTAGATATGAGAACCTAGCCCGACAATGTATGTTCTGGAGAGAACGGAGCACTAGTAAGCATCGGGATCAGGAGATGCGGGTCGGCCCGCGGGTGTGGCAAGCTGAGCACAGCCTGCATGAAAGCATGCCAAGGACTCCTGCAGGGCGAACCATCACACGCATCCCATGACCATGCGCAGCGGCTTGCATGCAGGGTGGAGTGGCCCCACGCGAGCCTTGAAAAACCAAAAGGAGCCACCGTCGGCACAGCCCTGGGTGTTCAGGCGCGCCCCAGGCAGTGCAGAGCTCGCGCGGGGGCGGGCGCGCGCCCTGCAGCAGGCGCAGCGCGAGCGCCTCGGCGGTTGCGCGCGAGGGCGTGATGACGAGCACGTCGTCCACCAGCCGCAGCAGCACGCTCGGCAGGTGCGGCTGCCGGCGCCGCCGCGCGCCGCACGGCCCCTGCGCCAGCTCCCCCGGCGGCGCCCCCGGCGGTGCCCTGGCCGCGCCGCCCGCCGGCCCGGCCGGCCTGAGCCGCTGCGCCCCGTGCCCAGCTGGCGTGGGGGCCACCGGCGGCCTGCCGTCGGAGCTGCCGGCGGCGGCGCCGCCGGCGGCGCTGCAGTCTGCGGCGTCCATTCTGACGCAGAGCGCGGGCGCGCCGCAGCAGGGCGCCTGGCCCCACGCGCAGACGCTGCCGGGCGTCGGAGGCTCGGGGCCTGCGCACGCATCCACCCTTGTCGCTGAGCTTGCGGAACAGCATCGCAACGAACGCACGCTCCCGAGACGGCGCGGCAGCACACCAACCGCGAGCCCAGCCAGCGCAATTGCGTTCATATGGGAGGCGCGGGGTGTGAGGGCATGATAGTGGTTTTGACCCTTTTTGGTAGGGCTGCGCACCGCCTGCGGCGGCAGCCAGCGCGGTCAGGCGCGCGGTGGAGGCGGAGGCGTCGGCATCGACCGAGGCGGCGGGGGCGGCGAGCGGGAGGCCCCACAGCGGCGGGGGCGCCCCGGGCGGCAGCAGCGGCTGCAGGTGCTGCGCCTCGAGCGCGCCGAGGTACAGGCTGCACAGCAGCGTGGACAGGGTGGAGCCCTGCGCAGCTGCGACCCTGCCGATGAGCTTGCGTGCTGTATGTTTGGCGCCTTGGGTTTGCCAATGCAGCGCCCCCTGTGTGCGCAGCGAGCCATGCCCTGAGCACTGTGCGGGCAAAGTCACCTACTGCACCCCCAACAAATGGCCAGCCAAGCACGACGCAGCAACCACCAGCGCGTCGGTGACGCCGCCGCGCGGCGGGGCGCGCCTGCGGGATGCCGCGCGTCTGCACGTGCCAGCGGTTGCGGAACCTGAGCAGGTTGTGCCGCAGGTGCTGCCGCAGCAGCGCGACGACCTCGCCGCGCGCCACGCGCGCGCCCGGCCCGCGCCCGGCGAACACGTGGCGCGAGGCGCCGCGCGCGAACGCGCCCGCGCGCGCCGGGAAGGCATCCGCAGCCGCCTGCCCGGCGCCCGCCTCGGCCGCGAGCGCGCAGACGCGCGCGCGCGGCACGCCGCCGAACGCCATGAATACCTGCCCGCGCGGGACGGCACCGGCTCGGAGCAGAGCAGCAGCGAGGCGCCCGCCGCATGCCGGCACGTCCATGCGCGCCGGCCGCTTGGCGCACTCCGGCAGGACAGCGCTGGGCTCCGACGGGACGGACGCGCATAGGGAGGAGGTAGGTCTAGGTTTGAGGATTTGGTGTGGTGCGCGCCTCGTCATGCTTGGTGACGACGTACTCGGGGGCGCGCAGCAGGCCCTCGGCGAGGCCCAGGGCGCGCTCGGGGTCGACGCGGTTGAACGCGGCCGCGAAGTCGGCCGCCACAATGTAGAAGCGCGGCGCGGCCCTGCCGCTGGCGGCGGCGTGCCTGCGGCGTGCCGTCCCCGGGGGGAACGTGAGGCCGGGCGGGGCGGCGGGCGGCGGGCCTGGCCGGGCGGGGCCGGGCGCTGCTCCGGACGCGCGCGCGCGACCCAGGCAGGCTGTGGGGCACAGCGGCGGCAGCCCTGGACCATGTACAGCGTGAGTGTGCATGGTCAGCCTTAGTATGGTGCGCCTGTGGCTGACGCCTGGATGCAGGGTCAGGGTGTGGTAGGGTACTCGCATGCGCTCACTGTGCTGGTCACATGCCCACCTGCCGGCTCCCTGGGACATGGCGGCGGCGGCGGCGGCAGCGCGCAGCCGGCGCAGGACGGGCTGCAGGCGCGCATGCGCGTCCCCAAAGCCGAAGACCGAGGCGCCCAGCGCGCCCGGCGAGCGCCGCGCCTCAAACTTGAGGATCTGGGGTGCCGCAGTGATTGTTTCAGTGCATGGAGCTGAACCATGTCCAGGCGGCCTACAGCAAAGCTAAATATGAGAGAGGTTGCTGCTCTTGAGCACAGACCCATTAAAACATGCCGCACAGCGATACATGCAAGAGCTTGCTTGACAAGCCAGCATGCGCATCTACGGCACGTTGCTCACCCGGCATCACGCGCAGCAAGGCAGTGAGGTGCGCCAGGGCGCTGGCGCTGCAGTGCTGCCAGCGATCGGGCCGTCAGGCCGCACTGCAGCCACGCGCCTGGAAAGAGCTGTACAGGATGGGGTTTAGTGTATCATTAGGGTCTTCAGGCCGCGCAGGTGTTATAGGAATTCAGCCGCGCGCCTGGAACGAGTTGTGCAGGATGGGGTTTGACGCGCGCAGCGCCAGCCGCACGACCCGCCGCTTGCGCTGGCCGCGGGCGCCGCGCAGCCGGAACTCCAGCAGCATCGCCGCGCCCAGGTTGGAGATGGGGCGCAGGCCTGCACGCAGAGCGCGCGATCGGCCGCAGGCCGGCGTACGTGCTGCGCCAGCGCGGCAGGCACTGCAGGGCCTGGCCTGCGGCTGGGCCAGGCCAGCCGGCGGTGGCACGCACAGCTGCCCACTGTCCAGGCTGTGCACCTATCCCAGGCGGCCGGCCTGGCCAGTCATGCTTTGAAATGCTTAGTCTGATGCTTGGGGTTGATACTTGTTCGTCCTGGTGCTCATACATCAGCCAGAAAGGGAGCCGCCCACCGCGGGCAAACCCAGTGACAGGGCGGGCGCCTGACTAGGCTCTCGCGGGGCGCGCGCCGCCAGCGCACCGTCGCGCTTGGGCAGCAGGCGCAGCCGCGCGACGCCCAGGCTGCGCGCCTGCAGGCAGCGCTGCGCGGCCGCGGCGGTCACCGGCGTGAACATGGTCGCCCGCAGCGCGTCGTGCGCGCCGGCCTCCAGCCGCGCCCACACAGGCTTCCTGCGCGGCCGTGCGTCGGCCAGCAGCCTGGGAACCGTGTGTAGCAGAGCCCGGCCTCCAAGCCCGCCCGGTTGCCACTTCGTCCCTGGCCCGACTCACCTTAGTAGGCATGCTCGCGAGCCTATTGCAAGACTTGAGGAGAGAGAAATTAGATAGTGCAGACGCGGGGAGAGATGGAGGCAGTTCAGGGTTAGGGTCATGGTTAGGAAAGATGGAGGCGGACCGGTAGTACAGCACGGTGTTGCGGAAGGCCTCCGACTCGGTGGCGTAGAAGTGCGCGCGCAGCAGCGGCACGGCCAGCCCGCCCAGCAGCCAGCGCACCCACTGCGCCAGCCGGCGCGCGCGCGCGGCCGCCAGGCTGGGCGGCACGCCGGCCGGCGCGCCGCCTGGGCCTGCACGCCCGCATGGGCGTGCTGGCTGCTGTGCTTGCTTATGTGTGAGCCGGGCTTCTGGCTCTGCCATGCGCACCATTCCCAATTCCAGCAGTCTCCTGGATATAACAAGAACAGGAAAGCTAGCAGATAATGCAGCACGACACGCCGTTCCTTTTTGCAACCATGGCTACACAAGGCTTTGATGTGACTGGCACCACACTCCCTGGGGAGGACAGGCCGATGCAAGCGGCAACGTTCTGCACACAGCCACGTTTGCAGCACAGCAGTCTTTGCAAACGCTGCACAGGGCTCCTAAGCACATCAGGATGCAGCGGGCGCACCGTTCGGCGTGGGCGGGAGCAGGGCGGGCAGGCTCGCGCCGCGCACGCGGTGCAGCGCCTGCGCGAGCCGCAGGTGCTCGTAGCGGCGCAGGCGTACCAGCGCGCCCACCGCGGCCAGCAGCGCGCGCCGGTTGCCAGCGTCCCCGAGCAGGCCCTGCGCGGCGGCGGTCACTGTCCGCGCCCATCCCGCTGGGCCGTGCGGAGCGCCGTACCGCACACATATGGGTGGTGCGTGCAGGTGGTGCAGGACAGGGTTGACGTAGAGAGCAGGAGATCCAGAAGGCACTGGATGGCACCAGCGCTCTCAGCGAGTGTGCGCCCCCAGAAAGGCGAGCTTGCATGCGCTCATCCAGGCAGTCCAGCCGTGCGGCGGTCCGCGGGGTCCAAGCACGGCAGGACAGCCCGTACACTCCCGCGCCCCTGCAACGCTTGGGGCCGCGCCGCGGGCACAATCTTCCTGATGACTGCCCACAGGAAGTCGGCGACGCGCTGCTGCGGCACGCACGCGCGGATGAGCGCCGCCTGGTCTGCACGCGGCTCCGCGGCATCGGGCGCCGGCCCTCCGCCCGGCTGCGCCTGGCTCGCGCCGGCGCAGCACGGCGCCGCCGTGCACCGGCTGGGCATGCTGCCCAGGGTCTCCGTACCCCCTTGGCTGCCGGGGTTATGTGTAGGGTCCAGGCCAGGTCCTCCGCGGCCGCAGCCGGCGCCCGCGCTCGCGCGCGGGCTACGCACCGATGAGTCCTGTGTGAGGGGGCCCACGCAGCCATCCAGGCCGGCGACGCCCGACGGCAGCGCGCAGCGCGGCGGCTCCGCCGGTCCGGGCAGCTGCGTCAGCGCGAGCGCGGCCCGGCCGCTGCGGGCCTGGCTGAGCTTGTCCGGCGCGGGTGCCCCGCTCTGCGAGGCGCTCTGGCTCAGGGGCAGAGAGCACCTCCTGCCTTGGCCGCAGCCTCGGCCAGGGGCATGCGCGGCGGGCCGGCTCTGCTGCGACCAGCAGCCTGGCGGCCCCAGGGCCTCATGGCTTGGATTCAAGCGCCGGCGCCGCCGCGGGCGGGGCCCATCCACGGCGTCCGACCCCAGGTCGAGCGATGAAGCCGGCCCCATGCGGCCCTCACCGCTGGCACATGCGCGACCGGCACCAGCCCTGCCCGCGTCCCAAAGCGGGCGGGGCATGCTCCCGGGCTCGTTGGCGGCGGCGGCGGGCGCGGCGGCGGCGGCGTCAGCCGGGCTGGCAGCCGCCGCCGCGCCGCGCCGCAGGCAGGCGGGCAGGGGGCAGTAGTGCTCCAATAGCTTGCCGAAGGGACACCTCTGGCTGCGCCCTGGCGCGCGCAACACAGCAGGCCCCTCGTCAGTGCATTGAGCATGGAGCCTTGCTTTGTGCTGAGTGGGCCAGCGCTTGGGGCTGAAATACGGCATGCCCACCACTACGAAGCACGGCAACAGTGGCGGTCACCGAAAGAGACAGTGAGCGCACATATAGTGTCCATCTTGTCAGTGCCTATGAGCAGGCATGCGTGGCCTCCTTGTTGCTGCCTCCTCCGCTGGCTGCCATGCATGCGGCTATACAGCAGTGCCGCGGGCAGTGCACAGGGCGATGCAGCCAGATGCGGCCAAGAGCCGTGCAAACAATCTGCCCCAGGTTTAACGGGCCCGACTGACTGCCGCCAGACGCGCACGCAGGAGCTGGCGCAGCAGCGGCAGCACTGCGCGGTGGCGCGCAGGGATGCGGCGCTGTGGCGGCGGCTGCAGCGGCGGCGGCCGCGCCGGCGGCGCCGCGCCGCGCGGCGGCCGCAGGGCAGGCCATGGCACGGCCGCGGTGAATATGGCGGCGTGCAGCGCGCGCGGCGCGCCGGGTGCACGCCGGAGCTGATTCAGGATGTCTGGCGCGCCCGCGCGGACGCCAAGCTTGGCAAGGCCGCCATGCCCCGCATGCACTCGCGCATGATGTGTGGGATGCATCATGTCGAGAGCGCGAGAGCGCAGCCAGCAAAGCCCCTGCTAGAATCATGCACGCTTGAAAGCACACGCTTGTACGCAGCACCAGCGCACATGCAGCTCAGTGCTACGTGTCTGCTCTCACGCTCTCGCGTCTCGCCATACAGAGACACAGCTTCACTGTCGCACTTGAGCTGCCCCGTGCACCGATCTCTGACCCATGTGGGGCAGGCGCAGAACATGACTGGCGACAAGCTGGGCGCACACGGCCGGCAGGGAGGCCCGTCTTGACCGAGAAGCGCGCCGTGTGGAAGATGCGCTGGCGCGGCAGCGTCACGTCCGCGGGCGAGACCCAGCCGCGCGGCGCGCGCTGGGACATGCGCCTGCTTGCGGCAGGCGGGCCGGCCCTGCCCCTGCCGGCGAGCGCAAGGACGGCGCCGCCGCTGCCGGCAGGGCGGGGGTTGGCGTCGGGGGCGCCTATCGGCGCACAAGCATGTCCGCCAAGCAGCCCGCCAGGGCCAAGCCGAGTGCCCGCCGCACTGCCAGTTGCCGCGCCTGCTGCCTGACAGGCACCCACCAGTGGGTATGCGTGGAAGCCCAGCGCTGCAGGGAGCGCTGCGGCGCCAGCCGGGCGGCCAGGGCCATAGCATGCGCCAGCTGCACAGGCATGCCCATTGCCTGCCTGCCCTGCATCGCCCCCCGCGTGCTGAGGCCCAGGGCCATCTGATGCGACCGAGGCGGCGGCAGGGGCGGCCGCGCCGCGCAGGCGCGCCGCCCGCCGCCGCTGCCAGCTCGATGGCCGCGCCGCGCGCCGCATATCCCTGCCGCGCCAGGGCGCAGGTGTGCACACTCAACAGCCACGGGCAGGACCCCAAGACAAGTGCGACACCCTGGCTGATACGGCGCTCCAAGCTCACAAGCGCATGCCACAGCGTGTGCGAGTCAGGACCTGACATAACTGCATGTGGCTGGCTGCGCAACCTTGCCCAAGCAGCCTGAATCGTTCAGGTGAGGCTGTACCTGTATCTCTTTCTAGCACTGCACGACAAGTGTATTGTGGTCGAGGGTCTCGAGGGCCTTGCCTGCTGTTGCGATCCGCCATGCCAGCGCCTTCGCCAGCGGCTGCAGCCGCATGGCTGCGCCACTCGCGGGCGTTCGCGCCCACGGCCGTCTTCTCCCCTGCAGCCGGCCCTGGTGCATGCCGCGTCAGTGCCTGTATGGTGTGCTCAGCGGTGCTCGCGTCCTGCGGCACGGCGTGCGCCGCGGCGCCGAGCTGTCGCGGATGCAAGCCTGGCTGCGAGCCGGGGTCCTGACGCTCCGAGGTGCCGCCGGCGGCGCCGCAGGGCCCCGCGGGCGGCCAGCCCGCGTCGTCGCGCAGGAGCAGCGCGTCTGCCGTTGCCCCAGACTGCCGGCAGCCTCGGCTGACGGCGCTGCTGTCCTGCGTCAGCGGCGAGCGCGGGGGTGCGGCGCTGGCCTGAGCGGGGAGCCGCGCGGGCGCCACGCCGCGCCCCAGGCCGGCCCGCCACTGGGCCCACGCGCGCTGCGCCACGCCACGCCGGGTGTCAATACAGAGTCCTGTGCTGCCTTGGCTGGTACTAGCTGGGAGTGCCGTATCGTCCAGAGTCTCCACTGCACTGGCAAAGGGTCGTGCAGCCAACACACGCTCAAATTTCTTAGACTGCCACTCACGGCCACTTCGATTTTCTGGTAGAGGAGGTTCGTGAGCATCACATGACGGGCGCAGTCACTGACGAAGAGGAGCGGCACAAGGGTGCCCTTGTGCTCAAAAGCTGGAGCCACACAGCCCTAGCATGAGCAGGAAGCAGGGCGCTTGCCTGCGCCACAGGCGGCCCAGACGCCTGCAGGTAGCAGCCGTTGGGCAGCGACACAAAGATGGACGCGTGCAGCAGCAGGTAGAGCATCAGCGTGTCGCCCAGGCGGGACAGCAGCAACGGCCAGGGCGCCGCGCAGAGCGCCGTGGTTGCCGGGTGGGCCGACTGCTCCTCCATGCAAAGCGTTCCCTGCGCATGTGCTACAGCTGAGCGCAGCTGACGGCTGAACGTGACTGAGTGGTCCACGAGCGCAGCCGGGGCTCCGGCTTTGCAACAGGCACTCTGTCGAAATAAATAAACAAGATGTGTCTGGCACCTTGCGAAGGCCCTGGCACAGCACGTTGCTGCTCCGGCATGCTGACCGCGTGAGCACCTCCACCGCGCGCTTGACGACCTGCGCGCCGGGGGGCGCGGCATGACAGCAATGCTCGAGTGCATAACCTGATCACGTATCACCCAGCACAGGGGAGCACCGCACCTCAGCCTGCGAGCTGTGCTGCTGCAGCGAGAAGCGCTGAGGCAGAGGCGGCGCGTTCAACGCGACTGACACCAACGCGTTGTCGAGCAGCGCCTTTGAGAAGGCAGCGGGGTCCCCTTCGCGCACGAGCGCCAAAGCCAGCTGGTCGCGCAGGCCGTGCGCGTCTGCAAGTCGCAGCAGGGCCTCCCTGAGGCTCCTGATGCCCGGGTACAGCTGATGCAGCACGGAGGGCTGCTGCGGCTGCAGCCCTTGGCCGTCACTGGCCAGCATGGCCGGCCTGCAACACCAGCGCTGCCACTAGCGGCGGTTGTCCATAATGGAGGTGTGATGCGCTCGGGACCACCTCCATCACTCCACTCATTTCTTTGAGTCAGATCTGTCAGGCCATGCTTTTCTGAGCACATACCCAGCAGGTGTGTTTTCTGACAAGCTCTTCGACTGTGCCTTCCCTGTGGAGAGCAATGCTGGTCGCCTCGCTCCCCCAGAGCTCCGTTACCTGCTCCCACAGGCAACATGTTCCAAGGACACTCGGGCGCCTGCAGCCAGCCCTGCAGCAGCGGCAGTGGACGAGCCGGCTGCGCTGCTCACGAGCTGCTCAGGGCAAGTGCGGCGCGGCACAGCCTGCACAGCCATCGGCTGTTGTAATAGGAGCTTTTGCCAGCACGTGGCCTTCTATCACGCTGTGTTGTTGATGGCTTATGCAGCCCTGTAAGCAGCACTGCACGCAGCGCACGCTCAGCTTGCCACTTACACGCCCCACTTTGGACTTGGTGGCTGAGCACGCCGTGTGACATATTTGCGCAGGGGTGCTGGCGAGGTAGCAGATAGCGCTGAAGCAAATAAGAGGTTTGAACTCATCAATATAACGCTCAGGAAGCCGCTGGGCCTTGACTTGGTCGAGGCGCCGCCAGCCGCGGCGCGGGCTGTGATGGTCGAGCGCGTAAAGGGTACAGCCATGCAATGGCAGGACGTGCTTGTGAACCTGGTTCGGTTGCTAGCGATGCTGGTCGGAGCAGCACAGCTGCAACCTGAGGCAGTGTTGCGTGCAGAGGGCGGCAATGCAGCAAAGAGCGGGGCGGTGAGGGAAGGCGACTTGATAAACAGGTGCAGCGCGACCCTGCTGAAAGCCGGCAAAGGGGGCCAGTATGAGCGCGAGGTAGGCATTGTGCTCATCACCTTTCTGCCTTGATCTGTGCATGTGCTTGCATGCATTCTGTCATACCTGCTGTGCAGCTCTGACTCTCATGTGATCTGACAGGGGTATGGGCAGCGGCCTTATGACAACTGGGAGGTGCGCGCACACTCGCGTGTGCCCGCTTGCGCGCAACATCCTCTGCAACACGAGCAGGGAAGGTTCGAGCATGCACATCTGTCGCATGTGGGGCCCTGAGCGGTGCATATGCGCGCGACCAGGTGGTCATGTTCGACTGCAAGGACCAGGACTTCCCGACCGTGCTGGCGGCGATCGGCAGCAACAACGAGCGCTGGGGCATCAACAAAGTGACCTTGGAGCTCAGGCGCCCCGCTGCGGACGCCTGACCGGCCAGCACATGCATGTCTGCTCTCGCTTGCGCCCGCCGCTGGGCAGCTATTAAGCAACGAGGGCCCGCAACACACCGGAGTCCGACCCCGCTACACCTGACTGTCAGAGACACCATGCGAGCCGTTCGCTTCGGCAGACGTGCACATCCTTGCATGCATTCTAAGGCACTTTCAGAACATGCTTCGCTGCATGCACACCAGGGCGCCCGCACGTCCCCAGCAAAGCGTCTGCTCTGCAGCTCCCGACACAGGCTCCAGCTACAAACAGACCCCCTAACTGCCCGTTATACTATACAGCGTTCTTGCTGCTGCACCTCCTGGCCTCGCCCTGGAGCGGTGAGCAGCATACCCACACAACCCCGCTCGTCGCATCTTGCCCAAGGACCTGCAGGCCCGCTGGGGTTAGCGGGTGGGCACCATGCAGCAGCCACCAGACCAGGCAGGCCCGACCATGCAGGCCTGCTCGGCGGACGCCGCCGGGCAGCAAGGGTCCCTGCTGGTGGCGCCCGGCGCGCGCGGCAGCCGGGCAGCGCCTTTGTCCCTGGCAAACCCTGGACTGGTCGTATGACACGGCGCTCCTCAGGACCCGCGCCCAAGCAAAGCGTGGACATGTAGCGCGCGCGGGCGGGCTTGCTCACGCGCCGGCCTGCTTGCGCTTGCGCGCGCCGCGCTTGCCCGTGGCGGCGACGGCCGCGCCGTCCTCGGAGCCCGGCTCGACCGCGGCCGCGGCCGCCGCTCGCCGCCGCGCAGCTGTGCGCGCGCCGGGCTTGCCGCCCTGCGCGGTCCAGTATCGCCTTACAAAGCTGGTCGCCACCCACCCAGGCAACCTTCCGTTCCCGTTCCAGGGCAAGTGTTGAGCATGCAGAGGTCTGCTGACTCTGCACAGCAGCAGGCGGACAGCCGCCGGATGCTGCTGCCCGCACTGCGCGCGCGCTGGGTCTCGGTGGGTGCCCCGCCTGACCTGCATGACAACGCCCAGACCCACAGCAGGTCGGGCCAGGCACAAGCGCGGCGGAGAGCGCAAGCAGGAGCCGAGGCACGCGCCAGCCGCCACAGGAGACCACCAGGGGCCTCCTGTAGCGGCGCCGCGCCTTCAGCAGCTGCCGGCAACTGTGCTCAGCGTGTTCTTTAGACGGGCATGGGCGGCGCTTCACCTGCGCGGCGGCGGGCGCGGCAGCCTCGGCGGCGGCGCGCGCCTCGGCCTCCGCCCGGCGGCGGTCCTCCTTGGTGGCCGGCATGGGCCGCACGCCCTGTAGCCGCTCCAGCATGGGGTGGCCCACCATGGACATGTGCACCTGCGCCGCTCAAGCGCAAAGATCTCACGAAGTGCCTCGTTCACCTTTTCTGAGGCGTGCGGCCAAGGCGCGCGTGTCTGCTCAGAAGCGGCGGGCGCAGGTCGCAGGTAAGCAGGTGTCCATCCAGCCATGGCTTGTGCTCAGCGGGCGCCTACGACAACGCTGTACAGCAGGCCCCGCAGCGCCGGGGCCGCACCGCGTTGAACGCCACGCGCGCGGCGGTGCCCGCGCCGAGCACGTCGCTGCGCCATGCGTGCCGGTCCTGCGACTGGCGCCACAGCCGCGTCTTTGGGAACCTGCGCTGCCCGCGGCCGCGCCCGCCGCCGCCGCCGCCGCCGTCGTCGCCATCGCCGTCGCCGTCGCCGCCGCCCTCGCCGTCTTCACCGCCGCTGGTGGCGGGCGCGAGGGTGTCGCCGTTGGCGGTGGGCGCGCCAGAGTCCGGATCGGCCTCGGGCGGGCTGTGCGCGCCGCCGTCGCGCGCGCCGGCGCCGGGCTCCCGGCTGCCGGCGCACCCGTCCCGTCGCGCGCCCTGCTCACCGGCGTCGCCACCCGGACGTGCGCCGTTCCCGCAAGCCTCCGCTGCGTCCTCGCCGCCGGCGCCGCCGTTTGCGGCGTCGCCGTCGTCGTCGTCGCTGACGTTGGCGCCGCCGGCATCCAGCCCTTCATCGCCGCCTGCTCGCGCAAGAGTGCTTCATTCGCAGGGGGACTAGATGCAGCCCGGCAGAGGGCACCCCGCGGGCCCGGGTCACGCTCGCCTGTGTACACGCCCCGTCTGCAGCGCCGCTCACGCAGCGCCGTCCAGATTTTCAGGTATGGCGCAGTGCCAGCCTCCCGTCTAGGCATGCACCAGCTTGCTGAGCACCTACACACACCTGGCGCAGCCTGCGAGGAAGCCACTGCCGCGCGCACGCTTCACACACACTGTCAGCGCTGGGGCGCGCCGTCAATGTCGCCGTTCTCGGAGGCAGCCCCGGCGCCGGCGCCGCCGCCGCGCCCGCGCCCGCTCGGCGGCGTGTTGTAGTTCTGCCCCGACACGCGGTGCAGCATGTCCTCCAGCGCCAGCAGCCGCCGCTTCAGCTCCTCCCGCGCGCGGCCGACCACCGTGCCGCCTGCGCGTGCGCCACAGCTAGTAAGCGCCGGCATCAGCCCCTGCATGTCGCACACATGTGTGTGCTCGAGACGCAACCTAGATCGAGCACCAAGCACTGATCTGTGGCACTTCCGGTCACTTGTGGCATTTTCAGTCAGCAGCGGTCATCCAATCCAGTTATGGCACTCGCGAGCCCTGCCCGCCCGGTGGCAGTGGCAGGTTCCCAGGGTTGGCGCACAGCTCTGCCTAGACCGAATCTTTACGTCGACACTATCACCGCGCACGAACAGCAGAGGTGAGCCATGAGCAGTAAACGCCTCAGAGCAAACAGCACTTCCCCAGCAGCACCACCGGGCGCGTCGCCCGGGGCTGGCAGCGCCCACGGCGCCCGGACCACTCGGAGCACCACCTCTATTCCCCCAGCTCCTGCACCCCGCTCAACCGCAGCGGCGTCGTTGGGCGCATTGCCCTGGCTGGCCGCGCGCACGGCGGACGCTCAGACCCTATGAACCCCGGCTCCTGCACCCCGCCCACCTGCAGCGGCGTCGTCAGGCGCGTCGCCCTGGCTGGCCGCACGCACGGCGGCCGCCCAGGCGCGCCAGCCCTCCGGCGGCGCGTCCAGCCCGACCGCCGCGGCCGCCCGCTGCAGGTCCAGGATAAAGTCAGCTGCCGTCGCCACCGCCAGGCCCTCCAGCCCGCCCAGCGCCTGCGCGCGCGCCGGCTATGTGAGTTCTACCCTATACCCCTACCGCGCTTGAGAGGTGCGAGTATCGCCGTGAGCAGAAGGCCCCCCGCCCACCAGGCCGCCCAGCGCCCGCACAGGCGCTCACATGGACCAGGCACAAGGCAGTGCCCATGAGCGGCACCCCGTCGCTCGTTGACACGGCGGCAGCGCTCAACATTTGCTGAAGCACGCTGCGGGGCATGGACAGCCCGTGCCGTGTCGCCCTGCGTATCTGCAGTTGCGCCAGCCAGCCGGTGGGGGGGGAGGGGGGGGGGCGGCCTCCGACGCATGCACGTCATGGCCGGCCACCTGTAATGCAGGTTCCGCGGAGCGGACGCGCCGGCGGCGCCCGCGCGCGGCGCAGGGGCGGGAGCGCAGGGCGGCCGCCCGGCGCGCCTGCGGCTGCCGCGGCTCGCGCTTGGACGTGCGCAGCTGCCGCGGCACGACCACGCCCAGCACGCTCCCGGCGCCGCCAAACACGTCGGCGGAGCCCTCGCGCGGGCTCCCGCCGCGCGCGCCGCCCGGCCCGCCGCCGTCGGGCGCCTCATTCCCCCTGCCGTCCGCCGCGCCCTCCTCCGCGCCGCCGTCGCCTCCGCGCTCGCCGCCGGCCTGGCCGGCGGCGTCGTCGCCATCGCGCGCGTCGTCCATCACAACGTCGCCATCTGCGTCGGCGTCCGCCTCGGCGTCTGCGCCGTCGGCCTCACGCCCGTCCAGCATCGCCTCGGTGATGGCCGCGTAGGACTGCGCGCTCGGGCCCCAGATGTCCGCCCATGGCAGCATGCACACATGCAGTGCATGCATGCGCCGCACCAGCCAGCACGCCCGAACCGCGAAGGTGACAGCTCCACGGCGCTGATGCCACCATGCACCATTAACTCGCGAGTTATTCTGCCGATCCACGTTTGGTCGCGCTTCCGTCTGACATGCAGCCTCAGACACCACGCCAGCGGGGAGCGTCGCTCTGGTGTTTGCCCGTCGAGCTTGAGACGCCCAGCGGCGCTACAGGGCCAGGGTCTACATGACAGTGGCAAAGCAAGACGCGCACGGCGCGCGCGTGCCCGTGCGCGCGGCGCCGCACCTTCTCCAGCGCGGCCTGCAGGCCGGCCTCGCGCGCGCCGCGCACGTCCAGCACGGCCGCGATCTCGTCCAGCTGCGCGGCCGCGGTGACAAAGCCGACGCATCCGTCGGCGTCCTCCGTCAGCACCAGCCCGCGCCGGCC
>JAABUX010003997.1_pt1 | contig 19036 bp, 18 predicted proteins | sample 5561851 | NCBI WGS metagenome assembly JAABUX01 (sample SAMN10711883, study PRJNA513361) | rock metagenome | isolation source: Antarctica rocks | place: Antarctica: Victoria Land, Richard Nunatak red sandstone | collected 2016-01-03 | reverse complement strand
CGGGGCCGGCCCTGCATAGTTCGTTAGGTGATACGGGTTCGGCAGTCCGCTACCGGACTCGCCTCCGCTGTTCCCGCCTCAGCAGCCCGGCCACTCACGCCGCCACCGGCCCGCTGATCACCGGCCCGCTGATCACCGGGATGATCCCCAGATGCGGCGACAGGTCCAGGTTGAAGCCCGCCGCGTCCCGCGCGCCCGCCCGCTGGGCCACCAGGTTCACGTGCTCCTGGCTTTCCGAGAACGCGACCAGCAGCGCCGCGCGGCTCAACCTTCCGGAGCCGAGCGCCTGCACATACAGCGCCTCCCCGGCCGCATCGGCGGGCCGGTGCAGGGCGTTGGCATACAGCGCGTCCACCAACGTGGTGTCCGACGCTGCTGCGCCGTAGCGGCTGGCGAACTCGGCCGAATTCAGGAACGACAGCGCCACCTGCTGCAGCGACGTGTTGTTGATGACGGCCGGGACGAAGGTGTTGAAGCCGGCCGGGTCGGCGTCCCGGCCGAACGCGGCATCATACAACCGCGCCACCTGCGCCTCCGCCGTCGCGGCGTAGGTGATGTCCGCGTTGGCCGACAAACGGCCGCGGGCCTCGTCTCCTTCGGTGATGCTGGCGAGGATGACAGCGTGCCGTAGCGCGCAGTGAACTCGGCCGAGGACACCAACCCGTTGCCGATCGCCCCCAGGTAATCGTTGTTCCCGGTGCCTGGATTCTTGGGTTGGGCGCGCAATGCTTGAAGCTGCAGGATCAGCCCGGCGCTGTCGGCAACGCGGCCGAAGGCGGCGAAATACAGCCGGGCAATCTCGTGTTCCTGCCGCTCCTGGTCAGTCAGCGCCGGCAGCCCGGCGTCCCGCACAGCGCCACGTCCAGCGGCTGGATTGTGCTGGCGCCCTGGACGGTTGTGTCCACCGCCACCCCGCCGCCCGCCGTCGTGGTGCCTGGATCCGTGTTGAGCACCGGCACCGGCCCGCCGAAAGCTGCCTGTGCGTTCGGCCCGTTGAACGTCGTGACGGCATTGGGCGCAAGCTGCACGAACTGCACGCCGCTGTCATACAAGGTGGCGTTGTATCGGTAGACGGGTCCGGTCAGGACATTGGGGATGAGGGACTTTATGCCGAGGGCGTGGCCCAATTCCCGTTCGACCGCGGCTACGGTGCTGGCAGTGAAGCCCGTGCTGCTGACGCTGGCCGGGTTGACGTAGAGGGTTGGCGTCGGAAAAATTGCCGGGGCTGCGGCCCGTGCCGCGAGGCTCAGCCCGAAAGACGGTGCGACAATCGCGTAGCGGGGAGTCGTGCCGACTGTGGTGAGGTCCTGCACGTTCAGGAAAGCATCCGCCGGCTGGGTTGCAGCGCGGAACGAGACGTTGATGGCATAGGTGCCGGTCGTGTAGTCGAAGTGCCGTAGCCATTCGTAGAAGGCCAGCCCCACCGCAGACAGGACCGCGCGGAGTAGCTGCGTCGGCTGTTGGCGGATCGATGAACTGGACGTTGAGCGCGGCTGCCACGACGCTCTCGCGGAGCTTTATTTAGCCCAACGTAGCAGACTTTTATTGTAATCGAAATCGGCCATGTCAGGCGCTCCTTTCAGATTCAAGAGAGACCGGGGAAGGATTGGGACGGCGGCGCCGCTAGTAGAATGGCCCCCACGGACCCTCGTTCCATGTATTCATGTTCATCTGCGCCGTCATTTCCTGCTCGTTGGCCAGGCGGCGTTGGAACACCTCCTGGCGGTAACGCCCATAGGCGTTTTCGTCGCCGACGTAGAGGCACCCGCACACCAACGGGTCGGCATAGACGTAGCGGACGGTTCCGCCGCGGATACGCTGCACCACCTTGTTCGGCGGCAGGCTGTGCAGGGACGCAATGCGTTCCGGCGTGTTCGCTGGCCGCACGGTGAAGCCTGCGGCGGCCAGCAGGTCCTCCCGGTCCACTGCGCGCTGCTCCGGCGTGACACAAGCGGAGACGGCGAGGCACAGGGCCACCGCTGCAAAGTAGGATTTTTGATTTCGCATGGCTGTTTCCTTGGTTTTGCTGAGTTGGGCGATGGGGCCGGACAGGCGACGGAGACGCCCTCAGGGTGGGGACAGGTGGACGGGGTCGCGCGGGAGAGGGGCAGCCTCTTCGCGCAGCAGCTTGCGGTCGAGTTGCCGCACCGTCCGGGCGTTCCGCTTTGCGTGGGCCGGCGGCGCTTCCGCCCCGGCCCGGTCCTCGCGCCGGGCGACTTCGGCCTGGGTTGGCTGGTGGTTCAGGCCGTTGTAGATGTCGCCGTTGCGCTGTGTCTGCCCAGCAGCGGCGGTGGCGGATGCGAGCAGGAGGGCCACCGCCAACAGCCTCATGGCGTCAGCCCAGTGCGGATGGCCACGTCAGCGTTGGGCTGGCCCAGCGTGCATGCGCCACCACCGCTGGATGTGATCCCGCTATCGAGCTTCGGAGAGACGGCGGGATCGGGGCGGGCGTCTGCGCAGGCGGTGAGAAGGCCGGCAGGCAAGAAGGCGACGATGCGGTGCATGATGGCTCTTTCCTGGTTGAAGCGGTCTGATCAGAGGCGTCCGGATCATAACGCGGGGCGCTCCAAGGAGATGCGGCGGCACCGGCCGCGGACGCCTGGAGGTTGAGGCCAAGCTTTTCTGCCAGGCGTCCAATTCGTCAATCACAGCCTGCTTCAACTCGCTGCGGCAGCGTCGTGAAGATGAAGGCGTGGCCCGCCGGGGCGGCAGTTGATCATGTTCGCAAAACTGGCGAAGGACCTGCCGCCCTGCGACGGGACTGGCAGGCGCCAACGTACCCTACTCGGGATCGGGTTCTTCAAAGGACACCGCCACGTCGGCATTGGCGGACAACCGGACGGTGCCATCCTCGATGCCGGCAATGAGGCCGACCGAGATGTAATGGTGGCGCTGGTCGGACGAGTCCTTCTTCGTCAGCTTGATGCGGTCGCCGTCAAGGTGGTCGACCGTGCCAACATGGACGCCGTCAGCGCCGATGACGTCGGCATGTTCTTTGATCTCACTGGGCTTAAACATATGGTCGTTCCCCAATCCATCGGTTCCGGGTTGATAGGCGCAGGCAAGCGGCGTGGAGGCAACCTAGCCAACCACAAGCCGCTTGCTCTTGTTGGGCGCATGAATGAACGCATTGTCGACGTTCAGGGGCGCGCGCACCAGCGCTGGCGGGGTCGGCACCGGGTTGCTGGACATGACATCCGACTGCAAGCGCCCTGGCAGCTTGGCTTCGAAGATATGCTTCCCTTTAGTGGGAATGTTGGTCAGCAGGAAGGTGTTGTCTTCCGAGAACGACGCATCGCCGAACAGCGGCATGAACTCGCAGCCCTGCTCGCCCAGGCCCTGGATGGAGTGCGGGATGCCTGATGGGGAAAACCATAGGTCGTCCTCGTTCACGTCGTCGGCGAAGGTGCGGCCGTCCTGGTCGACGGCGGTGATGCGGGCAGAGCCGGCGAGCATGTGCGACCACTCGCTGGCTTTGTGCCAATGCAGGTTGGGCACGGTGCCGTGGTCGGTCTTGGGCGGGTTGGTCAGGTTGGGATCCTCGGCCTGCCGCGCATCGTTGCGCGGACCGGTAATGGCATCACCCTCCTGGCCGTGGATCGGCTCGGGCGCGGCGTGGGCGGCGGGGGTCACGCCGGCCCTGCCAGGACGCTGCGGCGTAGAATATCATCCATGACGGGCCTCTTAGGACACGCCGCCGGAAACGGTTCACAGACCGTACGGTTCCAGCCATCAGATCAGCCTTTCCAACCTTTGAGGAACTCACGCAGCGCTGCGTTGACCGCGTCGGGCCGTTCCTCATGCGGCAGGTGCCCGCACAAGGACGCCGGCACCGTGGTCAGGTCGTCGGCAAACTGGCCCGATCAGGCGGCAGCGCCCGCCCAGCGCCGGGATTTGGTGCCGCCATGCGTGCCAGGTTTCCGGGAAACCATGCAGGAGGACGACCGGCGTTTGTAGGCGTCTGAGTTCCTGAACGCGGGCGGTCTTGAGCGCGTCGCAATGGCGGACGAACTCACGCCGTTCGCTGATCGCTATTGGCGGCCAGTTATGGCAGATGCAAAACGGCGGTGCCCGGCACAGCACGGTCGGTCCCATCCCGGAGGACCAAAGCCCTGGAAAACCAAAGCATAGTGATCGAACCTGTCTCGACGAACCCAATCCTGGTCGATGCCGTCTATCAGCGCCTCATGGCGGCGATCATCGACTGCACGCTGCTGCCGGGTCAGCGCATCCTGCAGGCGGAGTTGGCAGCCAGCCTCGGAGTGTCGCGCGCTCCGGTCAGCCACGCCTTGCAGGTGCTCAAACACCAGGGCCTGTTGCAGGAGTCCGGCAAGAAGGGGCTGGAGGTCGCGCCGATTGACCCGGCGCGCGTGCGCGACCTCTACCAGGTCCGGGCAACGCTCGACGCGCTTGCGGCGCGGATGGCGGCTGAACGGTCGGCCAGTGGCGTGCTGGCCGACGCAGAGGCCGCTACGCTCCGGGCAGCCTTCGACGCTGGGGTGCGGCTGGGTGAGGAGACGGCGATGTCGAGGCGGGTGCAGGCGGACATCGATTTTCACCAGGCAATCTACCGGATTTCGGGCAACGACGCGATCGCCGACGCGCTGGAGCCGCTGTGGCCGCATATGCAGCGGGCGATGGTGCTGGTTCTCGAAGCGAACGCACGGCGCAAGCAGGCGTGGAGCCAGCACCGCCGGATCATGGAGAGCATCCTTGGCGGCGACGCCGGCGCCAGTGCCGACGCCGCCTATTCGCACGCTGCCGAGGCAGGCGTCCATACGGAGAAGCGACTGCGGGGCGCTTGAGGCGTCCAGGATGGCCAAGGCGCCGCAAGCAAGCGCTGGACGACAAAAACGGAATACGGTATTCCAAAATCACAAGCGACCAAACGGCTTGAAGACGGGAAGGAAACGGCGATGAACGCGATCAAAGGCCCAGAAACCCAAGCGTCAACCCAGGCGTCAGCGAGAGCCGAGCAGGCGCCGGCGTCCGACAACCGCAAGAAGACCCTGTTGCCCTACAGCGGCTACTACAGCAACAAGGTCCCGGCCCACGACCCCGAGCTGACGGAAACCGGGCCAGGGACGCCGATGGGCGAGTACATGCGCTCGTTCTGGCACCCGGTTTGCATGTCGATGGAGCTGACGGACACCCCGCGCTACTTGAAGATACTGGGCGAGGAGTTGGTCGCCTTCCGCGACAAAAGCGGTCGGGTGGGCGTGCTGCACGCGCACTGCGTCCACCGCGGCGCATCGTTGGAGTACGGCTCGATCCAGGACCGCGGCATCATGTGCTGCTACCACGGCATGATTTTCGACGTGGACGGCGCCTGCCTGCATGTGCCCTACCCCAAGGGCGAGGAGAAGGACTCCGAAAAATTCGCCTGCTCGATCCGTCAGGGCGCCTACAAGGCGTTCGAGCGCAGCGGCCTGGTGTTCGCCTACATGGGGCCGCCGGAAACCGAGCCGCCGTTCCCCGAGTGGGAAGAGAACTTCACCGTCCAGCCCACGGACGAGCTGGTGCCCTACAGCAACTTCCAGCACTGCAACTGGCTGCAGGTGCAGGACAACGCGGCCGACAACTACCATCCGACCGCGCTGCACTCGGGCAAGAACGTCGTCGACGGCCACTACCAGGGCACCACCTTCGACGAGGTCGGCGCGGCGTCGATGGAGGTCGCGCCCGACATGCAGTTCGTGCCGATCCACGGCGGGCGGGGCTTGGCCTGCGCCGGGGCGCGCCGGGTCGACAAGGACCGGCTGTTCGTCCGCGTGCAGCACCAGGCGCTGCCGAACCTGAGCCTGCACGCCTACACCTCCGAGGACGGCTCGGCGAAGAAGCACTTTAGCCGGTTCCACATCATCCGCTGGACGGTCCCGGTGGACGACGAGAACAGCAAGATGATCGGCTGGCGCGTGATGGGGCCGGGCATCGACACGCGGGGAGTCTGCGACCGGTCGCTGGTGGGGTACGAGACGATCGACTTCCTCGACGGGCAGGTCGCGATGCGGCGGCCGGAGCGGTTTGGCAAATACAAGCTGGAGGACCTGCCGCCGATCCCGAGCAACCACCGGGAGCGTGCCAACTACAAGGAAACCCAGTATGCGCCCGGCGACTACGAGGCCATCATCAGCCAGCGGCCCATCGCCGTGCACTCGTTGGAGAACCCGACAAAGTTCGACGCCGGGCTGTACATGTTCCGCAAGATGCTGCGCGACGCGCTGCGCGGGGCGAACCCGCTGGCCTCGGCCGAGAACTTCGCGGAGTGGCTGCGCGGGGTGAACGGGGCGCCGAACAGCTACTGCTGCGGCAACGTGCTCGACATCGCCGAGGGCGAGACGGTGCAGCAGGAGGTCGCGACGCGCCGCCGGGTCGCGCGGGGGATCGTGGCGCGGCTGACCGAAAGCGACGGCAAGCGGGGCGAGGAGCGCGCGGCGTTCATGCGCGACGGACTGGATGCGCTGGAGAAGTCCGTCCTGCAGGCTTGATCAGGAAGGGGGCGCCGGATGCGGCCTGGTCTTGCAGGCTAGGCCGCACGCACCCTCGAATGCTTGGAACAGAGGCGACACCCATGGATGGACTCCTTTCGGCGGCGACACTGCCGCTCCTGGTCCGCCAGATCCGGTTCGAGGCCGCCGGCGTGAACTCCTACGAGCTGGTTGACCCGAACGGGCATGAGTTGCCGCCCGCCACGGCCGGCAGCCATGTCGACGTGCATCTCGGTGGCGGCCTGACCCGCCAGTATTCGCTGTGCGGCGACCCGGCCGACCGCCGCCGCTACGTGATCGCGGTGCTGCGCGAGGATGCGGGCAGCGGCGGCTCGCGGCGCCTGCACGAAACGGTGCGTGTGCAGGACCTGGTTCCGGTGGGCCTGCCGCGCAACAACTTTGCGCTCGCGGCCGGGGCCAAGAGGCACTTGCTGCTCGGCGGCGGCATCGGCATCACGCCGCTCAAGACTATGGCGCACACGCTGGCCGCTGCCGGCGCGGAGTTCACGTTGCACTATTGCGCCAGGAGCCCGTGCCATGCGGCATTCAGGGACGAGCTGATGGCGCTCGGCGGAGAGGGCCGCGTCGCCTTCCACTACGACGGCGGCAACATAGCGGACGGGCTGGACATCGCGGCCCTGCTGCGCACGCAGGACGCGGGCACGCACCTTTATTACTGCGGACCGCCCGGCTTCATGGCCGCCTGCGCGGCGGCGGCTGCGCATTGGCCCGTTGGAACCGTCCACTGCGAGCACTTCAAGGCGCCAGCCGCAACTCCCGGCCCGGCCGCTGACCCAAGCGCGCCCGCCACCGAAACAGCAAGCGTCGAGATCGCCAGCACCGGCCTGCGGCTGGCTGTCCCGCCCGGCGTCGCCGTTGTCGACATGCTGCATGAGGCCGGGATCATGGTTGAGACCTCCTGCGTCTCGGGCCTGTGCGGGTCGTGCCGGGTCCGCTATCTCTCGGGGGAAGTGGACCACCAGGACTTCATCCTATCGGAAGACGACCGTGCGGAGTACCTGACCACCTGCGTTTCCCGCCCCAAGGCTGGAGTGCTCGTCCTTGACCTTTGAACGGCCGCGCCCCGCAGCAACCTAGACGCCACGCACCCACAACATAGGGGAAAACTATGCTGGACACCGTCGACACCCGCGTTTCGATTTACCAGCCGGAACAGCAAGGGCTGATCTTCCCGGAAATCCCGGCTTTCGCCTCGCACGCCGAGGAGCGGAAGTATCGCAAGGAGCACCTGGTCGCCGCCACCCGCGCCTTTGGGATGCATGGTTTCGACTACGGCTTCGCCGGGCACCTGACGGTGCGCGACCCGGAGCGGCCGGAGCTGTACTGGACCAACCCGATGTGCGTGCATTTCTCGCAGGTCAAGGTCTCGAACCTCGTGCTGGCCGACCACGCCGGCAATGTCGTCGAGGGCACCCACGCCATCAACCGCGCCGGCTTCGTGCTGCACTCCGCCGTGCATGAGGCGCACCCCGACATCGTCGCGATGTGCCACGCCCACACTACTTATGGTACGGCATGGTGCGCCACCGGACGCCCGCTCGACATGATCAGCCAAGACGCCGCTTGCTTCTACGACAACCATGTGGTGATCGGCGCCTCGGCGGGCGCGGTCGCGGTCGAGAAGCAGTCCGGCCAGTCGGTCGCCCAGCTGTTCGGCAAGAACCGCGCGGCGCTGCACCAGAACCACGGCCTGCTGACCGCCAGCCGGCACAGCATCGACGACGCGGCGTTCTGGTTCATAGCGCTTGAGCGGTGCTGCCAGGTGCAACTGCTCGTTGAGGCCTCCGGCGTGAAGCCGCAAACGGTGTCGGAGAAAAGCGCCCGCTACAGCCGCGAGCACGTCGGCAACGACTTCATCGGCTGGCTGCATTTCCAGACGCTGTATGACCAGATCGCCGCGACGCAGCCGGATATGTTTGAGTAGCGCCGCCTTAGAACTTGGCGGAGAATGGCGAGGTGGATGAATTAGGCGCTACGGGCGGGGACCTACGGCAAGGACTGGACCGGCGTCGGTCAGCACCACCCGCCTTGTAACCTCGCCATGTTCAAGGCGCCGCATCGCCTGGTTCGCAAGGTAATCTGGCTGCGGTCGGCAGACTTGGCCTCATCTCCAAGGGAGGCTTCGTTAAGAGAAGCTTCGTGGCCCCATGGTGAGTCCATTGATCCGGATCGGATGGACCACTGCACTGGCGAGAGTCGAAATCTATCTGTATCAATATGTCGCACCGCCCCATGGGCGGTGCGCTGCAATCGACTGCCCATTCTGGGTTCGATGAACATGGTTGCCTGGAGTCTGGCATGAGCTCTCCGATTTTCGCCTCTTGGCAGCCGGAACACGCGGCGCTCTGGGGCAATGTGCCGCTCCGCCTCAAGCACCGGCTGCATCAGCACGAGCTGTTCAGCCGCCCGGCGCTGGCCCGCCTGATCGAGGCCGCGCCCAAGTCCAACTACATGCTGATCGAAACCGGCCGGCCCAACGAGCGCAAGCTTTGGCGCGAGGGCGAGATCGGCCAGCTCGACGGCGCTGGGGTGATCGAGGCTATCGCCAATGGCCGGATTTGGCTGAACCTGCTGCGGGTGAACGAGATCGACCCACGCTATGGCGAGCTGCTGGACGAGATTTTCGCCGAGCTTGAGGGCCGCGTGCCCGGCTTAAAAACCTTCAAGCGCATCAACGGCATCCTGATCTCGTCGCCGCGCGCCCAGGTGTATTACCATTTTGACACCGCCGGCCAAACACTGTGGCAGATTGCCGGGAGCAAGCGGGTCTACCTTTACCCCCCTGCGCCCCCGTTCCTGACGCCGGAGAGCCTTGAGAACGTCATCTTGTACAACAATGAGACCGGCATCCGCTACGAGCCGTGGTACGACGAATACGCGACGCCCCTGGAGCTCAAGGCCGGCGACATGGCGCAGTGGCCGCTGAACATGCCGCACCGGATCGAGAACGACGACGAGCTCAGCGTGTCCATGACCATCGAATACTTCACGACGGACATCCGCCGGCGCATGTTCGTCAACGGTGCCAACGGCATCCTGCGGGAGAAGCTGAAGCTCAACCCGGCCCGCAACGTGTCCGGCCCGGCATTCTGGGCTAAGACGGCGATGTATGCGGCGGCGGCGAAGGGCGGCCTGCTTACGCGCGAGCGCAACAAGCGCCGGCCGATCACCTTCAAGCTCGACCGGGACTTCCTGGCAGGGCCATCTCCGGCCACGAACGGGCAGTCGGAGATGGGACCTGTGCCCCAGGTAGAGCCGGCCGCGCGTGTCGTTGGAGGCGATTAGCGGTGGGGCCTGCGCTTTTCCGCCACTATCCCTGCGCCATGGCTGTGCTAACCCGGCCATGGTCCGCCTAGGGTTTTTGCCTTAAATCGATACGTACGGTGTGCTCTGGCAAGGTCGCACTGCGAATGCGTTGGCAGCGCCGCTTCGTAAAGCGGTCGCCCGGCAATAGACGCCCCAACCCGCTGCCTGCGACGGCATGAACTGGCAATCAGGCATTTCGCGTGCCGGCCGTGCCCAGCGCGTCTCCATCATATAATAGCCCGATGCCGCCGTAGTTCCACGGGTTCGCCTCCTTAGCGCACCCGGCTGGTCACGCGCGCCGCACCCGACATGCCTTTCGCTGTGCGGCTCATCGTTCTGCCGATCAGGCAACGCGAGAGCGTCGGGCTGCGGCCAACACGGCTGAGGCCAGCCATGCCGAGGCAAGCGGGAACTTCGGTGTGGAGTGGCCTGGGACACGATTCCCGCGGTTTGTCGGGCGGGAAATCAGACTCTTTTTAGGTGGCAACCCACCACGAGCATTCAGCAGTAACTGGATAGCTTATTTGTCGGACAGGCATGTAATTTATAGTGAAGTTAGAAGATGTATTATAGGGCAGCACAATCAAGCACTGGTATAACCAATTAGGATATTAACTATTGTTTAATGATTAATTAATTTATATTTGACTGCATGGTTAAAGGGCCTTCTGGTAACAGTGGTTTCAGGCAATAACGCCTAGGAGCAGCGACAATGATCCAATCTTCTCAGCATTCCGCGCCGAAAGCCAAGTCGAACGAGACAGACACCAATGTTCTGGCTTCCGCGGGCATCCGCCCTGGCCAGCCTGTCGCCACTGATGCTCAGGCCGCCACCAAGGACGCTGGGCGCGTGCACATCGGCGGCGGTATGATGCACTTTTAAGCAGCTCTAGGCGTTGAGGCATCCTGCACGTCCGTGTGGGATGCCGCCCCTTGCCTCAGTGAGATGCACATGCCCCAAGACTCCATTGTGGAATTTTTCCGCATGATTCCTCAGGGCAGGCCGCCGAAGCGGGCGGAGCGTTCGGCCGCAGGCTATCTGCCGAGCCGGGCCATGCGCTACTGCGACTCTCTCACATCTGCCACTGGCTATGGCTATTGGATGTTCCCGCCAATGGACATTCAGCTTCTCTGGGATGGCGAGCAGGTCTTCTGGTCTTACGGCGGCGTTGAGGGCTGGTTGCCGTTGTCTGGCACTGAGAGCGGCGCCGTCCAGTATCCCGGCTATGCTGCCGCGTTCGACGCTGTCGTCCCCGAGAAGTTGCGCGGCTATTCGCCCCCATTCTTGACCGCCCTCCCGGAACTGGGCGGCGTGCAGATCTGGACGGGCCTCCTAGCCAAAACCCGGCCGGGCTGGAGCTTGCTGGTGCGGCCTCCAGTCAACCTGCCTCCAGTCGCTGGCCTTAGCGCCTGGGAGGGGGTCATCGAGACAGACCTTTGGTTTGGCCCGCTTTTTACCAATGTTCGGTTGACCCGAACCGATGTGGCGGTCCACATCCGGGCCAACACACCCTTCCTGCAAGTCCAGCCCGTTCCACAACTTGCGTACCGGGAGGAGACGCTGGCATCGTTCGCCTGCAAAGAAGCTAGGGACGTTGCAGAGGCGGATTGGGAGCGTCTTGGCGAGGTGTTGCTTCCTCATCCAGACCGGGAGCTACGCCAGGGCAGCTATGCGGTAGCCGTGCGCAAGCGCCGGATGTGCCCAGTCGACCATGTGTCCCTACTCAATGACTGAATTCAAGGCTTGGCGACCGGGGCAAGGCTCACGTTAGGCCGGCACTCCGGCGCGTTTTAGGCCGTTTATGTAGAATTCCTGATCCTCCGGCCGCAGTGGCGGGCGAGCGACGATTTTGGCTATGGTAATTCCGGGTTCATTGATGCGTAGCATCGCTAAGCATTGGGCTGCCTCGTCTTTGCGGCCCATATGACCCAGGATTGAGAGACGGACGTTCAACGCCGACACATGGCCGGGATTTCGCTCAAGAACAATTTCTGCAAGCATCTCTGCCTCATCAAGCTGACGTTGGAAGAAATGCGCCGTCATCAATGCATGCTCGGCAAAGAAGATGTGGGGATCGCGTGGTGAGAGTGACTGGGACATCATTGCGTGGCGTACGGCAACGGCGTGCTCTCCATTGTATATTTTGGACCAACTGCTTAACGTCCATACAATCGACAAGTTAGGACCCAGCTCGATGGCTTTCGCGTGTAGGGTAAGGGCACTGCGCACGTCATGGAGCAAGTAGCCTTTGACATGGCCGGCAATCGCGACCGCGCGGACATCAAGCGGATTGAGGAGAAGAGCGCGCTCAGCGGAAACGCCGGCCAAGGTTGTCACATTCCGGGCATTTTCGACCCAGCCCTGACCCACTGCCATGATGCTCCAGTAAGCCATCCACGCATGCGCCGCGGCATACTCGGGATCAAGCTCGATCGCGCGCAGCAGCAGATCGCGCGCGTGCATGAACTTCGGCCGGTCTAGCCGGAAGATGCCGTTTATCGCCGCCAGCACGGAGTGGTGGGCGGCAGCGATCGCCGTTCTGGCGGGCGCACCGAGTTCCCATCCACGCCCGGACAGCGCCGGGTCAACCTGCACGATGGTTTCGAACGCTATGCGGTCCTGCAACGAGAACAGGTCGTCCAAAGCACCCTCAAAATGACCGCACCAGACCACCTCAAAATCCAGCACCACGTCCAACAGGGTCACGGCGACGCGTATGCGGTCGTCGATCACCTGGAGGGTGCCGTCGACGACGTAGTCGAGCTGGAAAATCCTGCACCGTTCCCATGCATCGGCGGCAGGGCCTTTGCCGTCCCAGAACGTGGCGGTCGCAATCAGGCGCGGCACGCGGTACCGGGACAACGCCGCGGACACCTCTTCTGCCATCCCAAGCGCGATCCCGTGTCCGGCCAGTGCGCCAAGGTTGCGGAACGGCAACACGGCCATTCTCCACCCAAGCTGCAAATCAGACACCTCGGTGGTGCCGCGTGGTTGCCGCGGGGACCAATCAGGCTGTTCAAAAACTATGCTGCGCAACGCCGCCCGCCTTGATGCCAAGTTTGATTGAGGGAAGACCGTTTTCAGTGTGGACCACAAGCGTATAATCGCGCCTCAATCGCTTTCGATGTGCGCGGCGGGAGTCGCTCATACGGTGCGCCAGCAACTTTCAAAGGGCGTTAACAATGTCTAGAAGCTGCGGTTTTATATCACAAGATATTGCAACAGTCGCTTATACTGCCAACAAGCTAGCCGTCCCGATCAATCAAGGTCAATAATTAAGAATAGTCGAGTTTTAATATTCATCCCATTTTTCGGTTGTCGCTCATTCCAAGTGCGCTCGTCTGGGCTGCCCGAAAGATAGATGCTTGCATAATGCCAATATAATGCTGGCATGATGAAGGTCACTACCATTCGAAGTGTCGTCTCCTCTACCGCAAATTTGCGTGTGGCAGGGATTTTTCGGACTATTTATCAAGACAAACCAAGCGTGCTTATCTATTCAGAATAAAATCTGCATTTGCATGACATTTGCAATCATTTCGAGTGGCATCAGGTTGTATCTACGCTCGACATCGGTAAACTATGTAAGTAAATCTAGGCAGAAGCTATGCAACGACATCCCCAACAAGGCCAATCAGTGCGCATTGCTCCCGAAACCATTGCGTTCACCATAGTGCTCGGGGTTCTCGCCGCCCTGCCTGCGCTTTCAATCGACATCAGCGCGCCAACACTCGTCTTGTTGCCAGAGGCATTGCATACCTCCCTGACCGTCGCTGGCCTTACCCTGTCGCTGTTCATGGCAGGTTTCGCGCTCGGGCAGTTGGGCGGCGGCCAGCTCTCCGACCGCCACGGCCGGCGGCCCGTACTGCTGACCGGCTTGGTCTGCTACGCCTCGGCCGGAGTCGCCTGCGCCTTGTCGCTGTCCGGGGCCGAACTGCTGACCTTCCGCCTCGTCCAAGGCATCGGCGCCGGCGCGTGCTCCGTCATCGCCTTCGCCATGGTGCAGGACCTGTTCAAAGGGGACCAGGCCCGGAGCAAACGGTCCTACGTCACCGTGGTGTTCGGCGTCGTGCCCATGTTCGCCCCGGCGCTCGGGGCGTGGCTGGCGCAGCTTGCTGGCTGGCGCGCGGTCCATGGCGTCCTCGCCCTGGCCGGCACCCTGCTCGCCCTCGTGGTGTGGTGGGGGATCCCCGAAAGCAAACCGCAAACCAAGAGCAAACCACAAGCCACGGTGGGCGGCCCTGCCGCAACCGGCCCTGCCCGCCTCAGGGACGACCGCCAGTTCATCGGCCTCGCGGCCGTGAACGCGCTCAGCTACGGAGCTGTCTTCGCCTATATCGCGGGATCGCCGGTCGTGATCATCGAACAGATGGGCCTGCCCGCCTCCACGTATGCCGGGTTGTTCGCATGCACGGCCGCAGCGCTCACGGCCGGCGCATGGGCCAGCGGCCGGCTCAGCCGCCGCGGCTTCGGCGCATCCGGCCTGCTTGGCCCCAGCCTCACCATCGCGGCAGGCTCCGCTTTGGCCCTGGCCAGCGTCAGCTTCGGCGCCATCGCCTCAGCGGGCATCCTTGTCCCGTTCCTGCTGGTGGTCCTGTTCTCCCGCGGCGTGACCGCCCCGAACCTGCAGCATCTCGCCATTGAGCGGCAGCCGGCGCACGCGGGGGCGGCCTCCGCCGCGATCGGCGTGTCGCAGCTTGCCGCTGGCGCGTTGACCAGCGCCGCAGTGGCGGTCCTGCTGCCAAACCTGGGGCAGTTCGCCGTCGCTGGCCCAATGGCGGCGCTCGCCGCCATCGCAGCCGCAGTCTGGTGGTGGACCCGGCCCCTTAAAATGCCAACCTGATTTCCCCCTCCGGACAGCCATGCAGCGTAGCCTGGAGCAGGCCGATCACAAATGGCTGGAACGCGCCGGCGCAGAAACCGTGCAGGCGGAACGCGAGCCTTGAAGCCGCGGCAGGCGTGAAAGCCCCGGCTGCCTTCGCACGCCCAGCGGAACCGGCTGCGTCAGCACGGCCATTGCCTGTTCGCCCGCCGTTGGCCTGCCGACCAGAAAACCCTGGACGAGGCTGCAATCGAACCCGCGGAGCGTTTCGAGCTCGCGCTCGGTTTCGACCCCCTCCGCCACCACGGCAAGGCCCAGGCGTTTGCCAAGCAGGATGATGGCCTGCACGATGGCAAGCGTGCCGTCGTCGTCGCACATGCCACGTATGAAGGATTGGTCGATCTTGATGCGGTCGAACGGAAACCGGCGAAGGTAGCTCAGGCTGGCATAGGCGGTGCCGAAGTCGTCGAGTGTGATGCGGACCCCCTGCTCCTTCAATGCTTCCATGCTGCGCAGCACCACGCCAGACTCGTCCAGCAACACGCCCTCCGTCACCTCCAGGTCGAGGCGCCCGGCGGGCAACCCGGTACGCTGCAAGATTTCGGCAACCTGCTGCGGCAGCTCCGGCTGCCGGAACTGCAACGGCGACAGGTTGACCGAAACAGTGACCGACGGCCCCCACAGGGCGACCTCGGCGCAGGCCGCCTCCAGCGCCCACCGGCCAAGCGGCACAATCAACCCGGTGGATTCAGCAAGCGGTATGAACTGGTCCGGCTGGATCAGTCCGCGTGCCGGGTGCCTCCAGCGCAGCAACGCCTCGAACCCGAGGACATCGAGCGACAGGCTGTCGCAAATTGGCTGGTAGGCCAGCGTGAACTGCTGGCCCTCAATGGCACCGGCAAGCTCCTGCTCAACCAGGAGGCGCTCCTGCTGGCGTGTGTTCATCGAAGGGTTGAACAACCGGTAGGTGTTGCGCCCGGCCTCCTTCGCGCGGTAGAGCGCGGTGTCGGCATTGCGCAGCAACAGGTCCGGCGTCTCGCCATCCGCTGGATAGATGGCAATGCCGATCGAGACGCCGATCACCGACTGTTGCCCGTCCAGGTCGAACGGCTTCTTGATGGTGGCCAGCAGGCGCTCGGCCAGGATCGTCGCCGCCATGGGCTGCCCGTTGAGCACTTGGACAATGGCGAACTCGTCCCCGCCGATCCGGGCGACCGTGTCCCCTTCCCGCACATTCTGCCGCAGCCGCTGGGCAACCGCGACGAGGAGCTTGTCCCCGGCCTCATGCCCGCAGGCGTCATTCACCAGCTTGAAGCCGTCCAGGTCCAGGTAAAGCAGGGCGAGGCCCTCGCCGCCGCGCGCCGCGGAGAAGGCCGCGTTCAGCCGTTCGTGGAACATCAAGCGGTTCGAAAGCTGCGTCAGGCTGTCGTGGTGGGCCACGAAGCGCGTGCGGTCCTCCGTCACCTTGCGGAACAGCGCCGGGCGTATGGTGTTCGCCAGTGAGGCGACGTCCGCCACGACCTCGTTGAAATCGGGGCGCTCCGTGGCGAACGCGAGGGAAACGCCGAACCGCTGGTGCTGCAGCCAGATGGGGACGTTGATCTGGCCCGCCAGCCCGGAGGCGACGGCGTTGGAGAGCAGCGGGATGCGTTCCGGCTTCTCAAGCTTCGAATAGATGATGACATGCGGCTTGTTCGAACGGATCGTGTCGGCCGCGATGAAGCTCAGGGCGTCCGCCGGCTCCGCGACCGAAAGGGTGTAGTACGAGTCTTTATCCTGGTTGTAGTGGCTGATCTCGTGGATCGACCCGTCCGCCACGGTCAACTGCCAGATGCGCCCGAGGGCCGCGTCGTGGAAGCGGCAGAGGTCCTCGACGATGCCGGTCAGCGCCGTTGCGCAGCACGCCGCCTCCGCGACGATGCGCAGCATCCGGTCGATGCGGAGCGCGCGGTTGGCCACATGCATGAGGTGGAGGTGGCGCTGCTCCCGCTTGCGGTCAGCGATGACCAGGTCCGCGACATGGCTCAGCGCCACTGCCTGGGCCTCTGTCAGGCCGGGCCGGGCGTCCTGGTCCAGGACACAAAGGAAGCCGACGCGCTCGCCTCCGGGAGACAGCAGGGTCCGGTGCGCCAGGAAGCGCGGAGGCGGGAGGCTGGAATCCCACTCCCCTGGCGTGAACCTCGCGTCCTGCAATAGGTCGGGCGACACTGTCAGGCCAGCGCTTGGCCGCAGGGTGGCATCGAACCTGGCCGTTGCCTCCGCCTGGTCCCGCGTCAACCCGAACACGGCCCGCACCGGAGTCGGATCGCTCCGGCGGCCGAGCACGTCGATTATGGCCGCGGATGTCCCGGTGACGCTTGCCGCGAGGCGGGCAAGTTGGCCCAGCAAGGAACTTGCTGCGGTTGACGACATATCTCGTGTCCCATTTGTATCATGAGGCTGGATTCGCTCAACCACGGATAGCATACCTGCTGACATGACGTAGGTTTAAGCTATACAGATGCCGCCGTCGATGCACAGCACAAACATTGGGCGGGCCAGGATGCCACCTGCCTGACTGTCATGGTCCGGTGGCGGCTTCCGCGCCAACAAGCGCCCGCCATCGCGGCGTTTGCGACGCTGTGGGCGGGCGTAGTATCCCCAAAGCCATGCTTGAACGCCTCCCCGGACTATCGTGCGAACGGGCCGTCGTGCCGCACGTCGACGACCTCGGCGCAAGCCATGGGGCGAACCGGGCTTTCCTGGAACTCGCGGCGCGGGGCTTGGTGACGTGCGGCTCGGTGATGGTCCCCGGCCCGTGGTTCCGCGAGGTCGCCGAGGCCGCGGCGGCCGATCCCGCCCTCGACGTCGGCGTTCACCTGACGCTCACGAGCGAGTGGGACACGTGCCGTTGGGCCCCCCTCTCCACCGTCAGCCGGGCATCCGGCCTGATCGACGGGGACGGCTATTTTTGGCGCGGCCTGGAGGAGCTTCGGCGCAACCTGGTGCCCGAAGCGGCCGAGGCCGAGTTGCGGGCGCAGATCGAGCGGGCGGTCGCGGCGGGCATTCGCCCCACCCATCTCGACGCGCACATGGCGGCGGCGATGCTGCCTGGGCTGCTCGATGTCCATATACGGCTCGGACGCGAGTATGGCTTGGTGCCGGTGTTGCCGCGGTCGATCGCCTGGGCGCCGGACCCGGCCTGCTACCGGAGCGCCGTCGCCGAACTCGACGTGGCCGGCGCCCCGGTGTTCGACCACTGCCGGGGCACGCTGGCCGTCGGCCGGGACGAGCTGGAAGACGGCTGGCGCGCTTTGGTTGCCGAGCTGCCGGCTGGGGTCACGCACCTGGCTTTGCACTGCACGGCACCGGGCGACTTCGGCGCCATGGCGCCGGCGCACGCTGGCTGGCGGCATGGCGAATATGCGCTGCTCGCGTCCGGGTTCCTGCGGGACCTTTGCGCGGCGGCCGGGGTTGCCGTGGTCGGCACCCGTGCGGCGCAGCATCTTTGGCTTGCGACCGGTTAGCGGAACGGCCATCTAAGCATGCCCAAGGTCAGCGCAGCTCCGCAGGAGCGCCTCGTCCGGCCCCTCGCCGCCCACGATGTCGAACACGTCGGCGTCGCCGGCGGCCGGCTTGTCCTTGCTCTGGATGACCAGCACGGACTGCACGCTCTGGTGGTCGCAGGCGCGGTAGTGCTCCGGCCCCTTGTAGACGTCGTATTTCAGCGCGGCGAGCGCGTCCACGACCTTCTCGGTGTCCGCCGTGCCCGCGGCGCGGACGGCGGCCAGCACAGTGGCGACGCCGGCATAGCCCAGGGCGCCATAATCCGATGGAGTGCGCCCGCCGTGCAACTGGCGGAACCCGTCGTTGAACGCGCGGGCGCTCGGCACGGTGTCCTCCAGCTTCCAGTAGTAGGACGCGCCCCCGACCACGCCGGCAAAGGCCTCCGCGCCGCCGCCGCCCCGCGCCGCGTGGAGCAGCACCGGTACTACCAGCCGCGTGGCGCGCTTCATCCCGAGGTCGCTGGCCTGCGTGACCGAGAGCTGCTGGTCGCGGCCGAAGTTGCACAGGCACAGCACGTCCGGCTTCAACGCCTGGATGCCCGGCAGGAAAGCGCCGTAGTCCGTGACGCCGGCCGGATGGCGGATGTCGGCCACCACCTCGATGCCCAGCGGCTTGCCTGCGTCCATGAAGCCGCGCGCCATCTCGTTGCCATAGGCGTCGTCGGCCGCCAGGACGGCGACGCGCTTGCCGAATTTGGGAAAAGCGTAGCGCGCGACGGCGCCGGCCGTCATGTGCGGGTTCGGCGCCTCGTGGAAGGTGTAGCGGCTGAAGTTCGCGGCCTTGTTGATCACGTCGGACTGGGCGAGGCCGTTGAACAGCACGCGGCGCTGCCGGGCCACGTCGTTGATGGCG
>JAABUX010003995.1_pt1 | contig 19040 bp, 13 predicted proteins | sample 5561851 | NCBI WGS metagenome assembly JAABUX01 (sample SAMN10711883, study PRJNA513361) | rock metagenome | isolation source: Antarctica rocks | place: Antarctica: Victoria Land, Richard Nunatak red sandstone | collected 2016-01-03 | reverse complement strand
TACGTCGGGCCTCCGGGTCCGTGACTCCGCTCAGATCCAGGTCGTCCAGCACACTCACGCTCCGTCACCCGCCCCTTACTTAGTGGCCTCAGTATACCCAGCCCCCAGGTTTTTGATAAGATACCAGCGGCCGCCTCCCGACAGCCACAACGAACATCGGAGCGGTCCCGCGCCATCCGTGTGCGCCAGTTTGGCCAGCCGCGCGGCTATCCGGGCCATAAGAAAGCCTGGCGGTAGACCGAGGTGGAGCCGGCCCCGCGGAGCGAGGCGCAATCCACGAGGCATAAGCCGAACAAGCTCCTCGGCCTTTTGCGACGCGACAACGCCTGTTGGTCGAGCAGGAACAGGTTGGCCCGTATCTCCCCGCGGTCCTTCGAGGATACGGGCACTGTCCCCTCCCACGCGCCACCCGGCGCGAGCGTGATAGCCGCCCACACCCGCAGGACCCGGTCGCCGCGCGAGACCTGCAGGCTGTACGTCGTCCGTGTCAGCCAGACGCTGTGCATGCCGACACGAACCGCAGTATAGTGGCCTTGCGTCGCGCGCGGCAGGAGCCACAACTGCGTGAAGTCGGGCGTTTGCTGGCGCGCCGCCTCGGTGCGCTCGCCGCCAACGACCCCGACTGTCAGGAGCGCGGCCAACGCGAGTGGGACCACGCGACGAAAGCTGAGAATGGGGCGCGCCCGCGTGATCGAGAGGTAACCCTGCCCGCGGACCCACCACCGGCGGCCCAGGAACGCGCCCGTACCCACGATCAGCGTAAAGCCGCCCAAGAACGCGGCCCACGAGGTCGCCTGGAGTCCCCAGGGCGTCAGGTTGAGCAGGAGACCACCCATGATGGCGACGACGAGACTCAGCCCCGGGACCAACAGCAGCTTTTGCGGGGTGTCGAGCATGTCCCGCGGGAACAAGGCCGCCACCAGCGAGAGGTCGGGCAGGACGAGCACAAGGAGCGCGGCCGCGACAAGCCCAAGCAAGTCTAACGCTGCCGAGTGGCGGGGGAAGATCGACGCCACCGCAGCCCGCGCGGCCGGGGGGACGCGCGACGCGCAAGGGTCGTGGCCGGGGGTCGTGCCCGCACAGCCCGCTATAGACCCGACATCGTAGATTTTTATACCGCCGCCGTCGAACACGCGGCTCACCCCTCTCACATAATCGAACTTCCTGAGCGCCCATGGGTCGACGGGAGTTATGTGCGCGAAAGCGCCGGGCTCACCGGAACTGTAGTAGTAACCCACCAACGGCAACGCGCTGCTGAGCCGGCGGTCGACGACCAGATAGCGAATTTTGTTGGACCGGATGAGCGCGCGGACGCCCGCGTCGAAACGCCGCGATAGGAAAACCGTGCCCACGTCCGCCTCGCGTGGGTTACCCTTCTGCGGCGCCTGTAGGCCATAGGAGCCCATGAGCTGCATATTGATATGGTCCGTCAGGATGTGACTGCCCGGCTTGAGGTAGGCGCGCGCCCACTCGGCAGCGCCCACGTTGCCCGGATCGACCGACCGCTGGTCGGAGCCGGCGAGGTACGGGCCGGGTAGGCGCGCGTACGGCGCCGTTCCGACCGTGATGCCGCCGACGAAAATGGTCGCGGCCCACGCGGTAAGAACCGTCGCCCGCGCCCACCCCGCGCCGCGCCGCGCCCACACCTCCACGACGCCAACGGCTAGGACGAACGCGATCCCGAAGAATATGAACTCCGAGGAGCGGTTCGACGTTTCCGTCCCCGCGGAGGTCAACCGGAGGCCCAGGCTCGCCGGGTAAGCGAACGCCCCTGTGGCAAGGACGAGGGCCAGGGCGCTGATCCGGGTCCGGCGGCCGCGCCAGAGCTGCCAGAGCCCGAACGGCAGGCCGAGCAGGATCAGCAGCACCGACGCGTAGCCAGTCACTTCATCCCAGAGGTTTGACTGCCCCGTCGCCCCGCGGAAGAGAGTGCGGGCGTGACGCTGGCCGGAGAGCAGGTGGACGAACTGGTCGACCGCGGTGGTCAGGGGCCGGAGTAGATACGGCGCGACCGGGCTCGCCACGAGGAGGAACCAGGCCCCGATCGCCGCCACGGCCACGACGGCCATGACCCCCGGCACGGCCCACTCGCGCGCCGCGCGCGCGCGGCGCGCGGTGTAGAGGGCCGCGACCGCCCATAGAAGCAGGATCGCCGCGAGGGCGTACGATGTGAGGTGGTGCGTGACCACGACCGCGCCGATGCCGAGCGAGGCCGCGATGTTCAAACCCCAACGCCCGTCGACCGGCGCGTAGACCCGGCGCGCGACCAGGAAGAGGGCGAGCGCAGCGAGGGGGAGCGAGAGCGATTCGTAGCCGAACTCGGCGTCGAAGAACAGGAAATTCGGGTTGGTCATGTACAATAGCACGGCCAGCCCGGCCACGCGCGGCGAGTGGCCTACCCACTCGTAGAGCAGGTAGAGCGCAAGGACGAACACGAGCCGCGCCATCCCGAGGATCACGACCCCCGCGCTGAAGATCGACAGGCCGCCCAGGGAGGCGAGCGCGCTCACGACGTTCTCGAGGCCGGGGAAGAGGGGGCCAATCGGCAGGACGGAATTCTGATGAAACAGGTGGTGCGTCCGCAGGATGCTGTCGGCGGTCGGCCAGTGCTCGAACTCGTCGAAGTAGGTGAAGCCCAGCGGGTCGCGCAGCACTTTGACCAGGTAGAGCGCCCCCCCGAGCATGGCGACAAGCCCAATCCGCTCCCCGCGCGACGCGCCCACGGCGAGCAAGCGCAGCGCGACCGGCACGAATAGCACGAGCAGCGCGACCCAAAACAGGGGCGTGGCCCAGCCTGCGTTGTCTCTCCCCCCGATGTCGGCGAAGGCTACCAGCGCCAGCCCGCACATGCCGACGAGGCTGAGCAGCGGGAACAGGCCCCAATCGGCGCGCGGCGCGGCGACGGGGCTTGTCGCCGTCGGACCGGCGGACAGTGAGTCGGCGGGCGCCGGGGCGGGCCATAGCGCATCACCCCTGACCAGTTCGGCCAACGATGCGCCCCCGCGCACGTTCCCCGCGCCGCGCGCCGACTCGTTCATCGTCGCCGCCGCCCCAGTTGTCGCCGCCCTAACGGCAGACTGATGTGCCACCACCACCAGCTTCGCAGGTAGGCCAGCGGACCATAGACCATACCCTTATGGTCAAGCTGCGTGAGCTCGGCCGGGTAGTCCGTGCCTTTCTTATTGTTGAGGTCTGAGCGCGGGTTCAAGGCATAGCGGACGCCCGCCGGAACCTTGCGGGCGAGGTCGAGCAGCAGCGACGGTCTGTGCAGCACAGTCCGCGTGAGGATAGCAGTCATACCAACTCCGTAGTAGTAAACCTGCCGGCGCAACGCGGCGTAGTCGCGCCTGTGCAGGTGGTGCACGATCGCCGCAGGCTCGTAGACGAGCTTATGCCCGTTGACGACCACGCGCAGGAACGCCTCGACATCGACGCCGCCCAGAGCGGGTGTACCGTTGCCCAGCGTGGGATCGAAGTTGCCCAGGCCGCGCAGGATGCGCCTGTCGAAGGCCATGCTGTTGCCAGAGCCAAACCCGCCCATATTGTAGGGGTAGATGGGATTGTCCGATCGATTCTCCTCGAGGTCGTAGACGCGCCGCGCGAAGCCTTTGCTAAACCCCCCATATTGCTCGAACCACAATTGCGCGGGTGTTTCGATCTCCATAGGCAAGATCAGGCCGGTGACACAGGCCACGTCGTCCGCGACCGTAAAGCCTTTGATCATCTCCGCCAGCCAGTAGCGGTCGACGATCACGTCGTCGTCTGTGAAGGCGACGATATCCCCGCGCGCGATCGCCAGCCCGCGATTGCGCGCAGCCGCGCTACCAGAGCGATCCTCGCGGATATAGCGCACGCGCGGCGAGTCGGCGTACTCGCGCTGATACAGGTCGGCCGTGGTCGTGGTCTTGGGCACGCTGTCCACTACGATGATCTCGAAATCCGGGTAGTCCGAAGCCAGCAGCGAGTGTAGGCAAGTGGCCAGACGATCGGCGCGCTCATTGGTCGGGATGATAACGCTCACGAAGGGAGCGATCTCCAGGAAACGCTCGCGCTCCCTCAGGCAGACTGGCCTCTCCTCGTCGTGCGGCAGGCCAGAGGCGTCGAGCGCCGTGACCTCCGGCAGCCCGTCCGTACGCAGGTGTGTCGTGATGTCGGCCCCCAAGGCGCGCCATATTGCCGCGGCATACTCCCCCGCGCCGAGTCCGTGCTCGCCGAGTTCCAACTCCACCAGCCCCAAGGGGTGTGTGTGCAGGCGCACCAGGGCCAGGGCGCGACGATAGCGCCGCCCGGTCGCCTCGTCAAGGCCAAGGATGGCGGGTAAGGGACGGGATAGCTCAACTTCGAGCATCCGGATCGGAGTGAAGTTCACCGCCAAGGGTCCGGTAGGCGAGGGGTGCTCGTCAACCGACGTCGTTGTTAATACAGTGCTCATTGATATATGCCTCGCGTTGAGCAGGATTATTTATGTGGTACAAGCGCGCCCGCCTCTTTCAACGCCTCGGGGCGGCCCTCGAGGGCATCGAAGAGCGCCCCAAAGCGAGCAACTGTCCTATCCCACGAGTGCGGGTCGGCGAAATGCTTCCCGCGCAGGCGGCCGACTTGTCCCAGCGCCTCACACAACGCCCCGATGTCGCGTGGAGGCACGAGGATTGCGCCATCGTACCCCGCGACAGCCTCGGGCAGGCCGCCGACGTTCGTCACCACCACCGGCAGCCCGTGGCTCATTGCGGTATGCAAGGGGCCACTGACAGAGGATCGGACGTATGGGAGCACGACAGCGTCTGCCCCTGCGAGGTACGCCGCTATGTCCGCGTCCGACACATAATCGTTAACGAACGTGATCCGGTCGCGGTAACGGCTGCGCGCGATCAACTCCCCCGGCAGCGTCGTGTCCTCCCAGACCTCCCAGGTCTCGCCCACGACAGTTAGCCAGTACCGATCTATTTCATCCGGAGGGATGCTATCGAATGCCTGGATGAGATATTCAAGCCCTTTGTATGGACGAATGACGCCGAAGAACAGCAGGTTGCAGCAGGATTCCGGCGCGCCGCGCTTCATCCGTATGCCCTCGTCGCGCTTGTACTCGTCCAATGGACCGCGAGGGATAAGCGCGACCGGACGGTTACCTAGCCTATACTGCCGGTCGAGTTCCGGGTAATCGGTGACCGTATGGATCACGAACCCATCCGTGAGGCGTACCAACAGCCGGCCGACGACTCCGGCATATGCATTGACCGGCTGCAGTCGGGCCTCCCCCGTATCGAGCACCTCGTGGAACTCTATGACGATCTTCGTCCCCAGTAATCGGGCTATTAGAGCCAGTGCGACATAGGAGTGTAGGATGGTACCTGTCCACCACTGGAAGACCAGCACATCCGGGCGCCGACGCACCATGAATCGAAATGCCCGTACCAAGGTCGGAACCCAGTACCAATCGATCCCATCGAAATAGGGGATCGATGGGGCGAGCTTCGTAGTGGTGATAGGCGCTCCGACGCGCTTACGGCCCGGATACAGCACCGTGGGCAGGAGCTGGCGCATGAGGATAGCCGACACGTCATAATGGTCGCTCAATGCGTTGCACAAGCTGAACGTATAGTATGTCATCCCGCTTAAGAAGCGCGTTCCTGCCCCGACAACGCACACGCTCCGCACGGTTTTGTTGGTGTTACTGCCGCGCATTCGATCGCCCTTTATAGAAATCTGTATATGGGCAAAGACATGTTGCACACGAGCTAGAGCGCGTGGGCCTCACGTCTATCCGCGGGGCACACACACGCCGCGTTCAGCAGTCCCTGCGGCTGGCACGTAGACGGGAGGGTAGCTGTGCAACATGTCTTTGCCCAATACACCCTTTATAGAAATCATTAGAATCTATTCACGTGTGTGCCTCCCGGGTAACGGCGCGCCGCCGGGTAGACACTATTGTTGTTGTTCCCGTCCCAAGGCGCAGTCGTAGGATGGTGAACAAGATGCGTGTGCCGTTGCGCACGCGCTTGAAGCTGGTGCTCCCGAAGGCGCGCTTGTCGCGCGTTACCGGCGCCTCAACGACGGTGAAGCCGGCCTTGACAGCCTTGATCAGCATCTCGGTCTCGATCTCGTACTCCTTGGCGTCGATTTTCATCTCGCGCAGCTTGTCGAGCCGCCACGCGCGGAAGCCCGACTGCGAGTCGGTGATCTTGACCCCGAAGAGCAGGTTGATGAAGGCGCTCATGAAGAGGTTGCCGTAGTAGTTGGGGCGGCTGATGGCGCCCTCTTTGAGCCGGCCGATGAACTTGGAGCCGTTGACCATGTCGGCGCCCTGTGCGATCGGGCCAAGCAGCAAGGGGATCTCCTCGGGCAGGTCCTGGCCGTCTCCGTCGATGAAGACCACCACGTCGCCCGTGGCCTCCTGTATCCCACGGATGATGGCGCGCCCCTTGCCCGCGTTGGGCTCCTGGCGCACCACCCGCGCGCCCGCGGCGGCCGCGTTGGCCGACGTATCGTCGACAGAGCCGTCGTCGACGACGAGCACCTCGTCGCCCGGCCCCAGCACGGCTCTGACGCCCCGCACGACCGGCCCGATGTTCGGCCCCTCGTTGTAGGCGGCGATCACGACGCACACTTTCACCCCCGAGCTCTGCGTCGGGATCGTGCGCCGGGCGCGTCGAAGAAGATTAGGCAATCGCATCGGCCCGCACCCCGTGCAAATACCACTCCATGGCCTGCGCGGCGAAAATGGAGGTGATAGAGTTGACGTCCGCGCTGCCCGTACAGTAGTAGAGGCCGCCCCCCGGCGAGATCAAGCCCGCCAGGAAGGCCAGGCCGCGCGCGATGTGGTCCGCGTAGGCGTCGCTGTCGACGGCGAGCCAGATGCGCACGGCCTGGCTCGTGGCGTCGCCGACCTTGGAGCGCTCGCGCGCCGGCGCATCGTACCAGTTGTACAGGCTGCCGTCCGCGTCCTGCCACGCGCGTAGACGGTCGGCCCCGGCGCGCAACAGGCCCGTCGTGTCGCGGTAGCCGCGTGCGCGCAGGTGCAGCAGCCCCTCCAAGGCGTAGCAGTGTGGGTGTGTGTAGGTCTCGCCCGAGCCCGGGATGGTGCGGAAGGCGCCGTCGTCGTAGCAGCCGGCAATCACCTCGTCCGCGACCTCGATCGCCAGGGACTTGTACTGCCCTTCGCCCGTCTCCTCGGCGAGCTTGTCGAGCGCAATGACTTCCTTGAGCATGCTGGCGCCGAACACTGTCGACCAGTGCGGGGCGACGTCCGGTAGACCCCCGTCCTCGTTCAAGACGGTGAGCCGGCGCCGGGCCATGTCGACGATGAAGTGGGCCATCCGTGCGAGGACGCCCGGGTTGACGCGCCCGTTTAACCGCTCCTGGTAGGTGAGCAGCCCCGTCACGGCCATGCACACATCGAAGGGATAAAGTTGTCCATGGATGCCCAGCCCGCCGGAGGGATGCGCGATCGCTTGCAGGCGCTCGGCCACCCGATGAGTGGTCTTCACCAGCGATGGGTCGTCGCGGTCGGCGGCGAGTTGCGACATCAGGGTCAGATAGAGCCCCATGCCCTCGGGGTACACGTAGCCGGGATGCGCCGGGTTGATCCACGAATAGAGGTCTCCGGAGGCATCGAGGATAGGCGGTGAGGACAGGAACGCGATGACACGCGCCTGAGTCTCCCCGACAGACGTTTTCGTCACCTCACTGGCCTCCCGCACTGGGCTTCTCACGCGAACAGTCTCCTTTATATCTGTTATGTCAATGATTGTAGTTTATTATTGCGCTCTCGTCGCCGGGCGACGTTTTGTGCCGGCGCCCCTGACCCGACAAGCCGGCCCACGAGCGGGGTATGGGGACGCGCCGGGGAGCGCGCTGTCCTTATCATTTAAAGACACGCGACGGTTCTCTATCCTTACTACTTGCGGCCCCGGAGGTCCTTTCCATATATCGGCGCATCGCACGTCGGCCCGAAGGGCACGCTCGCGGGTGGGCGTCACACCCCGCTACCCACGGCATCGGGCAACCGCACCACGTCCTTAACCCAGTCCTCGCGCTGAGCCGGCGCCTCGAAGGCGGTGGAAGCGCGGTCGAGCGCGGCGACGATGCGCCGGGCCGCACGCCCGTCCCCGTAGGGGTTGGCCGCGTGGGCCATCGCCCGGTAGGCATGCGCGTCGTCGAGCAGGCGGGACACCTCGGACACGATGGTGTACTTATCCGTCCCGACCAGCCGCCCCGTCCCCGCCTCCAGCACCTCGGGGCGCTCCGTCGTCTCGCGCATGATCAGCACGGGCTTGCCCAGGCTCGGGGCCTCCTCCTGCAGGCCGCCCGAGTCGGTCAGCACGAGGTGGCTGCGCTTAAGCAGGTGCACAAGCGGCAGGTAGTCGAGCGGCGGGAGCAGTGTGATACCGGGCGTGTCGCCGAGCAAGCGCCGCACGGGCTCGACGACGTTGGGGTTGAGGTGCACGGGATAGACGATGTGTAGATCATCCCCATAGCGCCGCGCGAGCGTGCGTAAGGCGGCGCAGATCGACTCAAGCGGTGCCCCAAAGTTCTCGCGACGGTGCGCCGTGACCATCACGATGCGCTTGTGCCACGGTATGTCGCGCAAGAGTCCCTGTGGGTACGGATAGGGCAGCGCGCTGGCCATGTGCAGCGCGTCGATGACGGGGTTGCCGGTCACGACCACCGTTTCGGCGGGCACGTTCTCGCGCAGCAGGTTGCGGCGCGCCCACTCGGTCGGCGCGAAGTGCAGGTCGGCCACGACGCCCGCGATGCGCCGGTTGAGTTCCTCGGGGAACGGCTGGGTCTTGTCGTGGGTGCGCAGGCCGGCCTCGACATGCCCGACTTTGACGCCGGTGTGAGCGGCGGCGATCGAGGACGCCATGGCCGTGGTCGTGTCACCCTGCACGAGCACCCAGTCCGGCCGCTCGTCCCGCAGGATAGGCTCCAGCCCCGCGAGCACCGCCGCGGCCACCCCATTGAGCGATTGCGCCTGCCGCATGAGGTCCAGGTCGTAATCCGGCTCGATGTGGAAGAGATCGAGCACCTGGTCGAGCATCTGACGGTGTTGCGCCGTGACGAGGACCCGGCTCACGATCCGATTCGGGTAGCGCTCCAGTTCTTTGACGACGGGGGCCATCTTGATGGCTTCGGGCCGCGTACCGATAATAGATAAGACCTTGAACATGTGACTTGTTCTCTCTTGCGTTGAATCGTCTCGTCGGGCTGCTCGCGGGTTGGCAAAACGGGCTGCGTCGTGTCCGAACATCCGAATAATCCCCTGACCCCTCTCGTCTTACATGCTCAATGCGCAGCGCGGCGCCTACCGGCGCATGCGACTTCGTCGCCGCACCGCCTACCACACCACAAAGGCATACCGGGCTGGTTATGTTTGAGGTCGATCGTCAGGGGGGACACAGCCACCTACGCGTCGACACAACCGAGCGGGTCGACGCCGTGGGACGGTGGCTGTTGCAATCGTGCCGCATTCACATGCCCCTTAAAAGGCAAGAAGCGGGCCGGTCTGAGTTCTCCTAATCCGGGCTGTGACTGGAGTTATGCATACATTGATCTATCGCGCGGTGTCGCGCAATCTCAACAACTCACTTCCCTGGTAGGAACGCAAACCACGACTAGAGGAGGATGGATGTCTACCCGATTAAGACTATCGGACGGAGACATAGGGACCTTTAGGCTATCGCTGCCTAACTACAAGGCTAGCAGCCGCCGCTAGAAGTGTCAAAAAGGACGCTATTATAAATACGCTCTTATATATCAAAAATCGCCGCGAATTTGCGAAAAGGGGCGTGGAGGAACGGTGCGTAACCCCGATCCCGCCATGCCTCGTAGCAAGCCTGGCGACGCCGGCGATAGGGCGCGTGGGTTACGGGTACGGTGCGACGATGCGAACTCAAACGTAGAACATTTGCGACGCTTGCTCGCGCAGCTCCTCCTGGCGGCGCGCGAGGTCGGCGATCGTCACGGACCCGAAGAGCTCGCTGAGGAGGATCTGCGCGCGACCGACGAGCTCGACGATCGAGCCGACCTCATGATGCTCCCCCTCGTCGCCGTCCTCGCCAGACGGCTCGAGGATGGCGCCCTCGAGCGCCTCCACGACCTCCAACACGGTGATGGCGGCGGCCCGCCGCGCCAGCGCGCACCCGCCGAGCGCCCCGCGGTGGCTGTGCACCATCCCCGCGTTGCGCAGCGCTGTGATCTGCTGCTCGAGGAAACGCTCGGGGATGCGCTGGCGCGCCGCGATGTCGCGCGTGGTCAGCCGTCCGCCGCCGCGTTCCTGCTCGATGGCCATGGCGATGAGCGCGAGCAGGCCATATTCGGTCTTCTTGGAGAACCTCACCCCGCGGCTCCTTCGTGGGCGGACGCTAGCGCCATCCTTCGATAATACTCCATCGGGCGACACGCGGGCGCGCCCCTGTGCAAATAGCCCATGCCGGGGTAGCGTCCGGTCTGCGATACTCTTAGGAGTTTATCCGGGAAACGATGAGTGAGGGTCAAGGGGGCGCATGACCGCGATCGACGAGAACAGTACATCCGACGCGCGACAGACGGGCGGGCGGCCGGGCGGCCGGGCGGCCGGGCGGGCGGCCGGGCGGGCGGCCGGGCGGGCAGACGGGCGGGCGGGCAAGCCCTCCAAGGTGCTCCTGCTCGGCTCGGGCGCCCTCAAGATCGGCGAGGCCGGCGAGTTCGACTACTCGGGGTCGCAGGCGCTCAAGGCGCTCAAGGAGGAGGGTGTCGAGGTCGTGCTCGTCAACCCCAACATCGCCACCGTGCAGACCGGCGCCGGGCTGGCCGACCGCGTCTACTTCCTCCCCGTCGAGCCCTCCTTCGTCGCCCGCGTGATCGAGCGGGAGTGGCCCGAGGGCATCCTGCTCTCCTTCGGCGGCCAGACGGCGCTCAACTGCGGGCTGGCCTTGTGGCGCGACGGCACCCTGGCCCGCTACGGCGTGCGCGTGCTCGGCACGCCCCCCGAAACGATCGAGGCCACCGAGGACCGCGACCTGTTCGTGCGCAAGCTGGCCGAGATCGGCGTGCGCACCGCGCGCTCCGAGGCCGCTACGACAGCGGACGCCGCCGTCGAAGCCGGCCGCGCGCTCGGCTTCCCCGTGATCCTGCGCGCCGCCTTCGCGCTCGGCGGCGAGGGCTCGGGCGTGGCGCGCGACGCCGAGGAACTGCGCGAGCTGGCCGGCCGCGCCCTGAGACGCGCCCCACAAGTGCTCGTCGAGGAGTACCTGGGCGGCTGGAAAGAGATCGAGTACGAAATCGTGCGCGACCAGGCGGACAACTGCATCGCCGTCTGCAACATGGAGAACTTCGACCCCATGGGCGTGCACACCGGTGAGAGCATCGTCGTCGCGCCCTCGCAGACGCTCACCAACGACGAGTACCAGACCCTGCGCTCCGTTTCCATCGAGACCATCCGCCACCTCGGCGTCATCGGCGAGTGCAATATCCAGTTCGCCCTCGATCCATCGGCCCCCTCTCTCCCTGACGCGGGAGAGGGGGTGGGGGAGGTGAGGACCCGGTACCGCGTGATCGAGGTCAACGCGCGCCTCTCGCGCTCCTCGGCCCTCGCCTCCAAAGCGACGGGCTATCCCCTGGCCACCATCGCGGCCAAGCTCGCGCTCGGCTATACCTTGCCCGAGCTGCCCAACACGGTGACGGGGCAGACCACGGCTTGCTTCGAGCCGGCGCTCGACTATGTGGTGGTCAAGTACCCGCGTTGGGACCTCGACAAGTTCCGCCGCGTCGACACCACGCTCGGCTCCTCCATGAAGAGCGTCGGCGAGGTCATGGCTATCGGGCGCACCTTCGAGGCCGCGCTGCAGAAGGCCGTGCGCGGGCTCGGCTACGGCTACGACGGGCTCGGCATGGTCGCCTACGAAGAGCAGGAGCAAGAGCAGGAACGCGACGAGGCGATACCCGACGAGGGGATCGACGAGGCGGCGCTGGCAAGGCCCACGCCCGAGCGCCTCTTCACCATCGTGGCCGCGCTGCGCCGCGGTATGGCCGCGGGGCGCATCTCCGCGCTGACCGGCATCGACCGCTGGTTTATCGAGCGCGTGGCCTACCTCGTGGTCCTGGAACAAGAAGTGCAGGGGCAGCCCGACGGCGCCCTCGACGCGGGGCTGCTGCGTCGCCTCAAGCGCGCCGGCTTCTCCGACCGCCTGGTGGCCGCGCTCTCGCGGCGCACGGAGGAAGACGTGCGGGCGCAGCGCGTCCGCGAAGGGGTGACCCCCGTGGTCAAGAGCATCGACACGCTCGCCGCCGAGTACCCGGCGCGTACCAACTATCTCTATATGACCCACGGCGACACTTACTCCGACGTCGAGCCGGCGACGGAAACCGACCCGAGGAAGATCATGGTGCTGGGCTCAGGCCCCTACCGCATCGGCTCGTCGGTCGAGTTCGACTGGTGCACCGTCACCGCGGCCGCGACCTTGCGGGCGCGCGGCTACAGCGTGGTTATGGTCAACAACAACCCCGAGACTGTTTCGACCGACTACGACATCTGCGACAAGCTCTACTTCGAGGAGCTCTCGTTCGAGCGTGTGCGCGACATCTACGAGGTCGAGCGCCCCGCCTACGTGGTGCTCTCCATGGGCGGGCAAACCCCCAACAACCTTGCGCTCGGACTGCACGCCGAGGGTATCCCCGTGCTAGGCACCTCGCCGATCTCGATCGACCGCGCCGAGGACCGCCACAAGTTCTCGGCCCTGTGCGACGAGCTGGGCATCGCCCAGCCGGCCTGGGCCGAATTGGCCTCGCCGGAGCAGGCGGCCCGTTTCGCCGCGCGGGCCGGCTATCCCGTGCTGGTGCGGCCGAGCTATGTGCTCTCGGGCTCGGCCATGAACGTGGCCTACAACGCGGCGCAGCTGCGCGACTATCTGCGCCTGGCGCGCGTCTCCAACGAGCACCCTATCGTGGTCAGCAAATTTATCGAGGGAGCCAAAGAGATCGAGATCGACGCCGTGGCGCAGCGCGGGAAACTGGTCATCTACGCTCTCTCCGAGCACGTCGAGAACGCGGGGGTGCACTCGGGCGACGCCACGGTGATGGTGCCGCCGCAGCGGGTCTACCTCGACACGATGCGCCAGGTCAAGACCATCGCCGAGCGCCTGGCCGGCGCGCTGGCCATCACGGGGCCGTTCAACATCCAGTTCCTGGCCCAGGAGGGGCGCGTGCAGGTGATCGAGCTCAACCTGCGCGCCAGCCGCTCCTTCCCCTTTGTTTCCAAGGTGACCGGCTACGACTTCGCCGATCTCGCGGTGCGCGCTATGCTGGGCGAGGACGTGGAAGGAACCTACCAGACGGTCGACCTCGACTACGTGGGCGTCAAGGCGCCGCAGTTCTCGTTCTCACGCCTCAAGGGGGCCGACCCCATCCTGCGCGTGGAGATGGCCTCGACGGGCGAGGTCGGCACGTTCGGGCGCGACCTGCACGAGGCCTACCTCAAGAGCCTCATGGCCGTGGGCACGCGCCTGCCGCGCCGCTCGGTCTTCCTGAGCCTGGGCGGGGACGACAACAAGCGCGACTTTCTCAAGTCGGCCAGGCGTCTGCATGAACTGGGTCTGCAGCTCTACGCCACGCGCATGACCTCGGCCTACCTGACCGCGCACGACATCCCCAACACCCAGGTCTACAAGGTGCGCGAGCGGGGCGCGCCAACGATCATCGACCTCCTGGTCGAGCGGCGTATCGATCTCCTGATCAACGTGACCGACGAATTCGCCCTGGAGCAGTTCGAGGACGACTACACGATCCGGCGCGCCGCCATCGACTACAACGTCCCGCTGCTGACCAACCTGCAGGCCGCACGCCTGTTCGTCGCCGCCATTGCGCGCTACAAGCCCGAGGATCTTGTCGCCGCCCCCTGGGACGAATACGTCACTATGAAGAGCGTCGAAGCCCCCGCTACCCCTACCATCTCGCACACGGGGTAAGCATGTAAGCGTAAGCGAACGAGCAAGGACGCTATGGCATGACTAGCCGCGACATCCTCTCCGCCCCCGCGCCGCCCGCCGACGCGCGCATCGCCTATGGCGATGGGCCACAGCAGTTCGGCGACCTGCGCCTGCCCACGGGTGAAGCTGGAGGAGACGCTCGACCCCGCCCCGTCGTGATGGCGATCCATGGCGGCTTCTGGCGCGCCGCGTTCAACCTGGACTATATGGGCCACCTATGCGCCGCGCTGAGGGAGGCGGGAATCGCCACGTGGAACGTGGAGTATCGTCGGGTCGGCGAGGCCGGCGGCGGGTGGCCCGGTACTTTCCGGGACCTCGCCCAGGCCGCCGATCACCTGCGCGCGCTCGCCCCGCGCTACAACATTGACCTGGGGCGGGTCGTGACGCTCGGCCACTCGGCCGGAGGCCACTTGGCCCTGTGGCTCGCCGCGCGCCCGCGCATCCCGGCGGACGATCCGTTGTACGACCCCGCGCCGCTGACGCCGCGCGCGGCCGTTGCCCTGGCCGGCGTCGTCGACCTGCGCGAGGCCTGGCGGCTCGACCTGGGCGACGGCGCCGTGCGGGAGCTGATGGGCGGCGCGCCCGACGAATACCCCGCGCGCTATGGCGCGGCGTCCCCGGCCGCGCTGCTCCCGCTCGGCGTCCCGCAGGGGCTCGTGCACGGCACGGCCGACGACCGCGTCCCCTACGCGCTCGGCCGCGACTACCAGGCGCGCGCGGTCGCACACGGCGACGACGCGCGGCTCATCACGCTCGAGGGGGCCGACCACTTCACGCTCGTTGATCCACACCTGCGCGAGGGGCGAACGGTTATCGAAACAGTATCGTCTTTGTTGTGAGAGGCAAGACGCTCACATAGACGGTGGCGGATGCGCGGGTATCTGCCAAACGAGGCATACGAATAGCAACGAATCGACAACAGCTGTCAGGTCAATCCGCCCCATCGGCAGCGATTGCCAGCTAGCGGCTCTCACCGAGGCGGCGGCTGACCTGCGGGCGGCGCAGCTTGTGGAGGGCCTGCGCCTCGATCTGGCGCACGCGCTCGCGCGTGATGCCCATCTTCTCGCCGATTTTCTCCAGCGGATAGACGTGGCCGTTGCCCAGACCAAAGCGCAACTGCAACACCAGGCGCTCGCGCGGCGTCAGCGTCTCCTCGAGCACCCTATGCGTCTCATCCTTGAGGATGCGCTCGTAGGCGCGCTCGTCGGGCGCCTTGGCCATCTCGTCGACGATGAAGTCACCGAGCTCGCCCTCGTCCTCCTCGCCGACCGGTGTCTCCAGCGAGATCGGCGCGCGCGTGGCCTTGAGCGCCTGCTGCGCCTCGTACATGCCCACGCCAAGCGCGGCGGCAAGCTCCTCCTCGTTCGGCTCGCGGCCGAGCTCGTTGGTGAGGCGCTGCGTCACGCCGTACATCTTGCTCAAGGCCTCGCCCATGTGCACGGGCAAGCGGATGACACGACTCTTGTCCGCGATGGCGCGCGTGATGGACTGGCGGATCCACCACACGGCGTAGGTGGAAAACTTGTAGCCGCGGCGCCAGTCGTACTTCTGGACGGCGCGCATCAGGCCGATGTTGCCCTCCTGGATCAGGTCGAGCAAACTCAGGCCGCGGCCGAGGTATTTCTTGGCCACGCTGACGACGAGGCGCAGGTTGGCCAGCACGAACTCCTGGATCGCCGTCGGGTCACCGGCCTCGACGCGCTTGGCTAGTTCGATCTCCTGGTCGAGGGTCAAGAGGCGCACGTTGCCGATCTCGCGCAGGTACGTCTGGACGAGATCGGTGTCGCCGGGCTCGGTCTCGAGCGCGTTGAGTGTCGCGGCAATCTCCTCGTCGTCGTCGTGCTGGCGCGCCTCGGCGGCGCTATCGACGATCTCGACGTTAGAGTCCAACAGGCTCGTGGCGATGGCCTCGAGGTCGGCGCTCTCCGCGCCGTCGCGCCCGCTCAACGCGTCGAGATCGGCGCGGCGGACGTAGCCGCTCTCACGTCCTTGCTCGATGAATGTCGCGATATCGGACCGACCCGACGACGCCTGCTCGCGCGGCTGTCGTGCCATCGTGTTCCTCCCGTGCTCGCTCTCATGGCCTATGGGTGTGAGATGGTCCTGGCCCACCCTCTACACGCTATACGTCGGAGCGTCCCGCTTAGATCACCCACGATATCCCTTTTCTATTACGTTCGAGGTGGGAGCAGGTTGCATGCCAAAGAGGGTAATCTCCGTCCCCATGGCCGCGGCGACGGAGATGATGGCCGCGCCGGGGATCACGTTGAGGAACAGCAGCGCCCACAAGGCGTACCACTGCCAGGTCCGCAGCGCTTGGCCGAAAGTGAAGTTCGCGCCGGAGCTCTGCCCCGCCCGCGCGGCGGAGGGCTGTGCTCGCGCTGCGTTGAGGGTGGTGTGGTGGGCTCTGCCCCACCCGCGCGGCGGAGGGCTGCCACCCCGCCGGCCGGTAGCCCTCCGGCGGGTTCTGCATGAACAGGGCGCTGCCGGCGACCAGGATGAGGTAGGCGACGCCGAGGATGGAGAAGACGCCCAGCACGCCCCGCGACTTGATCAGGCCCGGCACGACGAAGGACAGGATGGCGGAGCCAGCCCCGAAGCCAGCCACGGCGATACCCGTAATCAGGCCGCGCTTGTCCGGGAACCACTTGACCAGCGTGGCGATGGGCACGATGTATCCGAGGCCGAGCCCGATGCCGCCGAGCACGCCGTAGGTCAGGTAGAGCAGCGGCAGGTTATGCGCGGAGAAGCGGGCCAGGAAAATGCCGAGTCCGTAGAGCACGCCCGCCGTGACGCCCACGATGCGCGGGCCGGATCGATTCATCCACAGGCCGCCGAAGTACGCGGCGAAACCGATGACCACGAGCGCGATGGTGAAGGTCAGCGTCACATCCGTCTTGCTCGCCGGTATCAACTTGCCCGCCGCGTCCTTGTGCCCGTCAACGGTCTGCAACGCCTTGACGAAGAGGCTTCAGCCGTAGATACCGCCGAGCGAGAGCTGCATCACCACGCCGGCCGCGGCGATCAGCCAGCGATTGGCGCCTGCCGTGGGCGCCGCCGTCGCGGCGGCCCCGGCTATCCTGTTAGCCCCGATTGCCATGTCCTATCCCCTCCTTGCTCGTGTTCGACGATGAACACAGCGGTGACTGTGGGGCGTGTCACAACGCGATCTATACATCCCTTTATGTGTGTATGTGCGCCGGACAAGGCTGTCCTCTACCGATCGCGTCGCCGAGAAGGTGTCACGATGTACCCCCTCTGCCCCAGCCGGGGGCGCGGCGCGATGGCTTGGTGGCCTCGAGCGTGCCCTCGCGGTCGAGCGCCGACTTGTGCCCCGCGAACACGACACCGTAGCGCAACAGCAGCCCGGAGGCGATGGTCATGGCGGACGCGGCCAGGGCGAGTCCGCTCTTGCGCCCCGTCGCGCGCAGCCCGATCACTTCGAGGACCGGCGCGCCGGCGATGCCGGCCACCGCCCCGGCCATGATCAGGCCCGTCACGCCGTTGAGCAACGGCTTGACGGCCTTGCCCGATGTGGTCAGGTAGCCCGCGAGCGCCGCGACCTCGGTCGCGCTCAGGATGAGGTCGAGCCTCGCCAGCCCTTCGTCCTCCTCGCCGCCCCGCAGCGTCGCGGCCAGCGTCGTCACCGCCGCCCCGGTGCTGAGCGACGAGGCCATGAACAGGCCGCCCAGCAGCGGGCTGGTGAACCACAGGGGGACGCTGCTCGTGCCCAACAGCACGCCGGTGTAGCCGCCGAGCGTGAGCGCCGAGGGGATGCCCGCCGCGGCCAGCACGCGCCGCGGCAAGAGGCGCAGCAGGGGACCCACGACCGGGAGCTCGACCTCCTCGGAGAGAGCGCGCATGGCCGTGGCCGCGGCGAAGGCGCCGTGCAGGCCCAGCGCCCACGCGCCCAGGTTCATCGGCGAGGAAGGCTTAAAGATGCGCAGCATGTGGTAGAAGCGCGAGCGCCGCCCCAGGTCGTGGATCAGCAGGACCGGGCAGGGCGCCATCGCCACGAAGGCCACGTAGTGGGCGGTGCGCGCCAGCCCCTGCCGTCGCGGCCCGCCCACGAGGTCGGCCAGCGAGCCCAGCACGAACGCCCCGCAGGAGATGCCCCCCGAGAAGAAATATAGGGAGATGTCGTGGCCCCACGGCGGCTTGACCAGGATCGGCACATCGCGGTAGGCGTCGCGCGTGCGCACGTGCGCGGCGCCGCGCTCGCCCTGGTTGACACCCGACGAGCCGTTGCTGTACGCGCCCCGGCCGACGTTGCCCTCGGCGTCGATCTTCGTGCGGCTATCCTTGGTCTGTAGTACCGGCAGGTCTCGCATCACCATCTGGCTGTCCTCATCTAGCTATCCTCATCTAGCTGTCCTCCCTACTCTTCCCCGGAACTCGCGAGCGTGAGGGCGCCGACGACGCTGAGCCCGATGCCGACCACCGCGCTCCAGAAGTAGCGGTGCGGCATCATCGCGCTGGGGCGACGCGGCGCCTCGGGCAGGTTGTAGGCGGCAGGCTCGTCGGTGAGCAGGAAGAAGGCGTTGAGGCTTTTGTACTCGCCGGCGTCGTCGGCCCCATACAAATAGGCATTGTTCTCGCCGCGCGCGCGCAGGTCCTCGACCCGCGCGCGGGCGTAGGTCTGGAGTTCGGACACGGGTCCGAAGCGGATCGAGTCGGTCGGGCAGGCCTTGGCGCAGGCCGGCTCGAGCCCATCGCGCTGGCGGTCGTAGCACAAGGTGCACTTGTGCGCGCCGCCGTCCTCCTCGCTGCGCCCGAGCACGCCGAAGGGGCAGACTACGACGCAGTAGCCGCAGCCGTTGCAGATGTCGTTCTGCACGTACACGTCGTCGTACTCGTTGCGGATGAGCGCGCCGGTGGGGCAGGCCTCCTGGCAGGGCGCCGCGGCGCAGTGCTTGCACACGTCGCTGTTGAAGAGCCATTTCACGCCGCCGTCGGGCAGCGCCTGCTCAGTGAAGCTGACGTGCCGCCACGTGGTGGCCGAGAGGTGCAGCGTGTTGTCGTAGCTCTGGCCCGACCACTTGTTGCCGTCGGACGGCAGAGCGTTCCACTGCTTGCAGG
>JAABUX010003992.1_pt1 | contig 19061 bp, 14 predicted proteins | sample 5561851 | NCBI WGS metagenome assembly JAABUX01 (sample SAMN10711883, study PRJNA513361) | rock metagenome | isolation source: Antarctica rocks | place: Antarctica: Victoria Land, Richard Nunatak red sandstone | collected 2016-01-03 | reverse complement strand
ACGCAATGTCACACTTGTATCCAGGGTGGCTTCGTAGTCCACCATCTTAAAGATTCGAGGCATAGCTGCTCATTGTCACTTGCCTCACTCTGACACATCGGTGTTTCTCCGACAACCTGCTAGTAATAGGTATATGTGGTAAACAGAGGCTACTTGGAACCTCCGACTTTATAAATAGTTATTCGATTTAGACTTTAGCATACAGATGATTAAACATTCGATTTTGCAAAAACGTACCGACAGCATGGCTTAGTTGACGCTCACCGAGGGCAGAAACCGCCAGGTGCGGCGGATAAGCGCTAAGGTGGGGTTTGCGACTTTGCGGAGCGTTTTGCGTTTATCATGGGCAAGGCGCAACTAATTGTGGCAAGTTGGATGTAGCCAGTAACCTACTGTATTAGTGGCTAGAAGCGTTCGAGAGCTGGAATGCAGGAAGTCTCACCATCATGCTAATTTGCCCCCAGTGTCAGTTCGAAAACCCCAATACCAACAAATTCTGTCAACGCTGTGGTACATCCCTGACCTACAAAGTCTGTCCAGAATGTGGGACAAATGTGGCTTTGAGTGAAAACAAGTGTCAGAATTGCGGTACTGAAACGGGAACGGTGTGGTGGGCAATTATAAAGCAAAACGCGGGTGGGGATGTTTCCACAGAAATTGACCTAGAGAATTCCCGCTCGCGGCCAGCAGGGGCATATTTAGACGCCTCGCAGCGCTATCAGCTGCTTGACCCCCTACCGCCTCCTCCAGAAAGCGCCGTAACCAATGAGGTGCAGGTAAGAGTGTTGGACTGCCAACCGTTCGTGCTGTCTCCACTCTTAGCGGGTGCCGACTCGATAATGGCGATGGCAATTCCTGAGATCGCCTCAGATTATCTGAACATTCAGTCTCAGTTGCACCAAAGGCTAAGCGCCATTCATGATGCTTGGCAGTACGAGGGTATTCAGGTGGTGCTAATTGAAGACCGCTCCGATTGGCCAAAGCTGATCGACCTGTGGCACGATCACAAAACTACGTCGTCGCAGATTTTGCCCTGGCTTTACGAGAGCACCGAACTCTGGGCGGTGCTAGAACCAAGGCATTATCGCCAAAGCCTCCTAGAGTTGTCGAATTTGCGAGTGGCTCAAGACCAAACATTGGTGCTGCAACGGTTGTATACTGAAATTGCCGTTGACGGGAAGCCTTTAACGGTGCAAGATTTGGGGCAAGTCTGGCAGAGGTTATTTCAAGAGTCCCAACGCACCCAGTTTGGCTCTTTGGTGCAACTGCTGGAAGAGCTACAAGCTGGTAATATTCAGACTATAGATGATTTGCGATCGCGCTTGGAAGAAATTGTTCTGCAACTGGATGAATCACAAGACAGTCCGACGAAAACCGATCAGCTCTCAACCGTAGCGCTGCCGCCTATGCAGTTAGTTAGCTTAGAAGACGCAAGCCTCACCGATGTGGGTCGCCAACGCGATCACAACGAGGACTACTTTGGGATCGATGCGACGATTAACAAGCAGCAAAGTCCTACAGGCACAGATGTTTCTGTGCAGGGTCAATATATTCTCTGCGATGGGATGGGTGGACACGAAAAGGGCGAGGTAGCGAGTAACCTGGCAGTGAAAACACTCCAGCAATACTTTAAAACCCACTGGCAGACGCAGCAACTGCCAGATGAAGATACTATCCGCGAGGCGGTGCGTTTAGCCAACCAGGCAATCTACGATGTGAATCAACAGGATGCTCGTTCTGGCGTCGGGCGCATGGGCACTACCCTGGTATTGGTCTTGATCCAGGACACTCGGGTAGCGGTGGCTCATGTCGGAGATAGCCGCCTCTACCGCCTCAGTCGCAAGCAGGGGCTGGAGCAAATAACTGTGGATCATGAGGTAGGGCAACGGGAGATTTTGCGGGGGGTGGAACCGGCGATCGCCTATGCCCGTCCCGACGCTTATCAACTTACCCAAGCTCTCGGACCACGAGACGAAACCTTTGTCAATCCCGATGTGAAATTTCTGGAACTGAATGAAGACACCCTGCTCATCCTGGGCTCGGATGGCCTTTGCGATCATGACTTGCTAGAAAACAATTGGCACACTCACCTGGAAGTCCTCCTCAGTTCAGATACCAGCCTGGAGAGCGGAGTCAATAACCTAATTGAGCTGGCTAATCAGTACAATGGCCATGATAACATTACGGCTGTATTGATCCGGGCAAAGGTGAGGCCCAACCTGGAGCAGCAGCATGACTGAACTTTAGACTTTGGATTTTGGATGTACCAAAATCGCCTATGGTCACGCTGACACTATTAAATTCCCAACCAAACACCCCACTTCAACAGTGGCGCTTTGAGGACGAGTCGGTGATTCGGATTGGTCGGTCCCCAGACAATGATGTCGTTTTGACCGATACAGTGGTTTCCCGGTATCATCTGGAGTTACGGCCCATCACCGATAATAACGCTCATTCGTGGCAGGTGATTAATCAGGGCACGAATGGAACTTTCCTCGACGGCATCCTGGTATCTCAAAGTTTAGTGGTAGATGGTTCCCTGATCCAGCTGGCACGGGGAGGCCCCACCCTGAAATTCCAAGTCAACTCAGTCCAGAACACTCCAAAGTCCAGTTCTAACTCAGGCTGCACTCATATCGGCAACCCACCTAACAACTTGTTCTGCATCCACTGTGGTCAACCGCTCTCGGTTCAACGGACGATTCGGCAGTATCAAGTGTTACGGACGCTGGGACAGGGGGGAATGGGCACAACCTATCTCGCTTGCGATCAAGCCGGGACAACTTCTAATGGACATCCGCAACTCTTGGTGTTAAAGGAAATGAATGCCGACATGGCAAAAATTGCCAAAGCCCAAGAACTATTTGAACGGGAGGCTCGCACTCTCAAAGCGCTACACCATCGAGGGATTCCCAAGTATTACGACTTTTTCGTGGAGAGAGGCAAAAAATACCTGGCAATGGAGCTAGTCAACGGTCAGGATTTAGAAAAACTTGTCACGAATACAGGACCCGTGACACAAGCCAGGGCGATCGCCTGGATGCTCCAAACTTGTGAGGTTTTGGACTATATCCATAGCCAACACCCACCCCTGATCCACCGTGATATTAAACCGGCTAATCTAATGGTGAGAACCTTGGATAATCGCATCGTGGTGCTGGACTTTGGGGCTGTGAAGGAAATTGGCAGCACACCCGGAACTCGCATTGGTGCTGAAGGGTTCTGTGCCCCCGAACAGGAACGGGGGCAGCCGCTTACCCAGTCAGATCTTTATGCTATTGGGCCAACGGTAATTTTTCTGCTAACAGGTGAAAGCCCTTTTAAGTTTTACCGTCAGCGGGGCCGGGGTTACCGATTTCAACTTGAAAGTGTTCCCACTATTACCCCCGGGCTCCGGCGCGTAATTGAGCGGGTGACAGAACCACAGCCGAGCGATCGCTACCAAACCGCCCAGGAAGTCGCTTCCGCCTTAGCTGCTTGCCAATAGGCGTCATTCCTCATCCCAGGCTTCAACTGCTAGCAAGTCACTTAATGGGTCTTGGGTCGTGAAGCCAAAGTCCAGCAGTTCCTGTTTCCAGTATGACCATTCGTTCCCGTACAGCAGAGCGATCTTCCAGATCCTATCGGTGGGCTTGATGATGTTGGATTCCATCAGTGAACGCACATGATGCTGCAATTTCACCATTGGGTGAATTACTTGCTGAGTCATAACCTCGATTTAATTCAGATTGAGTTTTGCAAATATTTAAAAGAAGCGCTTCCCACTTTGGGTTTAATACAGCTACGTAGAGTTCTGTAGCTTGGAGAAGAAATCTTTTACTATTCTAGAGTAGCATGTCGGTTGGAGGAAGTTACCGTCTTAGCACCGCCAAAGTGCGGGAATCACTACCGATGGCGATTGCGTTGGAAAATAGTAGGGGATTTACCCTGTATAGAAAACAACTTTTATGACTTACTACGTCATCTACGATGGCAACTGCAATCTTTGTGTATCCCTAGTGCAACTCCTTGAGACGTTGGACAAGGGCCAGATGTTTCGGTATGCACCCATGCAAGATCAAGAAACGCTTCAGCGCTGGGCGCTCACACCTGCGGATTGCTACCTTGGAATGATTTTGATTGATGCTGATGCGATTGAGCGACGGTGGCAAGGCAGTGCAGCGGCTGAAGAAATTGGCCGGTTATTGCCCCTGGGCGATGTGTTTGTCTCAGCTTACCGCTCACTCCCAGGACTGAAGTGGGTGGGCGATCGCGCTTATGAACAAATGCGGGACAACCGTTACAGTTGGTTTGGTAAACGTTCTAGTACTTACAATACAGTTTACCCAGCCCAAAGTGTGGCTGCACCACAACCGACCCAAATTAAACAGGTGACGGATTGAACAACTCCAGAATCTGTCTACAAAGCCGTTTTAACTTTTCTCCCGCCTCCGGTTCTGGCTGAGTTCCCCCTTCAAATCGCCAGTCCTCTACAGTTGAGAGTCGCCACTGTTTGCCGCGATGATCAAACCCAGCTGCCTCAACGCCGATACAAGGGCGGGAGTCGTTTAAGGGGTCTTGGTAAAACCGGATCTGAACCAAAATGCTGCGGCTGGCAAAGGATTTGCTCCTGCCAGGAAAGTGGAAGCCGATGTCAATGGAATCTGGATCAACTAACTCCCTGGTTTCCGGGTCATTGCTCCAGGGTTTCAGGTCGGCTCTGATATCTGGAAACTGTGCTTTGAAGAGATTCACCACACTGGCAATCTTGCTGGCGACTTCAAGGTTGGTAGCCTGTTCAGCTGCATTCAAGGGCAAAACACTCCTATGGTGTGGGGGTGAGGTTGAGATGTTCCGACAGAAAAACAGCCAGAAAGCTTGTTGGTGCCTTAGCTTATCAAGACGTTCTGGATTTTGCAACGAGGGTGGGCGCCACTTTTCTGGGATCACTAGGCTAAAAGAAGGAGTGATTGTTCCCCACCTGCGATCTAAAATTACACTGTTCATCAGCAGAGGAAAAAAATTCAGCTTATGGCGCGTCAGCAGTCGATTCTGTCATTGATTCTAGTAATTGTGGCAACGTTTATTGTGAGTTGTGGCAGTCCTACTGTCGCCAAGGTAGCCCCAACCTACACAACGGCTCAGGTCGAGCAAATTCAGCAACGTGTGCCGGAAATTGTGGCTTTGCGCGATCGCACCACGTCAGAACTCCAAAGGCTGATCCAAAACCGGGACTGGATAAATGTAAGTAATTTTATCCACGGGCCTCTGGGGGAACTGCGACTGCAAATGACCTATGTGTCTCGCAACCTCTTTCCCAAAGACCAAGATGGAGCACGTCAGGCAACACGGGATTTATTTAACCACCTGGTCAAAATTGATCAAGCGGCTCAAGGCGGCGAGTATCAACGAGCCACGCTTAACTACCGGGAAGCGTTGGCAGATATTGACGTCTTCTTGCAGCTGCTCCCTCAACCCAGCACTCAGCAGTCGGAAAGTGCTGATAGCTAGGAATGAGCCATGTAGTAGTGATCGGATGCGGTGTTATTGGGGCGGCGATTGCCTATGAACTCAGCCAAGTTCCAGGGCTGACGATTACAGTCCTGGACAAGCAACCACCAGCGCAGGGTGCGACTGGTGCAGCGCTAGGCGTGATGATGGGCGTTATTAGCCACAAAATTAAGGGCAATGCGTGGCGGATGCGGCAGACTAGCATCCAACGCTATGAAACCCTGATTCCAGAGTTAGAAGCGCTCACTGGGCGTCAAATTCCCTTCAACCGACAGGGAATTCTCATACTCCTCGTTCCCAGGCTCCCCGTTCCCAGGCAGGAGCCTGGGAATGGTCTTAAGGATTTAGCCGATTGGGAAAAGCTGGTAGAAATTCGCCGCTCCCAAGGATGGAAGCTAGAAATTTGGGACGTTGCCCAAGTAAAGTCCAGCTGCCCGACTCTCGATTGCGATCAGATTGCCGCTGCTGTTTACTCTCCCCAAGATAGACAAGTTGAGCCAGTAGCCCTTACCTTGGCAATGGTTGACGCCGCACAACGCAACGGTGTCACTTTCCATTTTGGCGTCACAGTTGAGGGATATTACCCGAGTACCACTTCAATAAAGATTGAAATGGCGGCTGAGGCATCGCCGCTACTAGAAAATGTGGATTGGCTGGTGGTGGCAGCTGGTAATGGTTCATCGTCAATAAGTTCTTTGCCATGTCCATCGATTAGACCCGTGTTGGGTCAAGCTTTACACCTGCGACTGGGACATGCTTTCGGATGCCCGGATTTCCAACCCGTAATCACTGGTGAAGATGTCCACATCGTGCCAGTAGGTGGGGGAGATTATTGGGTTGGTGCGACAGTAGAGTTTCCCACTAATGGGGATGAAGTCATAGCAGCACCCGAAAAACTTGAGGCGGTAAGGCAAAAGGCGATCGCATTCTGCCCAGCCTTAGCCGAGGCAGCTGTTGTCAGAACCTGGTCGGGCTTGCGTCCTCGCCCTGAAGGAACCCCAGCACCAGTGATAGGCCATCTGCAAGGGAAAAGCCACGTCCTTTTAGCCACGGGTCACTATCGTAACGGCGTCTTACTCGCACCAGCAACCGCTGAAGGGATTCGTGAGATTATTAGTTCAGTTTAAATTTTGGATTAACAACGTACAGGAAAAAAGCGTGTCAATCGAAGAACACAAGATAAAAGTAGGAGCACTGGAATGGTTTTATCGCACAACTGAACCAATTGGCAGAACTGATAAGCTGCCTGTGTTGTTGCTTCATGGTTTACCCTCGCAGAGTTACAGCTGGAGCGAAGTCATGCCCCCTTTAGCAGATAAAGGGTTTAGAGCGATCGCTCCAGACTGGATTGGTTTTGGCTTCTCCGCCAAACCAGACCGGCGGGAATTTGCTTATACACCTGATGCCTTTATTACCGCTCTAGCAGAATTTATCGAAGCCCTCGATCTAGAGCGATTTTCTCTAGTCGTTCAGGGATTTTTAGGAGCTGTCGGCCTCCAATATGCCCTGCGTTATCCAGACAAAATCGAGCGCTTGGCTATCCTCAATGCACCAGTGTCAACTGCCGCCAAGCTGCCCTGGAAGCTGCAACAATTGGGATGGCCTTTTATTGGTGATGTGCTGACGCAAGACCCCCTCTTGGTTGACCGAACGCTAGAGGGCGGTAGCCGTTACCCGATATCAGACGAGGATTTAGATGTCTACCGGCGACCCTTCCTGAAAAGTTCTGATGCGGGGCGATCGCTCTTGGCAACGGTGCGAAATCTCCAGCTTGTGCCGTCAATGGCAGAAATAGAATCCGGCTTTCAACAATGGAAACAGCCGACTGCCATTATCTGGGGTATGAAAGACCCCTGGCTGCCCTTCACCCAGGCGCAACAATTGGCAAGTTATATCCAGAATTCAGAACTTATTCCCTTGGCAGAAGCGGGGCATTATCCTCAAGAGCATTGGTCTGAAAAGGTCAGCGACGCAATCCAACTATTTCTGCGCCGCCAAGCCAACCAGTGATAGCGTTCTGGCAGAGGGATAGCAGTGCATTACTGGCCGACTCTTTTTCAAGTTAAATTCACCGCCGAGTGTAGGAAAGCTTGTAAATGGTGCCGCTGTAGTCATCGGAGATCAACAAATTCCCTTGTTGATCCACCGCCAGAGCGACCGGCCGCCCCCACACCTCCTGGGTCGCCATATTCAACCATCCGCTCACCAAGTCGACCTGCGCACCAGGCACTTGGTTGGTGCTGTCCCAGGGAAAGTAGGCCACTTTGTACCCCGTCTTAGTCGTCCGGTTCCATGAGCCGTGTAACCCCACCACCGCACCGTTCTGGTACAAACTGGGGAAGTTCTTGTTCTGCAAGAAGGTCAAGCCCAACGGGGCCGAGTGTGCCTGGATGCCCTTAATGATCTGATCCATCTTGGCACACTCGACGTGGTCATCAGCATTGAACTCATAGTCACGGTCGAATCGCATGTTATTAAAGCCATTTGATCTGTCGGGGTTAGGGTTGCAGAACGGCCAGCCGTAGTTGCCGCCAGGGCGCACCCGTGTGAACTCCTCCGGTGGGTTGTTGTCCACATAGGACGCAATCACCTTGCCGTAGTTGCCGCTCCCGTCATTGTAGGGATAGGCGATGTTGTCCCGATTGTTGACGACCACCCACAGGTCGTTACGACCTGGCACGAACGCCAGCCCCTCGGCGTTGCGCAAGCCCTGGGCAAAGAGCTGCTTGTTGGTGCCATCAGCGTTGTACTGGTAAATCGCGCCGCGGAGTGGGTCACTCTTGGTGTCTGCCAGGCAGGCGTTGCAGCTCGAGCCAATCGACACGTACAGCTTGTGGTTGGCGTCAAGCGCGATGTTCTTGAGGGCATGGGCATAGGCGCCTTTGAGTTCCGGTGTGCTGCTGTCGGGTAAGCCGGTCACGACAACCTGGCGGTCGTGGGCGGTCCTATCGCCAGGGTTATAGATGAAGCGGTTGATCTGATCGCTCTCACTGATGTAGACGTAGTTGGTAGCGTCAATCTTATGAAAGACAATGTCGTGCGGCTGGCGCAGGCCAGTTACAAAGTTGGAGACAAGGGGGTCACCGCTGCCGTTTGGCCGCACAAGCAAAACTTTGCCGGTGCTGGGCTGCGACACAAGCAGGTCGCCATTGGGGGCTGGAGCCATAAACCGCGCCTTGTTAATGCGGGCGTAGACGGCGATCAAGAAGTTAGGCGGTACATTGAGGTAGCGGTCGGTATTGAAGGGGGCGGATCGCATACTGCTGGGAACCTGGACTTTAGTTGAAACCGACGCGCCCGGAGGGCTACTGACGGCGGCAGCGGGCAACACAAAGTGGATTACGGTGGCGAGCAGGACGCCGAAACCAACCAGCCAGAGTGCCGGTGCCATCCGCCGGAGCCGCAATTCTGCAAGTTGAGCAAACAGAACTAACATATTGTCAACCTCTCTTCCAGACCCCGAGCGATCGCTCTTAGCGTCGGCGTAGCGATCGCTCTTAGCGTCGGCGTAGCGATCGCTCTCAGTATCGGCGTAGCGATCGCTACGCCGATACTGAGAGCGTACCCATCAGAAAAGCCCAGCGATCTGCAATTTCCTCAATAATCTTGGCTGTCGGCTTACCAGCTCCATGCCCCGCCTTCGTTTCAATTCTGATTACCACCGGGGCTGAACCAGTGTGAGCCGCTTGTAGGGCAGCAGCAAACTTGAAACTGTGGGCAGGCACCACCCGGTCATCATGATCCGCTGTGGTAATCATTGTAGCTGGGTAAGCTGTGCCTGGTTTGAGGTTATGCAGCGGCGAATAGGCATACAGAGCTTTGAACTCCTCTGGGTTATCTGGTGAACCATACTCAGATTCCCAAGCCCAGCCGATAGTAAACTTGTGGAACCGCAACATATCCATTACACCCACAGCGGGCAGTGCCGCACCAAATAAATCAGGGCGCTGAGTCATGCAAGCACCCACTAACAATCCCCCATTACTGCCGCCGCCGATCGCGAGGAAGGCTTGTGAGGTGTACTTGTTGGCAATCAGCCACTCAGCTGCGGCAATGAAATCCTCAAAGACATTCTGCTTGTTCAGCTTCGTTCCTGCCTGGTGCCATTCCTCCCCATACTCACCACCACCGCGGAGGTTGGGCACCGCATAGACACCCCCCATCTCCATCCACACCAACATACCGACAGAGAAGCTGGGCGTGATGGAGATGTTGAAACCGCCATAAGCGTATAAATATGTGGGATTATTCCCATCCAGTTTAATCCCCTTTTTATGGGTGATAAACATAGGCACTTGAGTGCCATCTTTGCTGTTGTAGAAGACCTGCTTGGTCTCGTAATCAGCTGGGTTAAAATCAACCTTGGGCTGACGGAAGACAGTGCTTTCACCGCTTACCATATCGTAGCGGTAAATAGTCGCTGGCGTGGTGAAGCTGGTAAAGCTGTAAAAGGTTTCTGTATCGTAGCGCTTGCCGCCAAAGCCACCAGCTGAGCCGATTCCCGGTAAGGCAACCTCCCGAACAAAGGAGCCGTTCAGATCAAAGATTTTGATTTGGGTATGGGCATCTTTGAGGTAGTCAGCTACGAACTGGTTGTTGAGCAAGCCGACACCTTCGAGAGTTTCATCTGCCTGAGGGATGATTTCTTGCCACTGGTCACGCGCACTTTTAGTGGTATCAATGGCAATGACGCGACCGCGTGGCGCGTCTAGGTCAGTCTGGAACCAGAAGACTGAGCCATCAGTGTCGATAAAGCTATAGCTAGCCTCGAACTCGCTAATTACTTCCACGACTTGGGCAGCTGGAGCGGTCAAATCTTTGTAGAAAACCAGGTTCTTGGGGTCAGTTCCCCGCCATACAGAAATAATCAGGTAGCGTCCATCTTCAGTCACGCCCCCGTTAAAGCCCCATTCTTTCTGCTCAGGGCGCTCATAAATTAGCACATCCTCTGATTGTGGCTTACCAAGCTGGTGGTAGAAAAGTTTTTGGAAGTAATTTATGTCTTCTAATTTGGTTTTCTCATTTGGTTCTTCGTAGCGGCTGTAGAAAAAGCCCTGATTGTCGTGTGTCCAAGAAGCACCGGAGAACTTGATCCACTTCAGATGATCCGAGAGATCCTCACCGGTTTCCACATTCCGCACTTTCCACTCTTGCCAATCAGAACCGGAGGTAGACAGACCATAGGCCATGAATTTACCATCTTCAGTAATGGCTATACCAGAAAGGGCGACGGTGCCATCTTCTGATAGGGTGTTGGGGTCAAGCAGTAACCTGGGCTCGGCATCGAGGGACGTTAAAGTGTAAAGTGGACTTTGGTTTTGCAGGCCATCGTTTTTATAGTAAAAGTAACGGTTTCCCTGCTTGAAGGGAAGGCTGTATTTTTCATAATTCCAAATTTGGGTAAGGCGCTGCTTTAGTTGTTCCCTCACTGGGATTTGGTTGAGGTAGTCAAATGTGACTTGGTTTTGCGCTTCGACCCAAGCTTTTGTTTCTTCGGAGTCGGGATCTTCTAGCCATTGGTAGAAGTCTGAGACTTGGACGCCGTGGTAGTCGTCAATTTGCTCAACTTTGCGGCTATGTGGGTAGGTCAGAGATTTATTCGGATCAGACATGGTGTGGAGTTAAGCGCACAAAAATCATATTCTACATAGAAAATCTGCCATTTAAGTGCAGACTAGCCTACCTTCGTCTACAAACAAGCGGTGCGCTTTTTCAGTTGATGCCTTCGGGAGACCGCAACTAAAGCACCAAATGCCAATGGACCGAACGCAGAAATGGGTTCGGGAACGGGTGTTAAAGGGGGGGCGGCAACGGGTTGACCGTCTACGGTAACGGTTCCGTTAAACGAGTAATCAGTCCAAATGCCATCGCCGTTCGGGTTAATCCCCGGACGGTCAAGCGTGAATGAATTTATCCGCAGACTTATGCTGTTGATGGTATTTCCATTCAAATCAGGGTGGCCACCAAACAAAGCACCGCTTTTAGTTGCAAAAAGTCCTGCCCTTCCTAAAGAGCCTGAACCAAATGTAATGGTAACTTTATCTGGCGAGCCATCTGTCAAAAATGCAACAAAATCATTGAAGTTATGATCAGTAGTTGGGGTGGCACTAAATGTCCTACCTACATCAGCAGGGGTGATGGTTGTACCTTCAAACAAAGGTGCATTTGTAGCAGGGGCGGATGAGCTAGGCCCCGCCCCCATAGATGCTTGTCCAATCGCCAATGTGGGGTTAAACTCTTTAAAGCTATCGCTAGCCCCTCCTACAATAGAAAAGTCTTCTGCACCAAGCGTCGCACACTGCGCTGTTCGCCCTGTTACGAAGGAAAAAAACGCTGCCCCAGCAATAGCTACTGATAACTTTGTCACGTCTATTCTCATCTGCTTTCCCTTTTTTTCTACAATTTTAATCCAAATTGTAGAACAGATCTTGACTTAAAGGGGTAGCTAAAGAGAAACTACGCAGAGCTTTCCGGGTAATTTAAATAGAAACCGATTTTGCTGGTCTTATTCCCTCTCACTCAGCACTCATTACTTTTTTTGAACTGAATGAACCCCATGGAGACATCCAGGGGATTGAAACAATGGTGTGCTCAGGATTAAGTCTCTTTTTCCTACTCATTAGTTGCTTTCGCTGATTTTGAATTTTTCCCAAGGGCCAGCAACTTGGCGATTGGCGTTAACAGCTCCTCCACCGTTTCCTTCGGCTGAAACGTAATTTCCATTGCCAGCAGCTAAATTGATCGTATCCCCAGCGTTAATTGCGCCAGAGGTCCCGTCGGCTTTGGTAATTTTGAATTTTTCCCAAGGGCCAGCAACTTGGCGATTGGCGTTAACGGTTCCTCCACCGTTTCCTTCGGCCACAACGTAATCTCCATTGCTAGTAGCTAAATTAACGGTATCTCCGCTGTTGATTGAGTGTGGTGAACCATCGGCTTCAGTGATTTTGAAGGTTTCATTGGTGCTAGCAGTTGTAGGGGCTGCATTAACCGCACCGGCGCTAGCCGAAACATAATTACCATTACTGGTAGCTAGATTTATGGCATCTCCACTGTTAATTGCTTGGGATGAAGGCGGTGGGTTGTTTCCAGAACCCTGCTGCCAAGCTCGAACCCAGTTAACTGACATGTACTGCGGGAAACTTGTGTTGCTAGGGTTTCCATTCCAACTACCATTATCAGAGGCAACGGCCAAACCCAATACCATATAGCAGTCTTTATTGGGCACACCTGCCGTGGTGCGGTAGCGCTCAACCCCATCCACATACCAAACCAAAAGCCCCGGCTGCCAAAGCACCCCATAAATATGGTAGTCTTGGTCTAAGCCAGTGCTAGAAGTCCAGGTTCCCTCAGAATTGGCAATCGATACCTTCCCGCTACCATCAACGTAGTGATTTGTCATCCAATCTGTAGTGGCGTTATTACCGGCAGCACCTGGAATCTCGAAGATGTTTACTTCCGGTGGCCAGCTTTTGTCCTCAGGCGAAAGGCTGAAATAGGGACCTAACCCCCCTCCTTTAGGAACCTTTACCCGAGCCTCGAAGTATCCATAGGTTTGGTAAAACTTACCGAAGGTTTGGACGACTGCCCCGGTGTATGACTTACCGTTTTCACTGTTATTGTTAGCTTTTAGAGTTAAGTAACCATTATCAACCGAAACATTTTCAGGCGCGTAGTAATTAATTGAACCGTCACTAATGTCTCCATTTCCCCACCAAAATGTTTTAATCCACTTATTAGAATCAAAGCTGTTGGAGAAGGTATCCTCAAAGGACTTTGTCCAGTTGGTCGTCCCACTAGGGGGATCAGCTTTCACGCACGTTGGCATGGCGAGAGACACCAGTGCCATTGCTGAATAGCACGTAATCACGCGGAATGAGTGCTTTAAGACACTCGACGTGATTGCCCGCAGACTAGCCGTTTTTTTCAACTGTGAAATCCGTACAGAGATGCTCATTCTTTTTCCTTTGGAGTCATGTCTAATCAAAATTCTGCGCCTAGTCACCTAACTTAATATGAGGTCTAAACAGAAAAATGAGGAGTATAAGTCTGCGTGACTTTGTCTAGGTTGTTTGGAACTATGTGCTAGGTTTCCCAACCCCATATAGACACCAGTTTGGGCTGCCTTAACTGTTGGGAATCTGAACATTCCAACTAGGGCTATTGCGCAAGCAGAGCCACTTGTCGCATGTGCTGGAGACGGATGGCCAAAGTGATTACATTGGGCGCAGTTGATGAATCCCGCCAATTACTGCTCTCAAGTTGTTAAAGTTTCGCATCGTTGGAAGTAGGGCTTGTTTTCTGTTATGAGGTAGGGTGACATAATGTGACATAAACAACCTTTCACTGGATTTTTCCTTTCGGAACCGCTGATTTAGTTCAGGGACTTTAGGAAGCTGTGTCTTGTGGATAGCTGTTGCTTTTTCAATCACTCAAGTTAAGTTACACCCCAAATGGGAAGAACTCGGGAAGGAAACACATAAATCAGAAATTGGTTTCTGTTGAATGTCTTGGGGTTAAGAGCTTTATAGAGTGGATGCGTAAACTCATCCATATTGTTCCGAGACTCTCAACCGGGATTCTGGCAAGCTAGTTTATAAGGCACTCAAGGAAGGCTTCGAGTTAATTTATAGTGGGTTTTCACGCATTATATAAACATTAAACAAGTCAAGATTCAGCGTAATTTTTCTTGTAAAATGCCTCGGTGGGGCCTGAAATAGGAGATAGTAGAGACTAAAAGCCTTCCAGCGTATTGACATGCACCTGATGAAACCTACACTCCGCACCCTCAATCACATCTTCTGATTGGTTATTACTTATTTGACTTTAAAGGCAACTTTCTCCATAATCAGCTCGATCATCACGAGCATTCTGGAAACCCCTGATCCTTTTGGTCATAAATAGTAATAAATAGTCACCAATGTCAGGAGCTGAAGTTTTTTAAAATTGACTATGTTGCCATTAAAGACAGAAAAATATTTAAACATATGAAATAACTTATTACTTGTGGTTCCTCCAGTAATAATCTCCAAAAATCTACTATTTACTTTTTGCAATGAATCTTTAATTTTGTTTTTACTAGCGAGTTAGCAAAACTGACACCTGTATACACTCGGTTTTTATAAAATTTTTTCTCAGGAGTTTGTAAAAATAATCTTCCCTTGTATTGGGGTATACATACTGCAAACCTGAATCTCTAGTAAGCTTTGACTATCTGTGATCAGCAGTTAGCAAAGAAAGGCTTTTATGCAGAGGGCAGAGGGCAAAAGGATTAATCATAAAAGTCAATGCATGATCCATATGACAGCGATGCCTTGGTCGCCTGGGGTTTAAAGCCCCACCCATACCGCTTTTGCGTAAGTGCGTTAAATCAAGTAGGGTGTATTGCCCTACAAGCATTTTCCTTGTGTATAAAAGCCTTCTGTATAAAAGCCTTCGTTTACTATCACCATTTTTTAAAACTATGATGTTAAAAATATTTTGTCTAACTGCCACCCTATTTACTGCTGTAATAGCCCTACTCCCATTCGCTCCCAAGATTGCCCTAGCGCAAGGCTGCTACATGCAGACTGCTGACGGTTTTCGTTTAGACCTGACTAATCTGTGTAAAGGCTCTCAAGTTCCTGTCTACACTAGTAGCAAAGTCACTACATCCAATCCCCGTAATCAAGGGGGACTGGGGCTAGATTTACCTTCGTACTGCCAACAAAAGTACGGCTCTAACGCTGCCGCGACTTTGCGCTCAAACAACGCCCTTGGATGGAAGTGTATTGTTGGGGGGCAGGCGCAGGACATATCGTTTGAAGAAGCTTGTAACATGCAGTATGGTGCCTTTGCTCGACCGGCAATGGGTGACTTCGATGATGTTGGTTCTTGGCATTGTCGTGTAAAGTCGAATTTGGGCTATCAACCGTCAGGCTCATAGTCAGATCTAATCGGAGCCTTGGCAGGATGGGGGCAGAACCCTCGGGTAACCAAGCCCGACGCTGAGAGCCCACCAGGCTAGGTGGCTAAATTGGGCCGACTCGTACCAAGTGAGGGTGTAGACCAGGTAAGTTATACCCACTGCCTCGATACCTAGTAACGCTGTTCTCACTGTGCACTTGAGGAAGAACCACCATAACAATGCATAGCACAGCAGACCTATCACCCCTACCGAGAGGGTTGTGTCTAGAAGCAGGTTGTGAACTTTATTGGTGATCAGAATGCCCGTGTGCAGCTTCCCATCAGTTCCTTGGTAGTCAAACGAGAAGTCATCTAGCTTGAGAACTTGAGCCACCGCCACTTTTTCGAGCAGATACTCCTGATGGTTCCTAGAGAAGTCAGCTATGAAGGGGAAGGCAATGCCAAAGCCGTCAAAGCCCCAGCCCCATAAGAGGCGTTTGACAATTCCCCTCAGGGCAAGTTGCCACAAATGGAGGCGACCAGAAGAGAAATGCTCAAGGTTTTTGAGCGACAGGGCCGCTATAGCGAACACACAGCTAGTCAAGAATAATTTGGTTCCATACCTTTGTACAAACCACCGGCGTGCCGTGTCGTCAAGGCAGCGCCAGAGCAAGTAGGCCAATGCTACCAGCAAGGCTAAGCCCCCGCCCCGAACCTGGGTGTAGAAAAGGGCAGTGCTTGCAAGGATGCAAATTACTGTAGCGGGAAGGGGCCTTACCCAGCCCCAACGCCACCCTAAGAAGGATAGCACCCCCACCACGGCCAGGACAAATGCTGTGTGCCCTCGATTAGAGTAAAGACCAATCGGCATCTGGTTTCGCCACACCGTGCTTTGTAGCATCTGAGGGGAGGACAGGCTTATTAGACCAGAAGTGGCCGTGTAGTCGATGCGCCAGTCAAATACTTGGGGAAAGATGCTCAAAGCAACTATAACACCTCCAATCAGAAGTCCGTATAGTTGCGGTCGTAACAGTGTGGGTGCAATCTGGAGCACTAGGGCGTTGCTTAACACAAACGCTGCCAGCAGCACCCAGTAAACCCAACCATCGCCCAGAGTGGACTGACCCCATAGGGAGCGCAGTGGAAAGGGGCTGAGCAGGGTTGCGGTCAGTCCCACCCCAAGAAAGAGTGTCCACAAGCCTAGACCTAATTTCCAAATTAGGGGTATGGTTAAGGAACCTTGCCGCTGCTGATGCAGCATAACCCAGCTGTTACAGGTGGTGATGAGCTGCATCCCTAACACCTTGGGCTGAGTCCAAATCTCACCCCGCTGAAAACCCCAAGGGTTGATTAAGATCAGACTGAGGGCAAACAGAAGAGTGTAGAGGGTGGGTAGTTTACGCATGTGCTCGGAACCCAGGACTACTACCACATTACTACTGCGTAGTAACTAGTACCTCGCCTTTGATCATCCGTTGGGCGGCATCCAGTAGGGCTTCTTCCAAATAGGGTTTAGTAAAGTAGCCGCTGGCACCCAACTGGGCTGCCATTTGTCGGTGCCGGTCTGCACCCCGCGAGGTCAGCATCGCAATGGGCAACTGGCTGAGGTTTGGGTCTTTCTGGATGCGAGAGAGCAGCTCCAGACCGTCCATTCTGGGCATTTCGATGTCACAGAAGACGATGTCGCAGGGGAGACCGTCGCGCAGTTTGTCCCAGGCTTCCTGACCGTCACGAGCCTGCTCCACGCGGTAGCCTGCCTTACTGAAGGTTAGGGAAAGGAGTTCGCGCACGGTAATCGAGTCATCCACGATTAGAACCGTAGGTTCAGTCTTAAGCGAGGCAGGTGTCTGTGGCAGCACCGGAGCAGCGCCTTGAGCCCATAGCATTCCACCGCCTTCTCGACGAGCCCGTCCCATTGCCAGGTCAATCAGCTCCATCACATCAGCAATGGGCATGATCCGACCATCCCCGAGTACAGTGGCACCGGCAACGCCAACGGGCTTTGGCGCTGGTCCTTCAAATTGCTTAATCACAATTTCCTGCTCACCTAGCACTTGGTCAACCTGAATGGCGATGAAAGTACCAGCGGAGCGGAGCACGACAATGGAAATCATATCGTCTTCCCGGTTGCCGCCATAGAAGTTGCCTCGACTGAGTTGGCGATTGTACGTTAGGAGTTCCTTCAGGGGTCGCAATGGCAGGAAGGAATCACGCCAGGGAATACAGGATTGCCCAACGGGCTCGACCAGCACGGAAGACGCCGGTACGTCCATTGTGTCTTCCACACCGTCCATGGGGAAGGCAATCCGAGTCTTATCGCTCACGCAGCACAGTGCTTTGCAAATACTTAGGGTGAGTGGCAGGCGAATGGTAAATGTAGTTCCTTTGCCTTGAGTGGAATCGGTGTTAATCATTCCCCGGATTTCATTCAAGCTGGTTTGCACCACATCCATCCCAACGCCTCGACCGGCGAACTCATCTGCCTGGTCTTTCGTACTAAAACCGGGATGGAACAGTAGGTCGTACACATCCAGGCGGGACATCGTTTTGACTGCATCTGGGGTAATCAGCCCCTTTTCAATTGCCTTCGCTTTAACCCGTTCCGAGTCAATCCCAGCTCCATCATCGGCAACAGAAATGACAGTTTGGTTGCCCTGGTGGAAGGCACGGATGGTGATTTGGCCTACAGGTGACTTGCTCAGAGCCAAACGCTCCTCTGGTGTCTCAATGCCATGAGTAATGGCATTGTTCACCAAATGAGTCATCGGGTCGTAGAGTTGCTCCAGGATCACCTTGTCGATCAAGGTGTCCCGACCCTCGATGTGTAGCTCTGCCTGCTTGCCATACTTGAGGGCAATGTCTCGCACGGCGCGGGGCAAGCGGTCAGCGATACTAGCAAGCGGTACCATGCGCGATCGCGTCAGTCCTTCTTGCAGCTGGGTCGTCACCTGCCGGAACTGACGAGCCACAAGCTCTGTTTCATCCGTAATAAACTCAATGTCCGAGGAGGACTCTCGCACTCGCACAATCAACTCGATCATCTCCTGCGAGAGGGTGTGGAAGCCCGTAAAGCGATCCATTTCCAGGGCATCAAATTCCATGCCCGTAGCGTGACGCTCCGAGGACACTGCTACTGAGGCAGCTTCATACAATGGGAAATTTGACCCGGAACCTTGGCGGCTCTTTTGTAGCGAGGCTTCCAGTAGCGATCGCTCGTACAGCTCCTGCATCCTAGCTCCCACGTTGCTCAGTTGCTGCACCTGATGCAACAAATTATCCAGGAACTGTCGCTGCCTAAGTAGATCCTGCTCTAAGCTATTGCGATATACGACCAGCTCCCCAACCAAGTTACTGACGTTGTCCAAGTGCTTGACCGGCACCCGCATTGTTTGTTCAAACGTCGCACGGCGGGGATTAGCAACGACCTCGGTTTTTGCAACGGCTACGCTTAAGTCTGGGACTGTGAGTGACGAGGCAGCCGAGTTGTGTACCGGCACTACGGCAGGTGTGTCTAATGAGAGTGATGTTGCAGCGTCGTCGAGTTCTTCCTCTCCCAGCAATGCCTCCAATTCGCCAAAATCTTCCAAGTTATCTAAGTCGGCAGGTTCCCTTCCTGCTGACTCCACAAGCATGTCTAAATCCAGTAAAGCTTCGAGTTGATCAAATTCATCTATGTTATCAGCCTCGAC
>JAABUX010003990.1_pt1 | contig 19062 bp, 16 predicted proteins | sample 5561851 | NCBI WGS metagenome assembly JAABUX01 (sample SAMN10711883, study PRJNA513361) | rock metagenome | isolation source: Antarctica rocks | place: Antarctica: Victoria Land, Richard Nunatak red sandstone | collected 2016-01-03 | reverse complement strand
TCGGAATATCTAAGTTTTGAGTGATGTTGACCGCCATTCCTTTTTGGAACAAGATTCTGACAATCTCTGTATCCTGAGCTGCTAATGCCTCAGCCAGCTCTTGGACTGTCATATTGCCTGTCATCACCAACTTTTCCGGGCGCTCAGGCTTGTTCTCCGGTTCGCTGCGTCGATTGTGCTCACGGGAGCTAACAGACCTTTTACTCTTAACGGCAGCTGCGGTCGAGGCAGCTGCGGCGGGTAACTTGGCGGCAGATGCCTTTTGTTTTGGAGGACGTGCGATCGAAAGGCTGACCTGCATGGGAGCATCTAGATCCAGTTCGCTATCTTCCAAATCCTCTTCGTCGTCAAGATCGACGATGGGCTTAAGACGCTTAACCTTGGTGCCAGCCTTGGTTGCAAATTCTTGTCCCTCGTCAATAATTTCTTCTTCCTGCCACTTTTTCCCTCCCTTGACCGGACGGGGCAGTGTCGGGCGCTTCAGCAGTAGTTCTTCCGGCCCGTCTAGCAGATCTACACTATCCGGTTCCTCTTCCACCTCCTTTTGTTCTGCCGTAGCAACGGCAGGCTTCGGGCGAATGGCGATTGGAGTTACAGGTTGATTTAAAAGTGCTGTTCTGGGTCGCTGGATTTCTAATACTGGCTGGGTAGGAGTTGCCTGATCCCCCTTTAAGGCAATTGGGGTGCGACGAACCGGTTTTTCAGCCGCCGTTTCCGTTGTTGTCTCCACCGGCTGATTGCGCGTTTGATTTACCTGATCGCGTTTCAGTATAGGCCGCTCAGACTGACGAAGCTGGGGAGTCGCAGCCACAGATGCAACCGGTCTGGCAGGCGGATTAGCCAGTTGCGGTCGTTGTGGGACTTCTTTCGCTTTTGGTGAGATTTCCGATTGCTGATTTTGACTCGGAGTGCTATCGGCGTCGGGCTTAGCCAATGTGGTTTCAGGCTGATTTGTCCGTACCGCTGGTCGAGTTGGTGCCTGAGGCTTCATCGGTGAGGCCGGTGGGGAGTCGGGTCGAGGTGCTTGATGAGAATCTACTGAGGATTGGGGGGATCGCGCGGCTATTTGAGGCTCTGAGGGTTTTGGATTGGCGCGATCTAGAGTCTTGGGTTTACGAATTTCCAAAATCTGCTGTTGGTGGGGGAGACTAGGTCTGGATTGTGCTTTGGTGGTCACTTCTGAGTGAGCCTTCGGGCTAGTGGCGGCTGATTCCTTTGGTGAGTACGCTCGTGCGGCGGCGTGTTTTTCCGCCGCCGCACGAATGCGCTCTGCCTCGGTTTCGCTAATGGTGCTGCTATGGCTTTTCTTCATCTACTCTTCTTCTTTTCTTACCAGTTATAACCGCATGATTGCAACGGATTAATCGCATCAGACTTATTCGGATATGTAATCAAATTAAAAGTAACTATAAGCTCTTATAATAAGCGGACTCAATGTGTCAAAAGTGCGCTGGCTTTCATTCGAGCAACTAGTTGGATTACTGAATCTCAATCTCGACCTAAAACTAATTTATCAAAGCTGAAACAACTGGTGCGCTCGGCTCCTTGCCAGTGCTCCGTCTTAATTGCCGTACTGTTTCAACACACGCCGCACACAACTATTACTAAATCCGAGACCAACAGCTCGCACGTCTATTGATGCGATGCCTCACGCCATATTGTCCACCCAGCTGGGGTGGTATTGCTCCATGAGGCGTTATTTTTGAAGGGAGATGCTCGACTGAACAGGAGACCTGATGATCGAACTCTACTACTGGCCTACCCCCAACGGTCACAAGATTACCATCTTTCTCGAGGAAGCCAACCTTGACTACCGAATTGTGCCCGTCGATATCAGCGCTGGCGACCAGTTCAAGCCTGAGTTCCGAGTGCTCTCCCCCAACAACCGGATGCCAGCGATCGTAGACATGAACCCCGCTGACGGCGGCGAGCCAATCTCGGTCTTTGAGTCGGGAGCGATCCTGCTGTATCTGGCAGAGAAGACGGGGAAGTTCATCCCTGTAGATCTGCGTGGCCGTAAGACAGTGACCGAGTGGTTGTTCTGGCAGGTAGGGGGCCTCGGTCCAATGGCTGGTCAAAATCATCATTTTGTGCAGTACGCCCCAGAGAAGATCCCCTACGCAATGGACCGCTACGTGCGGGAGACAAACCGCCTCTACGGCGTGCTTGACAATCGCCTTCAGAATCACGACTACCTAGCCGGTGATTATTCAATTGCTGAAATGGCCTGCTATCCCTGGATTGTTCCCTACGAGCGGCAACAGCAAAAACTTGAAGACTTTCCCAATCTGAAACGCTGGTTCGAAAATATTCACTCCCGACCGGCTGTGGTTCGTGCCTACGAAAAAGGGCAGCCTTTCATGGAACGCCCAACCGTTACTGAAGAGAGTAGGAAGGTTCTGTTTGGTCAGACAGCAGCAACTAGCCAAAATCTTACAAATCCGCAGTCCTGAGCACAACACGAATCAAACTTTATGATCTAGCTTGGTGCTGAGGACGACCGACGCTAAGCGTCCGTTTTGCTGGCGTGTACGTTTTGCTCTACTCCACAAAGGGCTACCGTTTGAAACTGTGCCGTGGAGAACCATCAATTAGGGTCTGCTAATCCTTTTTAAACGTGGTTCTCTTCACCCGAAGCACAAACATAGTCTGAGCTTCAGTAAACTTAGCCTGAGACTCAGCAAACCTAGCCTGAGCCTGAGTATGCCGTTCAACTCTATAGCGCTTCTCCTCATCATCTATTTCATCAGGTAGCCGCCTACCTTCTGTTTCTAAATTTGTTTCCTGATTAGCTTTCGACTCGCTTAGTTCTAAAGGATGATTTAGGTTTTCAATCCCTAAAGCCTTATGCACTCTTTTCAAACTGAGCTGAAAAATTTCTTCAATTTTATTTTGGTTTACTCCGCTTACTTCTTGAGTCATTGGTAGGCACTACATTTTCAATCCTATAAACATTATATAACTAAAAAAAGCCTTTCGACCCTCTCCGGTAGCAGCTCCGGCGGCATTACGAAAATAGAAATATTTTAGCCAATTACGAAGAAAGCGATAGTTATTATACTACTGACAAAAGCAAAAAATAGAGCATGCTCCAATCGGCGGCTAATAAGTCCTACAACACTTGCAATGGCAATAATAAGAATCCAAACAAGAAGTTGTATTACTTTTTCTGTTCTCCAGTCAATTAGCGGGTCTTCAAGACTTGTTGCCATTATTTGGAGCAATAGTGATTGAGTTTGTATAGTCATATTAAGGAATTTGAGTTTTCAATAACGTAAAAGTTTGCAAGTGTTTCTGCTCGCTCTTGACTGTTTACTTTTACCTAAAACTCAAGAGCGAATCTTTTCAAAAATACATCAGGATTTATGTTTTTTATCCTCGTCACCTAACATTTGGAGTAATTTTCTCGCAACTAGAACACTCACGACTGCTCCACCAACCAATTCCATTGTCCGCACAGCTGTCTTAACCCCATCGCCAGAACTAATGTGGCTGTTAAAGATATCCTCACTCACCCATTCAGCGGTGCTTTTAAAATTATGAATTGGAGTTGGCAATAGCTCTAGATAGGTGCCTTGACGGATCAGGTGACCAAGTTCGCCGGTGATTTGAAAGCGGTTGTATAAGTTAGCCACAGCCTCTCCTAACCCTAGTTTCAGAAGCGTTCCACGGAGGTTAACAGTTCCAGGCTTGAGTTTGTCCCCTAAAGCGATCGCTTTTAGATTATGAGCGATCGCATGTCCTTGCTGATAAGCTACCTGGGCTGTGGGCGGTAGGGAGCTGTCCTTCACAAATGCACAATCACCGCCTGCAAAGACTTCTGGAAAGTCGAGTAGTTGCAATGTGGGAGTGACTTGGAGACGACCCTTGTGATCGCGGTGCTCTTTTGGAATTGGCAGGTCTTTAATCAGCGGATGGGTAGCAGAGCCAGCTGTCCAGATTGTGGTGGACGCTCTTAGCGTCTCGGAGTTGTCATCGCGCTTATACTCAACTGCGTCCGCACCAATGGCAGTGGCTTCTGCCCCCATCAGCATCTCTACTGGCACAGAGCGTTTGTGCAATTCCTTTTCGGCGACTTCTTGCAGATGACTATTAATGTCGCCCTGAAGGATTTCCTTGCCGTGATTGAGCAGCACCACACGGATCTCTTGAGCATTGCCTCCCAAAGCGGCATACCAATTAGGTAGCAGATCGGCTAACGTGGCTGCCATCTCCACCCCGGAAGGGCCACCACCAATGACTGCTACTGTTAGTAGTGTACGGCGTTGTTCTGGATCTTCCGTTTGAACGGCTCGTTGCAAGCAGTCGCGCAAATGGCGGTCGATGGCGATCGCATCCTCTTGCGTCCAAAAAGGCAGGGCATACTCTTTCGCACCCTCAACGCTAAAGAAGCTAGTGACGCTGCCCAAGCCCAAAACTAAGTTGCTGTAGTTGTAGCAGTCTCCCGAAGTTAATTTGACCTCCCGAGTCAGTAGATCAATCGATTGGATCGTATCTTTAACAAAGATAACACCGCTACCCTTGAGGAGTTCCTCAAAACGCGGTACTACCTGATCCGGCTCCATATCCCCACTGAAATACTCATAAAGTAAGGGTTTAAAGCAAAAGCGTTCATTTCGATCAATCAGTATTACAGATCTTGGATAGTGTTGATGGCTCAAGTGCAGGGCTGTACACAGCCCGGTAAAGCCACCGCCTACAATCACAGTTTGATAGATTGGGTTGGTCATAAAAGTGCTGCTTGAAGTTTATAAAGCCAGGTACATCCAACGGCGGAGTCAATCGGAGCGTCCGCGCCAATGCTTAACTATCTTGCATATTTACTCTTCTAAAAGGGGCTACCTAGAAACTCAATTTACTATAACAACGCTTTGTATACAAATCTTAAATTAACTTTACACAAAAAAATCTATCTAAAGATTGAGTTTAACTGAAAAATCCGAATTTCTCTACGACCATCGATTAAGCTCTAAAAAATTTACAGTAACTAAAGACACATATTATCTATATAAATGATAAATGATTGAGCTCTCGCTAGCTTTCATTAGCTCAAGTCAGATAAAAAGGCGGTACTAACTGAAGTATGAGTTCTTGAACCCTCAAGTATTTCAAAGTTATTTAGTCAGATAAAATCATGAAACCGGAGTAAAATCCTGGTACAATCTGAGAAATAAGTTGACATCAAGAGTCGGCATCACAAACTGGTTGAGTATCAGCAATAAGTTCTAAAAAGGCTATTCTTATTAATGTCGAGGTTTGCTGCCGAGTTGATGGCAGTTTTACTGTCCAAGTATGGTAATTAATCAGAAGCAAGCGATGGTATCAGTAACAGAGAGACTAGGACAAATTAACCAAGCAGTTGTTACCGCTGCTCAGATGGGAGACATTGAGGCACGCATCTTTGCTGACGGTATGCCAGTAGCCTCTTTGATGGAAAAAGTAGGGAACTTGATTGCACGGCGGATTCAGGCACTTTATTCAGGCGCTGATTTCCCCAAAATTGGCATAATCGTAGGTCCAGGACACAATGGAGGAGATGCGCTAGTTGTGGCGCGGGAGCTTTACTTTAGGGGTTACGAAATCCGCGTTTACCGCCCTTTGGCAAAATCTAAGGAACTGACTGCTCAGCATGCTCGTTACGTTGAAAGTTTGGGGATTCCATTTTATGAGTCAGTAGATCCATTAAAGGAGTGTGATCTCCTGATTGACGGGTTATTTGGCTACGGGCTGGAGCGATCGCTAGAACATCCAATTGCCGATGCAATTGATCAGATTAATAAATGGTCACAGCCTGTACTCAGTATCGACATACCCTCTGGTCTGCATACCGATACAGGAAAAGTGCTAGGAACTGCCATTCGTGCCCACCACACGTTCTGTATAGGACTTTGGAAATTAGGGCTGTTGCAGGAGCAAGCGTTAGAGTTTGTGGGTACTACCGAACTCGTCGATATTGATCTACCACTAGCTGATGTGCTGGCAGTTATCGGAGATCCGCCCAGGATTCAGCGATTGACCAGAGAATCGGCTTTAGCGAGTCTCCCCCTACCGCGCCCACTTTCTACTTACAAGTATAAGATGGGTTCTATGCTAATGATCTGCGGCTCCCATCGCTATAGTGGGGGGGCAATTTTGACAGCTTTAGGGGCACGAGCCAGTGGTGTGGGCATGCTATATATTGCCGTGCCCGAATCGCTCCAACTCTTATTGTCAGACCACTTGCCAGAATCGCTGATCCTCAGTTGTCCTGAGACTGAAACTGGAGCGATCGCCCAACTGCCAAACGGCACTGATCTGGGCAAATTTGACGCGATCGCCTGCGGTCCTGGCTTAACGATGGATGCCAAACCAGTTGTCGAGCAGGTTCTAGCAAGCGATCGCCCGTTAGTGCTGGATGCTGATGGGTTAAACATCCTAGCTGATGCGGGAACTATCCCAACTCTATCAAAGCGCCAAGCGGCAACAGTTCTGACTCCTCATGCAGGCGAATTCAAGCGTCTTTTTCCTGAACAAGCTGAGCAGATGGAAAATCGGGCAACCGCCGTTAGCTCTGCTGCCAAGAATTCTGGGGCAGTGGTGCTGTTGAAGGGAGCTCGGACGGCGATCGCTAATCCCGAGGGCTATGTCTGGATCAATCCTGAAAGTACCCCAGCCTTAGCGCGAGGCGGTAGCGGAGATGTGCTGACAGGTTTAACCGGCGGTCTTCTTGCCCAAGCAGTTTACAGACAAATTCCAGTAGAGGCTGTCGTTCAAAGTGCTGCTTGGTGGCACTCTCATGCTGGAATTTTAGCAGCCCAAGAGTGCACTGAACTAGGAGTAGATGCCTTCACGCTAACGCAGTTTTTAATTCCAGCTTTGAAAGCCAATCTGCAATCCACTCCCACAGCCCATCATTAGCGATCGTAACCAAGAGCAGCACCCGCCGGGCGGCGACGATCATTAGCACCATAAAGCCACCCAGTTTTAGGGTCCACCGAGATAGACTCAGCTGCACCCCAGGTGAAGAGCGGAGCCACCCTGTATCCCATTTGCCACAAGTTCTGGAAGGTAACAGACTTAAGGGCGTAGGGTTCAGTGCCTACCAGATTGGGCAACCCCTGGTAATGGACACGAGGAGTGTCTACGGCTTGTTGAATGTTCATGGCATAGTCGATCATGTTAGTGATCACTTGTAGAACAGTAGTGGTGATCGTCGAGCCGCCGGGGCTACCCGTCACAATGAAGACTTTGCCGTTTTTAGTAACGATGGTCGGAGTCATAGAACTGAGGGGCCGCTTGCCAGGTTCAATGGTATTAGCGCTCCCCTGCACCAAACCGAAGCTGTTAGGCACTCCAGGCTTGGAGGTAAAGTCGTCCATCTCATTGTTTAAGAAGAAGCCGCTTTTGCCAGCAATCATTCCAGCTCCAAAGTAAGAGTTAATAGTGTAGGTCACCGCTACAGCGTTACCGTAGCGATCTTCGATGGAGTAGTGAGTAGTGTGAGTCCCTTCAGGTGTAGTGATACCGGAGTAGAGCTGGTTTGGGGGAGTTGCACGATTGTCGGGGATCTTAGTCCGAATTTGGGCAGCGTATTCTTTAGATGTTAGTCGTTCAACCGGATTTTTGATAAAATCGGGGTCACCTAAGTAAGTGTTGCGGTCAGCATAAGCGTATAGCATTGCTGAGAGCATCAAGTGAAGGCTCTCAGCAGAGTGGAACCCAAACTTTCCAAGTGGGTAGCCGTCTAAGATATTAAGCATTTCACAAAGAGTGGTACCACCCCCAGGAGGTGGGGCAGAGATTACCTCATAACTCCGGTAGTTGCAGCGCACTGGCTGCGTCTGTGCCACCGTGTAGTCGGCAAAGTCCTTTTTAGTCAGAATGCTACTGTGTTCCGAGCTGGCTTTCACAATCTCATCAGCAATAGACCCCTTGTAGAAGGCATTTGGTCCCAGCTTGGCAATGAGCTTCAGAGCATTCGCCAAGTCTTTCTGTACCAAACGGTCACCTACTTGGTAGGGGGTCGTACCGTTTTTCAAGAAGATTGCGGCGACGTTAGGTTGCTGGGTAAACTTCTTAGTACTGGAGTTAAGGATACCCACATCTCCCGGTTGCAAAACAAAGCCCTGCTCAGCTAGCTCAATAGCGGGAGCCATAACCGAAAAGCGAGTCATGGTTCCGTAGGCTGAAAGCGCCCGGTCGAGACCCAATACTGTTCCAGGAACTCCAACAGCAAGATAGCCCTTGGTACTCAGCCCGGATATCACATTGCCCTGCTTGTCGAGGTACATATTTGGCCCAGCTGCTAATGGTGCCTTCTCTCGGAAATTAATGAAGGTGTCAAAACCATTCGCCCGATGTATGAGCATGAATCCACCCCCGCCGATGTTGCCGCAGCAGGGGTCTACCACAGCCAGTGCATACCCTACAGCAACTGCCGCATCCACAGCGTTACCGCCTGCTTTCAAAATCTGCAACCCAACTTCGGAGGCAAGGTGTTGCTCAGTGACAACTATGCCGTTCTTACCAGGTACAGGCGCAAGGGATGCCGAAAGCGCAGTTTCTTTGCAGCTCTGTTTTTGAGAGGATTTGCACTCAAGCCAGCTCAGTGATTTGTAAAGATAAATCAACGGGTGGAAAACACTACCGGCAAATGCCATGTCTACCCCAAGCACAAGGCCAATGAATGCAGTTCCAACCGCTAAGACTCGCAAGCATCTTCTCATCTGTCTTAACTTCCTTAACCTCGCGTCAGCCCGAATATTAGCACCTAAATTTCTACCTAGGGAAATGGTATAATTATGTGCAAGTGGAGCGTGCAGATTGAGGATAAGTCGGTTCCAGAGATGACCCTATTGTCCTTAAGCGAAGTCAAGACCGCGCGAATTCTATAGAATCTCCCGGTGCGTCTTTCCGGGGGAGTGTCAAAAGCTAAGGATTTTCTATAAATGGCAACATATAGCATTCTTGAATGCCCAGAAATCAGCGTTACTGTCCGAGGCAAGGATTCACCTGCTACCCGTCAGAAGGCTTTGGACAAAATCATAGAACTGATGGATTCTGAGAAATTGCCGACAGAATTACCAGATGGGTTAAGCGCAGAGCAGTTGATTGAACTCAAGGAGCAACCCAACAACACTTCTGACACTGATGAAGCAGAAGAAGATGATATTATAAAGGCTGTACGGGAACTAAACAACCTGGCAAGCCTAAAACTAAAGGTGCAGGAACTCCACCCAGCAGCTGTCAAGGCTAGGAAAGATTTGAGCATCCTGTTTACAGACACTCCAATAGAGCAGGATGTTGACCAACTCAAAGAGTCACTCAAAGGCAACTTCAAAATTCTGAAAGATTTTGCTGTAGCTTCGGTTAACTACAAAGAAGCCAAAATCAAAGCAGAAAATGCTTGTGCTGTACTCGACCAAGCGCTCCAGTTTAATGATCCCCAACCCAAATCAGAATCCTCTACTGACTTACAATGAGAGTGCCAGAAATCCTCCCAACAAAATTTTAACCTTTTTTGTTACTGCGCGCCTTAACGCTGGCGGCAAGAAGCCCTGCCCCTGCGGCAACAGTTCCCAGAATAGAGCTAGGTGCCGGAACAGGTCTAGGGGCTGGAATGTATATGGGGGGGTTCTCTGTTGAAGAGATAGGAATGTCAACTGTGGGAGGTGTGGGAGGTGTGTTTGGAAACCCACCACCGGACCGCTCCGTAATCACGGGTGGTAAAACTTGTACCGGAGGGCCCATTACTACTACTGATCGATTCCAAGGTGGTGTGCTCGATAGTTTATGTGTGCGTAGCGGTGTGTCTGATGATATGACTACGGGCAGAAGTATGAGTGGGAGTAGGAGCAATGGTGTGAGTGTAACTGACGGTGTGTCCGGTGGTATGACTAGGAGCGGCGGGGCAACTGGTGGTGTGAGTGCAACTGACGGTGTGCCCGGTGGTATGACTAGGAACGGCGGTTCCACTGGTGGTGTGAGTGCAACTGACGGTGTGCCCGGTGGTATGACTAGGAACGGCGGTTCCACTGGTGGTGTGAGTGTAACTGGTGGCGCGACTGTGGTGGGCGGTGTGCCAGGTGTTGTGTCCGGAGGCCGCATGTAGGGTTCAGAGCCGAAACGTAACAATGCTTGCGTCTTATTCTCTGACCTGGCAAACCGCACGGCATCCAAATGATTTGAAACAAACTTCGCTTCGGCTTCAGGCAAATGTTGAGAAACAGTCAGTTTATTATGTAAACGTCTCTCGCTTAAACCATAGGTTGCTACCGCTTCATTAACGATTTGCTCCTGGTAATTCAATTTAGTCTCAATTAAACTTGCTCTGACGTCAGGAGTCAATTTTGGTAACTGATAGTATTCACTGTCTGCGGTTTCTCTGGCCATGTCAGGTTCACCCTTTTCAGGAGCTCTCCAGAAGGAGATGTCCATGAAGTTACGGAGCTGAGGCTCAGTCAACTTCGGCAAACCGGCTTTTCTTTGTAGCTGATTAATAGAGCTACTAAAGTCATTAAACGATTGATTGTCCAATGCACGCTCAAGGGCGTCAACCCGTACCTGCTTCCAGGATCTTAAGCTTTCGCTAGCAATGGCTACCTCAAGCGCGGAGCTGGACTTGCCATGACCAGGGCCAATGCCATTCTTTTCAGAATCGGTCAGTCCTCTAATGTTACCTTTTTGAATATATCGGAAAACGTTGGTACCGTTTTTTTTCTGTTCAGCTCTGGCTCTTAGGAATTCTTTCCGAAACCCCATAGGCACTTCCTCAGGCACTTTCTGTAGTGCCTCTGAGGGCGATTGGGTCGTGGCAGGAGCTGTTGAGGCCACCAGAAAGGATGGCGACGGTGGTGTAATAGCCTCACCAATGGGGCTAAGAATTGCAGCTGTCGCTGGTAGCAAGCCCATTCCAGAAAACGTTACGCCAGCAACTGCAGAAGCTATGGCTAGCGCGGCTACATAGGCAAGCGTTTCTCGGGGCGATGTCAAAATAGGGTCAGGGGTAATATTGTGTTGAGACCGATATTCAGGTGCTACATCCGCTACATCAGCAGCGCCAGCGTTAAAATCTGTTGGGTAGGATTTATTTATCAAGTTTCGGGTAGGAAGTTGTCTGCTTTTGGGCAACAGCCAAAAACTTGTGTTCGCCTTTGAAATTACAAAAAAAAAATGAATTAATTGGGTAAGAATTCAGGAAGAAATCGAGAATAAGTCAGGACAAAACAAAGTTATTTTTTGTTTTTAAACCATCATCTTTTTGGCATTTTGCCAACCAGTCTTAGTCAATGTGTGATAGCGTTTTCTATTTCTATTATAAGAATAAATTAAAATTAATAGAGCCAGAATATGCTCGAAAACAAATTACAATCTCTCGGCACAATATAGCAATCCTAATTGAGTGGTGAAAAATGAATTTTGAGGTCAGGCTCAAAGGAGCGCACTGACCCCTCTGCTCAAATGAGTAATTTAAACTTCGTCCTTTTTACCAGGAGCGTTATCAACCTCCCTCACGGTTGACCAGGGGTTGTGCCTGAGTTGCCACACCTTTTGCTCCAGGCTGCTCCTCTGGTTTTCTGGTGTACCACCAAGCCCAAGCGATTAGGACAGCCTGGAAGGGAAGCCTTACCCAGTAAAGGACAGGATAATGAGGGATACCTTCAATTGGAATGCCATTGATTGCCTGGTTAATGTTGGCCGGAAAAACGGCAACAAACAGGGCGATTAGCCCCCAAGCAGCCGCAACACTCACAAACGGAATCAGTAAACCAATGCCACCCAAAATCTCAAAGAAGCCGCTGATGTAGACTAGTTCAAACGGGTAAGGCAGTTGGGGTGGCACAATCCTGGCATACTGCTCTGGTTTAACAAAGTGTGTAATTCCTACCACAATGATGGCTATCGAGAGGATAACTCGGAGAATTTCTTTACGCCGATGGGGTTTGCTGTTGCCTGAAGTCATAGAATGAGAGATGAAACTCAATTTAAGCTATCTCACATCTTCGTAGAACTGCTTGAGGTAAGTTGGCGAGGCACCAAATCCCCACAGAAAGCCGATGTAGAGGTATAAGGCTGTGGCTTTGAGAGACCCCCAACGTGCTACGCGGCGGTCAGAACTCTGCACGATGCGGTTTACCTGGCGGATTCGCCCCCGCCGCACAAGCTTGAGGCACAAGTCGCCCTCCTCCAAGATCGGCAGGGCAGCGTCAAAACCCCCGCAGTCCCAAAAATCGGTGCGGCGACAGAACATTACCTGGTCTCCAAACAACAAACGTAGCCCCTTGAAAAACAAGTGGGGCCGAAAAATTAGCGGGGCGTAGTAGGTTTTGAGGTAGTTGTGCAGCGACACTCCCCATCGTGTCGTCTGGGAACCTGCCATTAGGGAAATAAAACCCCCAGCGGCAACAGTTTTGTCTGCTAAAGTTTGCTCGATCACTGCCACAAGGTCGTCTGGCACAAAAGTGTCTGCGTGCAGGAAGCAGAGGATTTCTCCCGTTGCTGCCTCCGCTCCTCGGTTCATCTGCACCGCTCGCCCGCGCTCTTTAGAGTCAAGGACACGGGTCCCCTGCCTTAGGGCGATCGCGATCGTCTCGTCTTCACTCCCGCCATCCACCACCAGCACTTCCTTGGCTGGGGGAGCGAGGATACTGAGATGGCGCAGGGTGCCCTCCAGGCAGCTCGCCTCATTTAGTGTGGGAATGATGATGGATACGCGAGAAATTACCATTGCCCGATCTACCTTGAATGATTAAGGAGAGAATCTCACTCAGGTTGTAGGATAGTACGTATGTACTATCAAGCTGTCAGATGCTCACCGCAACCAGAGCGAGAACAACCGAACCCTTGAGTAGCAACGATAAGGCAACGATAGCTGCTGTGTTGACCTGGGACTTGTGCAAGCGAGTCACTCCCGAGGAAGTCGAAGCGATCCGAGTTAACCGGGAGTGGGTGGCAGTGCGACTGAGTTGTCAGCGAGCGGTACCCATCCACCGCGATGTGTTCCGCTCCATTCTGCAGCAGCAACAGGCTTCACTCTATTCGCATCAAGCGTCCCAATCGGAATTGTAAAGTTAATAGTCAAAATATTAACTTTACGACGTTGTAGACGTTTGGAAGAGTGTTCAGGCTATGGATGGGAGGATCAAATTCGGAACTGTTCAATCGCTTTTCTATAATGTATAGGCAGAACGCACTCTATATTTGCATCAGGACTAGTAATGACGTGGTGAGAGAGCAACAACTCCTCCTCAGTATTGACTCGCGTAACGGCATCGACTCCAGCTGCAACAGAGGCTTGTACCTCAGAAATATGCCCCCGGACAATGACGGTATAGCGAGCACTGCTAACTTTTTCATAACCGACCAGCGTCACACGGGCAGCTTTGACCATTGCATCCGCCACTGCTAGCGCGGGAGGAAGGCCTTTCACTTCAACCATACCAACTGCTACTGGCATTGGCTTATCTCCTGAATTGATAAAATCTACCCAACTTATTGTACGAAGCAATGCCCTCAAATTGTAATGCTTCACCAAGATAGTTTTTTCTCAACAGCTGCCAACGCCGCGAAGCCTGATATGCCGCTAGGCTATAACTGAGCTAGGTGGGAAACAGGCAAAAATGACTGTCCAATCCAGGCTGCGACTGAAATCGCCGGAAAATAGCGCCATTTCCTCAGGCATCCAAATTTCAGGATAGTCTGTGGTCGCAAATTATATTTATATTAAAAGTCGCATGAAAAAAAATGATTTGGAATTTTATGACTTGAGTGCAGACAACTGGTGGCAGGAAAATGCAAAAATATATGCTCTCTATCACCTCAATAAACCACGATTTGATTTTTTTGATCGTTACGTGACAAATTGGCAGGGATTGAAAGCATTAGATGTTGGTTGTGGAGGAGGATTTACGTGCGAGTTTATGGCGAAAAGAGGTGTCAGTGTATCAGGCATTGATCAATCTGTAAAATGTATTATCAAAGCTCAAACGCATGCAGTGAGTAGCGGAATTGAGATTGATTACGAGCATGGATTTGCTGAAAATCTGCCTTATAGCGATAATACGTTTGATATTGTCATATGTGTTGATGTTTTAGAGCATGTTGCGGATCGGCACCTAGCCATTTCAGAAATTTATCGAGTTTTAAAGCCTTCCGGCTTATTTTTCTTTGACACAATCAACAGAAACTTCAAATCTAAACTTGTAATGATTTGGCTGTTGGAGAACATTTTGCAGGAAATTCCCCGTGGTATTCACGATTGGCAAAAGTTCATCAAGCCGGAAGAACTAACTGATTTAATGCATAAGAATGGTTTCACAAATATAGAAATGAAAGGGTTTGATCTTTTCGGTGAAGGCTTTCATCGTAACATAATTGCCTACAGGCACTACAAAAATACCGGCGGCTTTCAAGCAAAAATAAATCACAATACTTCGCTAATGTATATCGGTACAGCGAAGGTAGATAAGAAAAACTTATCATTGCCAAGTTAGCAGAAAACGGAAAGGAGGATATGCATTGTGATTGCAACAGAATCTATCTCTCTCTGGGTAGGAACTGACTTTATGCCGCCAGACTGATGTACATCTCAAGTAAAAATTAAATAATTGTTACGGAGCTGACAGAATAAATTTCTGTTTTGAAAACCAGTTAGGCGTTCTTGGATGTACATCAGGGCAACAGGACTATCTGTTGGCGTTGAGAGTAAAGGATTGGCGCTGCCCGCTTTCGGGCTACTGAGTTTAGAGATCAAGACGTGTGAAGCTAATATACCAGCTCATTCGAAAAAGATGAAGTGGAGGATTTCTATGAACCGATTAATTTCTTTGCTACAAATTATTAAAGTGCGCCAGATTCTAACTGTTTTTCTGGTAGGTTTGACGTTTTTCGTTAGCACGGCTTTTGACATACATGGTAATTCGCTGCAAGCGCAAGCTGAATCAGTAACACCTGAAGCTACTAAATACAAAGTTGAAGTTCCTGAAAATGATCCTACCTTTAAGGCTGAAAGAATCAAAACCGAGGCTGAAAAATCAGCTAAACTTTTAGCTGATGAAGGTAAGCAGGTAAGAAACAGGGCTGCGGAAAGCGAGCAAGATAAGGGTAAGAATCTATTTGATACTATCCGGGAAAAGCTCAATCTTGACGAACCAATTGATCCGGGTACGAAACAGGCAGTTGAGCAACTCGAAGGCAAAACTAACGAAGCCGTTAAGGGTACACAGCAGGCTGTGAAAGATGCTGCTGATAAGGTCAGTGGAAATAGCGATTAACACTACAGTTTTAGATAATATTTAGAACAATCCAGACAAAGTTTGTACTGGTAGTACGAATCTGGGGCTTGCTGTCGATGTCGCCAACGATAGCAAGCTATTTAATTTATACAATGCGAAGGTAAACTGATTATGTTTGCCAAGTTTCTTCCTGACTTAGTCGAGCAGTTGACAGAGTCCACGTCTGTTGCGCTCGCCCAGAGCATCGAGCGTCAAGCGATCGCTACTCCCCTGAGCAAACAGCCGATCTCAACAACTTACGTCCATCAGGGTAGCGGAGGAACCCCTATCCTGTTGCTCCATGGCTTCGACAGTTCCGTACTGGAGTTCCGTCGCCTGCTGCCGTTGCTTGCAGCCCAGAATCAGACGTGGGCGCTGGATCTTCTGGGTTTTGGCTTTACAGATCGCCTTGCAGAGATAAGGTTTAGCCCGAGTGCGATCGCGACTCATCTGTACTATTTCTGGAAAACTCTGATTAACGAGCCTGTGATTTTGGTTGGTGCTTCGATGGGGGGAGCGGCGGCGATTGATTTCACCCTCACTCACCCGTCGTCCGTCTCAAAGTTGGTGCTAATTGACAGCGCTGGCTTTACGAGTGGTTCCAACATGGGCAAGTTCCTGTTTAGACCCCTTGGCTACCTAGCCACTCAGTTTTTGCGTCATCCCAAAGTCCGGGAACGAGTCAGTAGAACTGCTTACCGCGACCAAAATCTGGCTTCCCTGGATGCTCAATTGTGTGCGGCGTTGCATCTGAATATGCCCGGTTGGGATCAAGCCCTGATCGCCTTCACCCAAAGTGGAGGTTACAGAGCTTTTGGGGATAAACTCGCACAAATTGACCAGCCAACGCTAATCTTATGGGGGGATTCAGACAATATTCTGGGTACTGGTGATGCGGATAAGTTTAAGCGAGCGATCGCGCACAGTCAACTTATCTGGATCAAAGATTGTGGTCATGTCCCGCACCTGGAACAGCCCCAAATCACAGCCCAGCACATTCTCGAATGCGTGCGGTGAGCAACAGACTTAAGGCAAAGTAGCCACGCGAGTACACCCCCATTAGTTTTTACTCCTGAGGAACCTGCTCCATGAGCTTTTCTTTGTCTTGCCTGCGTTTTTTGGCATAGAGGTGAATAGTAGCTGCCATAGCAATAATCATTCCAGAGATGCCCCAAGTGGTGATGTCCGTAGGTAGATTGTTTTTGAACACAGCAAGCAAGACAATCACAACCAGAAATACGGTAGGCGCTTCATTCAACGCACGCAACTGCTGACTACCCCAAGCGCATTGCTCAACTGCCAGCTGCTTGAGGAGACGACCGCAGTAAAAATGATACACAATCAAACCGACGACAAAGAGTAGTTTGATGTGTAACCAACCCTGTCTCAGAACTTCCGGCTCAGTAGTCAGTAAACCAATCGCCATCGCTACTGTCACCACCATCCCTGGCGTTGTGATGATGTTGTAGAGGCGTTTCTCCATAATCTGATACTGATTTTTGAGAATAGTGCGAGCCGGTTCGGGCTGTTCGTTAGCCTCAACGTGATAGATAAAAAGACGTACCAGGTAGAATAAGCCGGCAAACCAGACTACAATGCCGACAAGGTGAAACGCCTTAAACCAAAAATAAGCCACGAGTCTTAATCTCCATCAAGCGGGGTGTTTCATCCCCCATTTAAGCCTATTCTTAACATTATTGAGAATTAAGTGTTTGAGTACCCACCGACAGTTTCGATGGTTTAATGCTCTAAATCTGAACCAGGGTTGCCCCAGCAGGTTGGAGTATTTGGCGGCGCTTTTGTCTATCCTGGGATAGGGGAGAAGCCAGGAGTAAAACCTTCTCCAGCAGACCAGGAGCAATGCGATTGCACCACATTGCTAAATGACTTTGCCATCCCACCAAGATTTCAGGTGATTCCTTGTGCAGTCCGGCGACAAATGCCTTCGCTACGTGCTGGGGAGTCATGGGCACCACCCAGCGAAACAACCGTAATTCTCGCACCATGTCAGTATCAGTCAAGGATGGCAGCAAAGCCGTCACTCGGATATTGTGTGCTGCTAGTTCGCTGCGCAAGGCTTGAGTGAACCCCAAAATCGCAAACTTGGTGGCGGAATAGGTAGCCATCGTCGGTGCTGCCACCTTACCCATCAAGCTAGAAACGTTAACGATTCTCCCTTCCCCAAGTGCTGCCATACGTCGAGCCACTAGACGAGTGATGGTATACATTCCGATTAAATTAATCGCGATCTCTTCCTGCACCTGAGATGGTTGGGACTGCAAAAAAGAAGATTGGTGTGCAACTCCAGCACAATTGACCAGCAGATGAATTGGACCGTGATCTCGCCAGGCTTGCGCGATCGCAATATTCACCTCTACAGGCTGCGTCAGATCCACAGCTAAAGTCACGATTTCCACGCCCAGTGCGTTTATTTCCGTAGCCACGGCAGCTAAGCGCTGGCGATCGCGTGCCAGCAACAACAGGCGTTTGACTCCTTGTTGCGCTAATTCCAGAGCGATCGCTCGTCCAATGCCACGGTTTGCTCCAGTAACCAGAGCTGTCTTTCCTTGAATGTTCATAACTAAAACCTCTATCATGATGATCCCTCTTGAATCGAGGGGGTGGAAACGCGTAAGTCCAACGAGTGATGTGAATTAGCTTCCACTTTCCCTGTAGTTTTGACCACCGAAGAATTGGTACATTAAGCACTGAACTTAAGCGTTAAAGCTGTCCCGAAGGCAAACCTTGAGCCAGGGAGCCTTTGAACAGCCCCGAATTTTTAGGTGTGCAACGCTACCGCCCTCACCTAAAAATCCACCTAAACTTAAGGACAAAACTTATCGCTCATGTAGGTTGGAAGTGTCGAGAACTGACCCCCCTCCCCAGTGGGCATTTCAAAAATCAGATGCGGCAAGCCCTGGTTCCAGCCCTAGTAAACATTACCTATGCACGAAAAGTTGGAGCACTCAGCTACGGCAATGGATGATATTCCACTGCCCTGCAACTATTTATCTGTTTGGGGTAAAGTTCCAGAGGCAATTTTATCTTACACTCCGCCAACCTACTTGCGGCCCTTTATTATACAAATTACCCGTCTAAATGGCTACATCTCGAAATTACTTCGCAAGAGCTGATATGACACAGAACCATATATTAGGTGGCAGGCGTTTATCAAATTGGTCTGCTGTTTCCCTTCCCCCAAGTCAATCCGTATGAAGCAGGACAACGATCTTCGCAACAACTTGAAGCAAACCAGAATCGGCTTGGGTATGAGCCAGCAGGATTTGGCTAAGGTAGCTGGGGTTTCTCGCCAAACCATTAGTGGTGTAGAGTCAGGGCGATACGCCCCCTCAGCGACCATTGCCCTCCGCTTAGCTAAGGTGCTTGGCTGCCGAGTTGAGGAGCTGTTCTGGCTAGAGTCAGACCTACCAAACATTGAGGCTGTCTCTGCCAAAACTGTTTCTTACGGTCAACGCCTACCCCTGAGTCTAGCCAGAGTTGGGGGGCAATGGCTCGCTTACCCGCTAGTTGGGGAAGATGCCTTTCGCATGGAAATGATTCCAACAGACGGGGAAGGCGAACGTAAAATAAATACCGACCGTCTTCAGGTCAAACTCTTGGAATCTCCAGAAAAACTCCAGCACACAGTTGTGCTGGCAGGCTGCACGCCAGCAATGTCACTCTGGGCTAGTGCAGTTCGGCAGAAGTAACGCACCAGATTAGACAGACTCTGGGTAGCCTTCAAACTTCCACAAAAATGGTTTAGCCATCGTGCGGTTGTAGTAGGCAATAAAGTCTAAAAGCTTCTGCT